>Ga0114974_10002770_pt1 | contig 13472 bp, 22 predicted proteins | sample S_130206_EF_Meta_FD_87318 | JGI IMG/M metagenome (GOLD analysis project Ga0114974, IMG submission 87318) | Freshwater microbial communities from Lake Simoncouche, Canada to study carbon cycling - S_130206_EF_MetaG | ecosystem: Environmental > Aquatic > Freshwater > Lake | place: Lake...
CTTTCCAGCTCCTGGATATGCAGGAAGCTTGGGCTTAGCCGTAGGCTTTTTTGCAGGAGCCTTTTTAGCAACCGTTGTGAGCCACTTAACATCGCTTTGTTCAGCCTTTACACTCTGCTTAATAGAAACATGCAAGTGCTCGGTATGTGGGCTAATTCCAGCATAAGGCTTCTTTACCCAACCATCAGTGGCAGAGTAAATGTGTCTATCAAAAATAACATACGATGCCGACGGGTGCTTCTTAACAGCCGCAATAATAACCTCTGGGTCAACACCAAGTCTTGTAATATCAATAGCGTTAACCGAGCCTCGCCCGTTAGGATTATGATCAGACTTACGTGCAGCATGTGAAGTATCTCCAACAGTGCCATCTGATCTAAGACTACGCTTAGGCCACTTCTTGTCAACCTCTGCAAATAATTGCACCAACGAAGGTGCTAAATGCCATTTCATGTATTTCCTCCAATATTGTTATAACGATTATATCATACTAAAGGGGCGGAGAAATTAATCCCCGCCCCTAAAGCCTAATTAGCTATCTGTGTCGCCAGAATCAATTGAAACCGTAGTGTCAGAAGACGCAACTCCGTACTGTTGCGTAAACGGAGTAACTGCGGCAGCAAGAATAGCAACCAAAGCGCCTACGATTGGGGCAACTGAGGCAGGAAGATCGCCAAGAATGACATCCTGATTCTGAAGTCCAACGGTAATTGCTGAAGCAACCAACATCAAAATAAAGTGACGGGCTGCGGGGGATAGCTTATCTAGAAATCCGGTAAACATGTTTTCCTCTCGATTGTTAAACTGGTCTTTTGCCAGTTCCATCCCACGGCAATGCGTGGTTGGTCTTTATTAGTTGTTCGTTCAAATTTGTTCCATCAGATAAAATAATTTGACCAATCCATCGGCCATATTTTTCCTGACTTCCACCAGCCTTAGAGAAACTAACTTTAATTAAATCTCCTGGCTGTACCAAACTCTTAACGAATTCGGTAGCAGCATCGCCAGCAGGAGTTCCATGTTCAGCAGCATTCAATCCTGCCAAACGAATAGACTCATGCAAGGCAAGTCTTCCACCTTCATTATAAATATGGAATCCAAAGTCCCTGCTCTTAGACCTAGTTCTAGGTGTTAGATAAATAGACAACTTAATTGTATCTGCGTCTATCACTTTAAGAACCTTAGCTACATATGTATAATTCATATAAACTAGTATATCATAAAACAAGGGACCGAGAAATTAATCCCGGCCCCTTGAATTAATCATGCTAATTAGTCTGCAGAATTAAGCAGGTAAGCACGGTTGGTGGTAACAGTTCCACTCGTAAGAGCAGTACGGCTTCCAGCAGTGGTAATAGCACCAGTAGCAGCAGTCACGACCGAGCCAGAGTAAGTTGCAACAATCACATTCTTACGACGACCGTTGGTCGAGCCAAGCAGCACCATGCTGACGACACCATAAGTGGTACCAGTAGCGTAAGTCCTGCCATCAGCGTTAAGAACAGGAACCTGAGTTTCTGCACTTTCACCAGCGGCAACGACAGTACCGTTCCTCGTCTTGTACCCATAAAGGGCACCCAATCCAGTTGCCAAACGAAACACCTCCCATCAAATTGAATTAGCTAATTTTATCATTTATGTAGTACCAAAGCAATCTACTTCTGGTACCCCTGGAGAGATTCGAACTCCCGACCTGATGGGTAGAAACCATATGCTCTAATCCACTGAGCTACAGGGGCGAGGAATAAGTGTATCACTTAACTAGACGGTAGTAAACTGTTTTTCAGATGTTTCTACGATAGATTTATTCCAACCAGGAACTAGTACCGTGGGGATACCATTACTTTCCCACAACTCAATAATGTTAGGGTTATCATCCCAGGCCTCAATTAGGTTATATCCATCCCGATTAATTGATTCAAGCATCTCCTGCTTTACAATAACGTCTTTTCTAAAATCAGCAGGCCCTCGCATATAAAGTTTTTCATATTGAAGGTTGTTTAGGGACAGCCATTTTACGGTATCCTCTCTCCAACGCTCAAGTCTTGCCGTTGCGATAATAACAGGTACACCAATTTTATTTAAAAGTCTCAGGCATTCCGCTGGACCAAAATTCGGTGGGCAGAACATAGACTGTGAGTGGAAACTTTCAAAGTCCTTCATACCCTTAGGTCTATCTACAAAGTGGACAACGCTCTCCGTATTTACAAGCGTTCCGTCAACATCAAAAAGAACTGCGTCAATCATTATTCTCCCATTGGTAGTTTATAGGAATAAGTGTATCAGACTGTTAAAGTATATACAACACTTTATTACGGGATAAAGACTCCCTGCCAGAGAGAGCCCTTCACTTTGTAGACTTCTTCTACACCATTTTCTTCGCCATCGGAATTTGTTTCCGGAATAATCCAAAGCTTGCAAACGCCTTCTGGATCAATTTGTCCAGAAACTATATGACAGGCACCTTCTTCATAAAATATACAACTACCACACTTTAATCCTTCAGACTTAAATGGATTCTTTGAGCCATCTGCGTAGTGTGCGCCATTGGCACCGTCTGTTTGATCAAACTGTCCATACTCCTCTGCAATATCACAATATGCTTCCGCAAGATCGGATTGCCTTTCATTAAGTCCCGGCCAGTCATTCATATCTTCGTGGTCGTACTCCATATCGTGATGATTCTTTTTTGTTGAGCCATCCCTTAGTTCACTCATTTTATGGCCAACAAGGTTTTCTGTTGGCTCCCCGTCTTTATAAACTCTAATCAAAACAGCTGGGTCGTCCTCTTCTGCACGGATGCTAAACCTTGTATTTGGGATTCCAAGGACTCCCTCTCTCATTATATATTCAATTTTTCCAGTTGCCTCTCCGCCACTAGAGTCCCATGAAACCATGTCTCCAACTGAAAAACTTTTTCCGGCTTTATACATATCTAAGTCTTTCCTAAGGCCTTCAGCAATTCTTCTAGACCAACTAAATCCTGCATCTCCACCCCAAAGGTCCCACGCGACTCTACCTGGAGATGGATAGCCTTCTTCTCCTGAGCTAAATCCCGTGGCTCTCTTGTCTACTTCGTGGCGGGAGAAAAAACTATACATCCTTTTTACAGTTGACTCTGAAAGATTAGTTCCATTAACAATTTGGTTAGCTCTGGTGAGGCCAATAATTGTTCCACCACGCTTTCCGTCTTCCTTCCAAGCAAGGGCTCTACGGGCGGCTGACTTCATCCCATCATTGGGTGAGTATGTTTGTCCTGCCTTTTTAATTCTCATTTGAAAATTATATCATCTTAGTATTAAAAAAGCTCATCCCTAGAAATTCTTAGTTTTCTAGCCACAATCATGTCCATAAAAAGCTCTTCCCCTGTCCTGGTGGCATAATAAATCTCATCGCCAAAGTCATTGTAATAGGCTGAGATTAGGTCTGACTCCATCAAAATGTCAATTAGGTATTTTGCAGACCCTATCATGGCTTCATACAAAATAGGGCATTCTTCTTCCAGCCCTGGACCAGCACTATATATTGTTTCGTCAAATTCGTTCTTATCCACAATGAGGAACCCATTGGCAACAAGCTCTTCTATGTATTCTTTTCCGAACTCTTCATTCAAGTATTCGTGTGACATATCGACCCAATCTGTTTATAGTTTAGTGGAGCAACTGGGACTTGAACCCAGGACCAACGGATTATGAGTCCGACGCTCTGACCAGCTGAGCTATTGCTCCTTGATCTCCGAAGGTAGTGGCGTGGATTCGCCACGCCACTACCCAGGACTATGAGCGGTACCGCTTCTTTAGCTTGGGTCTAGCCCCAAGTCTAGTAAGTGTCTGGTACGCTTGGCCATATTCATTCTCTGCCCCCTGCGCACTTTTTCCAGTCACCGTTCCGAGTTTCTTAACCGCATTATTCAATGCTCTTTCGGCATCTTCGATCTGCTTTTCAAGGTCGCTCATGAACGAACAATCTCTACCTTAGAAACAGAATTGCGCTCTAGGGTCTTTTCAATGAAATTGACAAGATCAGAAGCAGAAACACCAGTAGACATCGTAATATTTACAACAAAACTTTCTTCCTCAACCGTTTTTTCTAATTCCTCTGAACGAGTTGAATCAAATTCATCCACGTACTGCTTCATCAAAGCGGCGTAAGAGAGTCCCTGCCCGAAGGTGGGCTTCTCCGTTACGTGATTTTCCTGATCAGAGTTGTCGTAAGAAATTGAAAGCTGTTCCGCCGGAACAAACTCAAGGTCATTATTCCAACCAAGTCGGTCTCCATGATAAACGCCACGGATATTTTGTGCGTAGTATGCACCTAGAGAAATTTCTGGATCAAAAATTTCTGTCATTACACTTTCTGGAATGTTGTTGTAACGGTAAGTGCTTCCTGAGCGAAAAAGAAACGCTACGGTCTCTTCGTCAAGCTTATAAACTGACTCAAACACCGAACTATCTGACGTATCAAAATAGCCTTCGTAGGTAACAACTGTCTTATTTTGTTCTTTTGTGAACGGGCTCATATTTCCTCCTATTGTATGTTGTCTATATTCTATCATATGGTCCTAAGGCCGTCAAGGAAGTTCTTTAATTCCCCAGGCATAGCTGGCTTGGCTTCCTGAATCTTTGGCCTCTTATCCTCTTTTCTTGCTTGCTCGACTTCTCTTCTTTCAATTTGTCCGTAAGTGTGAATCTCTATCTCCCGATTCAGTTCCTTCGGAGTATGCGTCATAGCATTATACACCGAACCACAAACTGCGTCTGCTAAATCTTTACTTCCTGATCTAGGGTGATCTATCTTATCCCTAATAATTCTCAACTGCATAAGCTCTTCAATTAAAATTCTATTATCTGGCCCACTCAATCTTTCCTCTGTAATGATCAGGGCCATATCCTGGTAGTGCTTCTTAGCAACCGACAAGACTTCAGTTTTAATACTATATGCATTTAATTCTTCCATTATTTGGTGAGAGTTCCATCGGTCAAATGTTACCAGGGGTATATCAAACCCCATTCTATAAAGATCAATAATAAACTCTTTTACTTCTGAGAAATCTACTGTTTCTGTAGATGATGGAGTCCACCATCTTATCGCATCAACCACAACCTTCGGCTGAAGCTCCCGATGAACTGTACCGATCTTAACATTAACCCAATCTTCTACGTGCGCAATTGATATGGCACAACGGTCAATCTTCTGGGCAAGGTCGACGTGCAGGTAATACTTCTTTCCTTCTACCGGCTTAAATTGTGGTGCGAGAAGTCCCTTCTCGGAGATGTTCCATTGATTACTATTAAAGGCTCTTTCAACTTTCTCCCTGGACTTAAAAAATCCATCAATAGAGTCTGGAGGCATGCAGGCAAACCTTGAGAGCGCATCTTCGTAATCATTATAAAAGTCTTGAGTAAACTCTTCAATTTTTCTAAGAGGGTTTACTTCCCAAGTTGGTCTACGCAAAGCAAAGGTGCGAGCTTGCCTGTAGGTTACGATATGATCTTCTGTCCATTCAATGCTTATTATGTTTTCTGGATCAGTTTCTGGAAGGTCTGGGTTGACTATTAAGTTTTTAGTTCGGTGGACTACTTCTCTATCCCCAACGGCAGCCTCATACCTCTGCTGGATGAAGTCGTTCTTAAATCTAGGGAATGAAAGTAGCATTACCTTTCCATAGTCTGGAAATCTAGAAGACACTGATGCAGAGTACATTTTATATATATCTGAGGCAGTTTTAGCCTGCGTATTTCCACTGGTATTTTCCATAGCAAAACCCGAAATCTCGTCAAGGATGACCACAAGGACGTTATAGCCCTCCCAGGCTTCCCTCTCAGAGTGCCCAGAATGGACTGTAATGGCTTTATCAAATTTAACTGCGTCAGCGGTAGGGGAGTATTTTCCTTGAAACCAGGGGGACCTCTCAATGCGTGACCTAAATCCCTTGAAAAACACGTTTTTGGCCTGCTGAGAGTTAATGGCGATGTTAATAATGTCAATGCTGTCTCCCGCAGGTTTCCCGTAATAGGCTGCTGGATCCCTCAGGCAAAGTAGCAGGTAGACAATGTAGGCGCAGGCTATTGTAGAGGTGTAGTCTTTACCGCTACCTTTCCCGAGCTGGAGAATAACCTCTCGGAACGTTTGCTTCCATCTTTTCTTAGCCTGCTCTTCTGGAAATAATCTCTCAAGTGTTTCTTTCTTATATATCTGAGTCATTGCCTCAAGCATTGTTATTTGATGCTCTGAAAGTTTTGGCAGGCCAAGATATTCTGTATCGTAGCAAAATGTTATTAGGTCTACCGGAGTCTCGTCAAACTCGTCCTCTGACAATGCACTTAAGAAACTAGAAAAATCAAGACTCATCAACGACCACCTGAATCGGCGCGACTTGCCCATTCAGCTGTGCTAGTCTTCTCGTGACCTCTGGCTTGCACTTATCACAAATAACATCTCTAAGGATATCCATTATAATTTCTTCTCTTCGTTCCCGCTCTGCAATCTCTGAGGCAATGTCGTTATTCTGCAGGGCCCCCATTTCCTTAAGCATTGAAAATCTTTTATGCTCAAGGTCACCGATTAGTTTAAGTGCTGAATTTTTTTGCGCCATAAACTTAGTATCGTCAGGAACGCTGTCTGCTTGCTCAACAATCTCCCAAGCATTTCTAATCAAATCATTATAATGTTTATCAGCATTTGCTAAGGCTTCCTGAGAACGTGCTACTGCAAGCCCATCATTAGAAATAATGTACTGCCATTCGGACATTAGCTCATCAACCTCATAGCGATTGATTCCGAGTTCGGTAGCAATCTCTCTTGGCTGCTTGCCTCTAATTCTAAGTTCTACCGCACGCTCCATCAGCTCATAATGTGCATCGTCTGGGCGCTGTAGAACTCCACTCATTTCGAAAGATTCGCAATCTTAGTTCTATATTTCTTAGGCTTAACAATCCTAGAAATTTCGCTAACCTTGATTGAATAGTATGCTTTAGTCCTGTCCGAAAGACAATCAATCCACTCGTTTCCAGTAACCTTATGAGTGACCTTGTACTTACAAATGAAGATGCCCTGACGACCACGGAACCTTAAAACGGTTCCAGGCTGAACTGGCTTTCCATTAAAATCAAACTCATACTCAACAATCCAGTTTTCTGGAAAGGTTGGTGTATATCCATTCTTATCTCTTTTACTTAGTGCGCTCACTTATAGCCTCCTGCTGTTGGTGCCCAGACAAGGCCGGGAGCTGTCAGCACCCTAAAAACCTTTCCTTCGCACTCAGAGCATAGCATCTCATCATCACGCTTGTCAATACTTACTATAACATCAGCGACGTTTTCACAGGTTTCGCACTTGTACTCATACATAGGCATAATATTAATTATACCATAGTAGAGGGTTTCATGGAGATGATTTTCTCCACGCTTTCAAGGAACTCTTCTAGAGACCCATCGTTATCAATGATCAAGTCAAACAGGTGGTCGGGCAGACCACTATCTGAACTATGTGTATTCACTGGGCCAACTCCATCTCTGACAATCTTAACTAGAAAGCCTTCTCGGTTAGACCTAATCATCTCGGCCTCGTTGTCAAACCTTACGTCTGTGATTACATAGTCACCGTTACGAATCTTATTACGAAGGCCGTCAATCCAGATAGCGTCATAGATTAGGTCCCGCCCAACCTCTGTACCCATAACCTGAAGGAGCCTCCGTACCTCTGGGTAATTAAGCTTACACCATTCCCAACCATTTGCATCCACCAAATCTCTAACCCTACCAGTTTCTCCCATAGGGTTATGAAAAATAACTGGGTTTAAGATGTATACTGCGTCACGAATAATGTCTGCAAACGACAACCGTTCAAACCCATACTTCTCTACAAGCTCTTCGCCAATGGTGTCCTTGCCAGATTGGGCAAAGCCGTGAAGTCCTACAATCATTTCCAGCTCCTTGAGTCACGAATAAGGTTAAACTTTTTTAACCAATTAAAAATAGTCATATGAGATACTCCACACTCCTTGGCAATTTGCTCCAAAGACTTCTTGTCTACAACGTATCTCTTTCTAAGCCAAATTTCGCTCTTGTAGAAATCTTTTTTCATCATACCTCCGTGAGCTTATTAGCAGCATACCAAGCAACGCCGATGGCATCGCTTACATTGTCCGACTTTACAGTAATTCCAAATTCTTCGTTAAAAAAGTCCATTGTTCTTTGCTTGCGTAGTTCTCTTGTCTTATTAGAATACCATGTCTTTGTCTTTCCTGGAAAGTCTTTCTTGACACTTTCTTTCTCTACACCAGTAAAGTTTTTATTTCCAATGAAAGACTGCCAAGCAATTGGGGTAACCTCTACAACTTTAGATCCATTCTCCAGCAACTCAGACATGATGGCTCCAAAGACGTAAGCCATCTTTATCGCTACCGCAGCAGACCTAACCATCACGGCGGCTTCAATGGCAATAAACTCTACATCAAACTCTCTTCTTAGTGCCCTGACCTTACGCTTTGCGTCAAGCATTCTAGCATATATGGTGTCACCCTTAAATTGGATTTCACCGAACTTAACTAACCTAGTTCCTTCTAGAACACAGAAAGCAATAGAGGTTGTTGAGGCATCTATTCCCATAACGCTTGAAGCTTTGGTCTTCATCAATCCCTTAGCCTCCGGATAAAGTCACGAAGTTCTTTGGTGCGACTAGACCTTGTAGATGCTTCACACTTGGCACACTGATCTCCAGAATTGTACTTGCTCAACTTACTACCACACTCACAGAATCTAGGCCCTCTGTTAGCATTGGCTTTATTCTCGTGATACTTCTCCCTAAACCTTTGGTTTGTAGCTTCCCGAAGGCATTCTGACGAACAATACTTTTGGTTATGGGCTGACCTATCAAACTCCTGACCACATCCCTGTCTAGCACAAACTATCACTTTGGCACCGACAGCACTGGTAGATCAATAATACCAGGCTCCCCAGCCCAACAAGCCTTTCTAATTGGGCAACTTGAACATTCCTTAGAGTCTTCCTCAAAAGGCCTGGTTGGTGGTTGTTTATCTTCCCAAGCTTTTCTAACTAGGCGCATCCAGTCAAATGTTTCCTGAACAATTTTTTTGTTGTTATCATTCATTTCAATTGGGACAACGAGTATTCTATGGGTGTTCTTATTCTCGTACAGGAAGAATCCCTTGTCTATGCCAAACCCATGCATATAAAGAAGTAGTTGAATCTTATGATATCCCGGAACACTCATAGTAGATTTTCTAATTCCAAAAGATTCCTGGCTAGTAGTCTTGATCTCACCCACAAGTAGCTCGTCGTTCCATTTAATTACAAGGTCCGCGTATCCCATGATCGGTGGATCTTCAATCTTAAGTTGTCTTTCAAGCTTTTCAACAACCCCCGAAAGCTCCAGAGCCTCCTGAATTCTTTCGTGAGACTTGGTTCCATTATTCATATTAGCAATACTTACAGGGTCCTTTGTATACTCGAAGTGGGCTCCATTGAATGCTCCGTACCAGAATCGTGGGCAGGTACCGTTGCCATATCCAACAGACGATGGGGAGAACGTCTTCTTCTTTGCGTACCCATCTTTTCTTCCACTCTCTACATAACCCTTTGTAATAATTTTATTCAACTCTTTTACGTCAAAGACTGCTCCGGATTTATACATTCCGTTTGATGAAATACTTTTTTCTCTAGCCATTAGACACCCAATCTCGCTGAATATTTAAGCGCATCCACAAGGCGGTCTATGGCCTCTCGCGCTGAATAATATGTATTTTTCTTCTTAATGGACTCTGGGCCCTTGTTTTGATACGATGTATAGTATCTAGACATTATAGCACATTTCGCGCTTACCGCCTGTAGTTGTACGATTAGTGCAGGAGCAACACTTGCCGGAACATCCGGCTTTGTAATCAATTTAATAATAAACGCCAAAGCCTTGTCGAGGTGTTCGTCTTGCATGAAATCATGCATATCATTTATCTCTGTGATCTCGCTGATTAAAGTCAGCGCCTCAGCCTGATCCATCTAATTGTTCCAACCTTTCAACCATATCCTCTAGCACGGCAAACTCTATTACTGCAAGTCGCACCTTCTTCTGTCCAGTGCCAATAATCAGTTTTAACAGTGGACTCTTGTTCCTATCATTCTTCATGGCATCTGTACAAATCTTGGCCCATGCGTCCTGGTTAATAGAAAATGACTTTCCGTATTCCTTATAGTCAACTACAAAATCTTTCCACGTAGCATCACCTTTTACCTGACCCCTGCCAGAATTTTTTACCAACCTGGCGCCATCCCTCCTAGACTCTGATTTTTCACTCATCTATAGGCTCCAGATCAATCGGTAATTTAATTTTAAATTCTTTCTTACACTTACTACACTCAACTAAATAATAAAAAGTAGTATCAGTTTTATACGCGTTGTTGTTGTTTGAGTTGCCACACGCTTGGCACTGTGCAGAAAAGTCTACTCGTTCGCGTTTATTTTCTTTAGACTCATCTTCCTCTAGATCATCGAATATGCCCATAAATATCCTCTACAATCTTTTTATAAACATCTGGATTTTCTCTCAAGTAATCTACAGCGGCACGCCTTCCTTGAAGTCTTTGTTCTCCGACTGTGTACCAAGCCCCACCCTTTGCAATAATTCCATAAGTTTCTGCTAGGTCAACGGCTTCACCAACTGAGTCAACTCCAACATGGTCTCCCTGATAAAAGAAATCATACTCACCGCTCATTGACTGTGGCCCAAGCTTGTTATTCTCTACTGTCCACATAACTCTACGGCCAATGTTCTGTTCAATAAGTTTATCTCCCACAGACACCTTGCCCTTAACCGCTTTTCCATCGGAGTCACTAGACCAAAGCTTAATGATCGTACTACTATAGAACTTGGGAGCAAATCCTCCTGTCGGTTGTACCTGAGTAAACATAGTACCAATTTGATTTCTTTGTTGAGAAATTAGAATGATAAGAGTCTTGGTATTAGAGGCAGAGATAACCTTGATTGCCTTGGACAGGTCTCTTGCGTCCCCGCCAATTGCACCTAGTTTTTCAAACGGCTTAATCTCACCATCATCATAATATGTTGAGGGGACCAAGGCGGTAATGCTATCCACTACAAGGATGTCCAAGTCGTTGCTAAGTAGGTCAACAGAATCGTTAACTAAATCTTTGATAGACTTTGACGAACTGTGCAATAGCTTAGTGCTATCAACTCCAAGTCTTTCAGCCCACTCTGGGTCATAAGACTGTTCGGCATCAATCCAAGCACACGTCTTTCCCTGCTTCTGGGCTTCACCAATAAGTTGTAGGCACAGGCTAGATTTCCCAGCAGACTTATTCCCCCACAACAAAGTCTGCCTTCCATAACCTAGTCCACCATTAAGACCAATACTTAATCCGATACTAGGAACTGGTTGCCTCTCCACAGATACTTCTGAGGCGGCCTTCAAACGCTTTCTTGTTTTGGGGTCTAGGCTAGCTAGAAATTCTTCAGACATACATCATCTCCATATTTGAATTCAATTGTATCACTCTTGCTCTTCGTCTTTCTTTCTAATATCAATTAGAACATTTCCTTTTCCATCTGGATCAATTACAATCTCATAAGTTCCACCATCGCTGGCCATTGAACCCTGAAACCCTTCAACTGTGTCCTGGAATGGACCGAAATTTTTAAGTAAATACACGACAAATGCGTGCATATCAAATGCTTGACTCATTATACTCCTGCCACAAATAGTGTTTCATCGTCTGTCCTTGCTAGCGTAATCTTGCAGGTTGTCCCTGGCTTCATCTTTACCAACGCTGAAGGATAGTTCTTGTTAAATACTAACACTCTACGCATCTCCTTCTTGCCGTTAGCAATGATAGTATGTGCCATCATTTTACCAGTTTTTGTCTTGTAGTTGGTAAAATCAACAACATAATATTCATTTTCTGGAACGGAGAAATCTGGAGAAGAAATCATCTTTACGAAAGCATCGTCATTCATTTTTTCAACATCATCAATTTCAACGTACCTATGAATTCTATTATCTCCAATTAAAAATAGATACATTGATCCAGTTTCAATCTGAGTATTTTCTGAGTGGAAAACTCCAACTGAACCAGAGTCATCAACCATCTCAACTCTAGACCAACCCTTTCCACGCTTAATATTCTTAACCATACCGATGATTATGAATACCCCGCGCTCCTCAAAGTCGTCACACTTAGACACAAAGGGCAATACGTTCTCGGGAACCGAGCCAGACTCAAAGTTAGGAACACCAAGGTACTCATACATATTGTGTCTTTCTTCTCCAGTTTTTGGATTATCGTTAAACGTAGCTCCTCCAATCTTATCTAGAGCAGAAATCATTCTAGAGTTAATGCCACTGTTCTTAGTGGTGGCAACCTCAATGAGGTGTGCGTAATCTCTAAATGGCCTACTTCTAATTAGGGCTGTCGCCGTATTGTCAGAAATAAACTTAACAGAAGATAGACCGAAAACAATAGAGTCCCCCTGAATAGAAAACTTAACATCAGAAATGTTAACGTGAGGAAGGATCACATCAATCTTAAGCCTCTTAGCTTCAATAAGGTATTCTGTAAGGACATCCTTGTCTCCCTCGTTTCTCATAGCGGCACACATAAACTCTGTTGGGTAATAGTGCTTAAGCCAAGCGGTCCAGTAGGTAAGCATAGAATACGCTACTGCGTGTGACTTGTTGAACGAGTACCCAGCGTGTGCCTCAAAGTCCGTCCACAGGGCCTCTGCCTTTTTAGTACTGATGTGCTTCGACGCGCCTTCTACGAACATAGAGCGATACTGGTCAAACTCCTTGGCATCTTTCTTCTTACCAATGATCTTACGGATCTTATCGGCTTGAGACCACGTCATTCCAGCCAACTCAACACAAGCTCTCATGACCTGCTCCTGATAAATAATTACACCGTAAGTGCTTTCAGTAATATCTTTAAGAATATCATGGGCATAGTTAACCTGAGAACGACCGTGCTTTCTTGAGATATAGATTTCTCCCACAGTATTCATTGCTCCTGGACGAACCAAAGCGTTAGAGGCTGCTAAGTCGTTGAAATTCTCGGTACCCATCTTGACCAAAAGGTTAGTGTATGGAACTGCTTCAACTTGAAACAGCCCACGAGTAAATCCATTTGAAAGACTCTTAAAAATCTTTGGATCATCTAAAGGAAGAGCCTTTAGGTTAATGTCCTTGTTGTGCCTCTCCTTTACGAACTGCAACGTATCAGAGATTACGGACAATGTCTTTAATCCCAGAGCATCCATCTTGATCAACCCGATATCTGCAACCTCGTTCATATCGTACGCTACAACGGGAATGCGCTCATTAGCAATACCCTTAGGGTCCTTACGAGTTTCAATCGGTGCAAAGTTAGAGATGGGCTCAGACGCTACAACAATTCCAGCAGCATGAAGGCCAGTACCTCTAATTCTTCCACGCAATCTCCTA
>Ga0114974_10002773_pt1 | contig 13470 bp, 12 predicted proteins | sample S_130206_EF_Meta_FD_87318 | JGI IMG/M metagenome (GOLD analysis project Ga0114974, IMG submission 87318) | Freshwater microbial communities from Lake Simoncouche, Canada to study carbon cycling - S_130206_EF_MetaG | ecosystem: Environmental > Aquatic > Freshwater > Lake | place: Lake...
ACAATGAGTTTGATGGACTATGTGAAATATAATTTTGGATATATGTATTCGTATTCTGAACGTCCAGGAACATTGGCGGGAAGAAAAATGGAAGACGATGTAACGGAAGAAACCAAAGCACGAAGATTACAAGAAATTGTGGATTTGCAACAAAAACACGCTTGGTTTCGCTCTGAAGAATTCATTGGAAAAACTGTAGAAGTATTGGTTGAGAAAGTATCCAAAAAATCAATAGAAGAGTTTTCGGGACGAAATTCACAAAGTATTACAGTGGTTTTCCCAAAAGAGAATTATAAAATTGGGGATTTTGTGAATGTGAAAATTTTGAGTTGTACGAGTGGAACTTTGAAGGGCGAAGCAGTTGGATTGAGTGAAATGAATTAGTTTTTTTGGCCACAGATTCACAAATTTTAATATTAATAAAACAATGACAAGGAAAAACATACTTATCGCAATAGTAACTTTTATCATCGGATTTGGTTCTACTTTTTATATAATTAGGACTTATTTTCCAAAGCAAAAAGTAGAAAAAACAGAACAGGTTAAAGATACGGTGATTAAAAAAGACACGTTGAAGTAAAAATAGTTTAAAAAATCAGCGGTTAATAATAAAACGATTGCCGCGTGCCTCGCAATGACATTATGGAAACAATTCAGTCAACAAAACAGCGGTTTGGAATTATTGGGAATGACCCAAAATTAAACCGCGCAATAGAAAAAGCCATTCAGGTTGCTCCAACAGATATTTCGGTATTGGTTGCCGGAGAAAGTGGCGTTGGAAAAGAAAGTATTCCCAAAATAATACATTCCCTTTCACACAGAAAGCATGGTAAATATATAGCTGTGAACTGCGGCGCCATTCCAGAAGGCACAATAGATAGTGAGCTTTTTGGGCATGAAAAGGGCTCTTTTACAGGAGCGACAGGAACACGTGAAGGCTATTTTGAAGTGGCTGACGGCGGAACTATTTTTTTGGATGAAGTTGGCGAATTGCCACTTACAACTCAAGTAAGGCTGTTACGTGTTTTAGAAAATGGAGAGTTTATAAAAGTTGGTTCTTCGCAAGTTCAAAAAACAAATGTGCGAATTGTTGCTGCCACCAATGTCAATTTATTTGATGCCATCGAAAAAGGAAAATTTCGAGAAGACCTTTATTACAGATTGAGCACCGTAGACATTACGCTGCCATCATTGAGAGATCGAAAAGATGATATCCATTTGTTATTTAGAAAATTCGCTTCGGATTTTGCTCATAAATATAAAATGCCAGCCATAAAATTAGACGATAATGCAGTTCAAGTGTTGTTGAAATTTCGATGGAGCGGAAACATTCGTCAATTGAGAAATGTAGCAGAACAAATATCTGTTTTAGAAACTAATCGTGAAATTACATCCGAAACCTTGCTTTCCTATTTGCCAGAAGAAGGACGAAATTTACCTTCGATAATTAAGGACAAAAAAAGCAAAAGCGATTTTAGCAATGAAAGGGAAATATTGTACAAAGTACTTTTTGACATGAAAAGCGATTTGCACGATTTGAAGAAACTCACATTAGAGTTAATAAAAAACGGAACTTCAAAAGTGCAGGAAACAAATCAGCATTTAATACAAAAAATTTATGGTTCAAAAGAATCCGATAATGAAATTGACTTTGAAGAACAACACGAATTGGCGGTAATTCCAATTAGTAAAAAACCAGAAGTTGACGATTTTACTGATACTGAAAACGCTTACCAATATGAAGATGCAGAAGAAGAAATTGAAGTTGAAGTATTGCGATTGGAACAAAAAGAAATCGAGATGATTAAGAAATCATTGGAGAAAAACAAGGGCAAACGAAAAGCAGCAGCCGATGAATTAGGAATTTCTGAACGCACATTGTACCGAAAAATCAAGCAATTTGACCTTTAATAAAATGATAAATAGTAATTGATAAATGTCAATTATTTTTTGAATATCTTTGAATTTTAAAATACAAATGAGAAAATTAAATTATATAATTGCAGTATTAATTTTGGTAACGTTCAATAGTTGTTCTGTTTATAATTTTACAGGAACAGGTAAAATTGACGCCAAAACCTTTCAGGTAAATTACTTTCAGAATAATGCTTCTTTGATAGAACCGGGAATTGAAAGAACATTTACTCAAAAAATGCAGAATTTAATTCAGAATCAAACGAATTTGAATTTGACGAATTCTAATGGAGATTTGGTTTACGAAGGCGAAATCACGGATTATAGAATTAGCCCAATGACGGCTACGGCTGACCAAAGAGCGTCACAAAACCGACTATCGATTACCGTAAATGTTCGGTTTACCAATAAAAATAAAGAAACAGATAATTTCGAGAAAAAATTCTCTTTTTATAATGATTATGACGGAGCAGATCAATTAGTTGGTTCAAAACTTAATGAAAATCTAGAAATCATATTTGAGAGAATTACACAAGATATTTTCAACGAGTCATTAGCAAAATGGTAAAATGTTGATGCGATAATTAGTTTGTTCTATTGAATGACAAAAAATCGAATACTAAAAAATGGATTAACCTTTATGAATGTAACAGAATATTTATCATTAATTAATAACCCAAACGCTATCAATGACAAGCAAACACTGTCGTTGGAAAAAATAGTTGCAGAGTTTCCGTACTTTCAAAGTGCAAGAGCATTGCGTTTGAAAGGGTTGTACAATCAAGATAGTTTTCGTTATAACTTTGATTTAAAAAATACAGCTGCACATACAACCGACAGAAGCGTTTTGTTTGATTTTATTATTTCAGATACATTTACACGCATCCACAAAAATTTATACCAAGAAAAATTAGCCGAAATCAATGAAATTTTTGTTGAAGCAACCGAATTAATTTTCAAAGAAGAAAAAATTGAATCTAAAATAAATCCATTAGAACAATCCATTTTAACTTCAATAAAAGAAGCAACTTCGATTGAGAAAACAGACATTCCAACACAACAAGTTGAAACTTCTGAAGAGAAATTAGAAATCGGAAAGCCTTTAGTTTTTTCTATTAATGAGAAATATTCGTTTCAAGAATGGCTACAAATTTCTAAAACACATCCTATTGACAGAACTAATTTGCCAATAAATAAAGAAGAAAATAGTTTTATTGATATAGAAAAACAGAAAAAAAGTGAATTAATAGATAAGTTTATCGAAGCAAGTCCGAAGATTCCACCAATAAAAAAAGATGCTGAAACTAAATATATTTTAGAGCCTAGCCTAGAAGACAACTCCTATTTAATGACCGAAACATTAGCAAGAGTTTATTTGGAACAAAATAAATTTCAAAAAGCAATTCAAGCTTATGAAATATTAATTTTGAAATATCCAGAAAAAAGTAGTTTCTTTGCAAACCGTATTTCGGATATTAAGATTTTACAACATAATAACAAATAACAATGAGTACATTTTCAATTTTTTTAGTATTAATAACTATCGTTTGTTTTCTTTTAATTGTAGTAATAATGGTTCAAAACCCTAAAGGTGGTGGATTATCATCTTCATTAGGTGGTTCACAAATGATGGGTGGTGTTCAAAAAACTACTGATTTTTTAGATAAAAGCACTTGGACATTGGCAACTATTTTGACTGCCTTGATTTTATTATCATGCTTAAGTTTTACTGGAACTTTAGGTGATTCTGATTCTAAAATTATTGATACAACACAAAAAGCAACTCCAGCAGCTGCAAAACCTGCAACTACAGACGCTCCTGCGAAAGCAGTTCCAGCTGAAACAGTTCCAGCAAAAAAATAAATCTTATTTAAATAAGTATATAAAATGCCAGCCTGTCAATGCTGGCATTTTTTTTAAGTAAAATTGTCAGAATATACACATTGGCATAATTTCTGAAATTAGTAGATTATAAAAATTAAAATAACATCTAAAACATATATTATGAGTTTAAATATTAAACCCCTTTCAGATCGCGTTCTAATAGAGCCAGTAGCTGCTGAAACAAAAACAGCTTCAGGAATTTTCATCCCAGACACTGCAAAAGAAAAACCACAAAAAGGAACAGTCGTAGCTGTTGGAAATGGCACAAAAGACCACACAATGACTGTCAAAATTGGTGATTCTGTTTTATACGGAAAATATGCAGGAACCGAATTAAAATTAGAAGGAAAAGATTATTTGATTATGCGTGAGGACGACATTCTCGCTATCATATAATACTCAATTTAATAAATAAACGAATCAACAAATAAACATAAAATGGCAAAAGATATAAAATTTGATATTGAAGCACGTGACGGATTGAAACGTGGTGTTGATGCATTGGCAAATGCAGTAAAAGTAACTTTGGGACCTAAAGGCCGTAATGTAATTATAGGAAAATCTTTTGGAGGTCCTACAGTGACTAAAGATGGTGTTACGGTTGCAAAAGAAATTGAATTGAAAGACCCTTTGGAAAACATGGGTGCTCAAATGGTGAAAGAAGTAGCGTCTAAAACCAATGATTTAGCAGGTGATGGAACTACAACCGCAACTGTTTTAGCACAAGCAATTGTGAAAGAAGGTTTGAAAAACGTAGCTGCAGGTGCCAACCCAATGGACTTGAAAAGAGGAATTGACAAAGCAGTTGAAGCGATTGTTGCCGACTTAACAAAACAAGCAAAAGTAGTAGGAAGTGATTCTGAAAAAATAAAACAAATTGCTTCTATTTCTGCAAATAACGACGAAGTAATTGGGGAATTAATTGCCAATGCTTTCGCAAAAGTTGGAAAAGAAGGGGTTATTACTGTTGAAGAAGCCAAAGGAACAGATACGTATGTAGATGTTGTGGAAGGAATGCAATTTGACAGAGGCTACTTGTCTCCTTATTTTGTTACCAATCCAGAAAAAATGGAAGCAGAATTAGAAAATCCTTATATCCTTTTATACGATAAAAAAGTATCTTCATTAAAAGAATTATTACCTGTTTTAGAGCCAGTTGCTCAATCTGGAAAACCACTTTTAATTATTGCAGAAGATGTAGATGGTGAAGCATTATCAACATTGGTAGTAAATAAATTGCGTGGCGCCTTAAAAATAGCAGCGGTAAAAGCCCCTGGTTTTGGTGACAGAAGAAAAGCAATGTTAGAAGATATTGCCATTTTAACAGGTGGAACTGTAATCTCTGAAGAAAGAGGGTATACTTTGGAAAACACAACTATTGAAATGTTGGGAACTGCGAAAAGAGTAACCATCGACAAAGACAATACTACAATTGTAAGTGGTGCTGGTGAAGCGGATATGATTAAAAATCGTGTCAACCAAATTAAAGGTCAAATGGAAGCGACGACTTCTGAATATGACAAAGAAAAATTGCAAGAACGTTTGGCTAAATTAGCTGGTGGTGTTGCCGTTCTTTATGTAGGTGCTGCTTCTGAAGTAGAAATGAAAGAGAAAAAAGACAGAGTTGACGATGCTTTACACGCAACTCGTGCTGCTGTTGAAGAAGGAATTGTTGCAGGTGGTGGGGTTGCTTTATTGAGAGCAAAAAGTGTACTTTCAGGCTTAAAAGCAGACAACGCTGATGAAGCTACGGGTATTCAAATTATCTCGCGTGCTGTCGAAGCTCCTTTGAGAACTATTGTAGAAAATGCAGGCCTTGAAGGTTCTGTTGTTGTAGCAAAAGTAGCAGAAGGAAAAGGCGATTTTGGTTATAATGCCAAAACTGATGAATATGTAGATATGCTAAAAGCGGGAATTATTGACCCTAAAAAAGTGACTCGAGTAGCTTTAGAAAACGCAGCTTCTGTTGCAGGAATGATATTAACTACCGAATGTGCTTTAGTTGAAATTAAAGAAGAAAATGGTGGTGGAAACCCAATGGGTGGTGGAATGCCAGGAATGATGTAATCCTTTTTTGGAAAATTAAATTTCAAAAATACACTATTAAAAATCCGCTTGGTCAATGACTAGGCGGATTTTCTATTTATACGGTTTATTCCAAAATTTAATTAAGAATAATATTATAACTATTTTAACAATCTTACTGTTCAATTGTGGTTAAATTTACCAACTAAATCCTTGTTGTTTTATCAACATAGTTAAATATTCTTGCTCAAATGAGATTTTACATCACCCTTTTCAGTTTTTTCTTATTAGCTCAATCCTACTCTCAAAACACGGAGAATCAAGATAAAATTAAAAATAAAATTGAAAACTATTTTCATTACGACAGAGAAAACATTCACGTTCATTTCAATAAAACCATTTACGTAAACAATGAAGATATCACTTTCAAAGGATATGTTTACAACAAAAACAGTCGCTCCCCACATTTATTTACGACGAATGTCCAATTAGTACTCTACAATGATCAAAATGAAGTTGTACAAAAACAATTGCTATTTACAACTTTAGGAACTTTCCAAGGAGGTTTGCACTTAAGCGAAAAATTCAAATCTGGTAAATATCATTTTCGATTTTACACCAATTGGATGAATAATTTTAAAGAAAATGATTCCTTCCTGCAAACTATTGAGGTAATTGATAAAAATGAATCTTATAATTTTGAATCCAAAGAACCTAATTGGAAAACTGCAAAAGTATCGTTTTTCCCAGAAAGTGGTGTGCTACTAAATGGCATAATCAATAGAGTTGGCGTAAAAATAGCCGACTGCAATCGAAAAGCAATCTCAATAAATGACGGAATAATATTAGATTCAAAATCAAATGAGATTGCACGATTTTCTACCAATAAAATGGAAAATGGAAATTTTTATTTCACTCCAATTTCAAACGAAACCTATACATTAGTAATCCATTCCGATAAAATAAATCTTTCGGAACCATTGCCACCTATTCAAGATACTGGCTTGACAATAAGTTATAACAATCAATTATCGAACAATCATTTAGTGTTATCTGTAAAAACAAATGACAAAGGAGTTGCATTATACGAAAACAAAAAATACATCCTTTTAATTCACCAAGACGCAAATTCGGCTCAAAAAGTCTTTACATTTAATGACAAACAACAGGAGCAAATTTTAGATTTTGATAAAAAATATTTATCAAATGGAGTTAATACCATCCGAGTAATTGATGAAAATCTGAATGAAGTTGCTCAGAGATTGGTTTATATTTATGAAACAACAAAACCAAACGTGAAACTCGAAGCCAAAACTATTGTTAACGACAGCATATCATTAACTGGAACCACCGATGCTAAAGAGGCAAATATTAGCATCAGCATACTCCCTGCAGACAATTCTTGTGTGGGTCCAAAAAAATCTATCTTAGGCACCTTTTATTTAAACGCTTATTTAGAACAGCCCGAAATGGAAACGTATCCCTATTATGACTCAGAAAACAGTGTTAGAAAACTGGATATGGAACTTTTGATGCTCAATCAAAAAAGAAGCAAATATCTTTGGGAGGACATAAAATCAAATCCACCAAAAATGACTTTCCGCTTTTCTAAAGGAGTTACGATAAGTGGAAAAGTAGAGAAAAAATTGAATCCAAATTCTAAATATAAAATTTCATTAATTGCATTAAAAGACAACGTTTTTGACGAAACTACACTTGACAAAAATAACGAATTTAAATTTGAAAACTATTTTGCGCAAGACTCTACTGTTTTTATATTTCAAATGTTAAACGAAAAAAATACTACGGTTTATACCAAAATGGATGTCAAAATATCACGAAACGACACTCTGTTTAAACTGCCTTTAAATAAGTATAAAACAGATTGTCCAGCAATTAAAAACTTAGAAAAGAGTTTCACTTTTACCACTTCAAAAACAGATGAAAGTATCATAAATCTATCGGAAGTAAAAATAAAAAACAACTATAAAAAAGAGGTATTTACTCATAGTGCAGAAGTAGGTTCAAGTTCGGCTTCAGCCTATAAAATTGACGAAAATACGTTTGGGAATGTTCTTGACTTTATTGGTAGAAATGGTTACAAAACAGGCATAAGTCCGATTGACAACAATGCCTATATTAGTAATCCTAGAAACGGTGGATTTTCGGAAAACGGAGTGCCATCTGTTTATATTGACAATGAAATAGTATTTGATTTAAATCTTTTATTTAGCCTTTATTTGAATGAAGTTGATGAAATTTATATTGATAAAACAGGCTTTTCAAGTGCTGGAGGAAGCATGGGAACTATAAATATTTACCTTAAAAAAGGAATTAAAAATGAGTATTATAGAGAAAAACACACCTCGCTTGTAGTAACTTCGGGTTTTACAAAAAACATTGACTTCAAAAACTCACAATTTGAGACTCAAAAAGAATTTTATGAATTTGGAACATTAGGTTGGTTTCCCAAAATAATACTACAAGAAAATCCAAATTTTAAAGTTGCCTTTCCAAAAGGAAATCAATCAGAAATTCAAGTGCTCATCGAAGGTTTCGCAAATGACGGACAACTTATATCTGAAATTAGAAAAATATCAATTGCCAAAACATTATAATAAATATGCAAAAAGCGGGAAACTCAAATTGAATTTTCCGCTTTTTTAATTGCTATTAATATAATTATTTCACTACTGTTTTCTTCAAAAGTTTAACTATAACTGGCAACGTTGAGATAAGAACAATTCCAATTACAATGTACTCGATGTGCTCTTTTAGGTCAATTCCGTAGGTCTTAAAAATTCCATATAAATAATGACCTGAAAATATTAGGACAAACGCCCACAAGAAAGAACTTACAATATTAAAGAACATAAATTTCTTTTTATCCATCGTTACAATTCCAGCAATTATCGGTGCAAATGTTCTAAAAATAGGCAAAAATCTAGCGTAGATTATGGCCTTACCACCATATCTTTCAAAGAAATCCTTTGATTGTATCAGGTATTTTTTCTTGAACCAAAAGGTATCTTCTTTTTTAAACAAGTAATAGCCACTTTTAGAACCAAACCAATATCCAACCATATTTCCTAAAATCCCAGCCAAAGCAACGAAGGAAACTAAAATTAGAACATTAACAAATTCATATTCTATATGTATAAATTGATCAACTAAACCCGCATGATAAACTCCGTCTACAACTGTGCCCGAAGCATAAATTCCTGACAAAAATAACAAACTATCGCCCGGCAAAAAGAAACCTGCAAAAAGACCCGTCTCAGCAAAAACAATAAATAAAACAATATAAAGTCCTATTTGAAAACCCGCAAGTTCAAGTGTTATATAAAATTCAGGATTTACTAATTGGGTCCAATCAAAAGTATTCATAGGTGTTTGGGTTTGTATTTGAGTTTGTGAAAGTAGCTAAAATTTAACTGTGACACAATTTATTCGCGTTATTTTAAATTTAATTAACGCTTAAAAAGTGCACTATTTTTTTTCATACTGACAACAACCAGGCAATTTATCATAACTTTCAGTCGATGCTTTTATGTCCTCAGAATCATGTCCTGCTTTAGCAATTGCCGTTTTAACCGCAAGGATTGTAGTTTTTTCTTCGTTCAGAATCAAACTCAATTGATGTGTTTCGATACTCCAAACTGCCGATTTTACACCTGGAACCGAAAAAGCTGCTTTTTGAATTCTATTCTGACATTGCTCACAATTGCCACTAACTTCGATTACATATTTAGCATTTTTATTTACCTTTTGTTGCGCTTGAATTGAAAATCCAGCGAAAAATAATACTACTACTAAAATTAGATTTTTCATAATTATTGATTTTATTATTACTATTAATTTATTTTATTTTTACTGATTTGCTATAGCAAATACCACTATTTTACTTTAAATCGCAATCCTGCATAATACATTTGACCAAAAACTGGCGCATATACAATTGAGGTATCAAAAGTAGTTCCAAATGGATTTTCACTGCCTAAAATTGCTTTTTCTTGTTTGTAATTTCCTATATTTTCACCACCAACGTAAACTTCAAAAGTAGACGAAAATGTTCTTGTAATTTGCATATTCATTACTGAAAATGATGGAGAATAATCTGGCATTGAATCTAAACCAGAGTTGGAAATGGTATTTGGTAATCTTTGTTTTCCAAGCCAATTTATTGTAAAATCAAACTTCCACTGTTTGCCTTTTTCAGCAATATGGGTTTCATACTCTAAATTGGTAAAAAAACGGTGTTTGGCTTGCAAAGGTCGTTCTTGAGTAACATATTGATAATCAGTTTGAATATCGTAATATTTATAAGCCGTTCTCAAATTAAAGTGTTTCGCCAATTCGTAATTAAATTCCACTTGCAAACTGTTCGCATATGACTTTCCATCCAAATTATAAAATAATACTTGTTGCGGTCCTTGATACAAATCCACCACCACCTGATTTTGAAAATCAGTTCTGTAAAAATCAAATCCAACATCGCCACTTCTATTAAAAAGTTTAAATCCTTGATTAAAACTCAAACCGTAATTCCAAGCAATTTCTGGATTAAGTCCATAAATTTTTCCATTTGTTTCTAATATAGAGAAGATTCTTGAACTTGCAAAAAGCTGTTGATTTTCAGCAAAAATATTTGCACTACGTTTTCCACGACCTGCAGAAAATCGCAAAACACCTTTCTCCCAAGGATTATATCGAACGTGTAATCTTGGCGTTGCAAAAGTGCCCAATCGGTTATGATTGTCAATTCTCCCACCTAGAACTATGCTAAAATTGTTTGTATTATCATACGTATATTCAAAAAAAGCGCCAACAGAATTATCGGCTCTACTATAATCTGTAACATTTACAAATTCGTCGTATTTATCGTACGTAAAATTCAATCCCGTAGCAAATTTATGCAACGTATTGTCAATTATAGAATTGAAAATTAAGTTCGAATAGTAGCTTTTTTGTTTGATATTGTATTGGTTCAAACCAAAATACGATTCTTGATTATGACTGTTAAATGCGTTTTGAAAACCAATACTTTGGAACGGCATATCTGGGAAAACGTAGCCGATTTTTGTAGAAATGTCAAAGCGTTCAGTATTAATTTCTGAACCCCAATAATTTGTGGTTAGTTTGTCTCGATTGGGTTCAAAATTCAATTCTCCAGTTTGCTTTTTGTCATTCATATAATGGAAATTTACGAAACTCACCCAGCCTTTTTCGGCATTGGTATACTGCCAGCGATTTAATAAATTGATTTGCTTCGCCAACGGATTATCCAGAAAACCATCATTGTTCATGTCATTTTTAGAAATTCGAGTATTTCCGTGAACGAATAAACTAGTCGCCCATTTATCTGATACTTTTCTATTGAAATGCGTGTTCAATTCAAAACGTGAATCCGAAGAACCATAAGCGTTCAAGAAAAAAGGAATGTCCTTTATTGGCTTAATTAATTCTGTATTGATTTGCCCCGATATACTTTCATAGCCGTTTACAACAGTTCCAGCACCTTTCGTAATTTGGATGCTTTCAACCCAAGTCCCAGGCGTAAATGACAATCCATAGGCCTGTGAAGCACCTCGAACAGAAGGAATGTTTTCTTCTGTAATCATCAAATACGGACTTGTTAAACCAAGCATTTTGATTTGTTTTGTTCCTGTCAAAGCATCCGAAAAATTGACATCTATGGAGGGATTGGTTTCAAAACTTTCGGCCAAATTACAACAAGCCGCTTTTAGTAATTCTTTGCTTGATAAGAGTGTTGTATTCGCAGTTAATTTTAATGATTTTTGCAAACTTTTACGTGTGTTTTGAACTTTAATTTCCTTTAAAGTATCTTGAGAATAGGAATTAAAAGTACAAAACAACAGCAATAAAAATATTGAAATTTGTTTTTGCATTTTGCTAATTTTTATGTTTTAAAATAGTTATAAACCACAACAAGTGAGGTTTTATTTACAAAAACATAAAATTAGGCGTAGAAAATATATTGGCTGTACAGCTTAAAAAATGGAGGCGCATTGGCATCGCAAGAATAAGCAGAAATTGAATTTCTTTTGAAATTCGGGTTTGAGGTATCTACAATTGGTTTCCAATCATTATTTATAATTTAAATGTCAGAATTGAAAGTAAAAACATTGAAAGTAGAAGTCTCTGATTTTTTTTGAAAATGAAACACTTTGTCTTTACAACAATGTGATTTTTCTTCCACTATCCCGCAGCAATTTTCCTCAGAATCTTCTGATGAAAATGAAGTTTTCAAAGAAACAGAAGCAATTTCATCACCACAGTAATGTACATTAAATGCAAATCCTACGTTGGAAACCAACAATAAAACCGCAAGTAAACTACATATTTGTTTTCTGAAATTCATAGTACAAAGTTAGTGGATAAAATTAGTTTAAAATCAAAATCTTGTTAAATTTTACAATTCAAACTCCTGACCCATTAATGGAATGGTGCAATCAAAATGATACTTTTCAATGATTTTTATTCGTAACTCGTCTGCGGGTTGGTTTTCGCCGTGAACTAAAAATACTTTTTGGGGTTTGTTTTCCAATTCTGAAAGCCAATTGATCAAATCATTTTGATCGCCGTGGGAAGATAATCCTTCTATTTCGAGTATTGATGCCAAAACAGGGTAGTATTTTCCATGAACTTTCAATTCTTTAGCCCCTTCCAATAATTTTCTACCACGCGTCCCTTCTGCTTGATATCCAACAATTATTATGGTTGTTTGAGGTAAACCGATATAATGCTCCAAATAACTCAAAACTCTTCCGCCCGTAACCATTCCGCTAGCCGCGATTACTACTTTTGATTGTTCATCGAAAATGACGTTCATTGTTTCTTGATAATCAGAAACTAATGAGAACATTTTTTCCATTTCAAAGCATTCATCTAATGATAATTTGTGCCATTTTTTATTTTCTGTAAATATTTTCAGTGCAGAAATTCCCATTGGTGTATCAATAATATATGGAATATTTGGAATTCTATCTTCTTTTTTAAGTTGCCAAAGCAAATACATAATACTTTGTGCACGTTCTACAGCAAAACTTGGAATAATAACTGTTCCTCCTTTTTGAAATGTGTTGTTGATGTACATTTCTAATTCTAATTTTGAATCTTTATTGGGATGAATCCGATTGCCATAGGTGCTTTCCAGAAAAATATAATCCGCTTTTTTGGGTTTTATTGGTGCGTACATCAGAACGTCATTATCACGACCAATATCTCCAGAAAAAACTAAAATTTTATTTTCAATTTTCAATTCGATACTACAAGCACCAATAATGTGTCCCGCATTAAAAAATAGCGCTTCAATTTCGGCATCTAGGGCAATTAATTCATTGGTCTTTACAACTCTAAAATGTGGGAAAACTTTTTGAGCTTGCTCTACTGTATAAAGCGGTTCAGCAATTTGACGTTTAGAATAGCTGCCTTCGTTGGCTCTTCTAGCCTCTTCTTCTTGAATTTTTGCACTGTCAACAAGAATTAATTTTGCGATATCCTTTGTTGGACTTGTGCAAAATATTTTGCCATTAAACCCTTGATTTACTAATCTTGGTAGCCATCCACAATGGTCTAAATGCCCATGTGATAACAATACAAAATCGATTGTTGATGGTAAAATCG
>Ga0114974_10002774_pt1 | contig 13463 bp, 20 predicted proteins | sample S_130206_EF_Meta_FD_87318 | JGI IMG/M metagenome (GOLD analysis project Ga0114974, IMG submission 87318) | Freshwater microbial communities from Lake Simoncouche, Canada to study carbon cycling - S_130206_EF_MetaG | ecosystem: Environmental > Aquatic > Freshwater > Lake | place: Lake...
GAACGTCATAAGCAACAGGAGCAGCCTTGAACAAAAGGTTTTGGAAGCCTGCATCAGCAGTCTTAGTGTCAGTGTAGCGAAGTTGCGGCTGAAGCAACGACTCATACTTTTCAAACAATGTCTGAGTGGTAAGAACCATGTCAGGATGATCGTTACCAACACTAACAGTGTTATAGGCAGTCGTCATCTGAGCAAGTGTCAAAGCACCAGCAGTGTTATCTTCATATGAACGCCACCAGTCATTACCCTGGCTGTTAGCCGAGTTAATTCCACCAACAGTGTTACCTGATTCAATCAAGTTAGCAAGACCGTTCCAAGACTTACCGCTGTTAGCGCCACTAGCACCAAGAGTGTCAGTACCATCACCGAAGAACATACGGTTGAAGCCTTCCTTCATTGATTCTTCAGCCTGCATAATCTTGGCTTCAAGAAGGTTAAGGATAGCCTGCTCACCATTGTTCTTGGCTTCTTCAATACCGCTGATAGCGATAGAAACAGCGTACTGCTTCCAATCAAACTCAGCAGCCGACATTCCTTCTTGAGGAGTCAAAGCCAATGTGTCGTAGCCACTGTAAGGTGCAACAGTAGATGATTCACCATAAATCAATGGTTCAACAATCTTAGTTCCACCATTCAACATGCGGATACGGCCTTTGTCCATCAAATGATAGGTCAAAGGACGTGCCGAGAACACGTTGTCAGTGAGGGTCTTGCGATAGTTCGCAATCGTTGTGGATAGAAGTGCGTCAAAGTTAGCATTACCTGCCATGATAGTTCCTTTATAGGGTTAGGAGATGCCGTGAGTTCTCTTTGCAGAGTTCCAGGCATCAGAAATTGAACGGACGGTGCCGACTGCATCCTTGCCAGCCTTAGCAGACGATGCGCCTGAAACGACAGACGCATTACGTTTACTTTCAACAGCCTTAGTATCACGAGAAGGTTCTGCCTTCTTGGATGTTCTAACGCGATCAAAAGCTACCTGCTTAAAGACAGCTTCAAGGTTAGTGTTGCCTTGCGCGAGCGCGGCGGCCACTACTTCTTGAGGGTTGAAATCTTCACCATAAGTGTTTTGCAGTCGCTGGATTTCCTCTTCAAGCCTCTGTTGTGCTTGCATCTGCTCAAACGCGCTGACGCGTTTATCAATCTCTTGCAGACGCTTATCCACTGGGTCGTCTTGCTGGAATTCATCCATGAAATAGTCATCATCAACCATACGCTGTGCCTCTTTGCGAGTCACACCATAATGGCTAGTTAACAAATCAATAGTTCCAGCAGGGTCGTTTTCCAATGCCTGCCTAATGGCAGAAGCCCATTGAAGTTCCTGCTTCTGTGATGCTAGTTCTTGAGTCTTACGGGTATAGTCCGCTTGACGTGAATAACCAGCAATTGCTTCCGAAAGAGGTACACGAACATCTTCTCCATCAACTTTAACAGTAATATAATGATCACTGTATTCGTCAATATCTAAAAGTGGTGCATCAAATTCTTCTGCTTCACCCATCCCTTCAACTTGTCCATCATCTGTGGGGTCGAATTCTGAGTCATTTGTAAAAGTGTCAGACACTTTGTTTCTCCTTTAGAGTCCACACGGTTGCTCTACATATAGGAATAGTGCGTTACATTAAGTGTTAGGTAATTGCATACCCATACGCTGCGACAAAGCAGCAAGTACCGCAGGATCAACACCTGACAACGCTTCAGTACCTTGAGGCATCGGCCCCATAGCACCAAGATTAGTAGGAGGCATGGGTGCGCCACCAGGAGGCAACATACCTTGCTCGGGAGGCATAGGCGCACTTTCAGGAGGCATACCACCCTGTTCAGGAGGAGCCATAGGTGATGGCGCTTCTTGAATAAACTGATCAGGGTTCTTAATACCGAAACCAAACTGTAGAACATGTCCAGCCAATGCTGGCATGTTCACAATACCCATACCAGCAAATGGGGCCATGGCATCTACAAGTTGCAAAGCCATCTGTCGTCGGAACGACTCATTACTAGGTGCCGTAGAACCAGCTTCAACTTCAAAGTCAAACTCACCAGCAATATAATCAGCATCAAAAGTAACCCACAAAGGTTCACCATCTTTACCAACAATACGAGCAACTTGTTCGCCAGTCATAAATTGCTGCGCCAAACTAACAAGACGCAAAGCAACTTCGGCAATAGCACCCTCAATGGTAGCCAACTTGTCAGCCGCACGAGCGTTAGCCGCGTCCTGCACAATAGCCGCTTCTGTCGCTGTGCGACGAATCTCGGGAACACCACCACGTTGATACTCGGATACACCCGAAACAGTTTGAATGTCACTTTCAATGATGTCTGACTGACGATAGAACTCGGGAGGAGTCATAACAGCAGGGAAAGGAGCAACAACGTTAGCAAGGTTCTCGTCACCATTAACTGGAACCATTACGTTGTCGTAATCTGATTCAAGAGCGTCACGGCCATCAGCATCAAACGCTGATTCTTTATACAGATACTTACGTGAATACCGTTTACGGTGATTCATCATTTGAGTACGAGTCGCATTCAACTCTCGTTGAAGCGGCTCAATAGCCTCAAGATCACCCATAGGATAGAAGTAGTCAGGAATATCGTAGTTGCGGATCATTACAAAAGGATGACCAAACGCATACGGCATATCCATAGGCTTAACTAAATACTGGTCGCCACCATCGCAGAACACAGACATCGTCTTTTTAACGATGTCGTAGAATTCCCAAACTTCAACATATCCTTCTTGCGTATCTTGAATTTGACGTTTGCCTGGATCTTCGTTATAGCGACCCCAAGAAGTAGCATTGATGCTCTCGCGCGCCGCGCGTGAGTATCGCTTATCCGATTTAACTTCAGTAAGCGTACGACGAATACGCTGGGCAATCCAACGCGCGTCCTGCATGGACGTAGCGTCAGGATCAACGAACACATCAAATGGTGATACACGCTCAACAAAAGGACGATCCTCAGTAACAATAATAGTAGGCGTAATCTCGTTGCCTTCTACCTGTGCATCAGATTGATCTCCTTCTTCAGAGATGCTTTCCTCTTCCACATAACGATAACCACATTTAAGCCAGCCGTGACCAACAACAAGAAAGTCTTTTACAGCCCTACGGAACTCAGGACGCACTTTATAGTGCTTCCACCAGTAGTTAATAACAGCCTCAGTAATAATTGCTTTAGGTGCGTCATCGGGACGACGAGCGTTAACAGCGATCTTGGGATAGTTAACAGCAACGCTAGGAGCAATAACGTTTACGGTAGAGAATGAAATATTGACAAGCAAACGATCTTCAGGAGAAATGTCCTCATACTGCTTACCTCGATACAAGTCAATTAAGCGACGCCAAAGATCGTCATAATCTTCTTCACGACGCCACCGTTTTGTCGTAGCAATCTTCTGCTTATATTTGCTAAGAGTTTCTGAATGCGTTTGACGCGCCATTACTATTCACCATCAATGCTATTGATGTACTCTTCAGAAGCACGATAAACAAAGTTGATGAGTGCGCCAACACCAGTCCATAAGGCAGTTTTCCAAATTTCTAAACCACCTACAGCACCACCTACAAGAATACCTGTTGAGGCAAACACGAATGTTGCGACTGCTTTCTTGGCTGATTCTGAATATTTCATAATCCCTCTTTCAAGTGGTATTCAACATGATCGTCCAAACGATCATCTATGTGGTCAACTTTATCTTCAATACGGCGAAGAACTTTATAGTTCTCACCGTGTTCTTTAGTATTGCGAGCGTCAAATCTTTTTAAAGCCAACATTAGAGGACCACCAATAAGTGCGACGACAATAGGGGTGATCCAATACATGTTAGACCCAACGGGTCCCAACAGGTTCGGCTTTAATCCCAGCTTGTGTGGCTTGCCTCATCTGCTCATCTTGACGTTGTTTAATAGTCGGGCCATGAAAGTCCTCTTTGCCATGCGCAAACCCTAGACGAATCCCTTTTAGGTGGCATGCAAAACATACCGCGCCTCTACGCGGAAGTACGTCAAAGGAGAACAATTTTGAACATTCTGTGCAGTTAATAGATCCCATCACATTAAGAATGGTTCGTTACCTGTTGTTTCTAGTGTTATATGCGCCGATAGGTATGGGATCTGTGCCATGATCTTCACTCATAACAAATCGTTCAAACCAATGCAAACTATATTTAGGTATAGGGGCTTCGGTACGATATTCGGGCAACCACACATATTTTAACATTTGATATGTGATAGCCAGGGACATTACACGGTCGTCATGGGGTGAACCATGCATTTTGCCGTTAGGGTCACGGACGAATGTTCTTAATTCTGCAATAGTGTGGCTATCAAACAAAGCAAGCTCAGAGTCACGGATAGAAGCAGAAAGTTCGTCAATAGCCAAAGGTTTTGTGGCTGTCGTAGTACGCCAACCCAACTGTTCAGTCGCCTCAGGGCGACGTTGCTGTAATCTGCGAGTGCGGTAAATATTTTTGTAACCATATCGTTGTAAAGCTTTCAGAGTAGTTAGACCGTGGTTGTTATTTTCTACACCTACAAGAGCACCGTTAAACCACCAGCCTATTTCGGCAAGAAGGTCACCAAAAAGGTCAGGTTCAATATGACCATGCCAGTGTCCTACAACTTCTAACGATCTAGCCTCAATAATATGTGCGGTAGAGTAGTCGCCGTGTACTAAACCTTCAGCAACGTCAGCGCCGACAACATATACACCTTCGGGTTTGGGGTATTCCCAAATAGCGAACTCGCCTTCAGGTACTATTCTGAAATCACAGTTCTTTTTAGAAATAGTATGCAAATATCCGCGAGCAGGTTCAATAGTTTCTAAAGAATCCAATAGATCTATATCAAAGACAGGATTACCTGACTTAATAAATGCTTCTTCGGGGGTACGAGGATATTCTTGGTGTAACTGCCATCCAGGCATAGTTTTGCATTTAGATTCGTACCAGTCCTCGTCACGGTCGCCAGCAGACCAAGGCCAAAAAATACCTTTAAAAAGGTTTGCCCCTGTTTGCGAACCAGTCCAAAGGTGGTGAAAGAAGTTACCTGAACCGTTGGCTGTGGATAAACAGATAACACGACCACCAACGTCAGCAATCGGCTCAATAGAAGCCCACGCTTCCTCAGAGTTGGGTAGGAATGCCATCTCGTCAACAATAACAAGATACACGGATTCACCACGAGCAGGATCATTGCCCGATGGTAATGATTCAATCGCAGACTCATTCGAGAAAGTCATTTTTAACTGGTTATCAGAAGTGATCTGAGGGCCACGTTCTTTCATCCACTGAGGAATGAACTTAAACCCATACTTAGATTTCTGTAGCAACTTTGCGGCTTCGCGTTCAGTACGAGACAACATGACAACAAAGCGATCCTGCCAAAAAAACGTCAACCAAAAAGCGTATGCAGCACCAAGAGTAGAGAAACCGATTTGTCGTGCTTTTAGAACCACACTGTAACGGTTAGACAGCCATGCTCGGATTGTTTCAATCTGAGCTTCTCGCATCTCAAAAGGTATCCGTCCTCGCTCAGGATGTTTGATATACCAATAGTTGGTACAGAAGTGCTCAAAGGCATCCACGAGGTCGTCAATTGAACCGTCTTGAGGTCCTTTACATTTACGCCACTCACGTTCATTGAGTAGTTCATTCAGATCCATTGTTCCTCATCTTAAGAGGCTCATCATCCAATTCGCCACAGGCGGGACATTGCCACTTACAAGCTAGTGGTGGATACTCTTCACCACAAACAGGGCATTCAATTAGTTCGCTCATACCACACGAAGTTTGCGAGATTCTTTTTCCTGTGACGCAACAGCAGAAATTAGATCTTCAAGTTCCTTGTCTGACAACTGACCGATATTTGTCTCAGATTTGACGGTGAGGGTTGGGGGAGCCATTCTGTTTGTAGCTTGCAAGTACAACTGGGCAGCTTTGATGTCGCCGCCCAACGCCTTCTCATACAGAGTGTCCAGCAGACGCTGAGAACGCTCAGGAGAACCCTGTACATCATCAACCTTGGACTGCCATTCTTTACGAAAAACATCTTTCTTTTCCCAACGCCGTAAAGTACTAATATTGACCCCGATAGAGTCAGCGTACTTTTCTTTGGACGTAGGTGTCCTTTCAGAAGGTGGTGTACACAACCAACCGATATACGCTTCTTGGCGCGAATCCAAAACATTTTCTTCAAGTCCCATCAAAATACAGGCAACTTCGTTACCTGTTTAGGTATGTAACGGGTAACGCTTAGGTTAGGGGCCACCAAGTAATCCGTTCCTACCGCAGGGGCGGGACGGATCTAGTGACCTAGAAACAAGTTGCGACGACAGGAGTCAATATGATTGCACCATCAATAACAACAGGCACTTTGGGTGCCGCTAATGATACATTAGCCGTAGGTGGGTCAGGAGTAGATTTAATTATAGTTCAAACCACTGGTACATGGGTTGGAACTATTACTTCCGAGATTTCTTTGGATGGAACAAACTGGTTTTCAAATGCTATGATTAACTCAGGGCAAACATCTGCTGCAACATTAGCAACCACTTGGACTAGTAACTGTATTATGAAAACTTCTAGTCAACTTAGGGTTCCGTTCTTTAGAGTTAAAATGACTCCTTATACTAGTGGCACTGCAACTGTCACTATTTATGGTGATAGAGCAGTCAAGTAATGGCTGCCAAGAAAGCAATGCATCGTATGCCTAATGGCAAAATGATGGCTGGTGCTAAGCATGGTTCTAAAGAGTATGCTTCACCTGCCGCTAAGAAGCGTCATGAAGCCAAAGAAACACCAGCTAAAAAGAAAATGGAGCGACGACAAGGGAAGTCATGACTATTAAACGTGGATCTGAAACCTTTGCAGGGTACAACAAACCGAAACGTACCCCGTCACACCCCAAAAAGTCGCATGCTGTCCTCGCAAAAGAAGGTAGCACTGTCAAGTTAATTAGGTTTGGTCAGCAGGGTGTCAGTGGCTCCCCTAAAAAAGCGGGAGAATCTGCTTCTTATAGGGCACGCAGGGAATCCTTTAAAGCACGACACGCCAGCAACATTAAGAAAGGCAAAATGAGCGCGGCTTATTGGGCTGACAAAGTAAAATGGTAAAAAAGAAAGCACCCAAAATACCACCCCTAGTAGAAATCTTTTGGGAAGATCACTACAGCATGGGTGACGACTGGCACGAACCAGGAGCCAAACATGAACCATGCGTACTATCAGCAGTAGGCTACCTTGTCGCTGAGAACGAGCAGTACTATTGGGTCGCTTGTACGTACGAACTAGCTACAGGAAACTACTCTGCGGGGACAGCAGTTCTCAAGAACTGCGTCACCTACTTCTGTGAGCATACTTCAGCCCGCAAAATACATTAAAACATATTCCTATCTGCGACGACAGTAATACAAAGTATCACAAATAGTCCTCTGTGACTATAGTCACCCCAACATATAGAATCATCACGATTTGGCTACACCCCAATGTATCTTTTCTCTCGTTTTGGCGTACGGGCACCTATGCTGGGGGGTGCATGATGACACGCAACGACATGAATATGCCCATATAACAGTTCCTGCTCAACACCCTGTTTTCTCGTGCCCGCTAGGGTGTAACAGATGTGCAATACAACACCAGTGCGCTCGCAAGAGTAGACATCAAGTGTTCGTGTTGCATGGTTGGTATCTGTTGGTTAGCAAATCACAAACCCATTTTGGAACGACCGTTCCAAATTACAAAGGAGATAACAAAATGAGTAAGAACATCAACTGCGATTTCGCATCGCACGAATTGTTAATCACCAAGGGCGAACAGCAATCGCTCAAGGGCTGGTGGAAAGCAGGCGACGAATGTCGCAAGTCTTTCCGCAAGGAAAACGGTGCACCGAATGTTTCGTTGTACGCAAAAGCAGCTAGCAAGGTTGCTAGCGACAATACTGAGGACACGATCCGCAAGTATGTCGGTTACATCATCAAGGCTCAGGACGCTGGTTACAAGGTCACTGAGTTTAAGGGCATCATGCATTTGCGTGAGACCATGGCAGGTCAGGGCAACCGTGCTGTTGTTGCAAAGAAAGAACCGAAGTCAATTCGCTTCAGCGCACAACGCAAGGAGGAACTTGCTTCCATCTTGCGCCGTGCCAAGGTCAGCGATGCTGAGATCGCTTCCTTGTTTGCTTTCGGCACACTTGGCAAGTGATTTGGAACGCTCGTTCCAATTTCAAATAGTTGAAACGCCGTGAGGCGTATAGCAGAGTTCGCCTACTGCTACTGATGATACAGGCGTAACCGAAAGGAAATCATAATGAAGCGTGTTGATTGGCACTTAGTGAATAACAAAGGTGTCCGCACTTTGTGGGCATTTGAGGTTGGTGATGATGGCAAGGTTAATCCTTGGATTTATCAGAGCAACATTAAGGTTGATGTTCGTCGTGCTGACATCTTTCTTATTCATGAAAGCGAATACTTTGAGCCTGGCAATGTTCCTTGTGGCTCAATTATTATTGACTGACGAAACGCCTTCGGGCGTAATCCGCAGGTGTGCTCTGCGGGTCTGATGAGTCAGCACATTGAAAGGAAATCATAATGAATATCATTGCAATGTTGTTCGCAATGTCGTTGCCTTTGGGCTTCGCCATTGCCTTGATCACTGAAAGGCATCGTGTTAAGAGCGACGCATTTCAGGTTCGCACTATGCGTTACACCCGCATTGAGCACACGCTTGACGACGATGATTTTTGGGACGACGATATATGCCTGTTTCATTGGTCTTTTGATTGCTCTTGTTTTGAGCATATTGCGGTGACAGATGTGCATGATCCGTATGAGATTGTGTTGCCGTTTCACGAACGCATTGAACCACCCGATTGGGTTGATGGTTGGGTTGCACCGCAAGTGAAGTGGATTGTGAAGTCCAAAGCCAATAAGTAATTGGAACGCTCGTTCCAAAATGCGTAGCCATGCGTGGCTTGTTCGGGTTCAATTCCCGACTACGCACTACCGAATACAATCCCGTATCGGTTACATGAAAGGTAAATCATAATGGATATCAACCAAGAGGAACTCTACGATGTCGCAGGTTATCTGCTTCATCTTGAGTCTGTCGTCGCACAGCGGGAGATAGATACCGCAAGTGTGATTGCAGGATTACAGCAGGCGAGAGATATTTTGTCTGTTGTTTTGACGAACAATCAGGCTCGTGCTCTTGAGCGTCGTGCAAAGTTGGCTGAGTTGCAAGCCAAGTATCCTTCTCGCCCCATTATCACATTGGAGGACAAGTGATGTTTCCGTACATTCTTTTACTTCTAGCGTCATTGCTTTTTGTTGGCTGTGTCGTGTTTGCCTATGAGATGGGCAAGAAAGTTGGCGAGTACGAAACTCGTCGCAATTACCGTTTCCCGAACTATCGGGTTGTTCCACATAAAACCAAAACGAAAGGAAAAAAGCGATGAGAATTGCTTTAGAAAACAAAGACCCAATCCAACTTGAGGTGCTAGCACCACTCATTCACGATGTGTACATCGTGTCTCGTGACGCACCGACTTATCTAGGTGGAAGCATGGTCACCATGTACATCACTATCCTCAAAGATAGTTTCGGCAATACAGAGTTCGGTGTGTTGCCACACACATACGAAATCCTTTTTGTCTCTGACGACGACAAGATGATTTGGTTTGGTCAGTGTGAGGAACACATCAAGTTAATGGGTGACGCAGTGAATGTTGCGTTGGCTATCAACAGTGCTGGTGATCGCAATGTGCGTATGCGTGTTGTGACTGAATCAGGTACTGATCATAGTCATATGTATTCAATCTATGAGTACATGGCAGAGCGAGGTTTCCCGTTCTGAGATTGGAACGCTAGTTCCAAAATGCCTACCCATGCGTGGCACCACATTCGTGTGTGTGTTGAGTTCGCAACTCAAGTAGTGCACTGCCGAACACATTCCGTGTCGGCTATCACAAAGGAGGGCGTAATGCCTGAATCAAATAACATCAACGAAGTTCCCGATGATGACGAGGAGGAAATCCAACTCTGTTACTTCACGGGTGTCGTACTTACAGACGAAACCCTTGAAAACGAGTTAGTTACATTCCGCCGTGATGCGGCTATCACATGGGATAGTTCAACTATGAACTTTGCATATCGTCATGAACAGGAGTATGTCAATTACACCAACGAGTTAGTGAATCATCAGTATTTGGTTTACCTCTGCGATGATTGCGACAGCTACTTTCATTATGCGTTGTACAACACGGACACTGATCGTTGTACTAGTTGCAATGACACTTACAGCGAGTGTCGTGATTGCGGTACGGAAGTGCATGATGACGAGTCGTATCGTGATGACGATGGTGATCCGTATTGCCAGGATTGCTGGTCAGAGTCTGACTACAATCCCGACAACCAACGATTAACAACAATTCAGTCGTACTCGTATCGCCCGACTCCTATCTTTGGTTGGGTTGTTGAGTCACAGTTAATTCGTGGCTTAGGTGTGCCTCGTGCAATTCAAAGCGAACCAATGTTTGGTTTTGAGTTGGAGACAAATGCGAGAGATCGCAGTACCATCAACGATGCAAGTGCGTTCTTGTTGGGTGAGTCACCAGAGGAATACTTGTACAACAAAGAGGACGGTTCAATCTCAGGGTTTGAGATTGTTACGCACCCATTCACTTTGGAGGCACACAAGATGTTGCTACCTCGTCAAGCAATTACCAAGTTGTCATCGCAGTATTCGTTGTCATCATGGTCATCGGTGAATGGCACAGGGGCTGGGCTTCATGTGCATATCAGCAAGAAATCTTTTGCTGGTAGTGCTCATCAGTTCCGTTTCCAAATGTTTCACTATCGGAACAGTGACTTCATTAAGAAGTTCGCTGGGCGTGACAGTGATCGTTGGGCGTCGTTCCGTCGCACCACTGACCGCAATGACTATGGCTACGATGACATGGTTGAAATCTGCAAGGGCAATCGCTCGCAGAACAACCGTTACTCGGCTCTGAACTTTCAGAACCGTAACACGATTGAGTTGCGTTACTTCCGTGGTTCACTCAAGCCTGAGACTGTGTTGGGTGTTCTTGAGTTCTGCCATAGCGTTCACGCATACACCAAGTTGCTGACAGCCAAGGAAGTCATTGACGGTTGCTTGCAGTGGGGGTCATACAAGATGTGGCTTGCCGATCAGAACTACGAGTACCTCCCACAAGTCCTCGCAACTCGTTGCGTGTGACATATCCTTATCCCTACAACAAATAAAAACCAACAACAAAACAGAAAGGACACATCAAAATGTGTTTGTTAATATTAGCCAAGGGCGGTTCAACGCCTTCCAAGAAATCACTACGCCGAGCAGGCAACGCTAATCCCGATGGGTTCGGCTTCGCCATTGTCGGCAACAACAAGATTCACACTTACAAGAGTATGGATCTTGAGGACACCATCGGAAACTTTTACGATATGCGTGATCGTTTTCCTAAAGGCAATGCAATCTTTCACTTGCGTATCACTACGCATGGTACGACAGATATTAATAATTGTCACCCATTTCAAGTCAATGATGATTTGGTGATGGGTCACAACGGTATGTTGCCTATCAAAGCAGAGAACGGCAAGAGCGATACAAACTTGTTTGCTACCGAATGGTTGCCTGAGTTTGACATGGCTGATTTGCTTGACACGCAGGCTGGTGTTGATGAACTCAGCAAGTTCGCTAGCGGTAGCAAACTTGCTTTCCTCAATACGAGTTCACATCTTGCCAAGCCGTTCTACATCATCAACGAACACCTGGGTCATTGGAAAGACGGTGTGTGGTACAGCAACTCGTCATACAAAGAGACGGTGTGGTATCCATCGTACTCGTATGGTTCGTATGGCAGTTCATACACGCCTACAAAGACGACATCTATGAGTGACTACGAGAAGTACAACATTCGTAGCCATTGGGACGATGAGGATTTGTTTGCTGAGGACATTGCTGACGACAATGATTTCCTGTGTGACACTTACATTGCTCGCACATGGAAAGAAGGCGATCTCATGTACGATCACATTGAAGGTGCATGGGTTCACCCCGATGACGCAGATGATATCTCTGATCTTGTTCAATGGGAATGTCACACCTGCCACGAGCAAGTGATCTTTGATTTGCTCAATGACAGTGTTGATCTATGTTCCGAATGTGGAACCTGCTACTTTTGTGACAACGACACTGATGCATGCAATTGCTACATCGCTGAGAAATAACAACCAACAACAAATAGAAAAGGAAAAATCATGACTAACTACAATCCACTTCCATACGAATGTGTCCCTGTTCCTGGCTCTGAGCCAACTACTCCTGATATTTGGGGGGTATATCCTGAGAACGCAATGTTGCGTGCGCAGATAGGAAAGAACGAGGAGTATCAAGATTTCTTGATGAAAGAAATGGCAAATCAACTGCATGAGATCAGGACTCTCAATGACCGCATTGGTTTCAATGATGTCATGCACAAAAATCAATTTCATGCCATCAACACTTTCTTCAAGTGGATCATGGAACACTATGAGATTGACAAGCAAGACGACATTTGGGAAATGCTTGACGGAATGTTCCAAGACGGTCTGCTCACTGACCCTCGTAAGCGCACATACCGTATTCGTGTCACTAAGAAAGAGATTGACGAATACGATGTTGAGTTACCTTGGGATATGACAGATGAAAGAGCGCATGACATCGTGCGTTCAGCAATCATCGCTGGCGAGTTCACTCGCAACAATTTCCAAGATGTTGAGTATCTCGGGGAGACACCTGTAGATGTCGTTGCACATAGCCCTCTTGAAACAGAGTGGAATGTGTGGAACAGAGGACAAGTCAATCAACTTGACTCAAGTCCGTGGTGATCTATGTCAAAGACAAAAGATTGGTGGTACGACCACTACATGGACAAGCACAACGAGTATAATTTATCTAACGCCACGAACGGCGAATCAAATAAGGAGACAACTATGTCTGAAACTACATACCCATTAGACCTCACGATCACAGAACTTGAGGCACTCAACAAAACTGTCGGCATTGCCATTGATAATCTGACACAGAAAATCAACAAGCATGGTGCGGACAGTCCTCTAGGGCGTACCGCCAAAGCAGATCGCAGTGCCCTTTGGGATTGCGCTGTCCGTATTCACGAAGCATTAGGGGAGGAATACAATGGGTGAGCACCCCGACACACTGTACTATCACACCTTTGCACCCGAGATCACTGTGGTCACAGATGCTGACGGTTTGGTCGTAGAACCCATTGAGGTACGGATAGGCAGGTTGGCGACATTGAAAGCCGACCAACTGCTGATCATGACCACAGACAACCGTGGTGAACCAACGCCACTGGAAGTCCAGGAGCGTGCTATAGAACAGTTCATGACCTACATCTCAGTCAGATGGTTCGGACAGAGGGTGGTGTACAAATGAAA
>Ga0114974_10002779_pt1 | contig 13453 bp, 9 predicted proteins | sample S_130206_EF_Meta_FD_87318 | JGI IMG/M metagenome (GOLD analysis project Ga0114974, IMG submission 87318) | Freshwater microbial communities from Lake Simoncouche, Canada to study carbon cycling - S_130206_EF_MetaG | ecosystem: Environmental > Aquatic > Freshwater > Lake | place: Lake...
AGGTGCCATTACAGGTCCCTTCCACCGACAGACCGGGGTTGGCGGCAATATCCGTGGTGCTGCATACCAATGCCCCGACCGACCCGGCCGGCATCGATAAGGCGTTGTCGCTCTCCAGGGAGCCGGTCTGAAGGTTGTTGTAGGCCGCCTCAAAGACCTTGTTATTGTCCCTGTCAAGGTAGAGTCGACCCAAGTCTTCAAACGTTTCCCCAAGGTCATAGCGGTTGTTGTTATTGGCGTCAAAGAAATGCTCTTCGCCATCGGTATACGCCAACACCGTCACCCGTCCCGGGCGTGGATCACCCCCTGCACCAGTGGGCGATGTCCCCTGTGTCGATGCCGAGCCCAGGGGTCGGTACTCCTGGCCATACAGCGTCACGCTGCAGCGACCTGTGGTGCCTGACACCACGCAGCTACTGGAACCGGTGTCCGAGCTGATCAAGCCCCCGGATGTCACAAAAACAATGGTGGTGCCCTGAGGCACCGGGTTACCCAAGCGGTCCGCCGCATAGGCGGTGATCGTGGTGCTGTAGCCGTTGGACTTGGCCGTGAAGTAGCCGCCCGCTTGGAAGTTGGGCTGGCTTGTGGAAAGGCCGAAAAAGCGCTGCGTTGGTAGCCCGGTCTGAACCGTCAGAATATTGGAGACGGTGAAAATAGCGGGTGCGCTCACCAAGGCGGCCCGAACCTGCACCGTGGCCGGCACCGTACCACCACAGACCGAGAAGCTGACGGTGCCATCAGCGCTGGATGTCACCGTCGTCGGGGCGCCACAAAATGTGATGCCGTCATTGGTATTGGTCAGTGTCGCTGCCACTGGGGTACCGGCGACTGGGTCCGTGTTCGAGTTGACCACCTTGAACTTGACGCTGGCCTGGTTCACGCCCACCGAACCGGATTGGTAGATCAGGGCAGGCGTGGCGCTGACAAAGACCAATCCAGTGGTGGGAGGGGTTGTCACTGTGAAACTGCCGGCCAGCGAGACGTTGCCCGTGGTGCCAGCCGTCACGGCACAGGTGCCGGTGGCAGTGGTGTTCAGCACCGCACTGGCGCGCCCGGTGCTGTCCACCAGCGCGGGCGACGGTGTGGCTGCACCACAAGGCGAGGTAAAAGTCACCGGCACCGAATTGGACGATGCCGTCACGCCATTGACCTGCACAGCCACGCTGACTGTCAAAGATTGCCCCTGCTGGACACTGGCTGGCGAGACAGAGAAGTCAGACAAGCCAACCGTGCCCGAGGTGATGGCCAAATCCAGCGCCTTGGACAAGGCCACACTCTCGACCGATGCGGTGGCGGTGGCCACGACACCGCCGGAGGCGCTCACCGAGGCCGGCGAAACCCGAATCAGCATCACGCCCGCGTCATCGGTGAAGGCGATGCCAGAGGCCGGCACCAGCACCGCGTCCGGCGAATTCAAAGCAACCGTCACGCGGGTGTAAGGCGCCGCGGCACCAGCCTTGGTTTTGAGCGCCACCTTGAGGAATCTTGGGGCCGTCTGGGACAAGGCCTTGTTGTTAATGGCGAAGCCGTTGACATCCACGAGGCTGATGTCCATGGTGGGTGATCCGGTGATGACGGTGCCGCCACCGCTGAACTTTATGGCAAGCGTGCTGCTAAGGGATGTCGACTGCACTGACACTGCAGCAGTCACCTGGAGTACAAAACCTTTGGACGGGTCTGCTGGGCTGATCTTGATCAGCGCCACACCATTGGTGTCCGTTTGAGGCTGTCCATCCAAAACAGCCGCAGCAGAATCGAGAGTAATGGTAAATTGTGTGTTGCTAGCAGCGGCACCGGATTTGGTGCGCAAGACTACCTTGAGGTAGCGCGCTTCGGTGACCGACAGTGATTGGTCCGGGACAACGGCCTCAGCCGAGTCCACTAGGGCGAGAGTCAACGTTGGGACTTTGACGCTGGTGTCCGGCCCGCCACCTCCGCCACACGCGACAAGCAGGAAGCATAGGGCTGTAACCATGAGGCGACGAACCCAAAAACTCGCAGAAATTACCGGCTTAACAAATCTCATGAACACCCTGCGACCCTAAAAACCAAGCTTTCGGAACAACTCTACAGCCGCATAATAACATTGACACTATTGGTGTCATATAACTCTAGAAATTTAGCTGAAGGCAGTGTGAAAAAGCCAACAAGGCATGGTGTTGGCGTCTTGGCGCGAAGGCTGGTCCAGCAGGTCAATGGCGACGGTCTGGAATGTGGGAGAGTCCGTAGCCGCGAGTTTAGTGGCTCGGCCCGAGCACACCATTAGCGACCGGGCACCGCGCCTGACAACTCCAGTTGCATCACGATCATGTTCACCAGCGTGGCCACAGAAGGCCGTCCGGTCTCGATGATGAAATGCGAGGCAGCACGGTAAAGCGGGTCACGCACCGCATGCAGGTCTCGCAACCGGGTCAGCGGGTCTGCCACCTGCAGCAGGGGCCGATTCACATCGTGGCGCAGTCGGCGAAACAGCTCGTCGGGGTGCGAATTGAGGTACACCACCTGGCAGCGCGAATGCAGGCTCTGCCGGTTGACCTCACGCAGCACAGCGCCGCCGCCGGTGGATATCACAGCGCCGCTCTTTCGGGTCAGCTCGTCCAGAACAGCAGACTCAAGCTCGCGAAACCGCTCCTCGCCCTCGTGCTCAAAGTAGGTGCGGATCGAGCATCCGATGCGCTGCTCGATCACATGGTCGGAATCGAAATAGGTCAGACTCAGCCGACGCGCAAGCTGGCGCCCAACCGTGGTTTTGCCTGAGCCGGGCAGCCCGACCAGGGCGATGCGGACCGCGTCGGGCACCTCATGCGATGCACTCACCACACTCAAGGCAAAACCACACTCAAGGAACTCGCCTTGCCGCTGACGGTTACCGTAAAGCGCACCATGTCTCCGGGGGAACAGCTTTTTAGGGTGGCGGTGTGGCGGGTAGGTTCAATGGTGCTGCCCACAATAGCGCCCTCCAGTGTGGCAGCGCAGGTTCCAGCGGCCGCCACAGGAAATGTCTGCACAGAGAGCGCTGCGTCGGCTGGCAGGGGGTTGCCGTTGTAGTCAGCCAGGCGGACCGTCACTGACCCGGTGGAGGCGGCAAGCACGGCGGTGTGGTAGCTGGCTGGAATCGAGGCATCGTAGCTACCGGGCTGACCGATCTCGCCACCCGAGAAAATAATGACCAGGTCGCGGCGGACCTTGGTGTTGCCGTCCCAGGTGCCATTGCAGGTGCCGGCCACCGACAACCCTATGTTTGCGCCGGCGGGGCAGGCCAGAGAACCCGCGGCGCCGGCGGGCAATGGATAAGAAGTCTCACCGTCGCGGGTTCCGGTGACCAGATTGGTGTAGCTCGCTGCAAAGCTGCGGCTCTCATCCTTGTCAAGGTAAGGCAGGCCAAGGTCTTCAAACAACTCTCCGGCATCGTACCGGTTGTTGTTGTTGGCGTCGATGAAGTACTCCTCGCCGTCGGTGTAGGCCAGCACTGTCACCCGGCCCGGGCGCGGGTCGCCATTGGCCGACGACGAGCCCAGGGGCCGATAGGCCTGGCCAATCAGGCGCACCGTGCAACTGCCGCCGCTGATTTCACAGCTGCTCAGGCCGCTTGAATTGATTTGCCCACCCTCGGTCACAAAGACGATCTTGGTGCGGTCGGGAACGGGGTTACCCTGGCGGTCGGCGGCGTAGGCGGTGATGTCCACGCTGTTGCCATTGACCTGGGTTGTGAACTGGCCGCCGGCATAAAAATTGAGTTTGTTCGCCGACAGGTCAAAAAATCGCTGCGACGCGACGCCGGTCTGGATGGTCAACAGGTTGGAGTTGGTGGTGATGAGCGGATTGCTATTGAGCGTGGCGCGCACCTGCACTGTGGCCGGCAGTGTGCCGGAACACACTGAAAAGGTCACCAATCCATCTTTGTCTGAAATCGCGCTCATTTGCAAGCCACAAAAATTGATGCCCCCGTCGGTATTGGACAGACTGACCGTGACGTTTTCACCTTGCACGGCCGCCCCCACCGAGTCTATGACCTTGAAGTTAACAAGCGAAGTATTGGTGCCAACCGAGCCGGCCTGATAAATGACCGAGGGTGTGGCGCTGACAAACCGGATGCCGGTAATCGGCGGCGCGGTGACCGTAAATTCGGTGCTTCTGGTGACACCACCAGCGGTCGTGGCTGACACAGAACAACTGCCGTCTTTGGTGGTTTGGATCACGCCCGTGGCGCGGCCGTTGCCGTCCACCAAGCTGGAGGCCGGCGACACCGTGCCACAGCTGCTGGTGAATGCCACCGTCAGGGCGTTGGACGCCGCCTGAACGCCATTCACCAGCACATTGACCGCCACGTTGACCGACTGGCCCTTTTGCACACTGGCCGGCAACGCACTCATGGCTGGGAGGGTAACCGTACCGGCGGCAATTTGCAGGTCCAGGCTTTGGGTCACAGCCACTCCCGACACCTTGGCAGCAGCGGTCACCTGCACCGTACCCGTCGATGTCACGTCGGCGGGTTTGATGGGCATCAGTAAGACGCCTGTCGCATCCGTCAACTGGTCCCCGGCAGCGGGCACCAATCTGGCATTGGTGGCATCCAGTGTCACGATGACCCTGCCGAAAGACACCACGGCGCCGCTGCTGTCAGTCAGCACCATACGCAGGTAGCGCGATTCGGTATGCGACAGGCCACGGTTGGTCACCAAAGTGCCAGAGCCGTCCACCAGGGTTAGCGCCAGACTGGCGGTTTTGGCGACCACGCTCACCACGGGCTCAGGCGGGATGTTGGGGTTGCTGCCGGCGTTGCCACCACCACCGCCACAGGCGACCAGCACCAGCGCCAACCCGATCAAGCTGAAAAGTCTGAACACACCCATGACCCTGCTCCTCAGATATAAGGCGACCGTCACCGCGTCACTGCCCGGTCTGCGACGACCTTGGGCGTGATGAAGACCAGCAGTTCCTGCTTGTTGGAAACGCGGGAACGGTTCTTGAACAGGTGACCTAAGAACGGCAAGTCGCCCAGCAGTGGCACCTTGGTCTCGGTATCGGATTCGGTCAGTTCAAAAATGCCGCCAATGACCACCGTGCCGCCGTTCTCCACCAGCACCTGGGTTTTGATGTGCTTGGTGTTGATGGCGAAACCGGCCGGGGTCGATTGGCCCACGCTGTCCTTGTTCACATCCAGATCCAGAATGATGCTTCCCTCGGGGGTGATCTGCGGTGTGACTTCCAGCTTGAGGTTGGCTTTTCGAAAGGCGATGGAGGTGGCGCCGCTGGACGAGGCCACCTGGTAGGGCAGCTCGGTGCCCTGCTCGATCAGGGCCTTGATCTGGTCAGCGGTGACCACGCGCGGGCTGGACACCACCTTACCCTTGCCGTCGGCCTCCAGGGCCGACAGCTCCAGATTCAAGAAGCGGTTGGCGGCCGAGCTGAAAATTGACACCGCAAAAGCTGCCGGGCTATACCCCCCCTGCGCAATGGCCGGCAGGTTGACAAAGTTACTGGTCAAATCCACGGGGCCGCCGGCGCCGCTGCTGGCCACGGCGTTGGCGTAACTGGAACCGAAGGCAATACGGTTGTCGCCGACGAGCTGGTAGCCGCCGTCGCCGCCCCGGGGTGCGCGCAGATCGCTGGCGCCCAAACGCACACCGAGCGACTTGCCAAAGGTGTCTGAGGCCTCGACGATGCGGGCCTCGATCAGCACCTGGCGCACTGGAATGTCCAGCTTGGCGATCAGCTGCTGCACTTGCTCCAGCTTGGCCGGGACATCGGTCACGAACAGCTGGTTGGTGCGCGCCTCAGAGATAGCACTACCGCGCGGGCTGAGCAGTCGGGACACGGTAGCGCCAGCCGGGCCGCCACTGCCAGTGAGTTGGGCGGCCACTTCGGCCGCTTTGGTGTAGTTCATCTGGAAAGACTGGGTGCGCAGCGGCTCCAGGCCCTGCAGGGCGGCCGAGGCCTCCAGCTCCAGTTTTTCGCGGACGCTGATTTCTTCCCGCGGCGCGATCCACAGCACGTTGCCGGTTTTGCGCATGCCCAGGCTTTTGGTTTGCAAAATAATGTCAAGGGCCTGGTCCCACGGGACGTCCTGCAGGCGCAGGGTAACCGAGCCGGTTACCGAGTCTGAGGTGATGATGTTGAAGTTGGAGAAATCGGCAATCACTTGCAACAGGGCACGCACCTCGATATTTTGAAAATTGAGTGACAGCTTTTGCCCATTGAAACCAGGCTCAGCGCTTAGTTTGGCCGGGTCAACCCGCACCGGCCGAACGTCCACCACAAATTGCCGCTCACTCTGGTAGGCCGAGTGCTGCCAAGCACCCTTGGGCTCAATCACCATTCGCACCCGATCACCCGCCTGCGACAGGGTCACGGTCTGAACCGGCGTGGAAAAATCAGTCACGTCGATCCGCCGGCGCAGCCCTTCGGGCAAGCTGGACTGCAAGAACTCAGCCACCAAAGTCTGGCCCTGCTGGCGCAGATCGACAGCGACCTGGTCATTGGCCAGTGAGACGATGACACGGCCAGAGCCATCCGGGCCAACCCGGAAATCAAGGTCTTTGAGTGCTTGCGGGTTTCGGGAGCGGGTGTCAGCCGCAACTAAGGCCGGAGCCGCAGCGTCGGCCGGTCCTGCTGGCCCTGTCAGGATCACAAGCAGCGACCGCCCGACCAGGCGCGTGCTGAAGTTGCCGGCTTGCTTGAGGTTCAGCACCAAGCGCATGCGGTCACCAGCCTGCACCATCGTCATGGACTTCAGGTTGCCCAGACCAAACTCATAGCTGGTACGCCCGGTGCTGTTGCCAATGGCGGGCAGATCAAGTGCGATGCGCGCCGGCGACTGCATCACAAAGCCGGCCGGCGCCACCGCCAGTGGCTGTGCAAGATCAATTTTGACGATCTCCTGCCCGTCTTGTAGAGAAGCCGTCACCGCCTCCAGGCTGTTTTGCGCCATGGCCATGGCAGCCGTTCCCAGCAAACACAGTGCCAGGCCAAGTCGGCGTGAGGCCCGTGCAGCCCGTGCGGCCCACGGGTGGTGAGCTGTTTTCATTTTAATTTCTCCTGCAACTGCAAGCTGACGGTGCGTTCAACCCAATCCCCCGTGGCGTCTTGCACCACTTCCCGCAGGGTGAGCTCGGTCTCGGTAATCCGAACCACGCGGCCGTAGTTCTGGCCCAGGTGATGGCCCGGCCGTATCTGGTAGATCAGGCGGTCCGACTTGACCAGCGCCACCGGCTGGCCAGCCCGTACCATCGTGCCAACCAGTGCCATGGCGTCCAAGGGCACGGCCTCCAGAGCCTCCTTGCGGCGTGTCAACTCGCCGGCAAGCAAAGCGGTGCCGATGCCTGCCGGCGCACCGTCGCGTTTGAGCGCCTGGGTCAGCTGCTGGCTGCTGAACGGGTCCAAAGCCGAGGCCGGGGCATAGGCCTGTGGCTGAAACTGCTTGGGTTCGGCAAGGGGTGGCACGCGCGGCCGGGTCTGGTTTTTTTGCTGGCTGATCCACTTCGTGAGGTCGTCTTGATTGGCTCCGCCACAACCCAGCAGGCCTGCTACCACCAGCACCGCGCCCAGGCGCAACAGACCTTGCAAATTGCGAGCTCTCATTTCTTGGCCGCCTTGGCGTTGGCGGCGGCGGCCGCTGCCAGCCGTTGCGCCGCAACTTCATCAGCGTCGAGATAGCGAAAGGTCTTGGCGGTAGCTTCCATCGCCAGCACCCCCTCGCGCTGAGGCAGCGGCTGAATGTTGAGGTTGTTGAGCGTCACGATGCGCGACAGCTTTGCAACGTCGGCGACGAAGGCGCCGATGTCGTGGTAGCGCCCACTCACTCGCACTGAGATCGGCAGTTCGGCGTAGTACTCCTTGACCAAGACCTGGCCCGGCCGGAACAAATCGAACTGCAGACTGCGTCCCAACCCAGCTTGGTTGATGTCCGACAGCAGCGCATCCATTTCAGCCTTGCTGGGCAACTGCTTTTCCAGCTGGTTGACAGTCAGTCGCACCTGCTCACGCTGCTTTTTGAGCGCCTCCAGGTTGACCGCTCTGGCCAATTTTTCCTGAAATTCCTCGCGCAGCTTGGCTTCTTGATTTTGCTCGGCCGCCAAGGTGTCCTGGTAGCCCTGGAGCAGTGAAAACCACAGGCCCAGCAACACCAGGAAGCTCAGCAGCAGCAGCAGCGCCATGCGAGGCAGGATCGGCCAGATGGACGGGTCGCGCGGGTTCAGGCCGGCGAACTGCGCGCGCAACTTTCCCAGGTCCAGCAGCAGGGCGGGACTGCTGGGCAGCTTGGAGCGGTTGAAGGGCTTCATCAAGGTTGGGTCGGCTGAGGCGCACTGACCATCAGCGCGGGGACACCGGGCACTTTGGGTTTGTCGGTGTCACTGGCCCGCACCAGGCGCACCCGGATGGTGAAATTGGACACTCGACGCTGATCGCGCGGTGACAGGGCCTGGGTACCGGCCACGATTTCGACCAATTCGGGCCGGGCAAACCAGGGCGACTGGTTGCCCAAATTGCGCAGCAGCTCGGACACCCGCTCATTGGACTGGGCCGCGCCCAAGAGCGTCAGGGCCTGCCCATCCTGCCTAAGGCTGGCGATAAACACCCCTTCCGGCAGCAGTCGGACCAGTTCATTCAATAAAAAAACCGGCAGGTTACGATCGGCCTGCAGGTCTTCAACCGCATGCTGGCGCGCGCGCAGTGCCGTGATCTCAGCCTGGAGGCTTGCAATGTCCTTGATCTGGGCATCAAAACGGTTGATTTCAGTCTGCAGTAACTGGTTTTTTTCGTGCTGTGCAGAAATCTGCGCTTGAAACGCGACAAACACGAGGGCAGCGACCAAGCCGCCAAGCGACGCGGCCAGACAGAGACTCTGGTTGAAGCTGTGCCGCCGCCGCTCGCGCTCAAGCTCCCGGTGCGGCAACAAGTTGATCAGGATCACGTGGCGAACCTTCGAAGCGCCAGACCGCAGGCCAGCAGGTATGAGGGCGCCTCCCGGGCCAGCTTGTTGTCTGCCGCCTTGCTGCCAAGATCCATGCCTTGAAACGGTTGCGCAACGGTACAGGCAAAGCCGGTTTGCTTGTGCAGCACGCCCGCCAGTCCCGGCACCACCGACGCACCGCCGGCCAACAGGATGTGATCGACTTGGCTGTGGTGGGTGCTGGTAAAGAAAAACTGAAGGGCTCGGTCGACTTCCTGCCCGGCGTTCGCCAAAAAGGGCGCGAGTACGCTGAGCGGGTAATCGTCAGGCAGGTCACCACTGCGTTTGCGGCTCTCGGCCTCTTCCAGCGCGAAGCCGTAATGGCGCATGATCAGCTGCGTCAACTGAGCGCCACCAAAAGTACTGTCTCGCTCGTAGAGCAGCTCCTGACCCTGCAGCACTTGCAGGCGGGTGGCACGACTGCTGATTTCAATCAGCGCCACCACAGCCTGCGACCGTGGTAGCGAAGGCAGATCCACAATGAGGCGCTCGGCAGCACGGCGCGAGGCGTAGGTCTGCACATCCAGCACGGCCAGCTTTAGCCCGGCGGCCTCGGCCAGGCCCTGCATGTCTTCGACTTTTTCCTTGCGTGAGGCCGCGATCACCACGTCGATCTGATCAGCGGCCGTTGCATTGGGGCCGATGGTGCAAAAATCCAGACTGACTTCATCCATCGGGAAGGGGATGTACTGGTTGGCCTCGGCCTCCACCTGCAGTTCCAGCTCCAGCTCGCTCAGGCCAGCCGGCAAGCGAATTTTCCGAGTGATGACCGCTGCGGCCGGTAGCGCCATGGCCAGGAGTCGCGCCTTGCTACCACTGCGCCGCACCAGCCGACGCACGGCTTGGACCACCTCGTCAAACTTGTCGATCTGTCCATCTTGGACCCATCCTGGCTGCAAGATTTCCTGGCCGCAGTGGGCGAGCAGAAATTGGCCTGAGGCATGTCGGCCGAGCTCCACCAGCTTGACGCTGGATGAACTGATGTCCAGGCCCAGCAATGGCGCGGATTGGCGACTGAACAAGGACCCCAAAGACAACACAGCAACCCCTTAAACTCGAGCTCACGGCAGGACAAAAATCGGCCGCGGTTGGCGGCATGCTATCAGCAAGCGTCTAAACCAGGGAATATTTGCATTTTCCGACAGGCTCGGCGCTCGCGGTGGCACAGATCATTGCATCGTTTTTATAATCATCGAGCTGCCACTTAAAGTCCCGTATGCCCCAAAAACCGCCGTCCAGCCCGCCATCTGCCGATTCCACGCCTGGCGCCAGGGCTCTCATGTGGTTGGGCAGGGCCGCTATGTGGGGTGCCGGACTGGCGCTGGCGGGGCTGCTGTCGGTGCTGATTCTGGTCGCGGTCGCCCTCGCGGTGGCCTACCCCAATCTGCCCGATATTTCAGACTTATCGGATTACCGTCCCAAGTTACCTCTGCGGGTGCTCTCCGCCGAAGGCGCGTTGATCGGTGAATTTGGTGAGGAGCGGCGGCAACTGACCCCGATCCAGCAAATCCCGAAAATCATGACCGACGCCGTGCTGGCGATCGAGGACGCGCGCTTTTACGAACATGGGGGCGTTGATTACAAAGGAATGCTGCGTGCAGCGTTGGCCAACCTGGGGCGACTCAAGAGCCAAGGGGCTTCTACCATCACGATGCAGGTGGCGCGCAATGTCTACCTGTCGTCAGAGAAAACCTACACCCGCAAAATTTACGAGATTTTGCTGACCTTCAAGCTTGAACACCTGCTCAGCAAGGACAAGATCCTCGAGATCTACATGAACCAGATTTTTCTGGGTAACCGCGCCTATGGCTTTGCCTCAGCGGCTGAGGCCTATTTCGGCAAGGAACTCAAAAATCTCAGCATCGCCGAAGCTGCCATGCTGGCCGGTTTGCCCAAGGCGCCCTCCGCCTATAACCCGATCGCCAACCCCAAGCGGGCACGGGTCAGGCAACTGCACATCATTGACCGCATGCTCGACAACGGCTTTATCACCGCCGAGCAGGCCGCCACGGCCAAAAAGGAAGAGCTCAAGGTCAAAACCAACTCAGACAACAGTCGCGTGCACGCTGAATATGTGGCCGAGACGGTACGCCAGCTGATGTACACACAGTATGGCGACGAGACCTACACCCGCGGCCTGAATGTCTACACCACCCTGCGCGCTGGCGACCAGGACGCCGCCTACAAGGCCCTGCGACGCGGCATCATGGATTTCGAACGACGCCAGGTCTACCGTGGTCCTGAAAAGTTCGTCACCCTGCCTGCCTCTGGGCAGGAGCTTGACGACGCGATCGACGACGCTCTGGAAGACCACCCCGACAACGGTGATGTGCTGTCTGCGGTGGTGCTGTCTGCCGACGCGCGACGGGTGCTGGCCACCCGGCAGAACGGTGAAACCATCGAGGTCACGGGCGAAGGCCTCAAGCCGGTGCAGACCGGCCTGTCAGACAAGGCGGCGCCCAACATCAAGATCCGCCGTGGCGCCGTGATCCGCGTCGTCAAAACACCCAAGGACAGCTGGGAAATCACACAGCTTCCCGAGGTTGAAGGCGCCTTTGTCGCCTTGGATCCGCGCGACGGCTCGATCAAGGCCCTGGTGGGTGGTTTCGATTTCGCCAAGAACAAGTTCAACCACGTCACGCAGGCGTGGCGGCAGCCAGGCTCCAGCTTCAAACCCTTCATCTATTCAGCCGCCTTGGAGAAGGGTTTTACCCCGGCCACCGTCGTCAACGACGCGCCGCTGTTTTTTGATGCGGGCGTGACAGGCAGCCAGCCCTGGGAACCCAAGAATTACGACGGCAAGTTTGAAGGTCCGATGAGCATTCGACGCGGCCTGGCCAAATCCAAAAACATGATCTCCATCCGCATCCTGCAGGCAATCGGCGCAAGCTACGCGCAAGAATGGGTCACCCGCTTTGGCTTTGAGGAAGACAAGCATCCGGCCTACCTGACGATGGCGCTGGGCGCGGGTTCGGTCACGCCAATGCAAATGGCCACCGGTTACTCGGTGTTTGCCAATGGCGGATATCGGGTGAACCCCTGGCTGATCAACCGCGTAACCGACCAGAAGGGAAGGGTGTTGGCCGAGACAAAGCCGCTGCCACTGGACAACACGGTGCGCGCAATTGATGCGCGCAACGCCTTCATCATGAGCAGCTTGCTGCAAGAGGTCACGCGCACCGGCACGGCCGCATCGGCGCAGGCCACGCTCAAGCGGCCTGACCTGTATGGCAAGACTGGCACCACCAATGATTCGATGGACACCTGGTTCGCCGGTTACCAACCCACACTGGCCGCCGTCACCTGGATCGGCTACGACACGCCCCGCAAACTCGGTGACCGGGAAACTGGCGGTGGTCTGAGCCTGCCCGTCTGGATTCGCTTCATGGAGCAGGCCCTGAAAAATGTGCCGGTGTCTGAACCCAGCGTGCCAGAGGGCGTGGTATTCGCCGGTGGCGAGTGGTACTACGACGAGTTCGCCCGAGGCGCCGGCGTCAGCAGCCTGGGACTGGAGGACAAGGACAAGGGCGCATCCACTACCCTGCCTGCAGCCGCGCCGGCGCAGTCCCCGGCGATGGCCGATGATCGAAAAAAAATCCTCGACCTGTTCCGCAATTAGTCAGGCAGCAAACACCAAAGGGCAGCCCGCCTGCGCGCTGGCATCATGCGACAAACAGGCAAAAAACTCGCCCTGGCCCTTGGTATCCGTCCATTTTTTGCTATCAAATTTGAAGTGATAGCCACCCGAGCGGGCCGCCAGCCAGACCTCGTGCAGCGGTTTTTGAAGGTTGATCACGATCTGGCTGCGGTTGGCAAACACCAGCGTCACCATGGCGCCGACGCGCTGGTTGTCGATGTCGGCGCTACCGTCGTCGTTGATTCGGTCGCAACTGGCCTCCACCGCTTTGAGCAGGTTTTCAGCCAGGTCCAGGAATTCGAGGTCGGTCATTACAATTTCACCATGTTGACTTACCCCCGAATTCTAGTCAGGACCCTTGTCCTTGCGCTCTGTGCGGTAACCCTGGGTGGCTGCGGCCAGTCCGGGCCGCTGTACCTGCCCACCGGACCGGCCGCCGCCCAGCGCGCCACCCTGCCCCAAACCCTGATCAAGCCGGCTGCCCCCGCAGCCAGCAGCCCCGCACCATGACACCTTACAACCTGCCCGGTCAGCCCCATCTGGCCTATCGCGATGGCGAACTCTTTGTGGAGTCGGCCCACCTGAGCGCGCTGGCGCAAATCCACGGCACACCGCTGTTCGTCTACTCCAAAGCCGCCATGCTGGCCGCGCTGGCGGCGTACCAGCGCGGCTTTGCCGGCCGCCGGGTGCAGATTTGCTACGCCATGAAAGCCAACCCGGCGCTGGGCGTGATCGAGTTGTTTGCGCGGGCCGGCTGCGGCTTTGACGTCGTCTCCGGGGGTGACATGGACCGGGTGCTGGCTGCTGGTGGCGCGGCCGACAAAATCATCTTCTCGGGTGTGGGCAAAACGCGCGCCGAGATA
>Ga0114974_10002780_pt1 | contig 13450 bp, 14 predicted proteins | sample S_130206_EF_Meta_FD_87318 | JGI IMG/M metagenome (GOLD analysis project Ga0114974, IMG submission 87318) | Freshwater microbial communities from Lake Simoncouche, Canada to study carbon cycling - S_130206_EF_MetaG | ecosystem: Environmental > Aquatic > Freshwater > Lake | place: Lake...
CGGCGCGCATGCTACCGAGCAGCAGCATGACACCGTTCTCCCTGACAATTTCCCGGCTCATAATTTTGTGTACATGGCGCTGCAACGCGTGCACCTGGGTCGACAACTCCTCAATGCGGTCGAAGGGCATCACACAGACCTCAGCGTCTTCCAGGGCAATCGCGTTGCAACTGTGGCTGTCGCTGACGATGCCGTCGAGTCCAATGACTTCCCCGGCCATCTGAAAGCCGGTTACCTGTTCGCGCCCGTCCTCGGATGCGACGCAGGTCTTGAAGAAGCCGGTGCGGATCGCGTACAGGCTGGTGAACGGGTCGCCCTGGCGAAACAGTTGGGCGCCCCGCTTGACCCTGCGCCGGCTCGCGACCAACCCGTCGATTTGCTCCAGTTCTTCGGGGCTCAAGCCCAGCGGCATGCACAGCTCGCGCAGGTTGCAGTTTGAGCAGGCAATCTTGATCGCGCCGGCGTTGACACCATAAGTCTGACGAGGGAGCGCTGCAGAAGGATTGGAGGGTGCCAGGCTGTCGCTGTGTTCTGAATTCACGAGATTTAGCATAGAAGCACTCCTGATGTGCATCAATTGTGGGGCTTTTGACCAGATGTTCATTTGACCCATATCAAGACTTTTTGGCGATGAAGACGGCACAGTCGCTGCAATTTCAAGGAATTGTCCATGCCTTCAGCAGCCGCTGAGCCGATCTCGCCAGAATTGCTGCGCAGATTTGATGTTTCGGGACCGCGCTATACCTCGTACCCGACCGCCGACCGCTTTGTCGAGGCCTTTTCGCCGGAGGAATACCGCATCGCGCTGGCGCAACGGGCGAGCGTTGCGCCAGCGGCGGCGCTGTCCTTGTATGTCCACATCCCGTTTTGCGAGTCACTGTGCTATTTCTGCGCCTGCAACAAGCTGGTGACACGCCACCATGACCGGGCAGCCCCTTACCTGCGCTATCTTGGCCGCGAGCTGGATCTGCACACCGCGGCGCTCGGGTTGGGCCAGAAGGTCACGCAGCTGCATCTAGGCGGAGGCAGCCCGACCTTTCTGGACGACGATGAACTTCGATCGCTGATGGCGATGCTCGGGCGCGGCTTCAATCTCGTCGCCGGCGCCGAATTCGCGATCGAGGTGGACCCGCGCACCGTCGATGCGGCACGCCTTGACACGCTGGCCGAATTGGGATTCAACCGGCTGAGCTTTGGCGTGCAGGATTTCGATCCTGCCGTGCAGCAGGCTATTCACCGTATTCAGCCGGTGGAGCAGGTGATGGTCTTGGTTCAGTCGGCACGAACGCGGGGCTTTGACTCGATCAATTTGGACCTGATTTACGGCTTGCCGAAGCAGACGCCAGAGTCCTTTTCCGGCACGCTGGAGCAGTTGCTGCAGATGCGCCCCGATCGCGTGGCCCTGTACGCCTACGCCCATCTTCCCGAGCGATTCAAAGCACAGCGCAGGATACCGGCTGCGCAATTGCCGGACGCCAGCACCAAGTTGGCGATGCTGTCGCGTTCCATCGCCGCGATGCTGGCGGCTGGCTATGTCTACGTCGGCATGGACCATTTCGCATTGCCCAACGATCCTCTTGCCGTCGCCAAGCGACAGGGGCGCTTGCACCGTAATTTCCAGGGCTACAGCACGCAGCCGGACCGCGACCTTATCGGGCTCGGCGTCTCGGCCATCGGTCGGGTCGGCGCGACCTATAGCCAGAATGCGAAGACGCTTGATGAATACTATGACGCGCTCGACCAAGGACGGTTCCCCGTCGTGCGGGGACTGGCGTTGTCTCGCGACGATCTCGTGCGCCGCGCCGTCATCATGGCGCTGATGTGCCAGGGCGTGTTCTTGTTTGAATCCATCGACCTGGCATTTCTGGTGCGCTCGAAGACCTATTTTTCGAAAGAGCTCGACACGCTGGGCGAGCTGCAGGACCAGGGTCTGGTCACGGTCGACGATAGCGGCGTCCAGGTCACCGCGACGGGTTGGTTCTTTGTCCGTGCGGTGGCGATGGTGTTTGATCGCGCTTTGCAGAGCGATCGCAACCGGGCCCGCTTCTCACAGATTCTTTAAGGTGTGGCAATGCAGGGCTCGCTGGCGCTGACGGCGCTGCTGATGGGGCTGGTCGGCGGGCCGCATTGTGTCTTGATGTGCGGGGCGGCGTGCGCCGGTCTGGCAAGCGCAGCGGGCGACCGCCGGCGCAGCGCGCTCTGGCTGTTTCATCTGGGGCGCATGGTGGGCTACTCGGCCATGGGCGCCTTGGCGGCCACCTCGGTTCAGAGCATCGGCTGGCTGACCACCCGCTCGGCCGCGATCCGTCCGGTCTGGACCTTGGTGCATGTCGCCGCAGCTGGTCTTGGCCTTGCGTTGCTGATTAGCGCCCGACAGCCGGCGTGGCTCGAGGGCGCAGGCAAGGCGCTATGGGTCCGGGCCCGCACCTGGGTCGGCGCGGCGCGCCGGCCCGCGCCGCTGATCGTCGGGACTGTCTGGGCCTTGCTGCCATGCGGGCTGCTGTATTCGGCCATCTTGGTGGCGGCCATGAGCGCCAGGGCGGCCGAGGGTGCCGCCATCATGGCGCTGTTTGCGCTCGGAACCAGCGTGTCCATGGTGGCAGGGCCTTGGCTCTGGCTGCGCTTGCGGGCTGGGCCTGCAGGGCAGGTGGGCGTTCGCATGGCGGGTCTCGCGCTGGCGGCAAGCTCATCCTGGGTTGTCTGGGCCGGCCTGGTGCGGGGCCTGGCTCCATGGTGCCTCGCGCCTTAGCGCGGGCTCCGAGCCTGTCAGTGGATGTCGACCGTGTGAAATCCCAGACGGCCGGCATGGCGGTCCGAGAAGTAGCGCTCCAGCGTTTCCTTGACCGTCCGAAAAGCGATGTCGTCCCAGGGAATTTCCGCTTCGCTGAACAGGCGCGCCTCCATCGTCTCGTGGCCAGGATCGAAGCGGTCGTGGAGCAGTCGCGCGGTGTAAAACAGATGGACCTGTCCAACACGGGCCACACTCAGGATCGCAAAGAGCGCCTCCATCTCAAACTGGGCTCCGGCTTCTTCCTCCGTCTCGCGCGCGGCGCCCTGGGCAGTGGTTTCGTTGAGTTCCATAAAGCCCGCGGGAAGGGTCCATTTGCCGCGGCGCGGCTCTATGTTGCGCTTGCATAGCAGCACCTGTTCACCCAGATGCGGAACCGTGCCGACCACATTGAGCGGATTTTCATAGTGAATCGTCTGGCACTGCGGGCAGACCGCGCGCTCCCTGGTGTCGCCATCGTCGGGAACGCGGTAGACCACCGGGCTGCCGCAGTTCCTGCAGTGTTTGATCGGGCTGTGGTGCATACGGGCGGTGCGGATACCAGGGGTCGATGGCACGAGCCCCCGGATGGGTCAGTCGTATCTAGGCCTTCTTGGCCGGGGCTGCCTTGCCGGGAGCCGGCATTGCGTGCTTGTCGATCAGCGCTCTTGCGGTGTCGAGAAGCTTGCGGCCGTCGAAGCCGCGCTTGTTCATGTCCTCCACCCACTCGACCTCGATCGACCGAGACTTGCGCCTGAAATCCTGGGCCTCTGCCGCGCTCACCGTGAATATGGTGTTACCGCGGTCCACCGCCGCCTTGCGCCCGAGTGGGTCGTTGCCCTGCTGCGTCTTGCCAAGCCATGCCGAGGCTGCCATTCCCGAGTTGTTGTCGAGTACCTTCTTCAAGTCGGGTGCAAGCGACGCGTACTTAGCCTTGTTCATCGCCATCACAAAGGTGGTGGTGTACAGAGAGCCGCCTGCGGGCTCGAACTCGGCGTGGAATTTTGTCAACTCGTGTACCTTGACCGACGGCACGACTTCCCATGGTATGACGCAGCCGTTGATCGTTCCCTTGCTCAGGGCGTCGGGAATTCCCGGCAGCGGCATGCCGACGGGGGTCGCTCCCAGCACGCCCAGCAGCTTGGTGACCTGGCGTGTCGGTGCGCGCAGTTTGACGCCGCGCAGGTCGGCGATCGAATGGATCGCCTTGTCGGTGGTGTGGATCACGCCAGGCCCGTGCACATGCAGCGCCAGTACCTGGGTGTCCTTGAACTCGTCCGGGGCGACTGTTTGTACATATTCCCAAAGCGCCTTCGACGTCGCTTCGGCCTCGTTCATCATGAACGGCAACTCGAAAGCCTCGATGCGCGGAAAACGTCCCGCCGTGTTACCTGGCAGGGTCCACACGATGTCGACTACGCCATCCTTCGCCTGGTCGTAGAGCTGCACCGGCGTTCCCCCCAGTTGCATCGCCGGGTAGCCTTCGAACTTGATGCGCCCGCCCGACTCTTTCTCGACCTTCTCCATCCAGGGCTTGTTCATGGTGAGCCAAACGCTCGACAGCGGCGCCATGAAGGTATGAAATTTCAATGTCACCGACTGCTGCGCCAGGCCGCTCAGGCCAGGGGCGCCCAGCGCTGCAGCCGCGGTGGTTTTCAAAAGGGTACGTCTTTGCATCAGAGATATCTCCTTGGTGGGACCAATAGTCAGGGTTTAGAACTTAACCGAAAAAGTCACACAACAGGGCCGGGATTTACCCTCGGCCAATAAATTGCACCAGCCACAGCGAGATGCCGGGGAAAAACAACAGCAGCAGCGTGCGCAGGATGTCGCTGATCAAAAATGGCATCACGCCACGGTAGCTCTCGGCGATGGGAACATCGCGCGCCATATTGTTCACCACATAGACGTTCAGACCAACCGGCGGCGCCAGCATGCCGAAACCCACCGTCATCAGCACCATGATGCCAAACCAAATGGCCGCCGCCTCTTTGGGCATGCCGAAGTCCAGTGCGTTGACCATCGGGAAGAAGATCGGTATTGTCAGCAGGATCATCGACAACTCGTCCATGACAGCGCCCAGCACGACGTAGAACAGCAAGATGGCCGAGACCACCATCAGGGGGGAGAGCCCCCAAGCCTGCACCACGTCGGCCATCTGCGCGGGAACCTGCGTCAGCGCCAGAGCCGAGTTCATCAGATCCGCTCCCAGGAAGATCATGAAGATCATCGCCGAGCCCTCGGCGGTCGCGTAAAAACATTGGCGCAACTTGTCCATCGTCAGTTCGCGCAGCGCCAGAGCGGCCACAAATGTCGCCGCCGCGCCCACAGCGGCGCCTTCGGTTGGGGTGAAGAAGCCGCCGTAAATGCCACCGAATACCAGCAGGAAAATCAGCGCGATCGGAACGACTCCCTTGAGGGATTGCAAGCTGATAGGCTCGCCCCGGACCGCGGTGTCGGGGGCGTGACCCGGAACCACGCGGACATAGATCGCTATCGCGATCATGTAGCCCACCATCGCAATGAGGCCTGGAACCATCGCTGCGGCAAACAGCTTGGCGATGTTCTGCTCGGCCAGGATCGCGTAGATCACCAGCGGGACCGATGGAGGAATCAGGATGCCAAGCGTTCCACCGGCGGCCAACGTGCCGGTAGACAGACGGCCGGAGTACACATGGCGTTTCATTTCCGGCAGCGCGACCGAGGTGATGGTCGCAGCCGTCGCAACCGACGAGCCGCAAATCGCGCCGAACGCTGCGCTGGCGAGCACGGCTGCCATGGCCAGTCCGCCCTTGAAGCGCCCCATCACCGAGCTGGCAAAACCGAACAAGGCTCTGGAAATTCCGCCTTGGGTTGCGAAGTGGCCCATCAGGATGAACAACGGGATGACCGACAGGTCATAGCTGGCGAAGCGCGCAAATGCCTGCGAATTGAGGAAGCTGGCCAGCGGCGACCAGCCGGCCTGCGCGGCATAGCCTAGGCAGCCGGCGACGAACATCGCAATCGCGATGGGTGTGCGAAGCGCCATCAGCACCAGCATGATGGCGAAGATCATCAGCGTGAGCGTCAGCGGGGTCATCGCCGGTCCATTGACGGGTTCGGGCCGACCGCCTGCCACAAGGCGATGAGCGCCGTCAGCCCCAGAGGCGGGACGATGGACAGGTACACCACCCATTCAGGAAATCCGAGCATCATGGTTCCCGACCCGGTGGCGTAGGCGTTGAGCCCGCCGACCGTGGTGCGCCAGCTGAGCAGGGCGGTGGACAATGCCAGCAGCAGGGCGCCGAAACGGTCGAGCCGACGGTTGCTCCGGTCGCTCGCATGGGTGGTGAAGAAGTCGACGATGATGTTGGCGCGCCGGACCTGGCACCAGGGAAGAAATAGCGCAATGGCCGCTCCGGCCACCACCCCGGTGAGTTCAAAGTCGCCGGCAATGGTGATCCCCAGCGCGTTGCGTCCCAGCAGGCTCACGCAGGTCATTAGCGTGATGGTGGTCAGCAACAGACCCCCCAGAACGGCGCAAAGCCGGGCCAGCGACTCAAGCGGGCGCATCGCCGCTGCCGCAGGTCGCCGTCCCAGCGCCCAGGCGTGGACGGTCGCCCTTCATTGAACCTGCACGCGGATCGCTTGCAGGCCTGCCACCCCACCGACCATCGTCTGGCCAGCCACAACCGCTGCAACGCCTTCCGGGGTACCGGTGTAAATAAGGTCCCCCGGCTTCAACTCCCATGCCGCCGACAGGTGCTCAATGGTTTCTGCGATGTTCCAGATCAGCTTGGCAACGCTGCTGCGTTGACGGTCCTTGCCGTCTACCTGCAAATAGATCTCCGCGTGCTCGACGTCACCCGCCAGCGCTGCCGGGGTAATAACGCCGATCGGCGCTGAGTGGTCAAAGCCCTTTCCGATGCACCAGGGCCGGCCCTGCTTTTTCATGTCGTTTTGCAGGTCGCGTCGGGTCATGTCCAGCCCAACCGCATAGCCGAATATGTGCCGGCGCGCGTCGGCGGCGGCGATATTTTTGCCGCCGATTCCGATCGCCACCACCAGTTCAATCTCATGGTGCAGGTTGCTGGTCAGGCTGGGGTAGGGAATGCTCGCCGTTTCTCCGGCGTTGACGACGACCGCGGCGTCGCCGGGCTTGAGAAAGAAGAAGGGGGGCTCACGCCCCGTGAAGCCCATCTCCTTGGCATGCTCCTCATAGTTGCGGCCGACGCAGTAAATCCGGTTTACCGGAAATGTTTCAGCCCGGCCCAGAACCGGAACGCAGACCTGTGGCACTGCCGGAAATACAAGACTCATGTGAACCTCTGCTCGTTGTGAATTCCAAGGGCCTGATGCACCGGGCGGTCCGAAAAGCTGAATAGCACGCAGCCTTCAGTCGATTCGAGTCGGGCAGTATGCCATGAGGGCAGCACGAAATGGTCGCGCGCTTCGAAGTCCAGTCGCTGCATGGTTCCTCTTGACTCGATCAGGGCGCATCCGGTTCCCTCGACGACGCTGAAGACCGCGCCATCGGTCTGGCGATAGGGTCGGCCCGAGAAGCCAGGGGGAAGACGCTGCATAAAAGTCTCCATGCTTGGCATCGGCGAGCCGCCTGTGAGCGGGTTGGTGTAGCGCAGCTTGACGCCGTCCCATGGGTCAACCTGGGTGTCGCGTTCGAGTTGGTACAGCGCCTCGCGGCTGCGTTCATAGGGGTAGCTGAACAGCGGCGAGGTCATGCCAAAGGGCGAATTCTTTTGCGCGTGTGTTCGAACGGGCGCCATGTTGTTTCCGTAGCGTGCCAGGCTGGTGCCGGATGGCCGGACCTGCTCCTGCGATCGCTGTGCGCCATCCTCGGCAAAACCGGCGTCAAAGAAGCGGACCAGCGGGATGTCCAGTCCGTCGAGCCAGACCACCGGTCCGTCTGCCTCGCTGCCATGGTCGTGCCAGGCCCAACTCGGCGTGATGATGAAGTCGCCCGGCGACATGCGCGTGCGCTCGCCGTCGACCGCAGTGAACGCACCGCTGCCTTCGACAATAAAGCGCAGCGCGCTTTGGGTGTGGCGGTGGCTGGGCGCGATCTCGCCCGGCAGTATCAGTTGCAGCCCGGCATAGAGCGACTGGGTGATTGCGGACTGACCCCGCAGCGCCGGGTTTTCCAGCACCAGCACCCGGCGCACCGCCTCTTCGGCGCTGATCAGGTCGCCCGCACGCATCAGAAAGGGGCGCAGCTCCCGGTAGCGCCACAGGGAAGCCACGCACGGTGTTGCGGGCTCCTTGGGCACCAGCGCGTGCAGGACTTCCCACAGGGGTGTGAGGTTCAGCGGCGACATTTCGGCGTACAGCGTGCGCCGCGCTGCCGTTACGGTTTCATCCATGGCCTGTGCTCCCGAAGAGGTTGTCTGGGTCGATGCCGTCGTACATCCATTTGAGCCCCGCGAAGCCGGCCGACTCCTGCCCGCTTTGGAACATCTGGTTACGCAGTTCGCGCTGCACGCCGGCTGCATGGTAGATGTCGCCGTAAAAGCGCGCTGTGAGCTGCACGCGCCCGGTTCGCAGGTAGCGCGCCTGCTGGTAGAGCTGGAAAGCCCGCTGCGGATTGCCCTGGCTATGGCGCAGCGCTTGGCGCAGAACGACCGCGTCCTCGATCGCCTGTCCCGCACCCTGCGCCAGGTACTGCAGCATCGGGTGCGCCGCGTCACCGAGCAGGGTCACGCGGCGGTCGCTCCAGTTGGCGACCGGCTCGCGGTCGCACAGCACCCACATCTTCCAGGTCTCTATCTTGGCCAGCAGTTCGCGCACGCTGGCGCAGGCCGGGGCGAAGCGGGCGTTGAGTTCCTCGACATCGCCGAAAGCGTTCCAGCCCTCTTCGAACTTGTCGCTGTGGAATACCGCGACCAGGTTAAACAACTCGCCACGCCGCAAGGGATAGTGAACCAGATGGGTCTTTTCGCCGCCCCACAGCACCACGTCATCGCTCCACAGGTGCTCGGGTACCTCCTGTTTCTTGAGAACGGCGCGGTAGGCGATATGGCCCGACACCCGCGGCTTGCCGTCCCCGACCACCGCTTCGCGGATGCGGCTCCACATGCCGTCGGCGCCAATCAGCGCTGCGCCGGCGACGACCTCGCCGCCCGCAAGTGCGAGCTGCACGGCGTCGTCATCCTGCGAAAAGGACTCGACCCGGGCATTGGTGCGCAGTTCGATATTGGGCAAGGCCTGGCAGGCGTGCAAGAAGACATCGTGCAGGTCGGCCCGGTAGATGACGCCATAGGGATGTCCGTACGCCGCGCGTGCCGCGTCGCCGAGCTGCACGCGCACGATCCGCTCGGCGCTGCGAATATCGTTCATCGACAGGCCGGTGGGAAAGAAGGCGACCCGGTTGACCGCGCCAGTCAACCCGAGGTGGTCGAACATCTTGAATATATTGGGGCCGAGCTGAATGCCGGCGCCAATTTCGCCAAAGGAACTTGACTGTTCCAGCACCGTGACCGCGTGACCGTCCTTAGCCAGCGTGTAGGCCGCTGCGAGTCCGCCGATGCCGCCGCCCGCTATCAGCAGGTTGTTTTTGGAAGCCATCTGAGTTCGCCTTGCTAGTTGGCTGTGCGCCCGCGCGTTGGGGAGCGCTTGGCCGGCTTAGGCCGACTTGGTCAGCAGTTCAAAATGTTCAACCTTCGGCGGACCGTCAAAAAAGGGACCCACGATGCCACGCCATTCGGTGAACAGTGCCGACTCGCGAAATCCCACCGTGTGGTCCTCCAGCGTGTCCCAGAAAATTTGCAGCAGATAGCGCTGCGGACTCTCGATGCTCCGGTTGACCTTGAACCCCTGAAAACCCTTGGCGTTGCGCACGACGGTCTTCAAACCGCGTTCGATCGCTTCCTCAAAGGCGACGTTCTGTCCCGCGTGGATGCGGATGTCTGCGAGTTCAAGAATCATGCTGTGCGCTCCTGTGGCTTGGTTTGAATGTCAAAGACCTCGCTGCGGCCATCGGTGTGCCGGGCAAAGCGCCGGGCCTGCGTGCCATGGGTTGGCGCGCTGTCCGCCCACGGCCAGCCGCCAAATTGGGTTTGCCGATAGTCGGCAAAGGCCTGGTGGATCTCGGCCTGGCTATTCATCACAAAAGGCCCATGCTGCACAACAGGCTCGGCTATCGGCCTGCCCTGCAGCATCAACAATTCGCTGGCCGTGCTGCCATTGATGAGTTCCAGATCGCTGTCACAGCGCAGCTCCATCGCCGCATGCTGGCGAAGCGACTGCCCGCCTATCGCCAGTTCGGCGCCGCGGAAAAAATAAAGACTGCGTCGGGTCTGCGCCCCGGCTGCCGCCGGCAGCGTCCAGCGGCAACCGGGCGCCAGCGTGATGGTCCAGATGGCGACATCCGCGTGGGCCTGCGCCGCCCAGGAGTCTGGCGGCGGTGGCAGCGGCGATGCCCCGCCAAGCGCGCCGGCAATGCAGGCCACTTGCGCGCCGGCGCCGGACTGGTAGCGCGCAAGCTGCTCGGACCAAAACATGGTGAAGTGTGGTGCGACCATCTTGTGGCTGGCGGGCAAGTTCAGCCAGATCTGGAACAGTTCCAGAGGATTGGGCCGGGCCCGGTCGAGCAGCGGGAACATCTCGGCGTGGACGATGCCGCGTCCGGCGGTCAGCCACTGCACGTCGCCGCCGCCGAAACGCGCGGTGGCGCCCAGCGAATCGGAGTGGTCAATCAAGCCCTGGCGGACAATGGTGACGGTCTCGAAGCCGCGGTGCGGATGGGCTGGAAAGCCCGCAACGGTGGCGCCGTGGTACATCCGCCAGCCATCCTTGCCGGCAAAGTCCTGCCCGATGGTGCGGCCCGTCAGGGGCGCGTCAGGCCCCAAGTCTGCATTGCCGCGCGGGTAGGTGTCGTCGTGATACGCGCAAAACAGGAAGGGATCCATGGTGGGCCATTGCGTGCCAAGGCGCTGGCTGCTGATGATGGGGTGCTTGGCCATGGTGATGCGCCGCGTCTGACTCTTTTGAGGTGGTTGGCGCGCACGGCCAACCCGGGCGCAGGCTGCCAAGTTTAGCGCCCAGGCCGCGCCTTGCGCGATCCGGTTTATCCTTTGGGGATGAAGCTCTACAACTACTTCCGCTCCTCGGCGTCGTTTCGCGTTCGCATCGCCCTCGCGTACAAGGGGCTTGCCTACGACTATGTGCCGGTCCACCTGGCGCGCGGCGACCACAAACTGCCAGCATACGCCGGCATCGCGGCGGATGGGCTGGTCCCGTTGCTTGAGGTCGGCGAGGACCGCTTGAGCCAGTCGATGGCGATCATCGAGTACCTGGAGGAGACGCACCCGACCCCGTCGCTGCTGCCGGTGTCGGCGCTCGACCGGGCGCGGGTGCGTGCGCTGGCGCAAAGCATAGCCTGTGAAATCCACCCGCTCAATAACCTGCGCGTGCTGAAGTATCTGGTGCGGGAACTCAAGATCGACGAGGAGGCCAAGGGCCAGTGGTACCGGCATTGGGTGCGCGAAGGGCTGGAGAGTTTTGAGCGGCAATTGGCCCAACAGCGGCCGTCGCTTTACTGCTGGGGCGACGCGCCAACGCTTGCCGACGTGTGTCTGGTACCGCAAATCTTCAACGGAAAGCGCTTTGACGTTGATTTCGATGGTCTGCCACGCACCATGGCGGCTTTTGACGCCTGCATGCAACTGCAGGCCTTCCAGGGCGCCCAGCCATCGGCCTGCCCCGACTTCGAGGCCTGAGTTGGCGTTCCACCCGGACTGGCTGATCCCGGATTGGCCCGCGCCGACCCGGGTGCGGTCGGTCTTCACCACCCGGGCCGGGGGTGTTTCCAGGGCGCCCTACGACAGCCTGAACCTGGGCCGACCGTCGGCGGATGCGCCGGGCGATGTGGACGTCAATCGGGCCAGGCTGCAGGTTGCGCTGGGGCACGCCCCGGTATTCCTGCAGCAGGTGCATGGCGTGCATAGCGCCGAACTACGGGCTCCGCCGGAACGTGACGCGATGCCGTCGATCCAGGCCGACGCCTGCGTCACTGTCCAGTCGGCGGTGGTGTGCGCTGTGCGCGTTGCCGACTGCTTGCCCGTTCTGTTCGCCGACAGCCAGGGAGCCGGGGTAGCGGCAGCCCATGCCGGCTGGCGCGGCCTTGCGGCGGGCGTTCTGGAGAACAATTTTCGCCACTTTGAGGCGCTCTGCATGCGCACCGGCGGGGCATCGCGCGGCACGGCTGCATCCGGGTTTGCTTCTCGCACGCTGGCCTGGCTGGGGCCCTGCATCGGGCCGCAGGCCTTCGAGGTCGGTTCGGATGTGCGCGAGGCCTTTGTCGCGCAGGACGCCAGCGCAACGCGATTTTTTCAGGCCAAGGCTGGCGATAAATGGCTGGCGGATCTGCCGGGCCTTGCGCGGGCGCGGTTGCGCGCTATCGGCGTTTCGTGCATCTACGGCAACGACGGCAGCAGCGCTTGGTGCACGGTTGCCAACCCCTTACGTTTTTTCTCGCACCGCCGCGACAGCGTCAGGCTCGGCGGCAGCGGCCGCATGGCCGCCTGTATCTGGATCGACTAGGGCCGCTTCGCGCATGCGGCGCGCGCGCCGGCGCGCCGGTGTTGCCATCAGGTACAGCACCAGGGCGACCGGTAGCAGGCCGTAGAGCACAAAGGTGATGACCGCGCCAAGCAGGCTGCCGTTGCTGCTGCTGGCTTCGGCCAGCGCCATCATCAGCGTGACGTAGAGCCAGGCAATCGGTATTAGTAGCATCTATTGGCCCATTTAGGAGCTGTCAGTTCTGCGAAGGCTAATGCTGACACAATTCGACACGGTACAAGCTGCAAGGGCTTTGTAAGCTTCAGAAATGGACAGTGCCTGGAGATAGAGCGTGAAAGACGATATACAGCAGGCCTGGAGCGATTCGGCAAAACAGTTGCAGCAGGGTATGGCGGAGAACTGGGCCCGGGCGATGCGATCGCTGCAGCAGCTGGCGCAAGCGGGCAAGCCGGATCCGGTTGGGGCGGGCGTGCCGAAGATCGAATTCTCCCCAGCCAAGCTGCAGGAACTGCAGCAACAGTACCTGCGCGAATCAGCCGAGTTATGGGCCAACAGCCTCAGCGCGAAGCCGCAACAGACCGACAAGCGCTTCGCGGGCGCCGCCTGGACCGGCAGCCCGCTGGCGGCCTATTCGGCCGCCAGTTACCTGCTCAACGCGCGCACGCTGATGGGCCTGGCCGACGCGGCGCAGGCCGACGAGAAGACACGCGCCCGTCTGCGTTTTGCCGTGGAGCAATGGGTCGCGGCCAGCGCGCCCAGTAATTTCTTGGCATTCAACGTCGAGGCGCAGAAGCGGGCGATCGATACCAGGGGCGAGAGCATCGCCAAGGGCATCCAGAATTTGTTGCACGATGTGCAGCAGGGCCATGTCTCCTTGACAGACGAGAGCCAGTTTGAAGTCGGCCGCAATGTGGCGACTACCGAGGGCGCAGTCGTGTTCGAGAACGAGCTGTTCCAGCTGATCGAATACAAGCCCCTGACTGCAACGGTTTTTGAAATCCCCTTTTTGCTGGTGCCGCCTTGCATCAACAAGTTTTACATCCTGGATTTGCAGGCTGAAAACTCGTTCATCCGATACGCGGTCGAACAGGGCCAGCGCACCTTTGTCGTCAGCTGGCGCAACGCCGACGCCTCGTTGGCCGACAAGTCCTGGGACGACTATATCGAGGA
>Ga0114974_10002783_pt1 | contig 13441 bp, 2 predicted proteins | sample S_130206_EF_Meta_FD_87318 | JGI IMG/M metagenome (GOLD analysis project Ga0114974, IMG submission 87318) | Freshwater microbial communities from Lake Simoncouche, Canada to study carbon cycling - S_130206_EF_MetaG | ecosystem: Environmental > Aquatic > Freshwater > Lake | place: Lake...
ACACAATCGTTAACTCCAGCTGGTAAAGAAGGACGTCATTGGAATTACGCTTACAAAACTATTGGTGCTGCTGCTCTAGCTGCTGATAATTTAATCAACTTATCAAACTATGAGCCTGGTCCTTACAAGCAATCAATTATCTATACACAGGCACCTAATACATATAACTCTACAGTTTACGATGTTAATTTCTTAGATGGGAATGTAGGGAATACTGGTTACGAAGATGCCTATGCATTGCTAAAGCAAAATAAAGAATTTATTCGATCTGAAGTAATTGCCTACATTAATACAAAGTATGTAAATCAATTTAACTATAATAAAGATATTTTTCAAAGAGATATTCGTGCTACTTTAGATGCTGTTGGATACGATCTTGTATTAGACACTAATTATAACAGTGTAGTTTCAGCAAGATATTATAATGAGGTCACTGGAACAAATGACATAGTACAAACAATTGACGGTATTAACTATGCTAAAAGCATTATACAAAATTATAGTTACAGCGAAACTATCTGTAGACGAGATACTGGATTAATTTTAGATGCTATTGGAAACGACTTAGTATTAGGTTGTAACTTTCAAAGTGTTCGAGCAGGTGTTTCATACTATCAAGCATCTGCTACTAACGTAGTTGCCTACGAATTAACACAGACTATTGGTGCTTTAGAATTTGTTAAAACACAATTATTAGAATTAGAAACTGTAGCAGCATCAAGCACAATTACAACACTTATTACTAATTCTATTGATACTATTATTAATATTATTCAAAATGGTGTTGCAGTTGCACCGGAGTTTGATTTACCAGAAAGCCCTTATACTCCAACTGGTGCCACTAGCGCCAGAGATCTACTACTAGGTAACATACCATTTATTCAAGCTGAAGTTATTGGTTTCTTAGGTGCAAACTACCCCACTCTAGCCTATAGTAAAGAAACTTGTAAGCGTGATGCTAAGTTTATGATTGAAGCTGTTGTCTATGACCTGATGTACGGTGGCAATACTGCTAGCTTCTATGCTGGTGGACAATATTATTCCTACGGCGGCGGATTAGAAATTGCATCAACTGAAGTTGCAGCAACTATTGATGCAATTGGATATATCAAAACTATTGCCAAAAAGATTGTAGCAAACTTAACTCCTGAGACAGTATATCAACAAACTTATAGACAGTATAAGAATTCAGGACTTCAAAATGGTGCCAATGTAGATGATGACATTGATACACTGTTTAATACTATTGCAGAAATTGTTGCCAACGGTACTGGCACTACAACCGAATTAGCATTTGATGATACTGGATTAGACCCAGATCTGCTTGATGCGCAAATAGAAATACAAAGTAACAAGAGTACCATTAAAGATGATACTATTACATACATCAACGATACCTATGACGTAATTAATGATGCTAACGCAATCACCGGTATTACAACTAGTTTTGGTATCATTACCAATGTACTTGATAATGGATTAGATGAATTACCAGTTGTTGATTATACATATCCTAGCGGTCTACCTCAGGGCTATGCTCAAGCTGCTGCTTTGATTCAAGACAACTATGAATTTATTAAAGATGAAGTAATTGGATATATCAGTAGCCTTCCAGTCTATGACGGGAATCTACCAGGAGGAAATGTAGGATTCCGCTTTGATGTACAATATGCGATTGAAGCAGTACTCTACGATTTAGTCTACGGTGGAAACAGTGCTTCTACTGCTATAGGAAAAACATATTATACCAATGACATTCTTGAGATAACAACCTTAGAGCAGTCAGCAGCTAATGAAGCATTCATCTATGCACAATTGTTATGTACATTGGTTGCAACAAATACTGATCCGTCAAGCATTTATTCGTTAACTACACAAACTAAGAATTTTACTTATATTCTTGGCGGCGATGCTGTTATTGACATTAACGATAAATGGAATAGAATTCTTGAAGTATTAAACACTAATCCAGAAACTATTTCTATAGTTACACCAAGTTTAGTTGGTTACACTGCTTCTTATATTAGAGCACGAACAGTTATTCAAGAAAACAAATATACCATAGCAAATGAAGTAACTGATTATCTTGATGTAAAATACGCTGGTGGATTTAGTTACGATGAAGGTATCTGCTTTAGAGATTTAGGATATCTTGTTGATGCTGCTGCTATTGACATTATCACCGGCGGCACTTATCAATCAGTAAATGCTGGTAAAAGTTACTACAGAAACACCAGTGCTAGAAGTATAGCAATTGGTACTCAGTATGTTGAAACTTTAGACGCGATCGAATATGCAAAAGTATTAACACTGGCATGTTTAAATCAAACTGCTACCAATAGATATCAAGCAGTAGTAGTACCAGATTTTTCTGGATCACTAACTGCTAGCACGTTGGCCAAAAACTCTGTATCAACTAATTGGGATATAGTAACAAACATTATTAAATTTGGTTACGGTGCTGCACCAACTCCGTCATTTGGCACAGGTACTGTGCAGATTAGATTTACCAATGGCGGTAACGGATATGTTGACCAAGGCTCACCGACAAATACTGATATTATTCCTGGAAAAATATTAATCGGAAGTACCAGTGGTGGTAATGCAACCATTGTGAGTTATACTCAAGGTGCTGGCTCACCTTACGATACTATTATTGTAAGACTATTACAACCAATTGACTTCCAAGAAGACGAACAATTATTATATGCTGAGACTGTTCGTGATTTACAAATTACAATATTTGTTGAAAGTGGTATCTACTACGAAGATTATCCGATACGTTTAGCACAAAACGTTTCTATTAAAGGTAATGATTTCCGTCGAACTATTGTTCGACCAAGAGATAGAGAAAGTCAAAGCCCATGGCGTAAAATCTTCTTCTTCCGCGATGCTGTATTAGACGGTATGGAATTAGGTGAAATTGATAGATCATTGGACTATGCAACTAATACCACAGTTACTCTATCGGGTGTAACTGGTAAGATACAAGCAACACTTGGATCAGGTTCTGCTCCAAGAGATTGGATTGGTCGTGTTCTACAAATTGGTGTTGGTAAAGCACAAGTTGATTCTGTAGCAAACAATTTGCTAAACTGTTCAACTATCTATCCATTTAATAGTACAGAAACAGTTGCAGCAGGCAGCTGGCATATTTACAAACCAAATAGTTACGGTAGACATTACCTAACTGACCCTAACGACATCAATAGTCCTGCTAAGAATAACAAATTAATTGACGTATTCTTATGTAACGATGCAACCCGTGTTAATAACTTGTCAATGCAAGGGCATGGCGGATTTGCTATGGTACTTGATCCAGAAGGACAAATTCTAAGCAAATCACCATACGGTCAAGTTTGTTCTAGTTTCTCTGGTTCATTAAACACAAAACGCTTTGCTGGTGGTCAGTTTGTTGACGGGTTTGCTGGTAGACTAAAAGGTACTATAACTGAAGTTGACGGATATCGCGCAGCCAGTGGAACTATACCAGCAGGATACACAGAAATTACTGTTAAAGGTGGTGCTAATTCTGGTCTAGATGTACGTGCTCCTAAGGCGCCTAGTGCATTTTTCTGGCAGGGTTTCCGCTATCAAATTAATAACATTCTAAGTTATGACAGTGCAAATTCTACGGTGGTATTAGGCCTAAGCAAAAATACTCCTTGGCCGTACACTATATCATTTGCCTATGACCAAGATAAATGTGCTCGTGACGTTGGTTTAATTTTAGACGCAGTGACCTATGATTTAGTAACTGGTTCTAACTATCAAGCATACAAAGCAGGTCTTAGCTATCTAAGATCTTATAGTTCCAGTGTTACTACTCTGCAGAAATCCCAAACTATATACGGTGTTGACTATGCTCGAGATCTAGCAATTGCAGTTACTCCTACATACAGCAGTACTATTACTACTGAGATGGGTATTATTACTGACATTATCGATAACGGTGAAACTGCATTTGATCCTGCTGATTTAGATTATCCAAACCCAGTAGATGCAGCAATTGGATACACTAATGCAAAGAATGTGTTGATTGCTAATAGAGATTTTATTCGCGCAGAAATTGTTGCTTGGATTGATTTTTATTATAATACTTCTGCTATTCCTAATTACGATGCCGAAGTATGCAGTAGAGATGTTGGCTATGTTGTTGATGCAGTGGTATACGACTTACTATATGGTGGTAACAGTCAGACTATTGATGCTGCTCGTGCATACTATAACGCAGCAGGGTCAACAACTATTGCAGGCGAACAAACTGTAACTGGAGAAGCATATGGCCGATTAAAAGCCATAATGAAAGATATCGCTCAAAATATATCTGTATCAATAACTAGCGGTAATGCTGAAACTCAAGTTAGCGGCTCTGCAGGTAGTTTAGCTGCTGGACAAACTGCTAGTGATTTAGTAGATATAATTATTAGCGTTGTAAAGAATGGATTGTCTGCTGCTCCAACTGTTATTGAACCAACACTAACTAGAACAATTTCTGGTGTTGCTATCACCGGCACTGGTGGTCAATTCTCATGTACAGCAACAACATTGTTCACTGGACAAGCAGTTACAATCAGCGGCATCAAAAGTGGCAGTGGTGCATTTGTAACCCCCACATATAGCAACCCAACAACATTCTATATCATAGCAACTGATGGGTCAACAACGTTTACATTGTCTAATAGCTATGGTGGAAGTGCAATTACTACTACTGCTGGTACGCTAACTGGCCTAACATTTACTGTTACTAGATTTAACTCAGCATTACACACTGCTAGAAATGCTATTGAACTAGCAAGATCTACTATACAGTTAGCAACCATTGCTGAATTAACTTCAGAGTATGGTGCAGTTTACAATATTAATATTGAGATGGGCGGTAACAAGTCAATGCTAGCCAATGACTTTGCCATGGTTAATGATCTTGGTTATGGTATTGTTGCAGGTAACGGGGCGTTAACAGAACAAGTTTCAACGTTCACTTATTACTGTCATACTCACTATTGGGCATTCAACGGTGGACAGATTCGTTCTGTTGCTGGATCTAATGCGCACGGTGTCTACGGGCTACGTGCTACAGGCTATGACGTAACTGAACTACCTGATGCAGTAACTCTTTCAAACAACTTAACACAAGTAGCCAAAGTTTATAAAATTGGAACTACTGCTAGCCAAATGAACGAAGGTGATCAAATTGTTTATATCAGCAATTATGATTACATTCCACAAAACATTTCGCAATTAGAGATTGATTTTAGTGTTGCTGGTAAGTCAAATACTAGATACGAAGTTACTTCATTAGGTCACACTCCGTATTATACAGAAGCCAGTACAAGTCTTGCAGCAGTAAGAAATCCAGTTAAGTCAGGCACTGGTCCTTACTATGTAACATATACTATTGCCACACAGACTGCACCAACTCTAGGTGTATATTATACAGTATCTGGTAACAGCAATAAAAATTATAATGGCAACTATCTATGTACTTCAAGTACAACAACTAGTATTACTTTAAGATATACAGAAGATCCAGGAACTGCTGGTACTACTGGATTCCAGACTGCAAATGCGGCTAATGCTAGTGGAATTGTTACTGTTACGTTTGCTGGTGCGCCATTAGCAAGTGTGCCATTTAGCGTAGACCAAACCATTTATGTAAAAGGCGTTAGCCCTAGTGGTTACAACGGAGTGTTCACTGTCACTGAGTGTACTACCAGCTATGTAAAATATGCTGGAACTGCTAGCGGATCTCAAACTATCGCAGGTATTGTTAGTTCAACATTTGTTAATGCACAAAACGTTATACAACTTAATTTAGGAACTAGTGGCAATAATAATACTTCTTCAACTGGTCTTGCATCGGCTCTTTATCATCAACAGAACGTGCTTATTCAAGCATTACAATATTTTAAATTTGATGATATTGCCAACGTTAATCCAACTCGTCCTTCAACTGCTTTACAGTTTGACGATAACCTAGCAGACATTTACCGTATTATTGCCTATAACCTAGTTGAATCAACTGGTGAAACATTGACTATTCAGAATGGTGCTGGCCAATCTGTTCTATCATCAGACACATCATTTAACTATTATAAGGTCTACAGTGATCCAGCTCGTATTAGTACTGTTGATCCAATTGATAGTACTAAGACCATGGGTCTAAATTTAGGTGACGTTCGAATTGCAGTATCACCTATCAGCTCTGCGTCAACTATTGCTCAATTAAACAAAGGCACTTATATTACAGCACTTGGTGGCAGATCGCATCGAGTATTAAGTTATACTGATACTACTGGTAGTACATTTACTACTGCTACAGTTAGTGGTGACGGTGTTACTGCAACTGTTACATTTGCTCCTCAGGCATTGGCTCCGTTTGCAGCAGGTAGCACAATTACTATTGTTAATGTAAGTCCTGCAACTTACAACGGTACCTTTACAGTTATAACTGGCGACGTTGATAATGTAACATTTGCTAGCACAGCTATTGGATCACAAGTCATTGCTGGTACTATCTACGGTGGCGGTGTTCCGGCATTCTTGTTACTTGATAGTAAACCGGTTAAGAGTACATCACAGAGTTATCCTACAGGTGTTGGCGACATAACTATTAGTAGTATGAGGTCTAAAGTAGGTATTGGACCGTACTATGTTACCTACAACATTCCTTCACAGGCTTGGCCAATTGAACTTGATCAATACATGAAGGTGTCAGGCAATGTAGTCACAACTACTGCCACTGCTGTGGCCAGTTCTGATATTACTGTGAATACCACAAGAGGACTAGCTGTTGGCAATACTATTACCTTTGCCGGATCATCTTTTGGTGGTATTTCAACTTCTACAACCTACTACATTACTAAGATCACTACTAGCAATTCTACTATTCAAATTAGTACTACCAAAGGCGGATCTGCTAGTGTATTTGGTGCAACTAGTGGAACATTGACTGTTACTACTCAAGGCGCTGCCAACGGCAATTATCAAGTTGCTGCTGGTATTACTTTAAACTCTATTGTAGTTAGCGGTGACGGTACCTACGCTACAATAACTTTTGGTGACATTAGAACAGCATCAACAGCTACCTCAGCTAGCAGTAGTGGAAATTTAATTACCCTTGCTTCTGCTGCTAGTCACGGTGTTGGTGAAAAGATTCAGTTCACTGCTGTAACACAATCGACTACTGCCACTGCTACTCTTAATGCCACTGCTACTATGAACACTAGTTCGATTAATAGTAGCGGTGTACTAACTGTTGGTACTGTTGGTGCAGGAACTGTTGCAGTTGGTATGATGCTAAGTGGCGGAAGTATTGCTGCAAACACTGTATGGATTACTGCTAACATCAGCGGTAGTGGTGCAGGATCTACTTGGCAAACCAACACTACTACTGCACAATCTAGTACAACAATTACAGGTACAAATAATCTAATTACCATAGGTTCAAGTACTGGTATGGTTGCAGGTGAAACAATTACATTTGCCGGATCAACAATTGGTAGTTTAGTCGCTGGTAATTATTACATTAAACAGATTATCTCTGCTACACAAATTTCTGTAAGTTCTACTTACAATGGTGCAAACTTTGGAGTAGGCAACGGCAGTGGCGGATCAATGACTGTTACTGCTGGTAGTACATTTAGTAATATTACTGCTGGTACTACTTATTACATAGCCAGCATTGTTGACAATCAAATTACTATAAGTGCAAGCTCAACACTATCTCCAGTACTGACGTTGACCAACGGAGCTGGGTCTTGGACTACCGCAGCAGGTGATGTTCCTTTCCCAGTAGGTAGTATTATTACAATTAAGGATATTGTACCTGCAGGCTACAACGGTAACTATGTGGTTACTGCATCATCTAATGGTTCAGTAACGTATGCTAGTACACAAACTGGAACTGCCAGTGTACAGGGATCTGTAGCTCAAGGTAGTATTACTAACACTGATAGAGTAACATTAATTTATCCTACTGATCCTGGAATATATGCCAATGGCACTACTAAATTATCAATACCAGCAACAGGTATTGATAAACCATTAAGCACTTCAGGATCGTATACTTTCCGTATAGGATACGCACAAGGTTCAACTGCACAGATTACTGTTAAGATTTCAACTACTCGTGCAACTGGGCATGACTTCTTAGATATTGGTACTGGTGGATATAACACTACTAACTATCCATATCAAATTTATGGTAACCCAGCACAGAGTGCAACTGGTTATGCAGGTGAAGTCTACGAAGAAGGTGTTGGTCGTGTATTCCACGTGTCAACTGACCAATTTGGTATTTTCCGTGTAGGTCGATTCTTTACAGTTGACCAAGGTACTGGTACTGTTACATTCTCAGCAAGTATTGCGTTGAGTAACTTGGACGGTATTGGTTTTAAACGTGGTGTTACAGTTAGTGAATTCTCAACTGACTCAACTATGACCAACAATGCGTCAGAAATTGTTCCAGTACAATCAGCAGTTCGTGGCTATATTGATCGACGTCTTGGTATTGATCATGGCGGTACAGCCGTGTCAAGTACTAACCTAATTGGTAAAGGTTATCTATCATTAGGTGGTGACTTATCCATGAAGGGCAACCTTAACATGGCCAGTCATTACATTACCAACGTTACTGATCCAAGTAACGATCAAGATGCTGCTACAAAACTATATGTTGATGTACAGGTTGCAAGATTTGACCAATTAAGTGAATTAAAAGATACTAGTATTGCAGGTGTGTTAAATGGTGACTTCTTAATCTATGACACTGTGGCAACAGCTTGGAAGAATATTCCTAACCCAGCAGGTACTGCATCATTGACCACAACTAATGCTATTGGTAACGGAACAACTGTTACTCTGTCATTTAGTACACAGTCAAGTTTACCATTTGCTGTTGGTCAAACTATCATTGTCACTGGAGTTAATCCAAACCAGTACAATGGAATATTTACAGTAAGCAATGCTACATTCTCAACTGTACAATTTAGTAGCACAGCAGCAGGTGCCTATGTATCAGCTGGTACAATTATTGGAAATCAAGTAAATGTTTACTACAGTACTTCATCTGGAAAACTAGTTACCAATATTAACAACGGTGTTATTGTTGACTCGGCTGTTAGTTCTACAGCAGCAATTAATCAAACCAAGATTGGATTTGACGGTGCTTATGCTAGTCTACAACAAATTACCAGTGTAACTGCTACTGGTAACGGTTCATTGATGACCTTTACTTATTCATCAACAGTTACCGCAGCATTTACCGCAGGCCAAAGAATTATAATAACCGGTATGAACGTGGTTGGATATAACGGTACATGGACTGTTAAAACTTGTACGCCGACTGCAATAACCATTGACGGTAGCATAACAGGTTCTGGATCTGGAGGAACAATTAAACCTCTAGGATCTATTGCTAGTTTTGATTCTACAAACTTTACAGTGTCAGGTGGATGGGTCGGTGTTAAATCAAGTTCAATCCAACTAAGTCAAATTGTTCCGTTAGGCACTGGTAGAGTACTAGGTAACTTTAGTGGTGCATTGGCTAATCCTATTTCAGAAACTGCGCAGTCAGTATTTGAAAACGGAGTATTCCAAAAACATGGTACTAGTGCAGGTGCAATTACCAACGGTAGTGGTGGACTAGCTTCGACAACTATTACTGCTATTAGTGCAGTATCTGGAGTACAAAATGCGCTAGTACAAACTGACACCAATGGATACATTGATGTGTCTGGTGTTAAAATTGGTACTAACTCGTTTATTGGTATTAATGGTTCTACTATTGAATTAACTAACCCAGGTAATACTACTAGCAAGATTCTTACCTTAACTGGTAGTGCGGCAAATAATAGTATTGCTACTCTAATAGGAACTTTAAAAGCAGTTGATGCTAACAGTTCTATTCAAGTAAGACAACTTTATGCTACAGGTACTAGTGCAACTGATACAGGTAGTATTACAGGAACTTGGACTATCACTGCTAGCAGCTCAGTTGACTTTGCCACTAACAATGCTGATTTTAAAACTAGAAAGATTAATTCAGGCGGAAGCAGTGGTACTATAACTGGTGATTGGTCACTGGCATCTGGTAGTACATTAACTACTTCATTAGGTACTCTAACTGTAAAAGCTGTAACTGTTGCTGCTGCTGGTAATGTTGACTTTGCTACTAATAATGCAACACTAACAACAAAGACCTTGACAACAGGCGGAACAACAACCGTAGGATACATCACAGGTGATTGGCAGTTAAATGCTGGTAGTAAGATGCAGGCTACCTATGCTGACTTGGCCGAATTCTACTCAGCAGACAAAGACTACGAAGTTGGCACTGTGCTAGTATTTGGCGGCGATGCAGAAGTTACAACTACAACAACATTTGGTGATACTAGAGTTGCTGGTGTTGTTAGTGAAAACCCAGCATACACTATGAACGCAAGTTTACAAGGAACTAGAGCGTGTTTAGCATTACAGGGTCGTGTTCCAGTTAAAGTTTTAGGTGCAGTTAAAAAAGGCGATTTACTAACTACCGCAGCTCGTGCAGGTTATGCTTGTAAGGCAATTACTCCGCAGGTTGGTACAATCATAGGTAAAGCATTGGCTGACAAGACAGATGCTGACGTTGGCATTATCGAAGTTGCCGTAGGAAGACTATAATGACACAAAAAATAATAAATGTTGGAAATCCTAATCAAGGGAACGGAGATCCTCTTTACAATGCGTTTGTTAAAATTAATGAAAATTTTACTGAACTATACACTACTGATACCTCAACAAAGTACCATTTAGGTGATGATGTACAGTTTATTGACATTGATCCAGACAGTGGTACTATTGTAATACAGAGCGGCTTTGACACTGGCATGCCAGTATACATCAAAGGTGCTAACTGTAGTGATGGCGGAGTAGGCGGCAATGTTGTAATTGAAGCAGGCGGTCCGGGATTACCTAATGACGGAACTGTAGGTAACATTGAACTTGCTGCACAACAAACTACCATTGAGTCTAACAATAATATGTGGACTTTTAGAGATGACGGTATATTAGAATTGCCAGAAGGTGGAGGCATCGTTGACAGTAATGGCGATAGTGTATTAGTAGGTGCTGATATTACAGATTTTGGTGAAGGCTTTGGTTTAGATAATTCAGACAAGATTGTTACTAACAAACTATACAGCACAAACGAAACACAACCCACACAGCACTATAGACTAGAATTAGATACTAACGGTGTCATACACTTACCAGATCAAAGTATTATCAATGGTAGCACACTACGTGGCGTCTACGGTACAGGCGATGCAAACTATACTGGTATTACTATCGGACCAGATGCCGCACATAGAGAAGAATCTTGGATGTATGTGGATCATACCGGTGCATATATTGCCACACAATACAACACCAATCAGAAACTTTGGCAGTTTAAGAATGATGGTAGTACCGTGTTTCCAAGCGGTGCTGGATTTGTGAGAGGTGATAACGGACAACTTAAAGTCAATGATGGTACTACACTGGCATTGGACCTTCGTGATAGCAGTGGTCGTGGTTTTTATACTAACGGCGATGGATTTAGTCTACGAGGAAATGGAGATAATACTTGGAAGTTTGGCACAGATGGTGCATTAACATTACCTCAGGGTGAAGGTATATTTGACAAAGCAGGTATTGATAGCGGTCTTAACATTCGTAGTAATAATGTTACAAATCAAAAATCAATCTATCTATACTCATATGGTACTGATGGTGACGGCACCGGTGCTGGTAACATTTATGTTAACCCCACTAATGTAGAAATCTACTCTAGTTGGAACAACGGTGGAACTGGCGAATACAAATGGACTTTTGGCACAGATGGTACATTAAATCTTCCAGAGAGTGTAAGTGCTGACAATGCTATTATTCAAACAACTTCAGCAATAAACATTCAAGTTAACTCTAATGGTAAAGTATGGACCTTTGATACAACTGGTAGAACAACATTCCCAACTACTACAGTTCCCCAACATAGTTACGGAGCAGTAGGCGATAAATTAGGTATGGTAGCGTTTGACAGTGATTACATTTATTATTGTACTGCAAACTATGTGTCTGCTAGCGGAAGTTCTTTCTCAGCATCTAGTAATTCTGGAGTGCCAGGGGATACTAAGGAATTTGTAGTAGGCGGTGATGTTGATACTGTAACTACAGAATGGACTGCTACCGGTGGGGGCATAGTAGGAACTGCGGATATTTTAAATGTAACTATAGGTTTAAGTGTTACCTTTGTTCAATTTGATCAAAGTTTTACTGTATCTGGCCCTATTACATTCACTGGGCCAAGCGGGGTACAACCTGACATCTGGGTTCGTACTGTATGGACTGATACTAACTGGTAAAAGGAATTATAATGTCATTTAAAAAAATAGAAATAAACGGTCTACACCCCGCTAATCCACTAGTACAAGTTATTGATGCTATTAACGATCACGTAGACGATTTATCAAGTGCCTTCGACGGACTAGCTGTAGGTCAAGGTGTTGTAGGACCAACAGGACCTAAAGGTGATGCAGGTGTAGATGGCAGACAAGGTCCACCGGGTAGAGATGGCATTGACGGATTGCCAGGTACTGTTGGGCCGCAAGGAGAACGTGGAGAACCGGGACAACTAGGAGAACAAGGCCCAGCAGGACGTGATGGTGTAGATGGTGCACCTGGTAAAGACGGAGAACAAGGAATTCAAGGGCCAATTGGGCCGCAAGGTGAACAAGGACTACCTAGTAAGGATGGCAAGGACGGTTTAGACGGTGCTACTGGTGCTCAAGGACCTCAAGGTGAACAAGGGCCAACTGGACTTAAAGGCGATACTGGAGCACAAGGTATTCAAGGTGTTGCTGGTCCTAAAGGTGACACTGGTGCAACAGGTCCTCAAGGACTACAAGGCATTCAAGGAGTCAAAGGCGATACAGGAGAACAAGGTATCCAAGGACTAGTTGGTGCACCTGGTGCCCAGGGTGAGGCAGGCGTAGGTATTAAAGGATTTATTAGTGCTTATGTAAACGCTGGAACATTTGTAACACTAGAAAATATTAAATGTACTGTAACAACAAGTGGCAATAGAGGATTAAGTGTGGCCGCAGTTACAGGATCATTCCAAGCACATATTTCTGGTACATTTGGTTATGTTAATGGAGTAGGTGGTAGTGCAACAACAGCCCCTATAACTTATACAACAACTCCTAGCGGGTCTTATTTTGGTTGGAGTTTTCCAAACCAAGGTGATGGCTCAACATACTTGATTAATGATGTAACAAACTGGCGATTCTATAGGGTTACGCTGATGATTGGCCCAGGCTATAGTAATAATTTTATCAGCATTGAGCGATTGATCTAAGGGAGCGAATATGAAAACAACAGGCGTAAATTTATCAAAGATTAATGTAGCAGGAATTTTTAA
>Ga0114974_10002784_pt1 | contig 13441 bp, 9 predicted proteins | sample S_130206_EF_Meta_FD_87318 | JGI IMG/M metagenome (GOLD analysis project Ga0114974, IMG submission 87318) | Freshwater microbial communities from Lake Simoncouche, Canada to study carbon cycling - S_130206_EF_MetaG | ecosystem: Environmental > Aquatic > Freshwater > Lake | place: Lake...
CGAAACCGAAGCCGCATTGCAATTGATCGCGAGTTTTGGGGCGCAGCCCGACAAGTCGTGGAGTGCACTGAGCCAGGTTTTGTTGCTCACCAACGAACTCGCTTTCGTGGACTAGGCTGCGCGGCCCCAATTAGAAACCCGTTTTGGTCCGGACATTCTCGCCAGTTGCTGATTCGCAAAACAGGCGGCAATATCGCCCCAACTCATGTTTCACCTCACCGTCCTCGCCAGCGGCAGCTCCGGCAACTGTTCCCTGCTCGAAACTCCAACCACAAAGGTGCTGGTGGACGCCGGCTTGAGCACGCGCAAAATCACCCAACGGCTGGAGGCACTTGGCGTCAATCCCGAAGCGTTGGACGCGATTCTGCTGACCCACGAACATTCCGATCACGCCGCCGCCGTGGGAGTTTGGGCCCGGCGCTATAAAACGCCCGTCTACGCTAACCGACTCACCGCCGAAGCGTTGAAGGAGGACTCAGTGGGGGTCGAATGGCGTCTTTTTTCCACTGGAGCCGAATTTCAGCTGGGGGTTTTGAAGGTGCAGAGTTTCGCAATCCCGCACGATGCGGCAGAGCCCGTTGGCTTTGTGCTCAAACACGAAGAACATTCCGTGGGGTTTCTCACGGATCTCGGCGTGGCCACCAAGATGGTCCTGGAGCGGGTGCGCACGGTGCACACCCTTCTGCTGGAGGCCAACCACGACGAAAAACTTCTCCAAGATGACACCCGTCGGCCGTGGTCCATCAAACAGCGGATCTTTTCTCGGCACGGCCACTTGTCGAACGCAGCGGCGGCGGAAGTCCTGGCCGAAATTGCGGGAGGAAACTTACGCCGCGTCGTGTTGGGCCACTTGAGCGAAGATTGCAACAGGCCCGATCTCGCCTTGAATACGGTGCGGACGCGCCTGGAGTCGAGTGCTGGGGCCTCTTTGGAGGTTCTGTGCGCTCCATCGCCGGAAACGGGCGGCCGTCTGTTGGTCGGTTGAGGCCGCATTAGGCTACGAAAGGCACTTCCGGACCGGTTCCGGACCAAAAAAGTGCGGCAAAATCCTTCGGAACGTCATTTGTGGCTTCCTCAAGGGGGGGGCTTGCGTGTTTTCCTATGAAAAGCCTATGAACGCTCAGACGCCGGATTATGTGCAGTTGGGCTTTGCCCGTATGGAGCGAGACCTCGCTTATTTGATCGAGTGTTTCGCGGAAGTCCTCACCGAGATGGGGCTCGCCGACTTGGCCGAACACCTTCCCTGGCGGGAAGTATGTCCCCCTGAGGGCGAAGCGCCGCCACGCATGGGGCTCGCGCTCTCCGTGGCATTTCAACTTCTGAACATGGTCGAGGAAAACGCCGCCGCGCGCACGCGCGCCCTGCGCGAACAGGTGGAGGGAGTCTGCGCTGAGCCAGGAGCCTGGGGGGCGCATTTAGCCAGGCTGCGTTCCCAGGGAGTGGATGGGCCCGTGCTCGCATCCGCCCTGCGCAAAGTACGGGTGGAGCCTGTGCTCACGGCGCACCCGACGGAGGCGAAGAGGCTTTCTGTCCTCGACCAACACCGCGTGCTGTTCGGGCTTCTGGAGCGAGTGACCGGGGACGAATTGCCTTCGGCTGAAGCCCGAACGGTTAGGGGATCGGTGAAGGCGGCGTTGGAAAGGCTTTGGCGCACTGGGGAAATTCTGTTGGAAAAACCAACACTTACCGATGAGCGCCGCAACGTGCTGCACTATTTGAGGGACGTTTTTCCCTCGGTTCTGCCCGCTCTCGACGAGCGCTTGCACCAAGCCTGGCTGGAGGCGGGCTACGACCCCGCTCTTTTGCGGGAGCCGGGAGTTTTGCCCAGGATCCGTTTGGGGACTTGGGTGGGTGGGGATCGTGACGGGCATCCGGGAGTTACGGCGGAAGTGACGGAGGAAACGCTGGAGCGCCTGCGGGTGAATGCGTTGCTTGTGCTGCGGCAGCAGTTGGCGGAACTTGCCGAGAGACTCTCTCTCTCCTCCTGGATGCAGGCGCCGCCTCCGGCTTTGCTGGAGGGCATCGAGCGCCACGAAACGGCGCTCCAAGGCCATTTGCCGGGGGTCTCCCGCAGGGATGAGCCTTGGAGGTGGTACGTGGAACTCATGGCGGCCCGGTTGCCCATTGAAGAGACGCCGGGCCAATTAGCGCAACTGCGCGAGGCCGAAGGCTGTTACCGATACGCGGAGGAACTGCTCGCCGATACAGACCGCCTCTACCGTTCGCTGGTAGAAATCGGAGCGCGGCGGCTTGCGGAATTCGACGTGCTGCCGGTGCGGCGTGCCGGCGAGGTTTTCGGCTTTCACCTGGCCAAACTCGACATCCGCCAGAATTCCCTTTTCCATGCCAAGGCCCTCTCCCAGCTCCTTGGAGCAGGGGGTGTTTCCGCCGATGATTGGGAGGAGTGGTCGGAGAGGGAGAGACTTCGGTTTCTGGAAAAAGAGCTTCGCTCACCGCGTCCCTTTTTGCACCCGTCCGCCTCGGCGGGGCCGGAGGCGGATGCGGTTTTGGGCTGTTACCGAGTGCTGGCGGTTTACATCGGTAAATTTGGTACAAGCGGGTTGGGTGCGCTGATTGTGAGCATGACGCGTCGGCTTTCTGATCTGCTTGTGGTTTACATTCTTGCAAGGGAAGCCGGGCTGCTGCGCGCCTTTCCGGAGGGCATCGTCTGTTTGCTGCCTGTGGTGCCGCTTTTTGAAACCATCGAAGATTTGGAGGGGGCGCCGCAAATGCTCCAGGCTTTCCTTCAGCAACCCGTCACAAGGCTTAGCCTTGAATACCACGCGAAAGTGGCGGCGCGCCCCGGCGAGTTGGTCCAGCAAGTCATGGTGGGCTACAGCGATAGCAACAAGGACGGCGGCATCATGGCGAGTCAGTGGGCGCTACAGCAGTCCCAGGACAGGCTTGCACGCGTGGCGCACGACGAAGGCGTTTCATTGCGCTTCTTCCACGGACGGGGCGGGACTGTCAGCCGTGGAGCGGGGCCGACGCACCGGTTTCTGGAGGCGCTCCCACACGGCTCGGTCTCGGGCCAGTTGCGCCTGACCGAACAGGGCGAAACAATCGCCCAAAAGTACGCCAACCCCGCCACCGCCACGTACAACCTGGAGATGCTCCTTGCCGGGGTTACCGCCACAACCGTCCGCCATGCCGTCCCCTCGCAGCAAGATGCCGAGTTTGCGCCACTGATGCAAAAGCTCGCCTCGGCCAGTCGAGTGGCATACCGCAATCTGCTGGACGCGGACGGCTTCCTCACCTTCTACCGGCAGGCCACTCCGATTGACGCCCTGGAGCACAGCCGGATCGGCTCTCGTCCGGCGCGGCGCACCGGCAAACCGAGTTTGGCAGATTTGCGGGCGATTCCCTGGGTGTTTTCCTGGAGCCAAGCCCGTTACTACGTGCCTGGTTGGTACGGAATGGGCAGTGCGCTGGAATCCTTGGATGCGGAAGAGCGCGCCCTTCTGGCTAAAAATCTGCGTCTGTGGCCTTTCTGGAGTTATGTTTTCACGAATGTTGAATCCTCCCTCTCCAGCGCGGATGTTGAACTGATGTCCTTGTACGAGGGTCTGGTTGAGGACGTCGCGTTGCGCGCGACCTTCTCGTCGCAGATCCGCACGGAGTGGAACCGGACGCATACGATGCTCGAGCTTTTGCGAGGGAAAGCCGTGGGCCGGAGTCGTCCCCGGATGTTGAAAACGCTGGAGCTCCGAAGCCAGGCGCTCGGGGTGCTGCATCACCAACAGGTGGGGCTCCTGCGCTCGTGGCGCGGCCGCTTGCAATGCGGCGATGGCGCAGGAGCGGACGCGCTATTACCCGAACTGCTGCTATCCATCAACGCGATCGCAAGCGGGCTACGGACCACGGGTTAAACGCAGGGCGATTTGGCGGGCGGGGGTTTGGAGCTGTGGTGCACGGCTCGGTGCCGGTTGTCATCAAAGGTGCGGTGCAGCTACTGGCCGTCCCCGCCGAACTCGCTCGGCGTACTCGGGTCTCGGATGGGTGTTTACCATGGGAGGCTCGAGTGACAGGTCGAGTATGGCTTTGTCCCGTGCCCGTGCAGGAGTCGTCAAAAAAGAAACGAAGGCGGAGGATTTTTTATGGGTCAATGGAAGGAAGAGACTTTTTGATTTGCTGGAAACCTTTGCGAAGTAGCGCAAGATCCGAGTCTACGGCGATGCAATGAAAGCCAAGGGTGATGTGGTGTTGGAGCTGTGTGAGGTCGCGCAGAAGAATTCCGGCCGCTTTGCCCTCGCGTCGTGCCGCGCTTGCGACCTGCTGGAGGCAGTCTTCAAAGCTCCCGGGGGCAGTCTCCGGGTGTGTGGTCAGGTCCAATTGCAAATCTGCAGGCCCGATAAAAAGGACATCAATCCCATTCACTTTTGCAATGTCTGCGGAGGCTGTGACGCTTTCGCCCGTCTCAATCTGTGCGATGAGAAGCGGATGCACTCCGCCCGCCGGGGGCGTTTGCAAGCCGTATTCGAAAGCTCTTACGGAGCGGGAGAACCCGCGCTTCCCACGGGGAGGGTAGTGGGCTGCACGCACCATTTGTTCGGCTTCCGCTGCCGAGTGGACATGGGGCACCATGATTCCGTGGGCCCCCCAGTCGAGATAACGTGCAATGGGCTCGGGTTGGGAGCCGGCCACGCGTACGATGGCCCGGGTCGGGCTCCCGCGCAGGGCGCGGAGTTGGTTGGGAAGGTCCGCCTCGGTTCCATTCCCGTGCTCCAAGTCAATGAGGACCCAGTCAAAACCGCAAAGTCCTGCAAGTTCGGTGACGACGGGAGAGCCGCTGGAGAGCCAGGTGCCGAGGCGTGGTGTCGCAAGGTTCATAGGAGAGATATTTCCGCGTTGGTTTGGAGCCCGTCGAGAGCGAGTCGGAGACGGTCCTTCGTAAATTGTTCGAGAGCTGCGCCGCTTCCGTTGCTGCCAATGAGAAAGAAGCCGGAGTCCCTCTGGAAATAGCCGGCTCCCACACGAATGACTGCCTTCACAAGCATGTTTCTAATGAGATGCATCCAAAATCGCCGCCGGTATTCCGAGGGCAAAGGCCGGATACTTTGGTAACCCTCAAAAGCTTTCTGGAGAAATATTCCGTCGTGAAAACAACCCAATAGCGAGAGGTCGTCCATCGGGTCTCCGGAAATCGCGTCGTCAAAATCGATGAACGCTTTCACTTCGCCTTCGGTTCCAAGAACGTTCCAAAGCGCGAGATCCTTGTGAACCAGACAGCCTTTTTCGAGGGCGAGCAGCGAGTGGTGCTCTTGGAGGACGGCATGGATCAGGTCGCTTTGTTTCAGCGGAAGGAAGCCGCCTTTCACAAGAAAGGCTAAGTGTTCACTGAGGCGCAGCTGGAAGTAGTTTTCATAGCCCGAGTGAAAGCCGCACAGTTGTTTTTCTTCGTCCCACACTTGACTGTCAAAGGGGCCGAAGTTGGTGGGCTGAATGGCCTGCCAGCGCGCAACGGAGTTCCCGATTGCCTCCGCGATTTCCGGAAGATGGAGCGTTCCGCCCTTGTGAAAATGATTGAGATCCGGCCACGGAAGATATTCCAGCGCCTGCCATGCAAAAGGAACGTCGCGGCGCGTTGCGTCCGTGGCAAACACCTTCGGCACTTGGACGCCTGCGTGTCTGGTGAGTTCCATCACCGTGGATTCCATCTGCAGGTGGTTGTCTTGTTCGGGGCCGTTTTCGACGCGGATGAACATTTCTTGCCCAGCCGTTTGGGCTCTCCATGTAAGGTGGTTCCCCTGACCGTGGGCTGGAGTTAAAATGACGGAACTTTTGAAACAGCCCTCGAGGGCGTCGAGGAGCTGCTGCTCGAGGGCTTCGTCCGCCGCGCCGCGCTGGGCCGTGCCATGGAAGGCGGCAGGCCGGTCACATTTCCAGTAGTACACTTGGCTGCGGCTCATGGCTTCGGAAGAGGGGCGGCTGCGAAAGCCGTTTGTGAGACCGGATTGCGCCTGCACCACGCCGCGATGAGGCTGCCCAGAACGTTTTGGATGACGCCGCTAAACACAGCGGGAACCGCTGCCAAAGGTTCCGTTGGGAAGTTCTTTTTTGCAAGCATCGCGGCCATCCCTCCGTTTTGCATGCCCACTTCAATCGAAATAGTGCGCGCCGTCAGGGGCGGATACCCCAACACACGTGCGACCCCGTACCCCAAAATAAAACCGAGGGCATGCAATAGAAAAGCGCCCAGAGCGAGTTTGCCAAAATTGGAAAGGACTGCGGCAGCGTTCTGCGCGACGATGCCCGCGGTAATGAGAACGATGGAGACGACGGAGATAAAGGGGCCGAAACGCGCAGCTTTCGTGACAAACCGCGGAAACTTCCAATTGCAAAAAACGCCGATGAGGACGGGCGCAACCACGGCCTTGAGGGTCGACAAGCAGAGCCCCATCGCGTCGACCGGTACGACGTGGCCCGCGAGCACACGGCACCAGAGAGGTGTCGTGACAAAGGCAAAAAGTGTGGAAGTGAGGGTGACTGAAACAGCAAGGGCGACGTCTGCCTTGGCGAGGAAGCAGACCACGTTGGACGCTGTTCCTGAAGGGCAGCTTGCGACGAGAATCAGTCCCACGGCCATTCCCGGTTCAAGCCCCAGCAGGCGGCCAAGCAACCAACCCGTGAGAGGCATGATCGTGTAGTGTGCGACGAAGCCAAGCGCGAGCGCTCCGGGAGCCCGGGCGAGCCGTTTGAAATCCTCAACCGTAAGCGTAAATCCCATTCCAAGCATGATGATTCCAATGGCCCAGGTGATCCACGGGCCGGTGAACCACTGGAACGTCGCCGGGTGCACAAGGGAGACGAGCGCCGCGCTCAGCAGCCAGACCGGATAAAGGTTGGTGAAGAGGGAAAGAAAGCGGTGCATAAATTGTTACTCCATACGCCCAAACATGATCCGTTCCTTCCGGCTGGAGTCTGTGTGGCGGCAGTGCGGGTGCCCGACTGGCGGGGTTCCTGCGCAGGGCGCGGGCGTGACTCCTAATTTGTTGGGATTCTCGGCAAACGAGAGGTCCGTGCCGAAGGAGACGGCAGCATGAAAAATCAAGTAAGGAAAACGCATGGTGTTAAGCAGAATACAAAAGGGAGTGGCGTGTGGAACACGAGGTTGTCGAGTGGGGAGATATCCCACGATGTTAAAGGCGACAACCACCACCAATCCATCTCAATCAAACCTCGCGAACCAAGCAATCGCACCAGAATTCGGCCCGCCTCTTTGTCAGCCGCGCACCGAACGGCGCCACAAAGCAAAAAATGGTGGTGGTGGTACCGCGGCAAATGGCGGTGGCTTGGATTATTCGCGGATCCGACTGCGCCAACCGACTTCGTCAGGGATTACAACCCCTCGGGGACCAGAGGCGCACTCTCGTAGAGGAGCACACCTCCGCGTTTAAGAATCTCCCGCTGCACCATAGGCACATTCACGCTCCGAACTTCGGCCATCGCATCCAACGCAGTTTTTGCTGCGATACCGCAGGCTTCGCCGAGAGCCATAAAGACGGGCTCCATACGAATCGTTTGGTAACCGACATGGCTCGCGCTGCATGCTACCGGAACCAGCAAGCCGTCCACGCATTTAGGCACGAGGATGCGATAAGGGAGCTGCAAGGGCTGATGCTCGATAAAGATGTAGCCCTCACGGACCCCGGGATGCGCGGGGTCGTATTTGTGGACGCCGTGGGAGTCAAATCCGAATTCGGCGACAGCGATGCCATCGCTCTTGCGTTTGGGCAGGCCAGTCGCACTGTCGAGAGCGGCATCTCGCTCGGTGAAGTTATACTCCCCCCAGATGCGCCGACCTTCGCGCACATAGATGTGATGGGGGCGGTTTCGATTGTCCGTAAACTCGTCTTTTGGGAAGCCGAATTGCCGCGCCTCCTCTCGGATGGACTGCGGCACCTCTGCGTCATTTTGAAGAAGCCACAGATAGCCTTCGCTGTGCTCCCAGTAGCGTCGGAAGATGGCTTCGCGCTCCGCGACATTGGCTTCAGGCCATCTCCAGTTTTCTTCGGCAAGATCGAAGGATTCGCTGGGGACGCCGGTGTCTCCAGCCGGATGCGCATTGTTTAATTCGAATTTTCCATTGGGCATCGGGAAGACGTGTATGAGTTTAGTCAGCTTCGTGATTTTGCCCGAACGCATGTCGTCGAGCATTGCCCGATAGTCGTCGCGGTTAAACGCCGCTGGCTTTTCAATTGGCACGGTATTGGCCTGGTCCTTGGTGACGTGCATACGGAAGCAGAAAGCCTGGATACCAGCGTCCGCCTCGCCGGTGGAGCCGGGTCCAGGATTGGTGTCCTTAAAACGAACATAAATTTTGCCCGCGTGTGCTTCGCCATAGGCCTCGCGGCTCTCTCTTCCGACGCGATAGGGCACGCCAGCCAGTGCTGCCAGGTCTCCCTCATAAGTGGCATCCACGAAAGTCTTCGCTTGGATAACCATCTTGATTCGGGAATCGTCAGAATCTTCAGCGGTGATGCTGACAAGTTTCACTGCGGGAGAGAAGACCCTTGGCTGGGGACCATTTATTCGCGTGCCCCGCGGTGCCTCACGTTCAATTCCGTCGGCCCCCACGACCCGCGCGGAGACCACGCGCTTCTTTTCGATAAGACGGATGTTTTTCTCTCCAGCAAGCATGTCGCGAAAAATTCTCTCAGCAACTTTTGCCTCAAACATGTGCCCGCCTTGGCAAACCTTCACCTGCTCGGAGTGTTCGCCGTAGGTCTTCACATAGTGCTCGCGCACACGCTTTACAAACTCGGCGAACAAACCGCCAACAGCCCCCTTTTTATAGATGTCCGTATTCGTCAACCCAGCTGAGACGACGCCCCCCACGTGATTCTTTTCTTCGAGAAGAATGACGCTTGCCCCAGAGCGGGCCGCCGCGACGGCTGCCGCAACACCGGCCGGGGTAGCGGCAACGACGACGACATCCGCTTGCTGCGATTCTGCGGCGAATAGAACCCCGCCGACGGAGGAAAGTATTGCGAGAAGAATTGGGAGGGGCATAAATTTTTTCATGGGATGAATAAAAGTGCGGCGTTTTGATTGAATCAGTGGTGGCGGTCAGTCTTTCGAGTTGGAAAACAAGGCTCAGCTCTAGATGCGAGTGGGCTACCGGATTGAGGCGGCGGTGTTCTTTGGCCAATACAGTTCAACGTTTTGAAGCCCCTGATCCCGGTAATACTGGTTTGCCTCAGCGGTGCGTGTGAACATAAACGAGTCGTCTGAAAAGGATTTCGTTTTTGCATTCGCCGCATCGCCATAATTCCACAAGGACGAGAGTTGCATTCCGGAGGTTCTGATTGCTTGGATCTTGCGGACAAAATTCGCGTCGCTGTCCCCGTGGAACTCGCCCATATAGAGCACCTTTTTGCTTTGCTTCGCGTGGGTAACATAAATCTGGAGCAGCTCTTCTAGCTCGACGACTCTGTTGAACCTTTTCTGGGACAGCCCGTCCTTGTCCTTATCAAGGGTGATATGGACACTAATGACGTTGACCGTGCGTGGCGAAAAGACGTCCATGATGGCTCGGAGTTCTTCTTCGGTGTCACTTGTCCATGCTCTCTCTGCCCTCAGATGGTATTGGCTGGCTCTGAAATCCGCGGTGCCGTTGGAAATCATGCGGTAGGGATCTATAGTGCGTATGGCTTTCTCGACCTCGGTAAAATAAACTTCAACATCTTGGGAAGTGATTCTGTCAGCCGGCCCTCGCTGCGCCGGTGTTCCTTTGGAAGGCAATACATAGGGATAACCGAGGGGAGGCGCTCCCTGTTTGTCCAGATCAGCCGCTAGATTAAATTCGTTCCCGATTTCCCAACCCCAAATGGCAGGTGAGTCTTTATAACGGCTTACGACGTCGCGGACATACTTGCGGGCATACTCCATCGTCTTGCTGGCCGGGTTTCCAATCTGATTGACACTTTCCCCCACCACATCGGAGACGCTAAATTTGGTCCAAAACAGATCGGCTATGATCCCGATTTTGTTTTCCTCGCAGGCCTTCACGAACAAATCCATTTCGCGGAAATATTGCTCGGGCTTGGTTTGGTAGACTTGGAGCTCGGCAGGCCAAAATCCGCTGAAAGGCAACCTGATAAATGGGATATTGCTGGCGGCGATCTTTTTAAGAGATGGAGTGTACGGCGAATACTTTGCGCTACGAATCGTGCGAAGAAAGCCATCGTAATAGCAGAGTCCCATGCCATAAAACGGCTTCCCTACCAGCGTCAGCGTGCCGTCCGCTTCGACATGCAACCCTCGGGAAGTTTGCGCCGCGGGTTCCACGAAAGCTGGCTTCGGCGGATCTTCGGCGTGCAGGGCGAGAGGCAGAACCAGTGAGAGAACAACGAAGCGTTGAAGTGTGATTTTTGCCGGCATGTTTTTTGTATTTTTATCGGTTCGTTAACGCGAGTGTTCGTGGCCAAGGTGGGGCGTTTTTTGGTCAGCGCGTCTCCGTGATCTTGAGACACCGAAACGCCAGCGCGCCCGCCTTCTCGCCCTCGGGGCCTCCTGACTCGCCTCCAAAGCCGATGTTCGCCTTGGGCTCGGCTACTACGGCATGCTTTGCTGTCCACGTTTGACCGTTGAAATTGACAGTCACCGTTTCACCCTTCAACACAATGTGGACAGGATGCCACTCTGTGTCCCCGAGGGTGATTTGTTCGCGCACGAGGTCTACGTTCTCGCCCTTTTTTGGGTGGGCGATGATGCGAAACACATTGCGGCCCATGACAAAATTGAGAATGTGCCCACGCTCGCGGGTGCCATCGATTGGAAAGCTAGCGAAGGACGCTTTGCCTTCGAGCCGGAAGTCAAAACAGATATCAGCTTCCGTGAGAGCCAAGTGTCGCTGCTTGACCGGTCCGTGCCGGCGCTCGCCGGACTCAAAGCCGCGCAATACGCCGTCCTTGGCTGTCCAGGTGCCGAGTCCCCAATGCCAGTCGGCCGAAAGTGGGTGTTCGAAGGTTTCTTTGAGCAAAACAGACGGCTCTGCGCTGAGTGCAAACGAGGCACCGGCGAGGCCTGAGAGGAAGATCGTTAATACGGACTTCATGGAGGTGTGCTTTCTTGCCTGGCGTTACTCATGCGCAGGATTTGGTAATGGATGAAGGAAGGGATGCGGATGGTGAGGGTGCCCTCACTGACAGTGACTTGCTCTGTGTTTATGAGTTGCCGGAGCGTGTTATTTTTGGCGTTTTCATCGTATCGGATAGATTCGATGGTGAGGCTGTCGGTGTTTTTCAGGCCCGGCACTTGCAGGGTGAGGGTGAATCCAGTGCGCGTGGCTGGAGTGAGATGATCGGTGGCGAGGTCGTGGTGGTAGTTGACTAGGTCGATGGTGCGTTCGCCGGGGTTTGTGTGGCTTTGGTTGGCGTAGATTCCGATGTGTTCGGGTGCATTGGTTGCGGTCAGTACGGGACGCTCAATGCGGGATCGAGCTAGCGCTTCGCGTAGTGGTTCGGACTTGGCGGGTGCCTCATGGTAAGCAAGACCGGGTTTGGTTTTGACGAGGCTGATCTGAGCTGAAAAACGTTTGGCAAGTGGCGAAATGATGTCTTCAGCGCGAGGGAGGAGCAGCGTTTTCGGGCCGGTGAAAACGCCAGTCTCGCCCGTGATGATGAGTTTGCCGCCCTGCTTCAGGTAGTCTTCGAGCGTGGCGAGGTCATCCGCGGTGATGACCAGAACAGAAGGGAGAATGACGAGTTTGAATCGTACGAGATCCTTGAGTGTGACGTTATCAAACGGGATAATATCCCACTGGGGAAAATCCCGAGCTGAGGCGAGGTATTGGGCCCAGCCGAGGAATTCGGAGGCGTGGCGTTTTGTCACTTCCTGGTTCCAGGCCCACGGCGGTTGCGCTGCGATCTGGCTCCAAGAACTGGACGCGAGGCCGATATCAGCAAGGTATTCGCGTTTTGAGATCACAGGGGCAATTTGATCGATGAAAGTGTGAATATTGCCAGCGGAATGGATCGAGCCGGGCGAGTAACCACCATCAAAACTCAGCGAAAAGGCGGGAATGCCGCGATTCGCGATAAGGTCGAAGCAGACGACTTTGTGCAGAGTCTCGCCGTGGCGCCTCGTAAAACCCGCCCCATCCCAACCGCTGTATTGTCGCTCGACATAAGGGTCCACGATGGCATGCCCTGTGACGCCAATTTTGGCAGCCATGCGAGGGCCGATGCCCAGTCGTGCCTGCGGATAGTAGCCGAGCGGCTTCACGAATGCGGTGAAGGTCTTGAACACGGGCCATTCGAAGTTTGCCATGTCCACGCAATCGCGCTGGAGGAAGAGGGCACTCAGCATGGGGATGACGTTCGCTATCATCGGCACATCCCGGCCCAGTGCATGCGCCGCTTTTTTGTTCAGGCGATAAACTTCCCTCATGCTGGCAATCTTTTCTTCCACAGCGGCGATCTGGAACGCCCGCCACACTTTGTTGGCAAGCCAACGGGAATCGGCGGCACAGCGCCAGGGCGGTTGATCGCCTTCTCCCTCGTATTCTGAACGCCATGGCGGATTGAGCAGATAGGCGAGCACATCAAAAGCCGCGATATTCGATCTCTCGATGCCAAATTCATGGCAGTCTTCGTTGCTGAAACGTTGCATGACAAACTCGCGGAACGCTGCGACATGAATTGCGGCTTTGGCATTCATCGCAGTGGGCGAGCGTAAGTCCCAGTCATCGTAATGGATCATGTCTGCCTTTAACACTTCCATGGCGCGCCGACCCTTGGCAGCCTGATAGCTGGCGTACTGGCCGTCGTAGAGCATCAAGTCGCCCGATTCGATGAGCCATTGGCCGTCCGCACGCTGCTTGGTGATGTCTTTGAGTCCTAGCGCTCCCGCCATGTCGTTTGGGAGTGAAGCATATTTTTCAAACGCCTCGTTGCGTTCGCCGATCAGTGCCGACGCCGAGCGCGTGCGCCAGAAGTCTGCCTCAGAGGTTATGGGGCTGCCATCGAGCGGATGCGTGAACGCAGGAAGACCGAGGGATTTCGCCGTCGGGAGTGCTCTTCCGAGGGGTGTTTTCAGTTCGGGCGATTGCATGAACGTCCAGTCCCCGAACCAAACAGTGCGGCCTCCGGGCGTGATCAGGCTTTTGATGTATTGGATGCGTTTTGGGTCACGGAGATCATTGAGCAGAGGTGAGGTAAACAGCACTCGTCCATCTGCAGATAAGCGCGCCAGTACCTGCTCGGATCGGTTGCCTTCGATGTAGACGACGCGCTTCGTTTTAGGATGGTCCGCAAAAGCCTGCTCATGGCCTCGCATCCAAGGCATGTCGCGATTTAGGTCCGCATCCCACACGCCATGGTAACCCCCAGCACCTAAACTGGCGGCGGTGGTGTGCAGCGCATCAAGGTGCGGCGTGACAAAGTTTCCGTGGCCGTCGAACGCGATTGAGAACATCCGATGCCACCACGATTCGCCC
>Ga0114974_10002785_pt1 | contig 13439 bp, 8 predicted proteins | sample S_130206_EF_Meta_FD_87318 | JGI IMG/M metagenome (GOLD analysis project Ga0114974, IMG submission 87318) | Freshwater microbial communities from Lake Simoncouche, Canada to study carbon cycling - S_130206_EF_MetaG | ecosystem: Environmental > Aquatic > Freshwater > Lake | place: Lake...
CGTATGGCTTCCAGATGTAGGGGTCTTCAGCCATAACCTGCAATTCGGCAGCAGTAGCCCCCATTACAGTTTCTGTAGTAAGGGCTAGAACCGGGCTTGCGGCCAGGAACAACAAAAACTTGCGCCGAGCGTTTGTCACGTCTGAATGATTCATGGCTTTCCCCTCCCGCATTAGCCGAACACTTGCTTTGCGGGACGTGTGTTAAATGACGTTGTTATAATTATCTGGAGGGCGCTAACGAAGCGCCCACCCCGACTAGGCTAAAATTTCACTGATCGAGTCAGAAGTCTCATTAGTGCCACCACCAAACTTCTGAAGGTCCATTCCAAATGTGCGCATAGTCGTCAGCGCCATACGCGATAGCGGCGCAGCCTTCATGTCGACATGCAATCCCGTCTTCAATTTCCCACCGGCGCGGCCAGCAGTGAACGCGGGCATATCAGTCAATGAATGCACGCGAGCATCACCATGATCTGTATCGGCCACGATAAGCATGTTGTCGAGCAAGGTGCCCTCACCCTCCTTGATGTCTGCGAACGCTTTAATGAAGGTCGCAAAGCCCTCCATCGAGCGCCGAACAAACCAAGAACACGTGGGCTGATAGCCCAGCTTTTCGTCGATGGACTCTTCATGCGTACTGGTGTGATGAGGTTTGTCATAGCCGGGTTTAACCGTATTAGATGACATGTCGTCATAAGCCATGTTGACGACGCGCGTTTGATCGCAGGCCACTGCCATCGCGAGCAACTCCGACATCATTTTGTTTCGCTCAGCGACGGCTGCCGACTCATTACCCATGCTCGTCTCTTTGGCCATTCCAGGTGTTGGCTTACAAGCAGGACAGGGGTCGGGCTTGGTCAGTTGCTGATCAAACTGCTTCTCGAGATGGCGCAAGCCGGTGAAATACTTGTCGAGTCTGGCTCTGTCGTCGCCACTGACCCGCTTGTTCAGCCATGACATGTCGTCCATTACCGCAGACAGAGCGCTCTTGCGTGACATGACCCGGGGGCTTGGCGTGAACTCTTTGGAATTCGGGTCATTAAAATCTGCGCCAAACAGACGGGCGTAAAGGTCAAGCGGCGAATATTCGGCCGGATTCAGGGTATGAGGACCCTCGTACGAGTACGAGGTTCGCGCGCTACCGGAAGAGGTAGCGGTCAATGTTTTAAAGCGCCGCTGAGCACTAATCTCGTTGGCAACCCTCATGTCCCAAGTCTCGGCGGTTAGGTCGTTGCCTGACGGCGGCGAGCCAGTGCGCGAAATGATCCAACCGGTTACATGCCCGACCAGGCCGGCGCTGTCCCTAAAGGCTGTGAAGTTGGTTAACAGGTTGATTTGATCGCGGTAAGGCTCCAGTGAGACGATTTCCTCTGGAAACTCAAATAGCTTTCCAGTCGTCTTGGGCACAAAAACCGGCCTGTTCATACCGAGGCCCCAGCTATATAAGCCAAGGCGCACCGGTAACGGCGCCCCATTGGCGAACGCAGTGCCATTGGTGTTTAGAAAGCAGTCGAGCAGCGGCAAGCCAACAGTGATCGCGCCGCCCTGTAGCATGCCGCGCAGAACGCGACGACGAGAATAATCTTCAATATCTCTCATGACAGGTAATCCTCAAATATTTGTTCGGCATTGCAATGTCTGGAAGGCTTAATGAGCTGAAGCCACTGATCGGTCTTTTTCATCTGCAACTGGCTTGGGTGGAACCACCATGGAGAACGAATCGTGCAGCGCGATCGCCCTGAGCAACGGTGAAAGGCGATAACCATCCGTGGCGAACTTCTTGTTCAACTCTCCAACAACAGGCTCTGAGCTTGCCGGCACCGATCCGGCGGTTGCGTAACTGTAGGCACGACGCACCAAACAGGCGGGCAGCGCCGGACTGCTCTGCAGGGCCTCGCCCATACCCTCTATGTCACTAAATTTTTTGCCGTCCACGATGCCGCTGACATCGATGTCTGCGCCCTTTTCATTCGGACGATAGCGACCGGCTCCGTCAAAATTCTCAAGTGCGAGGCCAATGGGATCAGTGATCCGGTGACAGCCCGCGCAGGCTGGGTTTTGGCTATGCGCTGTTAAACGCTGCCGAGCTGTTTTCAGCTTCGGGTCAGGGTTTTCCACAGCAGAGAAATCTACGTTAGGCGGAGGCGGCGGCACCTTCTGGCAAAAAATAAGCTCGCGTAGGGCCTTACCTCGCAGGGTTGGAGAACTACGAGTCGCGTGCGAGTTCATCGCCAGAAAACTGGCCTGCGTAAGAATGCCGGCACGATGAGCATCCAAGGGGAACGTAAAAGCTCTCCAGCCTGGTAACGCCTGTACACCATAGAGCGAGGCCAAACCCGGCGAGATAAAGGTCTCACGCGAGGTAAACAGATCACGGTAATCACGGTTTTTGGTTAACAGATGGTCAACCACTGTTCGCAGCGTTTGTTCTCGAGCCTCTGAGGCTAGGCCACTTATGAAATACGGATAGACGGCCGCATCCTTGCTTAGAGTCTCTAAGCCCTCTAAGCCAAACATGTCGTCAAAGAAAGCCCGGACGCCGCTCTCTAGACGGGCACTGGCAATCATCGAGTCCACAATGCGTGCGCGCTTTTTCGGATCAAACAGGTCGCCGCGTTTAGCGAGAGCCCTGAGCGCCGGATCAGGCGCGGCATCCCACAGAAACAGACTTAAGCGAGACGCTTGCGAATAGGCATCTAAGCGCATTTTCCCAGGGTGCAGAGGATCTGGCTCATCGGCCTCTACAACCAAAAGCACGTTAGGGCTCAACAACAGACTCTCAAGCACCACTTGAATGCCGCCATAAAAGTCGTGAAGACTATCGGCGGCCATGCCAGCCTGAACCGCCATGTTGTCGATGTGCTTGGTGGGTGGTGGCACAAAGTACATATAGTCAATGACGCGAGCGAGAAACTTGCGAGCGCAGGCAAGGTCTGCCGCCTTTGCATTTTGTGGCTTGCAAGGAAACAGCGTGCCCCGGTGGTCCGCATCAACCACCTGCGCAGCGACCAGATTCGAGATTTTCTGATAGGTCTCGATCTGTGCGTCACTTATGCCGGCGACTGACGTACCTGCCATCAACATCCCGTTGGTGCGCATCAACGGCGCAAACTTAACTTCAATTTTTATGTCGGAGCCGAAGAAGTATTGAATCGTGTTGACGTACTGCTGGGTGGTCAACAGCCGAAGCCGCTTGGTAGCCCCAATGTCATTGGGTGGTGCCACAGCCTGAATCGCGGTTGTTTTGGCGGCATCAGCAGCGCTAGCGCCCTGAAATATTGCGCCAACCACGATTACAGATAGAGCACAGAGCGCGCCACGTAAAAAAGAAAGACCCGTGGTCCGCTTTATAAAACCACAACCCAATGACTGCATAGGCATTTGTAGATGTCCGCTCGAGAGATTTGTCAGCTGCATAAAAATCACTACTTCCTGTTGGCAGCAGTGTTTTCCGGATGGACCAAGTAGACCCTCACGCCAGATACGGCCAAGGCGCTGGAGATCGCTGTGTTATGGCCGGTCTGCGGATCCGGGTAAGCGTCGGCCAACCGCCGCAGCACCTTATAAAGAGAAGGCGCTGCAAGCCGCCCGTAGCTAATTTGATGGGAACCATAACGCTTGATCATGGCCCGATAGCCGGACTCAATATCCAGGTAGCCCGCAATCACACCTTCCACATAGTCTTGACCCAAATGGAGTTGAAATTGCGTGTCGTGCATTTGCTCGACGGCGGCATCGGTATGGTTTTCATTGGGCCAAACAAAATCATTGGCTTTGGTAGTAATCAGTACCCCATTGACAATTTTGCCGGCTGATTTGCTTATGAACGCCTTACCCCAAACCATATCTGCCCGCTGAGTGGTTCCGGGCTGAAAATGCCCCATCGCGTCCTTAGCCAAGGGATCAAGCCCACGGTAGGTCGTGACAGTCACATCGTCATCATTCACCAAGCTATCAACGCCTGTTATCTCAATGATGGTGCGATTGAACTGCTTGAGCTCAATGTACTCTTCGTAAAAAAGCCGCTGCGAGGAACCCTCGCGGTAACTCGGTATGCATCCCACGGCACGGTAGAACTGGTTATCTACGCCTTTGACCTTGCCATCTGGGGACGTAAAGTCCGACGGCTTGACCTTGCCGTCTAGATTTAGCCCGTAGCTGAATTTGCCACCGGCTTCGCGGAACGGAAATTTGTCGGGCTGCGTATCTGGCCACCAGACGTCGGCTTCACGCTGTAGAGCGGTCTCAGTGAATTTCAGCTGCTTGCCGTCTGTCTGCGGAAAAGTGGCCGCAAATTGCTCACGAGGTCCATTTTCGTACAGGCCTAGGGGGCACTCTTCTTTAGTGTCCTTGCCATCCTTATCTTTGGCCTGATAGATCGCCTCAATCCGTTCGGTGAGCGCGTAAGAGATGGTTTTACCCGGCGGTACCACGGGCACTGCCGGGGGCGAGTCAGTGGCAGCGGCGGGTTCCGCGCTGATTGCAACAAGGCTGTTACCGACCAGCGCAACAAACAGACTCGTGAGTGCAACGCAACCAAGGCTTGCTTTTGGCAAAGCAGTTTTCAATGCATTCACGTCGTGCTCCTACCGCATATTGTTTGGGTTAGATGGAAAGCCTGCATGGTCTATCTGCTAGCCGCCGCCGCCGCGGCCGATACTTCCATCGCGCATTTCTGAAATATCTCTATAGATAATTGCTAAATATCCGTTGTGGCCGCCGTTGCCCTCTCCCCATCCATTGGCATTTATCTGGTCGGGCCTGCGGTCGCCGTAGCCTTCATAGCCGGCAAACGTATAAATAGGCCTATTGCGCAGCGTCCAAACTTTTAGCGTCCCCGCGGTGCCAGCAGGGGCAGCCTTTCCGGTACGAGGATCGACAAGCATCGTGCCCCACATCTTGTTGCGGGTTTTCGCGTTAGCCGGCGCTATCAAATAGGGAAAAGCTTTGAGGCAGCGGTCCGGATTGCCACCACCACACATGGCGATGCGGTACGCCTGAGGAGAATCCGGATGGTCGCAGGCTAGTTGATCTGCAGAGTCATCCGTACAGACATAGCGATAGACCGTCATGCCCTTCGCATCACCCAGACCAAGTCCGACGATCGTCGGCTTGAAGGTGAAGCCAACAGGTGGCGGCGGAGTCTTTTGAACGTAGACGTTCTTCCAACCAGGCACATCTGCACCGTCCTGAGAGCCTAGTTTTAGATCGGTCATATGCCTGTAGACCGGCTTCCCGCGAAACGCCCACTGCATAACTCCGGGTGAACGCTCAAAGGGCGACCAATCGCCAATCTGCATCGCAGAAATAGGTGCTGCTACGGGTGTCCACTCAAGTAAACAATCTGCCGTACACGTGGACTTATTGCGGCCGTCGCGATCGAATGTGTAAACGGATTGCCCTTGGCGCAGGGTCACGAGTCGGCCGGCCATTGTCGTATAGACGGTAAACTGCGCAGGAACGTTTGAGTCTGGACCAACTGGCTTGCGCTCCGCACCGCCCTCGCCGATACCAGGAAGCTTGGTTCCACCCAATACATCGCCAGGTTCAACGTCCAATACAGACGTGTACAGCGCTCGGCGTTCGTAGGCCCACTGTTTGCGGCCGTCGAGACGCTGAATGACACTCCACTTGCCAACTGGTTTGGCATCATCGCTGGCAAAGACAGGAGGCCAGACCTTTGTGCAAGCGGGCCGCGTGTTGATCTCGGGCATTTCAAAACCCGGCGGATAGGGACTTTGAATACCGCTACTGAGCCGCAGCACTTCATCGCCGCAGGTGGGCTTACCAACATCCTCACCAGCGGATCCGGCCCTGAGCCCACGCTTGGGCCAGACATACAGCGTATGTCCGTGCGCATCAGCGAAAACCGGCCCCTCAACCTCAGAAACCACAACCTGAAAGCCCGCAGGCAACGCGTCGTGTTGATAGTCCTCTATGGGCTCGGCGCTGCGTGCTTGCAGACCAAAAGCTGCAACACCCGCAAATAAGGAGGCGGTCACTAAATATTTAATTCGCATCTAACCAACCTCGGGAAATAGAGCTCTGCAGCCAGCGCCGTCTTAAAACGCCTAGTCTTTGATGATGATTTTCTGTACTCGCCAATTCGAACTCTCAGCGGCATAGATCAGATGTTCAGACGGGCACGCCAGTGCATGAGCACCCGAAAATTGCCCCAGTTGCCGGCCGGAGCGTCCAATCACGCCCAAGACCTTTCCATCCAAGGTGATTTTGAATATCCGCCCCGGGAAAGTGGATTCGCCCAGAAACATCACGCTCTGATTGTCAGGCGGGATACACAAGGAGTTTGGCGCGCCAATCGACCGGGCCAACGCGTCGCCAGTCGGCGTATTGCCGTTGACCGACCTGGTGGTAAGGTCAGGCGGTACATCGATTTGGAACTTGCGTAAAAACTTACCGTTGGTGTCAAACACCTGCACACGGTGGTTGGTACGGTCGCCGACGTACACGTTATCGTTCTTGTCGATCACAATCGAATGTGGCGTCCGAAACTGGCCGTCACCAGTTCCATATTCGCCCCAAGACATCACGTATTCGCCGGCCTTGTTGAACTTGGCCACACGCGAATTGACGTAACCGTCTGTAATGTAGGTGTTGTCCTTGGAGTCCCAAGCGATGTCCGTAGGCAGACGGAAGTCTGTGCCTTCGCCACGCGAATGATCCTTAGGATCAATTTTTAGTTTCGGGCCTGCTTCAGCCTCTTGTCTGCGGCCATAGACCGTTACAACACGGCCAGCAGGATCAAATTGAATGATCATGCTCGACATTTTGTCGATGGCCCAAATGTGGTCGTTTCTGTCGATCCGCACGCTGTGGGCCTCGGCCCAGCCATAGAGCCCCTTGCCAATCTCGCGGATATACCGGCCTTGTGCATCAAACTCGAATAGCTGACCAGATCCACCGCCCAGTGCAGGTCCAGACACAATTGGCCCGGAACGAGAGAACACGAAGACGTGGCCTTTTGAGTTAACGGCAACGCCCGCCACCTCTCCGAAATTCTGACCACCCGGAAGGTCGGGAAAGTTCGGGACAGAGGTATATTTGAGCTGCGACACGCTCTGTTGCGCGAAGGCAGTCCCGGCAATCAGCATAAAAAGCGTGAACAAATATTTTTTCATTAAATTATTCCTAATATCTCTTTATGCCGCACTGCAAAGTGATACGTGCCGAATAGGCAGTTGCTTGGATGCTCTACTGCAATAGCAACTTTTGGACGCGCCAGTTTGAGGACTCGCCGACATAGATCAAATGTTCTGAAGGACAGGCCAGCGCGTGTGCGCCCGAGAATTCCCCGAGCTTGCGGCCAGATCGCCCGATAACTCCGAGAACCTTGCCGTCCAAGGTGATTTTGAATATGCGCCCTGGGAAGGTCGATTCTCCAAGGAACATCACATCGGGATTGTCTGCCGGAATACACAGAGAGTTTGGAGCGCCGACAGACTGCTTGATAGCCTCCGCGCTTAGTGAGCGAGCGATGTTGTTTACCGGCTGACTGGTCATGTCTGGCGGTACGTCGATCTGAAACTTTCTGAGGAACTTGCCGTCCGTGTTGAATACTTGGACGCGATGGTTCGTACGGTCGCCGACATACACGTTGTCGTTCTTGTCTATCGCGATCGAATGTGGCACCCGGAATTGGCCATCGCCAGTTCCGAATTCACCCCATGATTTTACGAAGTCTGCATTCTTATCAAACTTTGCAACACGTGAATTGATATACCCATCGGTAATATAAGTGTTGCCCTTTGAGTCCCAGGCAATGTCCGTAGGCGCGCGAAAGCTGGAGTCTTGGGCGGGCAGATGCTCGCCTTCCTTATGAACCTCTTCGGGGCCTTCCAGACCTGCAGCTGCTTCAGGCTTTCTGCCGAAAACCATCACCACCCGTCCTGCAGGATTGAACTGGATGATCATGTTCGACATTTTGTCGATAGCCCAGATATTGTCGTTCTTGTCTATCCGCACACTGTGGGCTTCGGCCCAACCATACAGACCTTTGCCAATTTCACGGATGAAATGGCCTTTCGCATCGAACTCAAAGAGTTCGCCCGACGCCGGCGAAACAGCCGGCCCCGCAATAATTGGCATGGACCGTGAGAATACGAAGAGATGACCTTTTGAGTTCACAGCCACGCCCGCTACTTCTCCGAAATTCTGGCCGTTTGGCAGATCAGGAAAGTTAGGAACGGAAGTGAACTTGATCTGTGGCACCGATTGAGCCCAAGAAGGCATCACCACGAGCACAGCCAGTGCTGAAAATAGGTATCTCTTCATTCGTCCCCCGGCAATAAATTGTCTGGAATTTTTGGTGCCACGTTTAATCGCACTTGCGTCACCGGTGCTTAGAACTGAGTCCGCAGACCCAAGCGGTACACTGAACCCAAGACGTCATAGAGAGCCGAGGCGCCCAGCGATAGATTCGCGTAGTTCGATGCAGTACCAATGGCCGGCGGATCCCTATTAAAAATGTTCTTTGCCGAGAAGTAGGCAGTCACATTCTTGGACCCCATCTGGAAGTTATACCGGGCATTAACGTCCAGATAGACCATGCCAGGCAGATGATTGTCGCTAATCGTGTAGTGCTCGGCGGTCGAAGTCGGGCACCCCGTCGTGCACTCAATGTATTCCGAGTTCAAGGTGCCAGGGGTAACTGCACGGGCAGTCAACGAAAGCGAGATGGGGTCCAACTGATAGGTGGCCGTAGCCGTCAACCGCATCTTCGGCGGTCCGCTCGAGCCGTTGTTTTCGCCAACGTGATCAGTTTGCGGCGCGATACCGTCTTCCTGATAATTGTGCAGGTAGAACGAGGCATTGGTGTGCAGAGACAAACCACCCTGCCAACTCGAGAACAACTTCTCTGCCTGGAACTTGTAGGTAGCCTCGACATCAACGCCGCTGATTTCTTGACCGGCAATGTTGATGTACTGGCCATTAACCTGACTGATGGCGCCATTGGTCCGAATGATGCTCGGGCAGAACTCCGGATGTACGCCATTGAAGCAGTAATCGATGATCTTCTGCGTCGCAACGGTGCCGATACCGCCTTGCAGCTTCACTTTCCAATAGTCCACAGAGGCAGTGAACCCATCGAGGAATCTCGGCGAAACCACTACGCCCACACCTAACGTGTCGGCTTTTTCAGGAAGCAGCTGTTCGTTGCCCGACGTAATTGTGCGGGACGTGGGCTGTGTGTTTGTAAAGGGATCCTTCACCGTGCCGACCGAGAATGCGGAAGGCTGAAAGAGCTCTTGCAAGTTTGGGGCGCGGATGTCACGAGAGCGCGTGACGCGAAACCGCAGGTCATCTATCGGCGAGAACGTGGCACCCACCTTCCATGTGGTTACCTGGCCCGCCAACTCATAGTTTGTATAGCGTGCGGCAGCATTGATGTCCAAGTTCTGCGCAAAGGCCAAGCCCCGCAGTATGGGGACAACAGTCTCCAGTGCAGCTTCACTCACTGATTGCTGGCCTTCGAGCACGGATATGTTCGCCGCATTGCGGTCGACTAACACCGACAGGGCATCGGGCTGGTTTAACACCGACTCGGTGCGGTGCTCACCGCTGAGAGCCACAGACACCGGTCCGGCTGGAACGGAGAACGGTTCGCCCGTGATAGAGGCGGCGTACACCTTTTGCGTTATTTCATTCTTGCTGTACGAACCACCCTGTTGCATGTAGGCAAGTCCGGCGGAGTTCGACGCATTGACACCCACGCCCAGCGGATTCCAAGGCGAGCACGGATCCGCTGCGTTTGTCAGCTTGACGCGGCAGACGATGGCGCCTGTCAGCGGATTGACCACGGCATCCGTCGCTTTGTTGTAATTGGTAATGCCGAAGGAGTTGTAGAAGCGGATTGTGGGCTTGCTGACGCCGTAAGAGCCGTGCACATCCCAATTCCAAGTCTTTCCGAAAGAATCAAATCTTCCCTTCGCACCTACGATATTTTGATTTGTGACGCGAAGATTGTCGGCAATCTGCGGACCCATGTCGGCATTCCACGTGCCGATCTGAATCTGAGTCAGCTTGGCAGTCGTCATCGCTGCCTTGACCGACGCGGGCAGATACGCGTTATCAATCTTGATGATCGGGCCCGTTGCATTGAGCCGATAACCCGGGCTGACCACACCACCCTCGCTAGAGGACGTCCAGAACGACTGAGCAAAAACCTGCACGTTATCGTTAAGGTCGTAATCCACACGACCAAAGAGATTCTGCCGATTCTCGTTTTGGATCATCTGGAAATACATGCGCCTATCGGTAGTCTCCCAATCGCCACCGACGGTTTGTGAGGCGTTGGTAAGCGTGCCTAGCTGGAACTGGTAAGGCAGACCGCCTTGGCCAAACGCCACACCCTTTAGTGCGCCAGCAGTAACAACAATGCCGCCATTGGTGCCGCCGGTGATGCCCACATGCGACATGAGCAGCAAGTTCGGTTCGCCGTTGGTTGCCGTGTAGGTCGGATTCGTGAAGACCTGAACGCCCTCCCTGTTCCAAGCCCTACCGCCGTCACCGTCGCTACCGAAATTGCGTTCTGTTTCACCCGACAGCAGCACATGGCCGCGGCCACCGGCGAAACCAAATCCGCCTGACATCTTGACGGAGTAGTTAGCGCCATCACCGTAGCTGGTGACACCAGTGCTGATATCGGCTTTCACGCCATTAAATTTCTTATCGAGGATGAAGTTGACGACACCCGCCACTGCGTCTGATCCGTAGACCGCTGATGCACCGCCGGTGACCACTTCCACGCGCGATACAAGCTGCTGCGGATAGGAGCTGATGTCCACGTTCTGGCCGGATGCCGACGATCCAACCGTGCGATAGCCATCGAGCAACACCAGCGTCCGCAGGGCACCGAGGTTTCTGAGGTTGACGTTGCTCTGGCCGTTTCCGGATTGCCCAAGAGACGTTGAGTTGGTGGAGCCTGGTCCGTTGCCAGAGAAAGCAGGCATTTCCGCTATGAGCACCGCCAGATTGGGGTCCGCGCGATTTTCCAGCGCTGCTTTGTCAATGACCGATAAGGGCGTTGGCGCTGCATAGCCCTCGCGAATAATGCGTGTGCCGGTGACTACGATTTCGTCAACCGTCTCCGCAAGCTGTGCAGCTGTTGCTGCCTGCGACGGACCGGCTTCGGCGGCCAGTGAAACGTTGCCGTAGATTGCAGGGGCAAGCGCAAAGGCAGACGTCAAGATTGTCCTGACACACCTACTCACTAACTTGTTGGAACTGCTCTCAGCTGAGGCAACGCAATTGGACTTATCGGTATTCAAAATCAATCCCCTTTCGAAGCACATTTTCATGGCGTTTTATTATTTCAAGCCTGCGTCACCGCACCTTCACTCGGCCTCTCACGATGCACATTGAGCTTCATAGGCAAGCCAATCGGCACCATAGAGATGACTGCACGCCTGCACGGATTATTTTTTTTATTCTGTGCCGTACAAAAAAGTACATCGACTCACCCACAGTAGCACCCATCAACTACAAGAAAATTCTATTTTAAAAAATAAAACGAAACGTTCCGTTCTATATTTTAAGTGATAGATATCAGTGCTTAGCGAGCCCTAAGGGAATGAACCATAGTGGTCGCACTGGCTGTTTGACGCGTCAAGGGTGACGGTAACTAGCAATGAGCAAGTCACCAATGAGTTGCTGCGAGGCAATCGGGCTCTTGATGAAGCTTGGCTGTCCACACAGGGCGGTGGACTGCAGCGGCCATCTGCTGCGGCATCTATTCTCTATTGATGCCGCAGGAGAGGCGCAACACGGGCAAGGAGAAGAGCCCGTGTGAACAACGCTACTTCTTAGCGTTCGCGTCCCGATATTTTTCGTGGCAAGACTTGCAGGGCAGCGCGTCGAGCACCATTGCCAGAGCCGCCTCTTTGCCTTGGGTCTTACCAATTCTGGCCACTTCTGCGCTCTTTTGCGCAAAGTCCAGCATGCGCTTTGAGTAGTCCGCCCAGTTGCTCCACACCTCAGGCTTGGACTCGCCACCCAAGGACTTCACTTCGAATGACTTAAGCGCTGTGCTGGCGGCAAGCGCAATGCTCTCAAAATGGGCAACAGCTTGATCGTCGGGCACCTCGCCGGACAAGATCTGACCAAGGGCAGCAGCCTGCGCATCGATGGTCTTCATTATGTTCTGCCGATAGGCAATGTTCTCAAGATCACCCGCACGCGCGACAGTCGGCAGAGAGCCAAAGAAGACAACCGAAGCTAGCGCGATAGCCGTGACAACGCCTGTCAGCCGAGAAATCTTTTCAGGTCGATGATCTTTTGCCACCCTTAAAACAAAGGCGATTTGGTTACTTCTCATGCTAGCTCCAATTATTTTTTGAATGACGCGCATATCGCGCAGCGGCGAACAACATGCCAACAAAGTCGCGATGCAAAAGGGCCAGACTTGGGTTGAAGCGCAACAAAACTGGCAACCGCTGGCATCAAGTTTGGTCCAGAGAGCGTTCATCTTTGTTCACTACAACTCTCTGTCTCCCCGACTGCCATCGAAGCGTTGCCGGAGTCATTCCTCCCCATTGATCCCCCTTATTTGGGTATTTAGCAAATGAGGCTGTCGATTTGAGTTGAGCAAACGATCGGTTTTGCATAGTCAGCACAGCACCCTGCTTGCTTTGACGCACACATACAGAACATCAGCTGCGGTGAGATTCGCGACCTAACGTGAGTTGGCGCCCAATGTCACACCTCGGGTGGAAGCCACGCCGCAGCTTGGCAGTCCGTCCGTTAGCGACGCTGCTGGTTAAAGCCAATGACCAGCAAGCAGAGCACAGAGAGCGCAGCGGGCGCGGCGAACATCGACATGATCGTGGTTTGCTCCAGACCGAGGGTCAGTGCCGAACCGATCAGCACCGGCGCCACCACCGTGCCAATGCGCCCAACGCTTTTCGCCCAGCCGATGCCCGTTGCGCGCAGGGTGTCTGCATAGAACGTGGCGAGCACCACATTGATACCGCCATAGGCGCCCAGCACGAAGAAACCGCTGGCCCCGAGCAGCGCCAACAACACCTCGGATGAGGCCGATACCAGCACCTGCCCCACGATGAACAGCAGCACTGTAGCGATTGCTAGAAACGAGACCAGAGTGCGGATCGCGCCGAAGCGATCAATGAGCAGTCCAACGCCCAATGCCGCAACGATGCCGCCCAACGAAAAGATCGAGATAGACAGCGCGGCGAACTGCCGGTCGCGGCCAACCTCCACCAACAGCGTGGGCAACCACGAAGTAAGGCAGTAGCTGATCGTCAGCAACGCGATGAACAACAACCACAGCATCAGCGTGCCGATCAGATAACGGCGGGAGAACAGTTCCAAAGGATTCGGACGCTGTGCATCGGTGACAGCGGCAGATAGGCTATCGGCACGGGCCGGTTCGCGCAGCCACAGCGCAGCCACAACCATCGTC
>Ga0114974_10002787_pt1 | contig 13437 bp, 9 predicted proteins | sample S_130206_EF_Meta_FD_87318 | JGI IMG/M metagenome (GOLD analysis project Ga0114974, IMG submission 87318) | Freshwater microbial communities from Lake Simoncouche, Canada to study carbon cycling - S_130206_EF_MetaG | ecosystem: Environmental > Aquatic > Freshwater > Lake | place: Lake...
AAAGCGAGGAAAATGGTCATAATACGACCACCCGCCGTGACAGGTGAAATATCACCATAACCTACCGACGCTAAGGTAATGACCGCCCAATAAATGGATTGCGGAATGTTATCAAATTTTTCAGGTTGCGCGTCGTGCTCAAACAAATAACCCAAACTCGCGGTTAAAATAACGAGCAATAACATAATAAACGCTGACGCACCCAAAACAGGCATTTCGCGTGCGATAACCTTTGTTAATGTTGCCGTCGCACCTGTGTAGCGCGTCAATTTTAAAAGTCGCATCAATCTAAAAACCCGCAAGAATCGCAAGTCCATTAAGTGATGCAATATAATTTCTAAAAAGAAAGGTAAAATCGCTAGAAAATCAATCACTGAAGAGGATGATTTCGCTTGTTTAAACCGCCCTGTTACCGCACTTTCAAAACCGGGTTCTTCAACGCAGCAATATAGGCGCATACAATATTCCATGGTAAAAATACCTACTGCAATCGCATCAACAATAATAAATTGGATATGCAGAATGTATTCAATAGCCGACACCGATTCAAGTACCACACTCACCACGGAGACAATAACCCATACCACAATAAAGGTATCAAAAAGCCCCTGCAAACTGCCGCCGTATTCACTTGGGAAAACCAAGGCATGCATTTTTTGGCGAAATGTACGACCTTTGTTTGCAATAACGAATTGTTGATAAGCCGGGATTAAAATACGGAAGATTTTTAAAATTCTAAGCAGTCGCAAGAACCGCAACATACGCAAGTCGATTGGCAAAAAAGCTTGCAAATAAAATGGCGCAACCGATAAAAAATCCACAATCGCAAAAGGACTTTTCATGTAACGCAGATACGCTAAGCCCTTTTTACCGTCACTATTAAATTCTTCATCTTCAGGTGCAACATAAAGTCGCGTTAAATACTCGATGGTAAAAACAATCACCGAAAAAATGTCAAATACATGAAATAAGCCGGCGTGGGGCTCATATATTTGTGGCACTTGTTCAAATAGCATTGCCATCAAATTGACAACGATAAGCATCGCAATCCAGTTTTCTACTTCTTTTTGGTAATTGAATTCGATTTTGGGGTCAAATATCCAACTATAAAGCCATTTTCTGAAGGGTAAATCCGTCGAAATCTCAGCACGATAATCGTGCCCCCGAATTTTCCCCCGAATATCATCTTGTTTTACATCCATTGCTACTCTCCTTAAAACTCAACTTCTGTAATTTTGATAGGATAATCCCCGCCATCACATATTGTGATATGGATCTGTAATTTTTTATCAATAACGTCTGAATCAGTCAGTGCCGTTACATCAAACGGAACCGCAGAACCTGGTGGTGTAGGCAATGCTTTTTCAATTATCATCTGCCCGGTCGTGGTGTGTTCCTCTTTATCACATGCCGCAACAATCGTAATTGGCTCATGTGTAAATGGATTGATTAAATTCGATAATTCCGCTGGCTTTGTGGTAATTGCTTTTAAACAATCTCCCCATACATGAGGCGCATTTGAGTTTGCATCCGTTGGGGCACAGGCGCTAATCGCGTAATCTTTATTGAAACGCTCCGCTCCAGCAGTCGTCAACCATTTCCCCCACGTTTCACCGCTTTGTTTGGTTGTTTCAGTTCGGTGACCTTCTAAATAGGCTTCATAGCCAAGCCAGCCTGTTAAAATTAAAACGCCAAATAAAAACACGAGGAAAGCACGATCCGTGTTTGTCATTCCAACGTCGTCAAGTGAGTTATCATTGTTATCGTCATTTGCCATAATTTAATGCCTACTCTGAAAAAAAACATTTCCAAGCAATTGTTTTCGCGCGAAATCATTGCCTACCAATTAAAATTACACCTGCTATGTTTGTTTCATAATCTCTATCTCGTATTATTTTACTTTTTCGAGTCATCTAAAGAGAAAACCTAACAAAAAATGTATATTCATGTGAATAATTTTCATTCACGTGTCATAGCCTAACATTTTGTTAGAAAACTGTAAAAATCTCACTTAAAATAAATGACTATTCTTATAAAAATAGGCGTTTACGTCTCAAAACGATCCATTTTTCTCAGCACTGGAAACGCAATCACACAAATCAAGGTCACCCCAATTGTGATACATCCACCGATAATCACCGCTGGCACCAACCCTAAAAAAGCAGCACTCAAGCCAGATTCAAACTCCCCGAGCTCATTAGACGCGCCGATAAACACAGAATTCACTGCACTCACTCGTCCACGAATCTCGTCAGGCGTTTCAAGTTGCACCAGAATATGGCGAATATAGACACTAATCATATCGCCAGCACCAACAAGAAACAGCGCGGCAAGTGATAAATAAAATTGCTCGGAAATACCAAACAAGACCGTCGCGCCACCATAAATAAGTACACCCGCAAACATCCACGCGCCTACGCGACGCGTAAGAGGAAAGAATCCCAGTAAAATGGACGTTAATGAAGCGCCTAATGCGGGTGCCGCCCGAAGCAAACCCAAACCGACAGAATCAACGTGCAGAACATCCAGCGCGTAGGCAGGTAAAAGCGCTGTGGCACCACCAAATAACACCGCCAGCAAATCGAGCGACAACGCGCCTAAAACTACCTGTTTTGAGCGCACAAAACGCAACCCCTCTAAAACACCATGCCATGAAATCGGTTCTCGTTTATTTGGCATTATTGTCGTACGAATTGGTAACATTAACAAAACAGCCATAAACAATAACGCTGAAATAACGCTGTAAACCCTCTCCTCACCAAACAGATAAAGCGCACCACCTAGCGGAGGCGCAGCAATCACCGCAATATGAAACAGTGAGGAATTTAAGGCAACCGCAGAAGCTAAACTCTCACGAGGGACTAAATCCACTAAAATGGCTTGACTCGCAGGCATCATAAACGCTCGTGCCACCCCATAAAGCGCCATCACCCCAAAAACAGGTAAAGCCGACGTTAAACCTTGTTGCGTAAAGATAAGCAATAAAATGCCACAGATTAATTCAACCGTAAAACAGCCCAGCACAATCCAGCGTCGATTCCACTGATCTGCAAAGTGACCAGCAATCAAAATCAGCAGCGCAAACGGTAAAAATTGTGCTAAACCAATAAGGCCTAAATCTAACGTACTGCCTGTTTTTTGATAAATTTGCCACCCTACCGCAACGCTCTGCATTTGCACAGCAATCGTGGCAAGAAATCGAGCAATCACAAACAACGTTAAGTTTTTATGTTTAAGCACGGTAGTTGACGTCATAGCAGTAAAGTAATGATTTTTTTGAGGAAATTAATAAAAGAGTTTGGATAGTGTAAAACGTTTTTTTATATTTTCGTTTTATTTTATGATGCTTGTATGTCAGTGCAGTTTGTTTAATACTTAAGGTACCTTAAAACCTCACTTCTACATTAAAATCACCATGGATATTATTTTTTTAGGACAGCTTGAAATTGAAACGATTATTGGAATTTATGATTGGGAAAGAGAAACCAAACAAAAAGTTCTTCTCGATATAGAAATGGCTTTTGATATCCAAAAAGCCGCTCAAACTGATGATATCGCCTATACGTTAAATTATAAAACGGTATCAAAACGCATTATTTCGTTTGTTGAAAGCAGCCATTTTTTTCTAGTCGAAACGTTAATTTCAGAAATAGCCACTATTATTCTCAGTGAATTTAATGTACCTTGGGTGCGTATTACCTTAAATAAAAAAGGTGCCATTCGTGGTGCAAGCGATGTCGGAATCATTATTGAGCGAGGCGAAAAATAAATCATGCATGGCTACATAAGCATCGGTAGTAATATCGATAAAGACATTCACATTCCAGCCAGTATAAAGGCCCTTGAAACGCATTTTGGTGAACTGGTGTTATCGAGTATTTATGAATCCGAGCCAATTGGTTTTTCCGGTGAGTTGTTTCATAACCTCATTGTGCGTTTTGAAAGTGATTTAGACGTCAAAACTATCGCAAAAAAACTAAGACAAATTGAACTCGACAATGGCCGCACACGCGAAAGCCAAAAATTTTCGGCGAGAACGCTTGATTTAGATTTGATATTGTATGGGGATTTAATTCTCAGCGACGGGCGTCTCCAAATTCCACGTGATGAAATTGAGCGTTATGCGTTTGTACTTGAACCGTTAGCCGAAATTGCTCCATTGGAAACCCATCCATTAAGTGGCATTACTTACGGTCAGATGTGGGCGCATTTTGATAAAAGTAATTTGAAACAAATCAAAATTCCATCAGCAAAATAACGTCCGTCCCCCATCAACGCTCAAAATTTGACCTGTTATATAGTTTGCATCTTGTACTAAAAATAAAACCGCTTTTGCAATATCATCGGGTTGTCCGCTACGATTGAGCGCAATACGCGATAAAATTTCTTGTTTTTCGTCGTCAAGTAACTCGGTTTCTGGCCAAAGAATGGCACCGGGAGAAACACCATTGACGCGGATTTTCTCGCCAAATTCTTTTGCTAAAATTTTCGTCATTGCGGCTAATCCTGCTTTTGCAATGCTATAAACAGAATGATTTTTCAGTCCGCGCTCAGCGTGAATATCAATAATATTCACAATACACCCTTGCCGCGCTGACAGCGTCGACAATAATTCACTGGCTAAAAAATACGGCGCTTTTAAATTGCTTCCCAAGAGTTCATCCCACTGGGTTTGCGTCGTTTTTTCAACCTCGTTTGGATAAAAACTCGACGCATTATTGATCAGTACATCAATGCCGCCCCATTCGAGTTGAGCTTGCTTGGCAAGATGGATAAGGTCAGGCATTTGCAATAAATCCGCTGCGTGTATTGCCGCTGAATGTGGCCGAATCGCGTTAAGTTCATCCCTTAATTCCGTCGCTTGCGTGACGGACGTTTGATAATGCAAAAAAATGTTGTAGCCTTGCGCATGCAGTAATCGTGCGCAACTTGCTCCAATTCGTTTTGCCGCGCCAGTAATCAAGACATTTTTTTGCATAGACTTCTCATAAAACGTAAGTTATTGAAAATAACGCACCCTGTTTTTATGGATTAAATACTAAGACGTACCCCAATCCACCCTGCACGCGGAGCTCCCGGAGACACAAAACGTCCGCTATTGTATTCATCACCCAATACGTCATCAGCCTGCCCGTAAACACCAAACGTATTATACCGCACATCAAAAATATTATTGACCTTGCCAAATAAGGCAAAATTCTTAGTAATTTTATATTCGGCTGTCCCATTAAACACCCAATACCCTGACAGCGGCTTAGTTAAGTTAGCTTCGTCACCTCGAAAAAATTGTTGCCCACTATATTGGCCGTTAATGCCTAGAGAGACTTTTTTCCATAAATCAACACTCATTGCCGCTTTGAACATGTGTTCGGGAATGGACGAAATTTTATCTCCTTTGTTCACACGCGCGATTTCATCATTGTCGTTTGGATTTTGAATATCAAATCCATCTAAGTAACGCGCATTGAGATAGGTATAATTTGTTGAAAAATGCCAGTCATCAATCGAACTTAATACGCTCTGTTTATCAATAGAAGTCCCAGACTCTATGCCATAACGACGTGTTTGTCCCACGTTGCTAAAATACCCTTGACTAGCCAATGCACCCGCGCGATGAAAAATAATGTCATCATGATTCATCGCATGGAAAAAGCCTAAATTCCATTTCCATTGTCCATCAACCAATTTATTTAAATTACCTCGAACGCCACCTTCCCACGTTTTGGCAACCACTTGATTTAAAGGCGGATCAGCGACAAATGAATTCGGTAATTTACAAGGTGCTTCAGGATCTGCGCAACTGAGTTCCATTGGTGTAGGAGCACGAGAAGACTCTGCATAATTTCCATATACATTGACGTTATCAAGCAATTGATACGTTAACCCTGCCGATGGGTTTAGACGCTCAAAAGTATGATTGCCATTTAAATTTTTCCCTGACTCATCGTTGATATACTTATCTTTCATATCAACCACAATGTGATTGTAGCGTCCTGCGACCGTTGCAGCGAGTTTATCGGTAATGGAAAATGTATCCGTTAAGAATACACCCACCATTTCGGTTCCTGCATGTAAACGCACTTTCGATTCGTCAACATAAAATCCACTTCCTACCGTACCTCTATCCGCCGTTAGAGAACCCAATTCAGTATTGGAAGCAAAATGAATTTGCGACACATCATAGCTGGTCCCTACGGTTAAATTATTTTGATGTTTGAATAAATCACCCGTAAAAGCGGTTTGCAATGTGCCTCCTTTACCGCGCATTTGAGTGGCACTACTGTTGCGTGTTGCACCCAGAACATTAGAACCGGACATAATATAGTTATTATTCACATCTTTAACTGCTTCGCCATCTTCACACAAAAATGACGAGCCTTCACATGGTCCATAGTCACTATCATCACCATTAAACGTCCGCATACGATTTTGACGGAAATAGGTATTCGCACTCACTTCGATGTTATTAGTTAAGTCATAACTCCCAGAGAGCTCAGAGAAAAACATCCTTGTCACGGTTTGATCGGGGTGAGTAAAAATTGCTTTACGGTTTTCATTGAGTAATTGAATAGGCGTTGCACCATTACCACGCATATTGTTATCGTTGCCGCCCAAAGTGAGATCAAGAGAGCCCTTATCTCCTCGCCAACTTAGCGTACCAAAGGCACGATCTGCTTTTGTTGGGGAAAAATCTCGCCAGCCTTCTTCTTCGAAATGATTTAAATCTAAAAAATAGCCCCATGTACCGTTGTTCCAGCCAGTGGTGAGCTCTTCGGAATGTCTATCCCATGACCCCCCTGTGACTTCAATTTGATGTTTAGGTGAAGAAAACCCTGTTTTTGTTTTAATTGCAATCGCGCCGCCGAGTGAATTTAAACCATATACCGGATTGGAGGAATACAACGCCATCGAATCAATTGCGCCTTGGGGAATTAAATCCCAATTCACGGTATCGCCAAAAGGCTCGTTAAAACGCACACCATTGACATAGGTTGATAAACCTTGCGGCAACCCCATTAGTGGTGACGCAACAAAGCCACGATAATGAATATCGGGTTGCAGTGGATTATTTTGCGCTTCATTCACATGTGCACTGCCTAAATAGCGGTTGATATAATCAGCTAGTGAAATGGTTTGCGCCTTTTCAAGTTGATCCGCGCTCACAGTCTGCACGTTTGTTGGCAGTTTGTCTGCGTCAATATTGCCGCCGATGGGTGAAGTGCCGACAATATTCATAATACCTAAATCTTGCGGTTCATCTTGCGCAAAAACAAGTTGACTAAGCGTTAACGTAAAAATGCCATAAGCAAATTTATTCATAAAAATACCTTAATAAATTAAATTATTGTCAATCATAGGAAAACACAACCTCTAAATACTATAGCGCGCTATAAAAAAGGAATTTTCCTATAATCAAAAAAACCACGATACAACACAACCGTACCGTGGTGATAAAGGAAGAACACACCTAAAGGAGAGAAACCTTCCGAACCTAACTAATTGTAAAATCAGTGAAAACCACTGTTGAAACCCCTGTTAATTGCACAATTGAAATAGCCGCACCCGATTCACTGCCATCAGCATCATACGAAAGCACATGGCTTGTTGGATCAAAAATCAAATAATCATCCGCGTCTTGCGCACTTGAGCCAATCACTAAATTGATCGCACTCACAGCACCTAGCTTGGATAAGGCGGTATAAAAATCATCATGCAATTCAATTTTATCTTTGCCACTCGCAAAATCTGTAATGGTATCGGTACCCGTTAACGCACTGGCGATCACTTTATAACGTTGAACCGCCGTTGCGGCGCCTGTGACGGTTTGGGTATGCACTTGACCAAACACAAAGGTATCTGAGCCACTACCGCCCGTTAAAGTATCGTTTCCACCATTGCCAATAAACGTGTCATTTTTCGCGGTACCAATAAACGTGTTTGTATTTCCGTTACCCACAAATTTCAATCCATTGGCCGTCACACCGCTCGCATCCACTTTGACATTATCAAACGTTTGACCCAGTTTAGTTGTAGTACCTACGGCGCCCGTCGCACCGGCATTCAAATAGTAATGGCTATTAATGAGTTGCAATGCACCGTCTTCAACATTTATACGCCCAACGGTTGACCCAATTTCAACGACTTCCATGCTTTTGAAGTTATCGTCATTTAATATAACTGTGCCATGAGCAACTGTATCGGCGCCTGCGGTAATGCGCAGTGTATCAATGCCGTTTCCACCAATGAGAACATCATGTTTTGCACCGGTTGCAATCCACTCCGCTTTGCCATCATCCGCTTTACCTGATGACCCTAAAATGCCACTTTCAAAACCAGTAATTGAGAAAATATCATGACCATCACCCCCATCTAAATAATCAGCACCTTGATGACCCACAAGTAAGTCATTGCCTGAATGGCCATAGTAACTATCGTCACCTAAACGCAGCGTCGCGTTATCCACACCTAAACTGCCGTAGCCTATATCATCGTTATTAGAGCCATCCGCACGGGCGTAACTCGCTTCTGTACTTTCTTCAAAAAAGTCATCTTTATGAACGACATCATGAAATAAATAGCCAATAGAGGCGTCATCGAGTTGAAAATCACCCATGCTATAGGTGGTCGGCGTTGCACCAATGACTGTTGCAGCCGGAGTGAATGTGAAATCTTCGTAATCCACGATCACCGTCACACTTTCAGTTTTACCACCAGGGACACCATAAAAATGCAATCCCGGATTCGTTGCACCTAGATCAAGTGTTTCCATCGCAGCGTCTAATTGTTCATTACTTAAAGTAATGGAAACACCACTAGTGAGTTGAATTTGTTCAATATGGGAAAAGGTAAAATTGGAATAATCACCTGACTTACTAAAAATGATTTTATCAATAGCATTAGGTGTCCCTAATGTACTTTTTACTGTGGATACTGACGTACCTGTGTAATAAACCGGATTCACAACCGCATCCGTTGCACCCATCCCATCTCCATTCGTGCCACCATCAATCACAAAGCCATCTTTTAATTTCCCTGTGATTTTAAAAATATCACTTCCTGTGCCGCCATCAATCGTATCAACGGCTGATAAGGTATATGTATCATTCCCTGATGTGGATTTATATTTTGTTGCCATGATGTAAAGTTGCCTCTTTATGTGCGAATGAAAAAAAACACATATTGTAAAGAGCGAAAACTTAAAAAAATATAGGAATTTTTCCTGAATTATCGCGGAGCATCATCGGCGCGTGTGACCAAATCAAAAATGACTTTTTGAAAATGGGCGGCTTTGCTGGGGTCTGATAACAGCTGCATCATCTGATTTTGATGAGCATCGCCACTCTCTAAAATGGCATCATCAATCGCACGTGGAAAATCACCGAGCATGGCTTGCTCGCGGGTGTTTTGTTTAATTTGCGCCATGACTTGCGCATTTTCGCGGATTTTATCTTTGATGGTATGCGCGTAATTGACCATATCATCCGGCGTTAATTTTTCAGTATCAAATACTTCATTTAATCGACGAATAATAGCCGATAAAAACGCATCTTCGATATTTTGAGGTGTTGCCGTGCCTAAAGTATTTGCTGGATCAAGTGGCATGGGCGAGTCCACTTGAAGTTTCAAATCTTGCTGATAAAGAATCGACACACGGTAATGACTCAGTGTCACTGCACTTAAATCAATGCCGTCTTCTTCCAACATAGATTCACGCAGCATCGGGCGCAAATTACGGGCAAATAAACACAATTTTTCTAACGACTTATCGTCATAATCCACAATTTGCGACATAAACTCATAAAACCGCACAAACGTGCCTAAATCTTTTTTGAAAATATCGAGTTTCTCTTTTTCTTTCTTACACTCGTTGACGCAATTTTCTGCATTGGTTATCAAAACGGTATCGCCCGTTTTCTTTGTCAAATCAAACATGGTCTTTGCTTGCTTAAACGCATCAAGCGCATTTAGATAGCGTTTTTGCCAACGCTCCACCGCAGGTTTGCAAATATTGGCAATGGCCGCGTGACTGTGACTTTTCACAAAAAACGCGTCGCAAAATTGCTCCACTTCATGCCATGTAAAAATGCCCGACGCCCGCAGTTTCTCAAGTAAATCAAAAATCAAATTCGGGTCGGATACGTCAGCGAGTTCAGCGGTTTGATAATAAGGCGTAAATGCGTCAAGAATAGCTTGAGGATCATTGAAAAAATCGAGAATAAACGTGCCCGTTTGCGCCTTGGTTGGATAAGTTCGATTTAGGCGCGACAGCGTTTGCACACATTCCACGCCGCCGAGTTTTTTATCCACATACATCGCGCACAGTTTAGGTTGGTCAAAGCCCGTTTGGAATTTATTGGCCACAATCATCACTTGATAATCATTCGAATCAAAGGCCTCGCGCATATCACGCCTTTTTAAATTGGGATTCATGTTATTTTCAGTGAATTTTTCGCCCATCACATCCGCTGAATTGGGGTCTTTGTCGTTAAATTCCACTTCACCCGAAAAGGCCACCATCGCATGAATATGCTGATACCCTTTATCAATAATGTATTTATCAAAACTCAATTTATAACGCACCGCTTCTTTGCGTGACCCCGTGACGACCATCGCTTTGGCTTGTCCGCCAAGCAGTCCCATCACGTTGTCTTTGAAATGTTCAACGATAATTTGCACTTTCTGCGAAATATTATAATCGTGCAATTTCACCCATTGATTGAGTTTGACTTTGGCTTTTTTGCTCTCCACTTCTTGATCGGCTGCTTGAACTTTGAGCGCTAAGTTATACGCCACTTTGTAGTTAGTGTAATTTTTGAGCACATCCAAAATAAACCCTTCTTCAATGGCTTGGCGCATACTGTAAACATGAAACGCTGCCGGTAAATTGGTTTTCGATGCCGGTTCAAGTGGATTGGGTAGACGCCCAAATAATTGCAATGTTTTCTCTTTCGGCGTGGCGGTAAACGCAAAATAGCTGACATTCTCTGATACACGACGCGCGGCAATCGCCGCATCTAAAATATCTTCGGTGGTGAATTCGTCTTCGTCACTTTTTGAATCGCTCATCAACACTTCTTTTAACTGCCGCGCTGTTGAGCCAGTTTGTGACGAATGCGCTTCATCAGCAATAATTGCATAGCGACGCGTTTTTAAACTGACACTATTTTCAATGGCTTTAAGCACAAAAGGAAACGTCTGAATTGTCACAATAATAATGGGCTGTGAATGTTCAAGCGCTGTCGCTAATTTTTCCGATTTTGAGCCATCACCTTCTTTGTTGTTAATGCGTCCGACAACACCGTCAACGTGCTCAAATTGGCAAATGGTATCTTGCAACTGGTCATCTAATACCGTTCGATCAGTGACGATAATGACACTGTGAAATTGTTTCTCACCCTGCGCGTTATAAAGTGATGACAGCTGATGCGCAGTCCATGCAATCGAATTGGATTTGCCCGAACCCGCGCTGTGTTGAATTAAATATTTATGCCCTGCGCCTTCGGTTTGGGCGGCATGAAGTAATTTTTTGACCACATCCCATTGATGATAACGCGGAAAAATTAAGGCTTCTTTTTTTGTTTTTTTACCGTTCCAATCTTCTTTGTCTTCAATATGCAAATGCACAAAACGCGCGAGAATTGTGAGCAAATTCGCGGGCAATAACACCTCATTCCATAAATAATCCGTGGCGTATTGATTCACATCACGGGGCGATTCATTTCCTGCGCCACCGTCTTTTGTGCCTTTATTAAACGGCAGAAAAAATGTGCTGTCCCCGTCTAAGCGTGTTGTCATATACACTTCATATTGACTCACCGCAAAATGCACTAATGCCCCGCGTTTAAAGGTCAACAGCGGCTCTGGCTTTTTGGCGGTGGGGTCGACAGGTAAACGCGTGGTTTTATATTGCTTGATGGCATTTTGGACTGCTTGCTTAAATTCAGACTTAAGCTCGAGCGTTGCAATCGGTAAGCCATTGACAAATAACACCAAATCAATGCGCCCTAAATTTCCCCACGGGCTGTAAACCAATTCAGGTACCACGCGGCAGCGGTTCTTTTGATAACGCGCCACAATGTCGGCATTTAATTCATGTTCGGGTTTGAATTGGCACAAGGTAAAGCGCGTGTTTCGATCTTTGATTTCATGGCGCAAAACGCCAAGTGTGCCAAAGGTGCGCAATTCTTTATTTGCCGCATTCGCGTCAGCTTTGCTGAGTTGATACGCCACACGCTCTAAAAATTTCTCGTTGGCATTAGTGGGATAGAGCGCACAAAATTTTTCCCACTGTTGCGGCTGCGTATCTTGCACAAATCCAAGCACATCTTCCGAATATAACGCCAATTCGCGGTTGTAGTTTTCAGACTTTCCAAGCAACCACCCGTTAGCGAGTAATTGTGAAATCATGTCGTTTTGAAAGGATAATTCGTTGGCTTTGCTCATGCCGTTTCCTTTAACACATTATGCCATTCTGCCATCAAGGATTCTAAAATTCCGTAATGGCGTTTTTTAATAACGGCTTGCACAATACCATCGTTTAAATCTAAATAATCATGAACGAGTACACTGCGAAAACCGATAATTTTTAATAATTCATCATGCTGCGCAAACGTTAAATCGCCTCGACTTTTCAACTCATCGAGCGCTTCACGCGATTGACTAAGCGATAATTTGTATTTTTGTTCCACAAAATAACGCGCCATGCCAATAAACGATTCAATATAAATCTGCAACGCCCGTTGAATTGCTAAAAAATCCCGCTCTGTCCAATTCGCGTTATTTTCTTGATGATACTCATCGAGAATGCGCAGTATTTTTGTCTGATGCCGTATTAACGCTTGTTCGTAGGCAATATCTCTCATAATCCTTTTCCCATTTTGAAAAAATGCTTTGCTCAACCCGTTTAACGTGCGGCACATTGCGGTCAAACCATTTCACCGCTGACATTAAAATACTGTATTGCAAATACATCGGCGCCGTTTCTAAATCCACTACGCTAATTTGATTATAAAGTTTTAATTCGCGCTCAAGTGTTGCTTCAAGCATTTGCGGACGCAACACACGCTCAAGTAAATCCATTTCGTAATGCGTAAAAATAACCGCAATATCCCAATCGCTCTCTTCTCGCGCGGTTTGCTTGGCGCGTGAACCATAAAGATAAATCGCGTCCACTGGCGCAAAAATTTGGATAATCTGCGTGACGTTTTCCGACATAGATTCAACCATTAAGCACTATCCATCCCATACAATCTAAAAATTAAATTCATATTCATTTTAAATGCGTCCCTGTTTAATTCAGACATTCACCGCCTCACGCTCAATAAAAGGGCGCAATTCAGGTGAACCAAATAACGCCAAAACGTTTGACTAATTCTGGCTTGAGTTTCGTCAAGGCGTTTAAGGCTTGTTGTTTATTCATCAAATTCTCCAGATTCC
>Ga0114974_10002789_pt1 | contig 13434 bp, 11 predicted proteins | sample S_130206_EF_Meta_FD_87318 | JGI IMG/M metagenome (GOLD analysis project Ga0114974, IMG submission 87318) | Freshwater microbial communities from Lake Simoncouche, Canada to study carbon cycling - S_130206_EF_MetaG | ecosystem: Environmental > Aquatic > Freshwater > Lake | place: Lake...
GCATCGAGCCAGACCACGGGGCCTTTGCCATCATGGCCATGCTCGTGCCACAGGCCCGCGGGTGTGAGAATCAAGTCGCCTTTGTGCATCGGGCACTTTTCACCTTGTACGGTGGTGAAACCGCCTTCACCTTCCACCACAAAGCGCACGGCGCTGGGTGTGTGACGATGGTTAGGCGCAACTTCGCCAGGCAAGATCAATTGCATACCGACATAAATGGTGGGCGTCGCCACCAGTTTTTCAATGCCGTGCCCAGGATTGCAAAGAACCAAAACGCGGCGCTCTGCTTTTTCAATCGGTGTGAGTTCGCCGGCGCGCATGAGTTGCGGTCGAACGTCTTTGTAATGCCAAACAAAGGGCTGGGTGGCACGTGCAGGTTTGCCGCGTGGCAAGAGTCCGCGCAATTGCGGCCACAAAGGCGCAATCGACAATGCCGTCATGTCGGCAATGTAATCCGCAGGCAGGTCGTCTAAGCGGCCCAGAGAGTCGGCGTGATGGGACGGGTTCAAGGGCTGCCTCCAGTTGGTGATCTTTAATTTAATAAGTATACATATTAACCTCGGGCTTGCAAACTTTTCAAGCGCAAAACCGCCTTGGGATCAGTCAAGTGCAGGGATGTCCAAGGCACAATCAAGGCATGTCGTATTTATTGAATGTAGAAAATCTCGTTAAACGCTTTGGCGAAAACACGGTGGTGAACGATTTGTCGTTTCACATTTCACCCGGAGAATGTTTGGGCGTGATTGGCCCCAATGGCGCTGGCAAAACCACCACCCTTCGCATGTGCTTGGGTCTGACGGCCCCCGATGCGGGCAACATCACTTTCTTTGACAAGCTGTCCATGCCAGATGAAGCCTTGGCCATCAAGGCTCGCTTGGGTGTGGTGGCACAAATGGACACCCTCGACCCTGATTTCACGGCTGAAGAAAATTTGTTGGTGTATGGCCGTTACTTTGGCATGAAAGATGCCGATATCAAGGCGCGCATTGCCCCTCTGCTCGAGTTTGGCGCCCTCACCCACAAAGCCAAAGCCAAGCCTGGTGAATTATCAGGTGGCATGAAGCGTCGCTTGAGTTTGGCGCGCGCGCTCATCAACCAACCGCAAATGCTCATGCTCGATGAGCCCACCACAGGCCTTGACCCCCAAGCCCGGCATTTGATGTGGGAGCGTTTGCAAATGCTCATGCAAGAAGGCAAATCGATTTTGCTCACGACACACTTCATGGACGAAGCCGAACGCTTGTGTGACCGCCTTTTGGTCATCGACCATGGCAAAAAAATTGCAGAGGGCAAACCACGCGATTTGATTGCGCAGCATTTAGAGCCCGATGTGGTGGAGTTGTATGGTCAAGGCGCGGTGGCATTGGCGGCTGAAGACTCTCCATTAAGGCAACACGCCGCGCGCCTTGAAGTGAGCGGTGAAACGGTATTTTTCTACACGGCAAACGCGCAACCTCTGCTGCTGGCTTTACAGGCTACGCCGCAGATTCGAAGCTTGCATCGGCCTGCCAATTTAGAGGATTTATTTTTGAAACTCACGGGTCGACAAATCAGGGAGAACGCATGATGAGACGCGAACCTGTCAACCCATCGGTGTGGGCCGTGCCGCAATTGTCAATGCGTTGGTGGCCTGTGTTCTTGCGCAACCTCTTGGTCTGGCGCAAGTTGGCCATCCCCAGTTTGGTGGGCGGCATTGCTGAGCCGCTCATGTGGCTGGTGGCATTTGGCTATGGCTTGGGTGAGTTGGTCGGGGAGGTCAATATGGGCGGGCAGAAAGTGCCCTACATTTTGTTCTTGGCCAGCGGAAGCATTTGCATGAGTGCCATGAATGCGGCTTCTTTTGAAGCTTTGTATTCCGCCTTCTCGCGCATGCACATGCAAAAAACGTGGGACGGCATCATGAACGCGCCGGTTCGTTTGGACGATGTCGTCATGGCCGAAATGCTGTGGGCGGCCTATAAAGCCTTGTTCGCGGTCACTGCCATTTTGGGCGTGATGCTGGCATTGGGCATCAGTCAAAGTTGGAAACTGTTGTTGGCGTGGCCCTTGTTATGGATTGTGGGGGTCACGTTCAGTTGCATTGCCCTGATCTTCAATGCCCTGGCCAAGGGCTATGACTTTTTCACGTACTACTTCACATTGTTTTTAACGCCCATGATGTTTTTGTCAGGCATCTATTTTCCGCGCACGCAATTTCCAGACTGGTTGCGGCAGATCACAGATTATTTGCCACTGACGGCAGCCATTGAATTGGTGCGCCCCTTGTTTTTAGATCAATGGCCCAGCAACGTGGCAGGCAATTTGAGCTTGTTGTTGGGGGTGGCGGCGGTCGCTTTTTGGTTGGCATTGGCCTTGACGCGCAAGCGATTCAGAACGTGACGTCTTCATCACACAGCGGTTCCTTTTTCAATTTAACTTTTCATTTTTCAAATCATGATCATTCAAAAAGTAGGCATCATCGGCGCGGGCACCATGGGCAACGGCATCGCACAGGCTTGTGCCGTGTCTGGCATTCCGGTGGTGATGGTGGACATTTCTGAAGCGGCTGTGGCCAAGGGCATTGCCACCGTGTCAAGCAGCCTAGACCGGCTGGTCAAAAAAGAAAAAATCACTGAAGCCGATAAGGCGACGGCGCTGGCCAAAATTCAAGGCAGCACCCATTACGACGATTTAAAAAGCGCCGACCTGGTGATTGAAGCAGCCACAGAAAACCAAGATCTCAAAGTCAAAATCTTGAAGCAGCTCGATGGCTTACTGGCCCCCGATGTGATCATTGCCTCCAATACATCGTCTATTTCCATCACTCAATTGGCAGCAGTGACCACGCGGGCTGATCGCTTCATTGGCATGCACTTTTTCAACCCCGTACCCATGATGGCCTTGGTGGAAATCATTCGTGGTTTGCAAACCAGCGATGCCACGCACGACGCCGTTCATGCCTTGGCCACGGCTTTGGGCAAAACACCCATCACCGTGAAGAATGCGCCTGGCTTTGTGGTTAACCGCATTCTGGTGCCCATGATCAACGAAGCGTTGTTTGTGTTGTCGGAAGGCTTGGCCTCGCCCGATGACATCGACGCTGGCATGAAGCTGGGTTGCAACCAACCGATTGGCCCCTTGGCCTTGGCCGACATGATTGGCCTGGATGTGTGCTTGGCTGTGATGGAGGTTTACCTCAAAGAATTTGGCGACAGCAAATACCGGCCATGCCCGCTGTTGAAAGAATTGGTGGCTGCGGGCAGATTGGGCCGCAAAACGGGCCATGGTGTTTATCAATATTGATCTAGCGCAAGCGCACTGGGTGCACTTTCCTTGAATCTCCGTGTAAGGTTCTCTATGACGTCAATTCACCCTGAAGGCAGTCTCGACTCGGAAGTGCGAGAGGGTGTGCTGCTGATCGGCATCATGGCCACACGTCAGAGCGTTTTGAAAGCGGTTGAGCAAGGGCCCTTGGTGGCCATGCATGATTTCATTTCGGTTCAAAAAACTTTGTCCAACAGCGACGACGCCAAAGAGGGCGTGCAGTCCTTCATCGAAAAACGCACAGCCCGCTTCACCGGAAAGTAGCCTTGTGAAAATTGCGCTGCTGTCTGACATCCATGCCAACTTGCAAGCTTTGAGTGCTTGTTTGGCACATGCAGAAAAGCAGAGCGTCGACCATTGGGCTTTGCTCGGAGATTTGGTCGGTTACGGCGGCAACCCCCAAGAGGTGGTCGACATTGCCATGCGTTTGGCCGATGAAGGCGCGTGGGTCGTTCAAGGCAATCATGACGCCATGGCGGTGCAGCCCCCCATCGATGATCAAAGCTTGGGCAACAGCACAAGCCAATGGACGCACGAACAATTGGGTGCATCGCAGCGAGGTTTTTTGAAATCCTTGCCCTTGACGGCATTGTCGGGCCCTTTGTTGATGGTGCATGCCAGCGCGCATGCGCCAGAACGGTGGCACTATGTTGACAGCGAACGCGCAGCAGACTTGTGTGCAGACCACGCTCTGCAAACGTTTGACGCGCGTCATGTCGTGGTGGGGCATGTGCATCAGCAAACGGTGTATTACCGAGGCACAGGTCACAGCATGATGCGGTTTGAGCCGACTGCGGGCGTGCATGTGCCTATGCCCTCTTACCGCCGCTGGGTGGCCACGGTGGGTTCGGTGGGACAGCCGCGTGATCACAAACCTGAAGCCATGTATGCGATCTACGACGAAGCGGCAGGATGCATGACATTTCACCGAGTGAGCTATGACCATCAGGCTGCCGCAGCCGCTATTCGCGATGCCGGTTTGCCAGAATTCTTTGCAGAACGATTGGCACTGGGGCGATGAAACTGTTAAATCCTGGCGATGTGATGGATGGCTTTGAAATTGAAGCGTGCTTGCATGCAGGTGGCATGGCACACATCTATACCGTGAAGCACGCTTTGAGCGAAGACGGTACACGCCATGATTCAGAGTTTCCCATGGCCATGAAAATTCCCCGCATGACTGCGGGCGATGGCGCAGAAAATATCGTGAGCTTTGAGGTGGAGCAGCAAATTCTGCCCGCAATCACAGGCCCCCATGTGCCGCGTTTTGTGGCGGCCGGCGATTTGTCGCGCATGCCGTATTTGGTGATGGAGTATGTCAAAGCCACCACGCTCGATGCTTGGGCAGAAAATTTCCACAAAGAATCTTTTCAAACGGGTTTGCACGACAGGGCCATTGCCAAGATGGGTGCCGAGCTGGCACATGCCGTGCACAGTTTGCACAAACAAAATGTATGCCACCTAGACCTGAAGCCTGCCAATGTCTTGATTCGGTCCAACGGCAAAGTGGTGCTCCTTGATTTTGGCTTGTCTTGCCATGCGCACTATCCAGATTTGCTGGCGGAAGAAATGCGCAAAGCTGTGGGGTCACCCGCTTGGATCGCACCTGAGCAAGTGGTCGGAGTGCGCGGCGACCCGCGTTCGGATATTTTTTCTATCGGCGTGATACTTTACGAACTGGCCACGGGCGAGTTGCCATTTGGTGAGCCTGCTACACCAGGTGGCATGCGCCAGCGTTTGTGGATGGACCCCGTGCCACCGCGTAAGCGCAACCCCGGTGTGCCCGAGTGGTTGCAAGAAGTTATTTTGAAATGCTTGCATCCCGAGGCCGCCAAGCGCTATCCATCGGCGGCACACTTGGCCATGGACTTGAGCAACCCAGAACAAATTCGAATCACGGAGCGCGGCAGGCAACTCAAGGGCACAGGTTTCAAAGAGCATTTCAAGCGTTGGATCAAAGCCGCCGGCATGCATTACCAGCCCAGCCCCTTGGCTTCCAGGCAAATCAAAGAAGTTCCCATTCTGATGGTGGCCTTGCCACATGCCGATGTGAGTGATGCCACTTGGTATTCACTGCGCGAAGCAGTAGACCGCTCTTTGGGCATTCGGCCAGGCGCCCGCTTGGCCTGTGTCACAGTCATATCGCCCAACGACACCAACAGCACCGAATTGCACAAGAGCGAAAGCACAGTGCACCGCGTTCACTTGGCACGCATGCAGCAATGGTCGCAGGGCTTGGATTTGCACGACCATCAAGTTTCCTTTCACGTGCTGGAAGCCAGCGATGTAGCTCACGCGCTGGTAACGTACGCTGCAGGCAATGAAGTGAGCATGATCATCATGGGTGCTGCCACGCATGGTTTGCAAATGCAACGCTTTGTGAGCACCGTGCCCATCAAGGTGGCCGTGGATGCACCTTGTACAGTGATCTTGGTGAAGCAAGACGTGCCATTTGAATTATTAGGAACACTGAATGACGACTGACCTTCCGCAAGGGCCTATCGAGTGGGACGCTTTGCATCCCTATGCATCGCTCACGCCCGACGCTGTCTTAGATGCGTTGGCCGACATTGGTTTGATGGGAGATGGCCGGCTGATTGCGCTCAGCTCCTATGAAAACCGCGTCTATCAAATTCAATTGGAAACAGAACGTGCACCTGTGCAAACAGATGGTACGCCTGTGCCCGACAGTGTGGTGGCCAAGTTTTATCGGCCGGGTCGCTGGACAGATGCGCAGATTCAAGAAGAACACGACTTTGCGGCCGAGTTGGTAGCCGCGGAAGTGCCTGCGGTGCCGCCCCTGAATTTACAAGGTCGCACTTTGCATCACAAGATGTTTGTGAAGGGTGCAAATAGTTCTGCTGCTCATAAGGCGAATCTTTCTGAACATCACAAAGCGTTTCAAGGTTTTTCATTTTCCGTCAGCGAACGCCGAGGTGGCCGGCGGCCAGAACTTGATGACGGCGAAGTGTTGGAATGGATCGGCCGGTTTTTGGCGCGCATTCATACCGTAGGGGCTACCAAAGCTTTTCACAATCGACCTTCGCTCAGCATCGACACCTTCATGCAAGAGCCTAAGGATTGGTTGCTCAACCACAAAGCCATTCCCATGGAAGTAGAGCGGGCATGGCAAGACGCGTGGCAACAAGCCATGGACGTGATGCATGCTGCTGGCTTAGGTTCTGCGCATGGCAGCGACTGGCCTCATTTTCAAATGCTGCGTTTGCACGGTGACTGCCACCCCGGCAATATTTTGTGGACACCTGCTGACTTGCCAGGCGGTGGTCCGCACTTCGTTGACTTGGACGACGCGCGAATGGGCCCCGCTGTTCAAGATTTGTGGATGCTCTTATCTGGTGATCGCAAACAGCGCTCAGGTCAATTAAGCATGTTGCTTGATGGCTATGAACAAGTGCGCGATTTTGATCGGCGCGAATTGGCCCTGATTGAACCCCTGCGCACCTTGCGCTTGGTGCATTACAGCGCGTGGTTAGCGCGCCGTTGGGACGATCCTATTTTCCCCATCAACTTCCCTTGGTTTGGCACGCCAGATTACTGGCGTGGCCAAGTCCAAATGTTAGAAGAGCAGATCGAGCAAATGCAAGAGCCGCTGCTGGTGGTTTAAGCGGGGTTGTTGTTCAAACCAACAAAGCATTGACACGGCGCACATAAGCCGCTGGGTCTTCCGGCATACCACCCTCTGCCAGCAATGCCTGATCAAACAAAATATTGGCCAAGTCATGGAAGTGCACTGAACCTTCGAGCTTCTTGACCAAGGGGTGCTCTGGGTTGACTTCCAACACAGGCTTTGATTCAGGCGCTTGTTGACCCGCTTGTTTGAGCATGCGTGCCAACTGCATGCTCATGCCGTTGTCGGTCACCACAAGACAAGCAGGTGAGTCCACCAAGCGGCTGGTCACGCGCACATCTTCGGCTTTGTCTTTCAGGGCTTCTTTTAATTTGGCCAGCAGAGGTTTGAAGGTTTCAGCCGCTTCTTCAGCGGCTTTCTTTTCCTCCTCGTCTTGCAGGGTACCTAAGTCAACCGCGCCTTTGGCCACGCTTTGCATGGGTGTGCCATCAAAGTCGTTCATGAAGTTCAAGGCCCACTCGTCCACACGGTCGGTCATGAGCAAGACTTCAATGCCCTTCTTCTTGAACACTTCCAGTTGGGGGCTGTGTTTGGCCGCTGCCAAGGTGTCGGCGGTGATGTAGTAGATGGCTTCTTGACCTTCTTTCATGCGCGCTTTGTAGTCGGTCAATGAGACGCTCACTTCGTCCGATGATGTAGAAGCAAAGCGCAACAATTTGGCCAAGCGATCGCGGTTGCCAAAGTCTTCGCCCAAGCCTTCTTTGAGGACGGCGCCAAACTCTTTGTAGAAGCGGGTGTATTGACCTTGCTTGGCTTTGTCTTCTTCGCTCACCACGTCGGTCACTTCGTCAGCGGCGCCAGAGGGCGCTGCGTCGTGCTTGGCCAAATCTTCCAACATCGACAAGACACGCTTGGCGCAGCCTTCGCGAATGGCTTTGACATCGCGGCTTTCTTGCAGCAGTTCGCGGCTCACGTTCAATGGTAAATCGGCAGAATCCACCACGCCTTTCACAAAGCGCAAGTAGCTGGGCATGAGCGCTTCGGCATCGTCCATGATGAACACGCGCTTCACATACAACTTGATGCCCGCTTTCTTGTCGCGGTTCCACAAGTCTTGTGGGGCTTGTGAAGGGATGTATAAAAGCTGCGTGTACTCGGTACTGCCTTCCACGCGGTTGTGCGTCCAGGTCAGGGGCTCGGCAAAGTCTTTGCTAATTTGTTTGTAGAAATCTTTGTACTGCTCTTCAGTCACGTCTTTCTTGGGTCGTGTCCACAAGGCGGTTGCTTTGTTGATGGCTTCCCATTCGCCAGTTTTGACCATGCTGCCGGGTTGACGGCCTTCGCTTTCGTCTTTGCCAATCAGTTCGCCGTCTTTCCACTCTTCTTTTTCCATCAAGATGGGCAAGCTGATGTGGTCAGAATATTTGCCAACGATTTCTTTCAGTTTCCAAGTGTTGGCGTATTGCAAAGCGTCTTCGCGCAGATGCAAAATGATGCTTGAGCCGCGATGGGCGAGCTCGATGTTTTCCACTTCAAAATCGCCAGTGCCACCACTGATCCAGCGCACGCCTTCGGATGCAGGCGCACCGGCGCGACGTGTTTCAACCGTGATCTTGTCGGCCACAATAAAGCCAGAGTAAAAGCCCACACCAAACTGACCGATGAGTTGGGCATCGGCCTTTTGATCGCCGGACAGCTTGCTCACAAAGTCTTTGGTACCGCTCTTGGCAATGGTGCCCAAGTTGTCGATGGCTTCTTGGGCCGTCATGCCAATGCCGTTGTCGGTGATGGTCAGTGTTTTGGCCTCGGTGTCAAAGGACAAGCGCACTTCCAAGTTGGGTTGGCTCTCGTACAACGCATCGTTGTTCAAAGCCTCGAAGCGCAGTTTGTCGCAGGCATCTGATGCGTTGGACACCAGTTCGCGGACAAAAATTTCAGGGTTGGAATACAGCGAGTGCGTGACCAAGTGCAGCAGTTGGGCCACTTCGGCTTGGAAGGCATGGGTCTTTTTAGTCATCTTCTGAAGATTGGTTAAGAAAGGTTGAAAAAATTTTGCCGCTCAGGCGGTATGGGCTCATCGAGCCGCAACCCCTGATTTGGGGATGAGATTGTAAATTTCAAGGGGTGTTTAAAAGGACTCTTTGGGCCCCAGATAGCGCCATTGGCCCACCGGCAATGCACCCAAATGGATGCGCCCCATCCGGATGCGTTTAAGTCCCACCACCTTCAAGCCGACTTGCTCGCACATTCGCCTGATCTGACGTTTTTTGCCTTCTTTCAGCACAAAGCGAAGTTGCTCAGGGTTTTGCCATTCCACTTGGGCGGGCTTCAAAGGCTTGCCATCCAAGCTCAAGCCGTGCCGAAGCCTTTGCATTTGCGCCGCCGGAAAATGCGCCTGCACGTTGACAGCAATATCGCCTTGCGGCCCAGCGCAAGTGACACGCACCAAATATTCTTTCTCCATGTCGGCGTCTTCGCCAATGAGCTGACGCGCCACGCGGCCATCTTGTGTCATCACCAGCAAGCCCACGGAGTCAATGTCCAAGCGGCCTGCAGGTGCAAGGCCTTTGAATTGCACGGGGCTGAATCGAAAGTGTGTGGTGTCGCCCGACCATTGATTGCGTGCTTGAAATAACACCATGGCGGGCTCGTGCCCGTCCTCCGCTTGGCCACTCACATAGCCCATGGGTTTGTGCAGCAGCACCGTCACTTGCTGCTCTTGCTGCGCTTGCGCTTCACGTTCAACGGTGATGCGATCGGTGGAGCCCACTTGCATGCCCATCTCAGCCACCTGGCCATTGACCAAGACCCAGCCTTGTTCTATCCAGGCATCGGCTTCACGCCGCGAGCACATCCCCAACTCTGCCATGCGCTTGTTCAGCCGCACCGTCGTGGCACCCGAGACGCTGGGGTGTGCAGACGACACCGCATGAGCGGGGCGAGGTGCGCGCACATAGGTTGGTTGGGTTGATTTGGGGGGCGGCTGATTCATAAAACTTTTTCTTTGACCTGATTGTCCCTGTTTCTGCGGTCGATCAGGCGTGTTCGCAGACCCTGCAAGTCCAAAATTCGAAGGCCGCCATATTCAACCCGAATGAGGCCTTCTTCTTGCAAATGAATCAGCGCTTCGTTCACACGTTGCCTTGACAGTCCGACCAAGTAAGCCAGTTCTTGTTGTGTGATGCGAAGCAGGTCGCCCACACCTGAAAACAGGACCGGATTGAACAGTGCTGACAAGTTGCGTGCCACTCGCAGATCGGAATTGTTCAGGCGGTCAATTTCCCTGGCCGCTATGAACTGAGCCAGGCGCTCATTCAACTGGTTCATGATGAAGCGGTTAAAGCCCAGTGAGTTGTCAATCAGCCAGTGAAAGGTGTCCAGCGGCAAACCCGCCACCACACTGGCGCGCAAGGCTTGGATGTTGTAGCGATAAGCTTCGCGTTTCAAAGCAGTCCCTTCCCCAAACCAGCCGCCGGGGGGGACGCCGGTAAATGTCATGGTTTGGCCGTCCTCGTTGTCGGTGCTCATTTTGAGCAGACCCGAAACGGTGCCAAACCAGAAAGTGACCGGACGCCCCACGCGGCATACAAAATCGCCTTTTTCTGCATCGCCCACTCGCAGCGCATTGACCGCGCGATCGCGCTCCTTGGCTTGCAACAAAGAAAGCCAAGGAATATTGACCAATTCCTCCTCGGTCGGCGGCCGTCTTCTTTGATACAGGTCAGATTTCATGTCAAGCTTCTGTAAGGCGTTGAAAATACTAGGGAAAATCCTAATGGGGGATGCCTTAGATTGTCGTCGAAATGACAACTTGGCGTCAAACTAGAGTCTAGCATTCGGTCCAAGTTTTCAACAAGCCTCTCTCTTTTCAGATGAGGCGGCGAACAATTCAGGACCCGTATGCAGACGACCTTTCCAAAATTGCTTTTGAAGCATGCCGCAGATCGCCCCCATGCGCCCGCCATGCGTGAGAAAGAATATGGCATTTGGCAAGCCATCAGTTGGCAAGACATGGCCCACATGGTGGCCCACATGGCTTGCGGGCTGCATCAGGCTGGCTTGAAGAGGGGTGAGCACATGATTGTGGTGGGCGCCAACCGCCCCCGCTTGTACGCCACGATGCTGGCTGCGCAATCTTTGGGCGCCATTCCAATCCCGCTGTATCAAGACGCCGCTGCAGCCGAATGTGTGTTCCCCATGACCAACGCCGAAGTGCGTTTGTGCGTGGTCGAAGACCAAGAGCAGGTCGACAAAATGTTGGAAGTGCGCGAGTCCTATCCTTTACTCGAGCGCATTTATTTTGACGATCCACGCGGCTTGCGTAAATACGATGAACCCGGACTCGGCTCGGTTGACGAATTGTTGGCAGCTGGCGAAGCATTTTCCAAGCAGCACCCCCACTTTTACAAAGAACAAGTTGAAGTTGGCACCAAAGAAGATGTGGCGGCCATGTTCTTCACATCAGGCACCACGGGCAACCCCAAAGGCGTGGTCCACACGCACGGCACCTTGATTGACCGCGCGCAAGCTGGTGCCGAATTTGATCACCTCACATCCAACGAAGATGTGCTGGCCTATTTGCCGCCAGCCTGGATTGGGCAAAATATTTTCAGCTACGCACAGTGGTTGGTGGCAGGCTACGTGGTCAATTGCCCCGAGTCTGCGGCCACTGTCATGATCGACTTGAAAGAGATTGGTCCCACATACTACTTTGCACCACCCCGTGTTTTTGAAGGCATGCTCACCAGTGTCAGTATTCGCATGGAAGACGCCAGCGCCATCAAGCGCAACATTTACAAATACTTCATGAGCTTGGCCATGAAAGTTGGCCCTCAGCGCATGGGGGGCGAATCGATTGGCTTGTTCAACAGCCTGATGTATGGCTTGGGCAATTGGTTGGTGTACGGCCCACTTCGCAACAACCTCGGCTTTAGCAGGGTGCGTGTAGCCTACACCGCAGGGGAAGCCATTGGCCCCGATTTGTTCACGTTCTACCGCTCGATTGGTGTGAACTTGAAACAGCTTTATGGCTCCACTGAAACGGCTGTGTTTGTGTGCTTGCAACCTGACCATCAAGCCCGCGCCGACACCGTGGGCGTGCCTTGCCGAGGCGTTGAAATTAAAGTGGCTGACAACGGTGAGATTTTGGTCAGGTCACCCGGCTTGCTCAAAGGCTATTACAAAAATCCAGAAGCCACCGCCGAAGTTTTGACCGCAGATGGCTGGTACCACACCAGCGATGCGGGCTTCTTAGACAGCCATGGCCATTTGAAAATCATCGACCGCGTGAAAGACGTGGGCCGCATCAAAGGCGGCAGCAACGACGGTGCCATGTTTGCGCCTAAATATGTAGAGAACAAACTCAAGTTCTTCCCGCACATCAAAGAAGTGGTGGCCTATGGCGATCAGCGCGAGAAAGTCTGCGTCATGATCAACATCGACTTTGATGCGGTGGGCAACTGGGCTGAGCGACGCAACTTGCCTTATGCCGGTTACGCCGACTTGGCGCAAAAGCCCGAAGTCTATGAACTCATCAGAGAGTGTGTTGAGCAAGTCAACGCTGACTTGGCCGAAGACGAATTGTTGGCGGGTAGCCAAGTGAGTCGCTTCTTGGTGCTCCACAAAGAATTGGATGCCGATGACGGCGAACTCACACGCACCAACAAAGTTCGACGCGGGTTTATTGCCGAGAAATACCTGCCCTTGGTGGACGCCTTGTATGGCGGTATGACCACCCAGTTCATTGAAACGGTTGTGAAGTTTGAAGACGGTCGCACAGGCAGTGTGAGCGCCACTCTCAACATTTCAGATGCCAAAACATTTGTACCCGTAAAAGCTGCGGCTTGAAGCTTGCTAAAGCAGAAGCAGAGAACACACTATGACAAAAAAAATTGGTGACGTGATTCTGGATGTGAACAACATCAGTCTCAGATTCGGCGGTGTGAATGCGCTGACCGATATCTCATTCAACGTTCGCGAGCATGAAGTCAGGGCCATCATTGGGCCCAATGGCGCAGGCAAAAGTTCCATGTTGAACTGTATCAATGGCGTCTACGAACCCCAAGAGGGCAGCATCTCTTTTCGTGGCCAAACTTTCAGCCACATGAACAGCCGACAAGTCGCAGAAATGGGCATTGCCCGAACCTTTCAAAACTTGGCTTTGTTCAAAGGCATGAGCGTGATTGACAACATCATGACCGGCAGAAATTTGCGCATTAAAAGCAATATTTTTATGCAAGCCTTGCGCATTGGCCCTGCCCAGCGCGAAGAAGAAGAGCACCGCGACTTTGTCGAGCACATCATCGACTTCCTTGAAATTCAAGCCCACCGTAAAACGCCTGTGGGTCAGTTGCCCTATGGTTTGCAAAAGCGCGTCGACTTGGGCCGTGCCTTGGCCATGGAGCCGCAAGTTCTTTTGCTGGACGAACCCATGGCCGGTATGAACATGGAAGAAAAGCAAGACATGAGCCGTTTCATCTTGGATGTGAACGACGAGTTTGGAACCACCATTGTGCTGATTGAGCACGACATGAGTGTCGTGA
>Ga0114974_10002790_pt1 | contig 13426 bp, 12 predicted proteins | sample S_130206_EF_Meta_FD_87318 | JGI IMG/M metagenome (GOLD analysis project Ga0114974, IMG submission 87318) | Freshwater microbial communities from Lake Simoncouche, Canada to study carbon cycling - S_130206_EF_MetaG | ecosystem: Environmental > Aquatic > Freshwater > Lake | place: Lake...
CAGGCCGGCGGCGCCGTAAAGCACACGCTTGAAATTCATAAGCCTCCTGTTGGACCTGCCCTGCAGGTTCTCTAATCGTAGCCGCCTTTGGCGCGTCTCGAGATACCGGTACAATCGAGACAGTTCGAGTCTACGAATTGGAGAGCATATCAATGATGCATGCGCATTTCACGACCTCGGCGGGCAACTTCAAGGTCAAGTTGTTCGACGCGGAAGTCCCGAATACCGTGAAGAACTTCGCCGGCCTGGCCGAGGGCACTCAGGAATTCGTCGATCCGAAGACCGGTCAGAAGACGACCCAGCCGTTCTACGACGGTCTCGTCTTCCACCGCGTGATCGACAGCTTCATGATCCAGGGCGGTTGCCCGCTCGGAACCGGCACGGGCGGCCCTGGCTACAAGTTCGCCGATGAATTCCACCCGTCCCTGCGGCACACCAAGCCGGGCATCCTCTCGATGGCGAACTCCGGCCCGAATACCAACGGCAGCCAGTTCTTCATCACCCTGGTACCGACGGCGTGGCTGGACAACCGCCACAGCGTGTTCGGTGAGGTCGTCGAAGGCATGGACGTCATCGAGAAGATCGGCAGCACCCCGACCCGGAGCGACCGGCCGCTGACGCCGATCACCATTGAATCCGTGAAGATCGAGCGCGCCTGAGCGCGGCCTGCCCCCGGAGTCCGGCTCCGGGGGCGCTTCTTCGCCCGCCCCGCCGCCCGTTCCCTTCCCGCGCCCAACCTTTTCCTGGCACCGCTTCAGGGCTGAGACACGAGTACGGCTCTGCTGTCACAAAGAGTCAGCAAGACGGCGGATAAATAGTCCAGCCGGCGTCCGGACTATTCACCAAGATAGATTGACCGCCTCAGCCCCCACCTGTTACTGTCCGCCCGTACAGTCTGCTTGCCCTAAACCGTCCGACATCCCCCGGAAGGACGCGATGGAATACGTGGAATGCCCCGAGTGCCCTGGCACCGCGAAACGCATGCCGGTGCTGAGCTACATCAATCGGTCTGACAACTTCTATCAGTGCGACACCTGCAACGGTGTGTCGCACATGCCGAAGGACGCCAGCACGCCTCCCACCGTCTTTTCGGCGAGCGTGCTGCGACCGCAGGAAGCACGAACCTAGACCTCCCCCAGAGGGGGAATGGGCGGACGGAGAGACCAGACAGCGATGCTGGCACTCCGTCTGCCTTTTCCTTAACGCGCCTCTCAGCGATACGCCGTCAGGATTTCCTCGGCGGCACGGGCCCCTTCCGCGGTCGCGCTGAAACTCGCGCCGTTGCCGATGCCCCACGGCCCGGGCCGATTCCACAGCCGCGTGTTGAACTGCAGGTGCAGCGCGGCGCGCGTTGATCAGGCCGCCCGTCGCGGTACTGAAGCCCAACTCTACCGGGTCGATTCACACGGCAGGAGGCAATTCCTCTCTATGAGACCGTGCTACTGCGCACTGCTTGTCGCGTTCGCCGTCAGCGTGCTCTCCCAGGTCTCTGTGTTCGCACAGAAACCGCAGCTGCCGGAACTCGTCACCGACCGCCCCGACTTCACAGAGTCGAGCGAGGTCGTCGGGACCGGCATCCTGCAACTCGAGTTCGGCACCAGCGTCGAAGGCGACGGACAGGCCGACGCTCGCGACCGGGTGCTGACCGCGCCGCTCGCCCTGCTCCGCGTCGGCGTCGCACGCCGCGTGGAACTGCGCTTCAGCTCCGACGGCTACATCTTCGACCGTCTCGGTTCGCGTCTTGGCCAGACCACCACGCGGGGTGAGGCCGATCTCGAAGTCGGCGCGAAGGTCGTGCTGAAGGACGGCGCGTCCGGCTTCGGCATGGCGGTCATTCCGATGATGTCGCTGCCCACGGGTGCGGATAGCGTCTCGAGCGGCACGATCGACCCGACGGTGAAGTTCACTTGGGCCACCGCGCTGCCGAAGGACTTCGACCTGTCGGGCAACGTGAACGTCTCGCGGTTCGGCGACGAACTCGGCCGCTACACGGAACAGGCGGTCAGTGTCTCGCTCGGGCACGGCCTAGCGGCCGGGTGGGGCGGCTACTGGGAAGCCTACGGCTTCATGCCGCAGGGCGAGACACGCGCCTCGGCCTGGACCGTCGACACCGGCCTGACACACGGCATCGGCGGCAACGCCCAGCTCGATCTTGAAATTGGCCGTGGCGTCACGGCAGCCGCACCCGACTGGTTTGTCGGCGTCGGCTTTGGTATCCGCACGGCCGCCCTGCGGCCGCGTCACCGTTGACTGGGCCTCAGCGCGTCCCGGCCTCGCCGATGAGCGCCTGGATACGCGGCTCGAGTTCGGCGCGCGTCATGTTCCCCGGGTGGAACAAGCGCACCTTGCCGGCGCGATCGACGAGCACGATGGTCGGCGTCGCGTCCATGCCGTACTCGACCGCGTCCTCGTCGCTCACCGGCACGGCCATGTTCGGCAGCATGTTGTAGTACTGCTTGCGCACCGTGTCGATGTGCGCCAGTTCCTGGGCCGGCGTGGCCGGCGCGCCGCCAGCCACGTAGCCGTAGTGTTTCGTCGGCCCCACCACCAGCAACCCCTTCGCGCGGTAGTCACGTTCCAGTTCGGCGACGACCGGCGCCTGGTTCTTGCAGTCCGGGCACCAGTGCGCCCAGAAAAACATCAGCACCGGCTTCCCCGTCATGTCCGGCATCCGCGGCCCGAGGAACTCCTTCGCCGTCAGCCTCGGGGCGGTCTGCCCCTCGAGGCTGATGAGGTTCAGGTTCTTGGTGAGCCGCATGTGAATCGGCGTGTTGCGGTACTTCGTGATTTGCGTGCGCAGATACGCGATGGCGCTCGCGCGCTGTCCGGTTTCGGCGAGCAACTTCGCCTGCACCTCGAGTGACGCGCCGAGCGCAATCGCGAGGTTCGAGTCGGAGGCGATCGTCCGCGTCGTGAGCAGCTCGAGCGTGAGCTTTTCCGTGTCGCGAGCGTAGCGCTCGGCCGTGTCGTAATCCTTCGCAACCAGCGCGCCGCGACCGAGCCACGAGAGCGCCGCGAGGGCCTCGGGGGTCGTCCCCGACTTCGCACGGTAGCTCGTGACGAGCGCAGCGCCGCCAGGGATGTCGTTGCGGGCGATCGCCGCCCTCACGTCGCGCACCAGCGTTTGCGCCGACGCCAGCGCCGGCGCGAATACCACCACAACTGCCAGCAGCATCAGACGAACAGTCCGCATCACTTTCCTCCAGGGCGCAGGCCCGCAACCGGGGGCGCGCAGCGCCGCGCTATCGTAGCAAACCCCCTGCGGCACAGCCGACGCCGTCCGCGCCCTCCCGCTCCTGCTAACATCGCCGACACGCTGATTCGGTGTCTCGTTCCACAGGCCGCTGCTGAGCGCCCTGCTCGGTCCAGTCATGCCTATTGTCTCGATCGTCACCGCGACCTACAACCGCAGCAACGTACTCAGGCACGCCATCGCGTCGGTCCGTCGCCAGACGGTCACCGACTGGGAGTTGCTGGTCATCGGCGACGGCTGCACCGACGACACCGACACGGTCGTCGCCTCGTTTGGCGACCCACGCATCCGCTTCGAGAACCTGCCGCGCAACCACGGCGAGCAATCGTTGCCCAACAACCATGGTGCCGCCATGGCCACCGGCCGCTATCTCGCGTTTCTCAATCACGACGACCTCTGGTTCAGCGATCACCTCGACGCATTGATCGGCGCGCTTGACGGTGCGGGTGCCGATCTCGCGTACGGGCTGAGCGCGCGCGTCGACGCCACCGGACAGGTACACCTCTGGGGCGACTCCCCTGGCGGCGTCTATCGCCCCTGGCAGCCGGTGCCGGCATCGCTGTGGCTCATGCGCAGTGACCTGTTCAAACGTGTCGGACCGTGGAGGTCAGCCAGCACCCTCTGGGACTCGCCATCACAGGAGTGGCTGCGTCGGGCCGCGGCCACCGGGGCGACACTTCGTCCGGTCAACCGGCTGACCACTGTGCAGATCACGTCGGGCGGCCGGCGCAATTCCTACGCCTCGCGGGCCGAGGCCGAGCATTCGGCAATGGTACGGGCCATGGATGACGAAGCCGCCGGCCGCGAACAGTTGCTCACCGCCATCGCCGTGGGTTCGTCGGCCATGACGACGGCCACACGGCCGCTGCTGCTGGCCGGGCGAGCGCTCCGGGCGCTGGTCACGCGTGCCTGTGCCGCGGTCGGCGTTCCGCCAACGGCGCTGGTCAACGCCGTCAGGTTCGGGCGCAAGGGCGGGTTCATCCGCCACTTGCGAAGAACGCGCGGGCTGGCACCTGCGATTGGAGACAGTCAATGACGGACGAGTGGATGCTGCCTGGGGCGACGAAGGAGCCGCAGACCGTCGGTGCGCAGTGGAACCCGCTGGGGCAGACGCTTATCGACGGCGTACGCATCCATGAGGTGCGTCACGTGCCCAAGGCGAGCGGCCGTCTCACCGAGATCTATCGCCGCGACTGGCTGACAGACTCCGAGTTGGTGGACCAGGTGTTCCAGGTGGTGATGTTGCCAGGGCAGATCGCGGCGTGGCATGCGCACGAGCGGACGCTCGATCGGCTGTTCGTCTCAGAAGGCAGTGCGCGCATCGTGTTGTATGACACCCGTCCGGATTCACCCACCCGGGGCACCATCAACCAGTTCTTGTTCGGCGAGCATCGCCCGGCACTGGTGGTGATTCCGGCGCGCGTGTGGCACGGCGTGCAGAACACCGGCAGCACGCCGGTCTGCGTCCTGAACCTGGTGGACAGTGCGTACGATTACGCGTCGCCGGATCACTGGCGCGTACCGGCGGATTCACCGCATGTGCCGTTCACCTTTCCGCCAGCCTGACCCCCGGTCGTTCCTGTGCGCTGGCGCGGCGCACTGCGCGGCGTGACACAGGCGCGCCGGACGAGGCGCGCCCGGCCGTGTTTCGCCTACGCCTGCTTGCGTGCCCAGGCTTCGAGCGACAGCATCTTCACGCCGAACGCCTGCTCGAGTCCGGCGATGTCGGCGTCGTAGCCCGTGCGGTCGAACCACTCGAGCATCAGCGCGAAGTCCTCGCTGTTCTTGCGCACCTCACTGATCGGGATCTGCAGGTATTCGAGCGGACGGCCGAGTTCGCGGCCGATCGTCGCCGCGGCTTCGGGCAGCGTCACCGCGTCGCCCGCGAGATCGAGCTCGCGGCCGTTCAGTTCAACCGCGCGCGTGAACGCCAGCGCGCCGAACGTGCCGATGTCCTCCACCGCAATCATCTGCAGCCTCGTCTCCGGCGCCATCGCGCTCACCAACTTGTCGCCATTGAGGAACCAGGGCGACAGCAGGTTCTCCATGAAGAAGACCGGACGCAGGATGACGGTCGACGCGAAGCCGAGCGAGCGGACGGTGTCCTCGACACGGCTCTTGTTCTCGAAGTGCGGGATACCGGTCTCGCGGTGCGCCGAGCCGACCGACGCGTAGACGTAGTGCTCGACCCCTGCGGCCTTCGCCAGTTCAGCGAGACGCTTCCCCTGCTCTTCCTCGCCCTCGACACCGGCTTCCCAGGTGTTCTGGACGGCGTAAACACCCCAGACGTCGGTCAGCGCCTGCTTCAGCGACTCGGCGTCGTTGAGGTCGCCCTGCACCACCTCGACGCCGTTGTTCGCCAGCGCCCGGGCCTTGTCAGTCTCCGGTTTGCGCGTGAGCGCGCGGAGCGTGAACCCCTTGCCGCGCAGGTTGTGCAGCGTGGCGCCGCCCTGGTTTCCCGTGGCGCCCGTAATCAGAATCGTCTTCGACATTTATCCCTCCGAAAGGTCAATTGCCGATTCTTGCATGTGTCGCCACCAGGCTTCAGGCTCGCTGCCCGAGCCGACCTCAAGCTCGGCAGCGACACTAAGCGGGAAAGGCGCTAACCCCGCTACAATGAAGGGTTCGCGGACGGCCGTTCGTCAGGGTCCGTTCGAATCGTCACAACCGTCAGGTCGTCGAATCGCCCCATGCTGAGAGCCGGAATCGTCGGACTGCCCAACGTCGGCAAGTCCACGCTGTTCAACGCCGTCACCCGCACCCGCAAGGCGGAGGCGGCCAACTATCCCTTCTGCACCATCGATCCGAACGCCGGCATGGTCACTGTGCCCGACGCGCGCCTCGCCGTGCTGCAGAAGATCGCGAAGACCAGCGTGGTCATCCCGGCGGTCATCGAGTTCGTCGACATCGCGGGCCTGGTCGCCGGCGCCAGCCAGGGCGAAGGGCTCGGCAACAAGTTCCTCACCCACATCCGCGAGGTCGACGCCATCGTCCAGGTGGTCCGCTGCTTCGACGATGCCGACATCCACCATGTGTCAGGCCGTGTCGATCCGGTGCGCGACATCGAGGTGATCAACACCGAACTGATCCTCTCGGACCTCGAGTCGGTGAAGAAGCGGCGTGAACGCGTCGCGAAGGATGCCAAGCGCGGCGAGAAGACGGCGCAGGCCGAGGAACCGATCCTGGTCAGGCTCGAGGAACTGCTCGACTCTGGCAAGCCGGCGCTCATGCTGCCGCTGACGCCAGAAGAGAAAGCGCTCGTCACGCCGCTCTTCCTGCTGACGATGAAGCCGACGATCTTCGCCTGCAACGTGAAGGATTCGGAACTCGCCACGGCCGACAATAACCCCTACGTGACGCAGGTCCGCGCCTACGTGCAGACGCACCTCGAGTGCGAGGCGGTGGTGATCAGCGCCCAGATCGAGAGCGAGCTGATCGATCTGTCGGAAGACGAAGCGAAGGACTTCCTGAAGGACCTCGGCGTCGCCGAGAGCGGCACCGGCGCCCTCATCCGCGCCACCTACCACCTGCTCGGCCTGCGCACCTACTTCACTGCCGGTGAGAAGGAAGTGCGCGCCTGGACCATCCATGTCGGCGACACCGCCCCGAAGGCGGCCGGCGTCATTCACTCCGACTTCGAGCGCGGCTTCATCAAGGCCGAAACCGTGGCCTACGACGACCTCGTGGCGTGCGGTTCCGTCGCCACCGCGCGCGAAAAGGGGCTCTACCGCATGGAAGGCAAGGAATACATCGTCAAGGACGGCGACGTGCTGTTGTTCAAGTTCAACGTCTAATGGTCGTTAGTCATTGGTCGTTAGTCATTGGTGCAACGGCACCAACGGCACCAACGACCAATGACCAATGACCAATGACCAACGACTACAGCCCGTACATCTCGCTGTACTTCTTCGTCAGATAGCCCACGTACGGCCCTACATCGAAGGTGTCCGAGCCGGTCACCTTCTGCAGCGTTTCCTTTGGCGTGAACTTCCGGCCGTGGCGGTGTAAGACCTGACGCAGCCATTCGCGCAGCGGGCTGAACTCGCCGCGCGCGATCTGCGCTGACAGGTCGGGCATCGCCGCCAGCGCCTTGTCCCAGATCTGGGCAGACGCGATGCTGCCGAGCACATACGTCGGGAAGTAGCCCACGTAGCCAAGCGACCAGTGCACGTCCTGCAGCACACCCGACGCCACGTCGGGCACGTCCACACCCAGATACGACTTCATCCGCGCATTCCACGCGTCCGGCAATTCGGCCAGCGGAAAGGCGCCGGACAGCATCTCCTGTTCGAGTTCGAAGCGCAGGACGACGTGCAGGCCGTAGGTGAGTTCATCCGCTTCGACACGGATCAGCCCTGGCTTCACCTTGTTGATGGCGCGGTAGAACGTCTCGAGATCCACGGAGTCGAGCTGGCCCGGGAACGCGGCCTTCAGTTCCGGCAGGAAGCAGGTCCAGGCCGCACGGCTGCGCCCGACGAGGTTCTCCCACAGGCGGCTCTGTGACTCGTGGATGCCGAGCGAGGTGCCGCGGCAGAGCGGCGTGCGCTCGAGCGACGGGGCGATGCCGGCTTCGTAGAGCCCGTGCCCGCACTCGTGCATGCTGCCGAAGACCGATACCGCGATGTTGTCTTCGTAGTAGCGCGTGGTGAGGCGAATGTCGCCAAGCCCCATGTTGGTGGCGAACGGGTGCGCCGTCGGATCGAAGCGCCACCCGTCGTCGGTGTAGCCGAAGCGGCGCAGCACAGACAGGCAGAACTCGCGCTGCTGCGGGATGGGAAAATGCCCGTAGAGGCACCGGTCGTCGACCGCCTCGGCACGGTCGGCCACGGCGGCGATCAGCGGCACGATGGCCTGCTTCAACTGCGTGAAGATGGCGCGCACTTCGGAGGTCGGCAGGCCGCGCTCGAACTCGTCGAGCAGAACATCGTACGGTTCGGCGGCCGGCTCGAAGCAGTCGACGTAGCGCTTCTTCAAGTCGATGGTCTGCTGGAGGAACGGCAGAAAGGCGCCGAAGTCGGACGAGGCCCGCGCACTGGCCCAGGCGTGGCGCGACAGCGATGCGACGCGGGTCATCTCGGTGCGCAGTTCCGTCGGCACCTGCCGCGCTCGCTCGTAATCGTAGCGGGTGACGCGAATCAGGCTCGCCTCATCGGATTCGTAGGGGAGCGACGCTTCGTAGCCCGCCAGGCCGTCCAGCAGGCGGCCGATGTCCGGGCTGGTCAGGCGCTCGTGCGCAATCCGGCCGACGGTGGCCATTTGTTCCGCGCGAACGGCCGCGCCGCCTGGAGGCATGGTGACGGCCTGATCCCAGCCCAACAATGACGAGACCCGGGTGAGATCGTGGATCTCTGCCAGCCGGGCCTTCAGGTCGAGGAAGCGTGTGTGAAGCGTCATAGGTCGCCAAACACTATTTCACAGTCATCGCGCCGGCGCGGACCAGTCACGCCACATCTTGCACGGACAATGTCGAGCGCTCCAGCCAGCCGGATCGTTGGTCGTTGGTCGTTGGTCGCTGGTCGCTGGTCGCTGGTCGCTTGGGGGGCCGATGCGCGTGGCCTACGCGGAACGGCGCACGATGGCACGCTTTTCATCCCTGTGCACTCCACTTCTGTGGGACCACGCCGATATAGGCCAAAAGGAGGAGCGCGAACGTTGCGACACACTTCAGACGTCCCACGATCCTCGTGGCACTGGACTGCTGCTGCATGCACAGTCCTGATGCTCGCGGCCGGGCTGCTTGCTCCGGCGACGCGCGCCACCGCGGGGGCGCCTGGCACCATCAGCGGCCACGTCACGCTCGCGACACGCCTGCGCGGGATACCGATCGCCACCAATGCGTACGCGCCGCGGGCGGTGACGCAGCAGGCGACGCCGGCCACACCCGAGTTACGCAGCGTCATCGTCTATCTAAAGGACGCGCCCTTCTCTGGACCGCTGCCGCTCTCGCGCACGCAGATCCGCCAGGAGGGCGAGTCGTTCTCGCCGCGCGTGGTCGCGATCACCCGCGGGTCGACGGTGGAGTTTCCCAACTTCGATCCCTACTTCCACAACGTCTTCTCGCTGTCTGGCGCCGCGACGTTCGACCTCGGGCGCTATCCCGATGGCCAGTCGCGCGCGCGGCAGTTCACCACGGCTGGCGTGGTGAAGCTGTACTGCCACATCCACTCGCAGATGAGCGCCACGGTGCTGGTGCTCGATCATCCGTACTTCGTGTCGCCGGACCCGGACGGCCGCTTCACCATTCCCGCGGTGCCGCCTGGTGAGTACTCGCTGGTCGGCTGGCACGAGCGCGTGGGCGAGTACACCACCCACATCACCGTGTCGTCCGGGCAGACGACGGCAGCGGAACTCTCGCTGCCGGTGACCGAGGCCCGATGAGCGACGCCAGGCGTCCGCCGCGGCTCGTCGTCAAGGCGGTGGCCGTCACGTTCGGCACGGTGGCACTGCTGCTGGTGCTGGTCTTCCTCGTCGTACGCATGAGCGTGCGCGACCAGGTGCGTCGAACGGTGACGCAGAACCTCGACATCAGCCAGCGCATGCTGGGTGCGCTCGAGTCGAGGCGGCTGCACGAACTGCGCATGCAGGCCGGCACGCTGGCGGAGAACCCGACGCTCAAGGCCGCGATGGACACCTACGTCGCCGAGCAGCCGAAGGCTGGCAGCGCCGCCGGCGCGCGCCTGCTGTCCACCATCCAGCGCGAACTCGACAAGCTGTCGGCGCGGGTCGACACCGACGCCGTCTCGATTGCCACGCCGGACGGCACCATGCTCGCCGTGACGGGGCGGCTGGCCAGCGCCTGGCGCGCCAGCGGATCCGGGGCGCGGACGGACCTGGACGACAGCGGGTCCGGCGCGCCGACGGACCTGGACGACAGCGGCGATGCGTTGGTCGACGCGGGCGACACCCTGTTCCGTGTCGTCCGCGTGCCGCTGACGCTTGACGACGGCGCCACGATCGGCTGGCTCGAACTGGGCACCGCCTTCAACGCGCGCTATGCGCAGGAACTCGATCGCATCTCGCGCGTGCGCACGGCGGTGGTGAACGGCAGCACGCTGGTCGCCACCACTCTGACCACGCCGCAGGCGCGCGACTTCCAGGCCGCGCTGCGCGGCGCGTTCCGCGGCATCGACCCGCTCGAACTCGACGGCAGCGCCCATGCCTGGCGCGAGATCGCCGGCATCGGCAGCGTCCGTATCTACGCCCTCAGCTCAGTGGACGAGGCTGCGGCCGCCACGCTCTCGCGGCTGAACCTCGTGCTCGCCGGTATGGCGGGCGGCGCCTTCACCCTGGCGTTGCTCGGCAGTCTCTGGTTGGCGCGCCTGCTGAGCCGCCCCATCGAACAACTGTCCTCGGCGCTCGAACAGATGGCCGCCGCGCGTGACCTGACGAAGCCGCTGCCGCCCACCGGTTCGAGCCGCGAACTCGATCTGCTGACGCACACGTTCAACCACCTGATGACCTCCGTACTCGACGCCGAGTCGCGAACGGAAGCGGCGTACGCCGGCGCCATTCGCGCGCTCGCGGCTGCGCTCGACGCGCGCGATCCCTACACCGCCGGTCACTCGGAGCGGGTCAGCGTCCTCTCGGTCGCCATCGGTCGGGTGCTGCGCCTGCCCGACGCCGACCTCGAAGTACTCCGCTTCGGCGCGCTACTCCACGACATCGGCAAGATCGGCATCTCGGACCAGGTGCTGCGCAAGCCCGGACCGCTGACCGATGAGGAGTTCGAAGCGATCATGGAGCACCCGGTGGTGGGTGCCCGCATCATCCGGACCATCCCGTTCCTGCTGCCGCATGTAGACATCGTCGAGCTGCACCACGAACGGCCGGACGGCCGCGGCTACCCGAAGGGATTGCAGGGCGACGACATCCCGCTGCTCGCGCGCATCGTGCACGTCGCGGATGCCTACGACGCCATCACCGGCGCCCGCGCGTATCGACAGGGACGCTCCAGTGCGGATGCCCTGCGCGAACTGTGGCGCTGCGCCGGCACCGAGTACCACGCCGAGATCGTCGGTGCGCTGGCGCGCGCCCTACCGCGCATGCTGACCACACCGGTACCGGCACCGTGCGTCGACCTCACCGCGCGCGACCTACGCACCCACGTGCCGGAGGCGATCAGTGCCTAGCCGGGGGACGTCCCGTGCGCTGTCGATCGGCCTGGTGACACTGCTCACCTGCATCGCGGCTGCGCCCGCCGCCCGCGCGCAGGCGCTCTCGCGCGTCAGCCTCGACAGCGTCGGCGCCACCGACCTCTTCAGGGGCGACGGCACCACTGGCCGGCCCGACGCCAGCGTCGATATCAGCGGCGTTGTCCGGATCGGCGGCGGTTGGTCGGCGCACGTCCGGCCGTGGTTCTTCAAGTCGTCAGCCGTCGGCTCGACATGGAGCCGCGAGTTGTACCAGGCGGCGCTCCGCTACGAACACCATGGCCGGCTGTCGCTGCGCGCCGACGCCGGCTACATTGCGTCGCCGCTCGGCCTCGGCATGCTCGACATGCGCGCCGACATCAACCCGACGATCCAGCCGCACCTCAGCTACTTCGTGCCACTGCTGCCGTTCGACAACGGCGCCCCGATGGTCGCTCCCATCACCGCCTCGTATCCGCTCGGCGCCACCGCCACCGTCTCGACGACACGCTGGGATGCGCGGGCGGCGCTCGTGAACTCGGCGCCGACGCGGCGATCGGCGTTCCATGCCCAGCGCGCCAACCCGGACTCGACGCCGGTCTTCATCGCGGGCGGGGGCGTGACGCCGCGGCCAGGACTGCGCCTCGGGACAGGAATGGCGCGCGGGCAATACGCGACCGATGCGGAAGTGCGCGACGCGACAGGGGCCAGGCGCGATCTGCAGGTGTGGACGGTAGAGGGCGAGTATGCGTTCGGCTACACGAAGCTCGCGGGCGAGTGGACGACCGAGCGTTTCTCGCACGGCGCCACGCACGACACGGCGTACACGTGGTTCGGGCAGGTGGCGCAGACGCTGACCCCGCACTGGTTCGCGGCGGCGCGGCACGAGGCGATCAGCGCACCGCCGATGGCGGCATTGGGACCGGCCGCACCGCGCCTGTCGTTCAGGACCAGCGAGGGCACGGTCGGTTACCGGCTGACGCCGGAGTTGACGCTCCGCGCCAGCGTGACGGCCGGCCGCTGGTACACCGCCCGCACCACCGACTGGAAAGGCGGCGTGCAGGTGGTGTGGTCCAGGCGCTGGTGGTAAGGCGTTACGGCGTCGGGCCGGCGTTCGGCTCGTCAGCCACGCGGTAGATGCGGCGGGTCACCGCCGGGTCGACACCCACGGCGCGAATCTGCGGGAACATCGCCGCGTGTTTCGTCAGGTCCACCTTCAGCGCTGCATCCTCGGCAGTGAGTCCCTGGCGTCGCAACGCATTGGTCTGCGCAATCAGATCGCGCAGGTAGTCCTGGAACGCCGTGATGCGCTCCTTCCCCTTGAACGGCACGCCGTGCCCAGGCAGCACCGTGTCGAAGTCGAGCGCCTTCAGCTTCTCGAGCGTCACGATCCACTCCTCGGGATACGAATCGCCCATATAGGAGATGACCGACTCCATCAGGTCGCCGGTCGCGACGATGCGCTCCTTCGGCAGGTAGACCACGACGTCGGTGTCCGTGTGTCCACGCCCGAGATACATGAGACGGAACTCGCGGCCGCCGCGCACCAACGTCATCGTGCTATCGAAGGTGAGGTTCGGCGGCGTCTGCTGCACTTCCTTCACCTGCTCCTGGTAGGCCTGCGCGTTCTTGATCTGCTGCTCCAGCGTCGCCTTCTGCTGCGGATCCGTCTCGGCGGCAATCCGCTCGCGCAGCGACTGGATGCGCTGCGGAATCGGGCGGATGCTGGTGAGGAAGGTGTACTGCTCGAGCGTGTTCGCCTTCAACCGCTCGCGCGTGTGGTCGTGCCCGATGATCTGCACGTCGGGACCGAACACCTGGTTCCCGTAGAGATGGTCGTAGTGGAAGTGCGAGTCGATGACGAACTTCACCGGCTTGTCGGTGAGCGCCTTGACGTCCTGCACCAGCGCCCGGCCTGCCGCCGGCGACGTGCCCGAGTCGATCACCATCGCCTCGGTGCCGTTCACGAACACCGGCGAGTTCGCACCCACCGACATCGTGCCAGACGCCGTAGCGTAATAGATGCTCTCGGTGATCTTCTCGA
>Ga0114974_10002792_pt1 | contig 13423 bp, 9 predicted proteins | sample S_130206_EF_Meta_FD_87318 | JGI IMG/M metagenome (GOLD analysis project Ga0114974, IMG submission 87318) | Freshwater microbial communities from Lake Simoncouche, Canada to study carbon cycling - S_130206_EF_MetaG | ecosystem: Environmental > Aquatic > Freshwater > Lake | place: Lake...
ACCGGTGCCGTGCGGCGCAGGGTCTTGTTCACGAGTGCCGCCACCCCGTGCTGTCCATGATTGGGCAGACCCAGTTGTCTATCGATGATTTGTTGGGCCAGCTCTCGCGCCAGTTCATCGAGCAGTTGCTTGTGCTATCAGCCCAAAGCGTCGCCGGCTCCCACCTGCGTATTCCGGTCATCGTGACCGGTGATTCCGGTGGATCGTGACCGGTCGCGCAGCGTGGTGAGTTGCGCGCTCAAATTCTAGGGGTATCGGTCACGATGACCGGAATACGCGCCAGTACTTGCCAGCGCCCTTGACCAGCAAATACAGACCCTGACCATCGGTGTATTTTTCACCAGCAGGCGCACCGGCCGATTTCAGGTTCTTGATGAAGGTGTCAGTCAGTGCCATCTTGCCCCCTTTGGCGGTATGTCGTTTCACGAAGTGTCCACATACCGCCGTAAATACCGCTTTATTGGCGGTATGTCATGTTCCTGCGTGAAGTGGCTTGAGGCAACAAAAAACCCGCTATGCCTCTGAGGAATGCGGGTTTTGAGGGGTTGTGAGAGCTTCTGATTCGATAAATTGGTCTGCCCGGAGGGGATCGAACCCCCGACCCTCAGCTTAGAAGGCTGATGCTCTATCCGACTGAGCTACGGGCAGTGGTCGAAATTATCGCAGGCCGCCGCGCTTGATGGGCGCACTGGAGCGGCTCTCAAACCGTGCGCCAGAAAGCGTCACGGACCGAGCCGGCCAGGAAGTTGTCGCTGTTCTTGTGGATCATGTCCCAGTAGTGCTTGTCCGACAGCATCTTGGTATTGACCGCGTCGAGTGACGCCATGTCCTTGTATCGGGTCGACCAGGCGATGCGACTCGGGTTACCGCCGATGGGCAGCAGCACCTCCAGGTCAAGGTCGTAGCTCTTTTTCAGGTAGGCGGCAACGTCGTGGGCGAAGCTGATGGCGCTTGCGGTCCTGCCCGGGGCGATGGCGGCCGTGCGATTGAATGCGATCATGGTGCGTTTCCTTGCGCCGAGCGAGTGGCGGACTCTGTCACGAGATATGACAGGCGCAGGTTAGACAGGCCTTACGCAAGCCCCTTGCGCAGTGTCAGCCGAACGCGCCTCGACCGTCCGCCTTTAGCTTCTCAGCGCGGAAGTCTTGCGGTGTCGATATCCACATACTTCCAGAATTCGCGCGCGCTGGGGTGGCGCCGGTAGCCCAGCAGCCAGGGCTGCGCCATGTCGGTCAGGATGCGGTGGGTGGAGAATTTGTACGGCATATAGGCGACCATGATTTTCACGCCCTTTTGCATCAGCGCGAGCCGCTCGGGGCCATCGGCCATGAGTTGCTGCTGCTGGTAGATGCGGTCGTAGTCGGCATTTTGAAAGCGCGCCAGGTTGCCCTCGCCTTGGGACGGCCCGTAGGCCAGGCCCAGCGCTCCCGCGCCGTCAGGGCTCGACGCGCTGTAGCCTAGCCCCCACATCATCAGTCGGCCGGCACGTGCGGCCTTGAGCTGCTCGGGCCACTTGGCGACCTTGAATTCGATGCGGATGCCGGCGGCGTCCATGTTCTTCTTCCATATCTCATTGAGCTCGCGCGAGGCAGCATCGGGCTGCGTCGCATACTCCAGCAGCAGCGGCTTGCCGTCGGGCAGATCGCGCCAGCCGTCGCCGTCACGGTCGATGTAGCCGTACATGTCGAGCAGCGCCAGCGCACGCGCGCGGCTGAACTCACTCATCTCGGTTTTGAACTTCGGGTCGTAACCGTAGGTTGTTGGCTGGATCGGACCCTGCGCCGGTATCGCCTGGTTTCGTCGCGGAAGGCGTATCTCCTCCTCGCTGTTGTAAGCCAGCGCGATCGCCCGGCGCAAGGCAATTTTTTCTGGCGTGTAGCCGCCGACGACCGGGTCCTCCATGTTGAAGTAGGTCACCGTGACATCCGGGTTGGGGACGCGCTCCATCACAATGCCCTTCTTCACCAAATTGGGCGCCAGCCGGTTGTTGGGAATCGCTTGGTAGGCAAATGCGTTGGGCAGCCGCTCCAGAAGCTCATGGTCGTTGCCCAAAAAAGAAAGCCAGCGCGGCTGGGCCTCTTCAATGATCGACACCTCTACCCGGTCGACCATCGGCAGCCGCTTGCCCTTCATCTGGCGGTATATTTCCTGCGCACGGGCGTCATCGATGGCGGGTTCGGCCTGGTAAAACTCTTCGCGAAAGTTGGGGTTGCGTACAAAACCCATCTTCGACGACCGGGTCCACTGGTCGAGCTTGAACGGGCCGGTACCGACCGGATGCTCCATGATCTTGTCCGCGTATTTCTCGACCACCTCCCGCGCGACGGCGCCAAACACTCCGGCGTCGGCAAGCTGGTAGATGAATCGTGGGCGCTTCTCCTGCATCTTGAACTGGATCGTGTAACGGTCGAGCGCGCGGATGCCCTCCACTTCCCGGTCGTAGTTGAAGCTCGCGCCGGGCTTCTCGGCGTCGCGGCGCAACTGATCCAGACCGATCAGCTTCTCCTCTTCCAGGTCGCTGTAGCTTGGGCTCTTGGTCTTGGGGTCGAAGATGCGCTTGTAGCTGTAGACAAAGTCCTGCGCGGTCAGTTCGCGCTTCTTCCCGCCAAAGGCTGGGTCGTCGGCGAAATAAATGCCCGGGCGAATCGTGACGGTATAGGTGCGAAAATCGTCGCTGATGACCGGCATCGCCGCGGCCACATTGGGCCGCACCTTCACCGGCCGTGCCAGATAGTCGTAGCCATACAGGGCGTCGAATATATTGGCGGTGATGATGCGTGAATACAGGTCGGACAACTGGGCCGGATCGAAACCGGTCTCGGATATCGGGAACGCGTAGCGCAGCAGCTTCTCATCGACCCGACTTTGCGCCTGCGCGCGCCCTGCTTCGAGCAACGCGAGGCAGAGCAGCAAGCAGGCGCCCAGAAATCTTGGTGTGGTGGTCATAAGCTTGTGGTGTTTTTCGCCCCGACCGCGCTTGCGTCCGGACCCCCGGCCGTGCACGCATAATCCAAGCTGTCGTCGGCTCCGGCATTATCCCAAAGTCAAGCTGCATATGCTTCCCTATATTCTGCGACGCGTCTGGCAGATGATTCCCACGCTGCTGGGCGTGATCCTGCTGATCTTCTTCCTGTTCAAGTATTTCGGCGGCGACCCGGCCGAGGTCATGGCCGGTCTCAAGGCCTCGCCCGAGCGCATCGCATCGCTGCGCGCGCAGCTTGGGCTCGACCGGCCGGTATGGGAGCAGCTGTGGCTCTTTGTGCAGCAGATATTCAGCTTCAACTGGGGCAAGAGCTGGACCACCAACGAGCCGATAGCGCAGATATTTGCGACCCGGCTTCCGGCCACGCTGACCATCATGGTTCCGATATTGCTGCTCGAGGTGCTGCTGGCCATCGTCGCCGGGCTCGCCGTGGCCTATGTGCGTGGCAGCCTGAGCGACCGCGCCATCATGGTCATCAGCACGGTGGCGCTCTCGGTCAGCTTCCTGGTCTACATCATCGTCGGGCAGTACCTGTTCGGCTTCGTGCTGGGTTGGTTCCCGGTGCAGGGCTGGAGCGCGAGCTTTTGGAAAAACCTGATCACCTACGCACCGCTGCCGGTGGCCCTGGCGGTACTGGTCAGCCTGGCGCCGCAGACCCGGCTGTACCGCAGCTTCTTCCTCGACGAAATCGGCCAAGACTATGTTCGCACGGCGCGCGCCAAGGGCGTCACCGAGAACGCCATTTTGCTCAAGCATGTGCTGCGCAACGCGATGATCCCGATCCTCACCAATGTGGCGACCGGACTGCCGGGGGTATTCATAGGCTCGTTCCTGATCGAGGTGTTTTTCTCGATACCGGGACTGGGCCGCGAAATACTGGCCGCGGTGAACCGCAGCGACTATCCGGTGATACAGGCGGCGACCGTCTATCTGGCGGCGCTCACCATGCTGATTAACCTGATCACCGATGTTCTCTACAAACTGGTCGATCCCAGGGTGCGCCTGACATGACGCGCACGAACCTGCAGGCGCTGCCGCGCTCGGCCGGCGTGTGGGAACAGGCCTGGTCGCGGCTGCGCCAAGACCGTGTCGGCATGGCCTCGCTGGCGGTCACACTGTGCTTCATCGTGCTGGTGCTGCTGGCACAGCTGGGGCTGGTTGCCTCGGGTTGGCAAATGGAGGTGGGAACGCCTTTCGCGCCGCCACACTTCATTGGCAAAATCACCGACGGCTCGCAGAGCGCGGTAGTGGCGGGCATCGACGGGCCGAATGTCGACATCAGCGACGTGGATCCGCTGGCGCCGCGCTATGCCGAATGGAGCGAGCGCGCAGCGCGGTTCAAGACCATCGTCAGCGCCAAGTCCGACACGCTGCCTTTTGGCGGCGACCAGCTCGGGCGCGATGTGCTGAGCAAGGTGGTCAAGGGCGCGCAGGTGTCGATCACCGTTGGCCTGGCGGCCGCTCTAATGGCGACGCTGATAGGCACCGTGCTGGGCGCGGTGGCCGGCTATTTCGGCGGACGCGTGGGCGACCTGCTCGAATGGATCTACAACGTGTTCACCGCCATCCCCTATATCTTGCTGGTGTTCGCGCTGGCGGCGGTTCTCAAAAGCGGTCCGCTGGCCAAGACGCTGGGCGGCGGCGTCTGGAGCCTGGTCATCATCCTGGGCCTGGTCGGCTGGACCGGCATCTACCGGCTGGTGCGCGCCGAATACATGAAGCACCGGTCGCGCGAATATGTGCGTGCCGCCGAAGCCATAGGCGCCACCCACGCCGCGCGCATGTTCAGCCACATACTGCCCAACGTGAGCCATGTGGTGCTGGTGCAGCTGAGCCTGCATGTGGTGGGCTTCATCAAGGCCGAGGTGATACTGTCCTTCCTGGGGCTGGGCGTTCCGATTGACATGGTCAGCTGGGGCACCATGCTGTCGGAAGCTCAAAACGAGCTGGTGCTGGGAAAATGGTGGCAGATCGTGGCAGCCACTGCCTTCATGGCCACTTTTGTCACCGCCTTTTCACTGCTTACCGACGCGCTGCGCGACGCGCTGGACCCGAAACTGCGCTGAAGCCCAAAACGCCACCATGCACCCATTGATCAGCGTTCAAGACCTGCGGGTGTCGTTTCGCATGGGCCAGCGCAGCGTCGAAGCGGTGCGCGGGGTCAGCTTCGACATACCGACCAACAGCACGCTGGCACTGGTGGGCGAATCGGGCAGCGGCAAGACCGTCAGCGCGATGAGCATCGTGCGCCTTCTGCCTGATAACGCGCTGACCGGCGCTGCCAGCAAGATTCTGTACAACGGGCAGGACCTGCTGCGCGCCGCCCCCGAGTCGCTGCGCGCGTTACGCGGCAAGGACATATCGGTGGTGTTTCAGGATCCGATGAGTTCGCTGAATCCGGTGTTCACCGTCGGCGAGCAGATCGCCGAAGTCCTCGCCATCCACCTCGGCCTGCGTGCGCACCCGGCTTGGGAACGCGCACTCGAGTTGCTCGACGAGGTCGGCATCGACAAGCCGCGCGAACGCCTGCGCGCCTATGCGCACGAGCTCTCAGGCGGCCAGCAGCAGCGGGTGATGATCGCCATGGCCATCGCCTGCGAGCCCAAGTTGCTGATCGCCGACGAGCCAACCACCGCGCTCGACGTCACGGTGCAACGCCAAATCATGGAACTGCTCGCGCGGCTGCAGCAGCGCAGCAAAATGGGCATGCTGTTCATCAGCCATGACCTGGCCCTGGTCGGCGAGATCGCCAGCCAGGTGGTTGTCCTGCGCGAGGGAACGGTACGAGAAGCAGGCCCCGTTGCCGGCATCTTCCATGCGCCGCAAGACGCCTATACCCGGGCGCTGCTGGCCTGCAGGCCGCCACTCGACGCGCGACCGCGCAGGCTGCCGGTGATCGGCGACACCATCCCGCCAAAGGAGACCGCGGCACCCAGGCGGGTCAGCGCCGCGATTGGCGCCGTGCCGCTGGTCGAAGCGCGGGGCCTGCGCAAGGACTACCCGCTGCGCGCGGGCCTGTTCAGGCGCAGCATGCTGCAAGCGGTCAAGGGGATCGACTTTGAAATGCACAAAGGCCGCACGCTGGGCGTTGTCGGCGAATCGGGATCGGGCAAGACGACGCTGGCGATGCTGCTGACCCGGCTCACCGACCCGAGCGCCGGAAGCATCCGCTTTGACGGCCGGGATCTCACGCTGCTCGATGCCGCGCAGATGCGCGCCTACCGCAGCCGCATCCAGATCATCTTCCAGAACCCCTATGCGAGCCTGAACCCGCGCTTCACCGTCGGCCAGATCCTGAATGAGCCGATGGCGATTCACCGCATCGGCAGCGACGCCGACGACCGTGCGCGGCGCTCGATCGCACTGCTTGACAAGGTGGGTCTAGGTAGCGACGCCTTCGGCAAGTACCCGCACGAGTTCTCCGGGGGCCAGCGCCAGCGCATCGCCATCGCGCGCTGCCTGACCATGCGACCGGAGATCATCGTCTGCGACGAGAGCGTCAGCGCGCTGGACGTCAGCGTGCAAGCCACGGTGCTGAACCTGCTGCTCGACCTGCAGGAGGAATTCGGCCTGAGCTACCTGTTCATCAGCCATGATCTGGCGGTGGTGAAATACATGGCCGACGACATCCTGGTGATGCACCAGGGCGAAGTCGTCGAGCGAGGTAACCCCGGGGCGATCTACGCCAACCCGCAACACGCTTACACCCGCCAGTTGCTCGACGCGATTCCGCGCGGCCTTTCGGCCAGCGCCTAGAACGGAGCCCCATGCCAATGCGAGCCCTCTGTACCGCCGGCGCCATCAGCCTGATGCTGCTGGCCTGCTCGAAGGCGCCCGAGGCCCCGGCCAGCCCGCAGCCGGCCATCGCCTGGGTCAGGCCCGAGGGTGCGAGCCTCGAGGCCGTATTTGCCCAGGCGCGTCAGGCCGACAAGCCGGTGTTTCTTTACTGGGGCGCCGTATGGTGCCCGCCGTGCAACCAGATCAAGGCGACGGTCTTCAACCGGCCCGATTTCGCCGAGCGCAGCAAGTCCTTCATCGCCGTGTACCTGGACGGTGACACACCCGGTGCACAAAAACTCGGCGCGCAATTCAAGGTGCGCGGTTACCCGACCATGATCCTGTTCAAACCCGACGGCAGTGAACTCACCCGTCTGCCCGGCGAGGTGGATGCGGCCAAGTACATGGAGGTGCTCGGCCTGGCGCTGAACGCCGGCGCCTCGGTCAAGGCCTCGCTGGCCGCGGCACTGGGCAAGGATGCCGCGGCGCTGTCGCCCCAGGCCTGGCGACAGCTCGCCTACTACGCATGGGAGCAGGACGAGGCGCAACTGGTACCTGAAGCGCAGCGCGCCGCGACGCTGCGCAAGTTGGCCAAGGCCTGCCCTTCGCTGCAACCCGAGGCCGCATCGCGCCTGGCACTCAAGGCCATCGCCGCCACCGCGCAGGACAAGGCCGTGCTGCCCGAACGGCCGCAGGCGCTGGCGCTCACCCGGGCTGTGCTGGCCGACGCCGCGCTGGCACGGGTGAACTTCGACACCTTGGTGTACTACGGCAACGAGATCGTCGGCTCGCTGAGCGGCGCTGGCAGCGCCGAGCGCAAGTCGCTCACCGCCGAGTGGCTGCAGGCGCTGAGCCGATTTGCCGCCGACACCCAGCTCGCACGCTCGGACCGGCTGAGCGCGGTCGCTGCCAAAATTGCGCTGGCCCGGCTCGACCTGCCCGAGGGCGCAAGGCCGCGACTGGAGCCCGCCCTGGTGGCCGAGGCGCGCGCAGCGGCCAGCAGAGCCGAGCGCGAAACCAGCGACCGCTTCGAGCGCCAGGCGGTGCTGCCAGGCGCGGCCGACCTGCTCAGCGATGCGGGCCTGTTCGACGAGTCCGACGCGCTGCTTAACGCCGAACTGCCCAAGGCCGTCTCGCCCTACTACCACATGCTGGTGCTGGCCGCCAATGCGCGCGCCCGCGGCGATAAGCCGGCCGCGCTGGCCTGGTCCGAGCGGGCCTGGAATGAATCCGCCGGGCCCGCCACCCGGCTGCAGTGGGGAAGCAGTCATGTGGGTCGGCTGATCGAACTGGCGCCGCAGGATGCGGTGCGCATCGAAAAGGCCGCTAGCGGCGTGATCGCCGAGCTCGAGGCGGCGCCCGAGACTTTTTACGAGCGCAACCGCCGCGGTCTGGAGAAGATGGCCAAGCGGCTGCGGACCTGGAGCGACAAGGGGCACCACGAACCGGTGCTGCGCAAGCTCGGTGAGCAACTCGAACAGGTCTGCGCCAGGCTGCCGGCGCAAGACGAGGCCCGCAAGGCCTGCAGCGGCGTGTTCAACCCCCGACCGGGCGCCCAGAAAGCCTGACGCCACGTCCTCATTTTTCGGAGTCCGATGAAATCGTACCTACTGGCGGCAGCGCCGCTGTGTCTGCTGGCCTTGGCCCAGGCGCAGACCTTCAGCCCGAACGCCAACCTGAAGGCCGACGGCATACCGCCGATCAGCGCCGACCTGGTGGCCCGCGTCGCACCCTACACCGAGTTTCGTGGCCACGGCTTCGTCGACTGGCACCCCCAGCGCAAGCAGATGCTGGTGCGCCACCGCGAGGAAGGCGCCAACACGACGCAGATTTACCGGCTCAGCGAGCCCGGCGGCAAACTGGAGAAACTGACCGACTTCAGCGACCCGGTGGGCGCCGCGAGCTTCAACCCGGTGCACGGCCAGTACCTGGTCTACGCGCGCGCCAGCGGCGGCAGCGAAGCGTCTCAGATCTACCGCCTGGACCTGGACACCCGGCAATCCACCCTGCTGTCGGACCCGGATGAGCGCAGCAGCGCACGCTGGACGCACAAGGGCGACCGGCTGCTGATCGCGGCGCTGCCGCTCGACCGTAGCGCCAAGGGGGGACGGCGCGATACCGTCAGCACCACGCTGCGCCTGGTCGACCCGCTGCTGGCGCAGCGCAGTCCGGTGCTGGTCACGCTGCCCGGGGGCGGCTGGGGTGGCTACCAGTTCAGCGCCGACGACAAGCGCATCGCGGCGCTGCAATACCGAAGCCCCAGCGACAGCGAGGTCTGGCTGATCGACGCGGCCACCGGCGCACGCGAGCAGATACTGCCGCGCCCCGGTGCGCCCAAGGCGGGTTTTGGCGACCTGCAATGGAGCGCGGACCAGCGCAGCCTGTTCCTGACTACCAACCAGCGCGGCGAGTTTTTCGAACTGGCGCGCTACGACCTGGAGAGCGCCAGCATGACGCCGCTGTCGGCGCACATCCCCTGGGACGTCGAGACCATCAGCCTGTCACCGGACGGGCGCCAGTTGCTGGCGGTCGTCAACCACAACGGCCGCGACGAAGCGCGGCTGTTTGACGCGGCCAGCGGCAAGGAGCTGGCGCGGCCCGCCATCGGCGCCGGATCGCTGGGGGGCGGCCGCTGGCACCACGCCCGGCCCGGCCAATTTGCTTTCTCGCTCAATTCGCCGCAAAGCCCGGGCGACGTCTACACCCACGACACCGCAAGCGGGCGCACCGAACGCTGGACCACCGCCTACGCGGCGCCGGGCGCAGACCCGCAGCGCTTTGTCAGCCCGGAACTGGTGCAAATCAGGAGCTTCGACGGCCTGCCCGTCAGCGGCTGGCTCTACCTGCCCGACCCGGCCCGATTCCCCGGAAAGCGGCCAGCGGTGGTCGACTTTCATGGCGGACCCGAGGGTCAGGCAACGCTGCGTTTCATCGGCCGCTGGAACTATTACCTCAACGAAATGGGACTGGCCGTCTTCCTGCCCAATGTGCGCGGCTCGTCGGGCTACGGCAAGAGCTTCCTCGACCTGGACAACGGCTTCAAGCGCAAGGATTCGGTCAAGGACGGCGGCGCCTTTCTGGCCTGGCTGGCGACCCATCCGCGCATTTCCGCCGAGCGCATCGCCGTGTCCGGCGGCAGCTACGGCGGCTATATGAGCCTGGCGATGGCGGTCGACTACGGTACGCAGCTGCGCGGCGCCGTCGACATGGTCGGCATCAGCAGTTTTTCCACCTTCCTCAACAACACCGAGAGCTACCGGCGCGACCTGCGCCGCGCCGAGTATGGCGACGAACGCGACCCGGCCATGCGCGCCTTTCAGGACAGCATCGCACCGCTGAACAACGCCGACCGAATCCGGGTGCCGCTTTTCGTCGTCCACGGCAAGAATGACCCGCGCGTGCCCTACACTGAGGCCGAGCAGATCGTCCAGGCGGCACGCAAGAACGGCGTACCGGTTTGGTACCTGCTGGCCGACAACGAGGGCCACGGCTTCGCCCGCAAGGCCAATGCCGACTTCTATTTCTACGCTACGGCGCTGTTTTTGGAAAGCGTGCTGCTGCGCTAAGACGCAACGCCTTCCGTCCATCGGGGTCCTCACATGCTGCGTGTCGTTCCCCTGACCATGGTGCTCTTGCTGGCGGCCTGCAACAAGACGCCGCCTGCGGCTCCGATGGCGCCGCAGGCCTTGCTGATTGCGCCCGAAGACCTGGTCCGCGTTCAAAGCGGCGCGATGGCGTCGGGACCGCCGATCACCGGATCTATCCAGCCGGAGCGGCGGGCGGATCTGCGCGCCGAGGTGTCGGCGGTGGTGCTGCAAGTCGTCAAGGACAACGGCGACCGGGTGCGCGCTGGCGAGCTGCTGGTGCGGCTCGACGACACCGCCATCCGCGACAGCCTGGCCTCTGCCGAGGACATGGTGCGTACCCTGTCGCTGTCGCTCGACCAGTCGCTGCGGCAGTGGCAGAGGCTCAAGACCCTGCGTGAGTCGGGAATGGCGTCGACCCAGCAGCTCGAGGACGCCGAGACCAAGCGCAACAATGCCGAGAGCGAGCTGTCGGCCGCCCGGACCCGGTCGGTGCAGGCGCGCCAGCAGCTGGAACGCACGCTGTCGCGCGCGCCCTTTGACGGCATCGTCAGCGAGCGCCGGGTGTCCGCCGGCGACACCGCGCAGATCGGCAAGGAGCTGCTCAAGGTGATCGACCCGTCGAGCATGCGCTTCGAAGGGATGGTGTCGGCCGACACCATCGGCCAGGTCAAGGTGGGGCAAGGCGTCCACTTCCGGGTCAACGGATATGGCCCGCAGGAGTTCGCCGGTTCGATCCGGCGCATCAACCCCTCGGCCAACCCCAGCACACGCCAGGTCGAAGTACTGGTCGCCTTTGCCGGCGACAAGAGGCCGCAGCTGGCGGGCCTGTATGCAGAAGGCCGCATAGAAGCCGGCAGCCGCTTGGCACTGATGATTCCGGCGATGTCGGTGGTTCGCGAAGGCGACAAGGCCTTTGCCTGGAAGGTGAGCGCCGGCCAGTTGCGCAAGGTGGCGATCGAGCTGGGCGAGCGTGATCCGCGCAGCGGCCAGGTTGCGCTGCGCGCGGGACTGGGCGACGGCGACCAACTGATTCGCAACCCGACTTCGGCGCTCTCCGACGGCCAGCCGCTGCAGTTACAGCCTGCAGCGCCGAAGTCTGGCGCGTCGGCTGGCGGGAACTGAGCATGTTCCTGTCGGACTTCAGCATCCGTCGGCCGGTGGCGATGGTGGTGATCATCATCGCGCTGATGGCCCTGGGGCTTCTGGCGCTCAAGAAACTGCGTGTCAACCAAAGCCCAGACGTGGAGCAGCCGGTCCTGGTGGTGGCCATACCCTATCCCGGCGCGTCGCCTGACTCGGTCGAGCGCGAAATCGTCAACCGCATCGAGAAGGCGCTGCAAAGCATTCCCGGCGTCTACCAGATCCGATCCACGGCGAGCGAAGGCAACGCCAGCATCGTGATCATTTTCAACTTCAAGAAAAACATGGTCGAGGCCTCCGACGAGGTGCGCAACGCGATCGCCTCGGTCCGCTACAAGCTGCCGGTCGAGATGCGCGAGCCTGCCCTGCGCCGGGTCGACCCGTCAGCGCAGCCGATCATGCAAATGGCGTTGTCGTCGACCCGACTGCCCCATGCCGCAATTTCACGGATCGCCGAAGACGATCTGTCCAACCGCTTTCGCGCCATCGAGGGTGTCGCGGTGGTCAACGTGACCGGCGCGTTGCGCCGCGAACTCAGTGTGCTGCTGCGCTCGGAGAAGCTGCGCGAGTACAACATGGCGGTGTCCGATGTGGTCGCAGCGCTGCGTAGCCAGAACACCACCGCGCCGGTGGGCCGGGTGATCGGTCCCCTGCAGGAACAAAGCATCCGGCTGGTGGGGCGGATCGAATCGCCCGCCGAGTTCGGGCAGATCGTCGTGCGCCGGCGCGGTAACGAAGTGGTCCGGCTGGAGCAGATCGCCACCATTGCGGACGGCTTTGGCGAACTCTCGGGCTACAGCATTCGAAGCGGCAACCCGAATGTCGGCATCACGGTGACGCGCGCGCGTGAAGCCAGCGCCGTCAGCGTCGCCAACAGGGTCCGCGAACTGGTCGCCGAACTCAACAAGAGCCTGCCCGAGGGAACTCGCATCGACGTCACCCGTGACGGCGGCGAAGACGCGCAGGACAACCTGGACAACGTCATCGAGTCATTGGGGTTTGGCGCGCTGCTGACGATCCTGGTGGTCTATGTATTTCTCAACTCCTGGCGCTCGACACTGATCACGGCGCTGAGCCTGCCGACATCGGTGATCGCCGCCTTCATCGCGGTCTGGCTGTGCGGCTTTACGCTGAACTTCATGACGCTGCTGGGCCTGTCGCTGGCCATCGGCGTGCTGATCGACGACGCCATCGTCGTGCGGGAGAACATCGTGCGCCACATGGCGATGGGCTCGGACCGCATCAGCGCCGCGCGCGAAGGCACCAGCGAAATCGGCCTGGCCGTCACCGCCACCACCTTCTCCATCATTGCCGTCTTCATACCGGTGGCCTTCATGGGTGGCGGCGCGGGCGAATGGTTCCGGCCCTTTGCGCTGACGGTGGCCAGCTCGGTACTGGTCAGCCTGTTCATCTCCTTTTCGCTCGATCCGATGCTGTCTGCCTACTGGGGCGCCCCGGTCGGGGCGCAGCAGGTCCGGCAAACCGGGCTGGGCGCATGGCTATCGCGCTTCAACGCCTGGTTCGACCACCAGGCCGACCGCTACGGCCGGGTCATCGCATGGGCCCTGCACCACCGCCGCTCGATGGCGGCGATCGCGGTGCTGAGCCTGGGCGCTGCGGTGGCGCTGCACAACCAGTTCGGCGGATCGAGCTTTATGCCCACCTCGGACGACGGCAGCATCGCGATTGAGGTGCGCACGCCGTCGAGCGCCAGCCTGGAGTACGCGCGGCTCAAGGTCGAGGCGGCGGCCACGCTGGCGCGCGCACTCCCGGAGACGCTAGCCACCAACAGCAGTGTCAACGCAGCGGGCGGCAGGATCTACGTCGACATCGGCAAGAGCAGCAAGCGCAAGCGCTCGGCGACCGAAGTGGCCATCGAACTGCGGCGCGCGCTGGCGCAACTGGTGGGTGCCGAGTATGTGGTGATCGATGACCT
>Ga0114974_10002794_pt1 | contig 13422 bp, 10 predicted proteins | sample S_130206_EF_Meta_FD_87318 | JGI IMG/M metagenome (GOLD analysis project Ga0114974, IMG submission 87318) | Freshwater microbial communities from Lake Simoncouche, Canada to study carbon cycling - S_130206_EF_MetaG | ecosystem: Environmental > Aquatic > Freshwater > Lake | place: Lake...
GACAGAGGAATAATGCCCCAATCCTCCGGGCTGGTTGGGGCTTGGGCTTAAGCCGCCAATCTTTTTGGCAGAAAGATGGGGTCAGATAAATTCTTCAACCTCTGACCGGGATTTTCTGCCCCCATTTTTTTGCCAAACTGCCTTGGGTATGCTCGGCATTTTTGTCGTGTCTCTGCGGTGTCAAAGGCTGGGACGCCTGAACTGAAGGTTGCACCGCAGAGACGGGACACCACGCAGATGTCGGAGAAAGCATGAATCTATTTTGCACCACGCTTGGCCCGGAGATTATGGGATCACGGCCGCCATCATTAAGAAAAAAACGGCATCCGTTTTCAGGGAATAGCCCGACGCAGAACAGAATGAGGAGCCCTGCCCAGCGCACGCTGGCGCACTCCAGTGTGTATTCGTTGCTGGGAAAAGTCGGCGGGGTCTTGAAAGTGCCGCGCAAGACCCACGCCAAAAAAGACGCGGCCGCAGCGGAGAGCTTCAAAGCGACGCTGGCCGAGAAACTCGCCGCCCTCTCCGCCAAAGCTGAAAGCCGCCCAGCAACGCTCGCGGTAGGCGGAGCCCACCGGTTCAGAGGTGGGGAAAGGCGGGGCGGCCCCGCCTCTACCCACACCCCTCTCCACCCCGATCCTTAAGGATCTTCTTAGTCGGGCATGAAGGAGGCTACGCCTCCTCCCCTGCACCCCTCCTCCACGTCCCCTCCACACCCGTGCCGAGGGGGAGCTACGCTCCCTCTTTCCACTCCTCTTCGCGTAGGGAAGTGTAATTGTCGTTAGCAGGGAAGTGCTTTTGTCGTTGCGCGGAAGGCCGCGCCCTGAGCCTCTGGGTGCTGGACGAACACCGCTACGGGCTGCTGCCAGTGATCCGACGGTGCTGGTCACTCAAGGGCGTGCGCGTGCACGTGCCCTACGCCACCCGCTACCTCTGGGGCTATCTGCACGAAGCGCTCGAAGTCGATGGCCAGAACAAGGTTGAGTTGCTCTTCACTCCGGCGATCGATCAGGAAATCCACGCCACCTTCCTGCGGCAAATCGCCGACAGCGATCCCACGGCCTGGCACGTGATTATCGCCGATCAAGCCGGCTTTCACCTCTAGGCCGACGATACTCGGCTGCCGGCCAATATCCGACTGCTACCACTGCCGCCTTACAGCCCGGAACTCAACCCCGTGGAGAAACTCGGCGACCTGGTGAAAGACGCGATCTGCAACCAGCTCTTCACCGCGCTGCGCCCGCTGGAAGACGCGATCCTCGCCGAACTCGAAACGCTGCGCCAAAGCGGCGCCCGCGTCGCCGCAAGGATCGGTCAGGGCTGGCTCCTCGAGCAAGCAAACGCTGGCGCGCCAACCTAAAGTCTCATTGCGCGTAGTAAATAGTATCAGAACCTGGCAAAGTAATGCTCAGCCGTTTTTTTCGCTTACGGACTAGGAGATTCGAGCGTGAGCGGCGTCATCCTCCTGATGACCTCCCCAATCGACCTGCCCGTTTCACTGCGCCGTGGCCCGCACTTCACCCTGGCCGTTCTTCTCGCCGCGTTGTTCGTGGCCGGCGGCGCCGGAGCGGCCGAGCAGACCGCAAGATTGTTCAACCTTTCGGCCGACACGGCGGCGAAGGCGCTGCGCCGGTTTACCGAACAGTCCGGAATCCCGGTGGTATTCGGCACCGCGACCGCAGCGCAGGTGCGCACCAACGCCGTGCAGGGCGAGTTCACCCCGACCGAGGCGATGGCGCGATTGCTCGCCGATACCGGACTGGTCGTCACCGCCAACGAGAAGACCGGCGCCCTCACCGTCTCCCGCGACCCAAACGCCCAACGGGCGGCACCAGTCGCGACCGGCAACCGCCCGAACACGCCAAGCGCCGCTGAAGTTCGCGACGTGGCAGGCGACGCGGCCATCACGCTCTCGCCGTTCATGGTCTCCACCGACAAGGATGCCGGCTACGCCGCCACCGAGACACTTGCCGGCACGCGCATGCGCACCAACCTGCGCGACGTCGGCGCGTCCCTCGCAGTGCTAACCCCGGAGTTTTTCGAGGATCTCGGTGTAACCTCGGTGGACCGCGCCCTTATTTTCACGCCAAGTGTCGATACCTACCAAGGCGACAACGACGCTGGATTTAACAGCACAAGTAATAGGTTCTTCAGCGGCCAACAGGTCTCCTTGCGTGGCTTTGTCGCTGGTCCAAGTGCGTCGCACGATTTCTTTTCAGCGCTTGAGCGGAACGATACCTATAATACAGAGCGAATCACGCTGTCGCGTGGACCCAATGCCATGCTTTTTGGTTTGGGTGGTTCAGCCGGAACCTTCGTGAATACCACAAAGCGCGCGAGCCTAACGGGTGACAAGAAACAACTCATACTCCAATTCGATCGCTGGGGATCAAAGCGAGCGGGGTTGGACGTCAACCAGTCATTGGTAAAAGACCGCCTGGCATTGCGGGTCAACTTATTGAAAAGTCAAAAGCGTGAATTCCGTCAGTATGAGGGAGTGGAGCAGGAACGAGGCACCTTGGGTCTGAGTTGGAGACCATTCAAGGATACCGAGATAATAGTGAATCATGAGACGTATAAGACCGGCTCGAATCTTTCACCGCTGGTCAAGCCTTTTGAAGTAGGTGTGCTCCAATGGGTCCAGGCGGGAAAACCCACCGTCGATTTCACGAGTCAAGGCACGTTGTGGACGGCAGCCGGGCGGACCTTCTTGGACGCCAAAGGAAATCCCATTGGCAATGTGTCTGGAACCGGATTTGTCACGAACAGAGCGGGGTTCGATCCGAAAAACTCTTTGGTCCAGACAAACGTCCCGTCGTTCACATGGATTGTGGGGTTGGACCGGGCGAATCCTATGGTTAACACCCGCTATCAAGCGACCCTGCAAAACAGCACTTTTGCCGGGGTGGTCGGCAATAACGGTCGTTATAATCTGCTCGACGCTGATCCGTGGAATCTATTCGGCCTGCCCAAGGACGCCAACCTCTACCCGGGCACTTGGGATGATCCTGCAAGGCAAAACCGTGGTCATTGGACTCAGGTTACAATCGAACAAAAAATTGCCCGCGGCCTGTACATCGAGATCGCGGCGAATCATGCCCGAGACAATATCATCACCTCAACAGAATCTGACAGCGCGATCACGTTTGACGTCAATCGCTATATGCCTGACGGAACACCCAACCCTGGGTATTTAGTTCCCTACAACGAAATCGTCGGACAATATCGTGAAGGATGGACGATCGTGCAGCAGTATCGGGGGACGATATCATACGCCATCGATCTAGGAAAAATCCACCAATGGCTCGGTAAACAATCCTTTAGTGCCCTAGCACAGGCTGACAAAACCGACGATCAGCAGGACATTATGCAGTTTTTCAATTTGGCTACCCCAGGTCTCTCCGGGTACAACACGGATGCCCTCAACGCGCAGCACAATCTCAATAAGCGAGTATATTTTGTCAACGGAGTCGTACCCTATCCACTACCCGATCATCTGCAGGTGAAGAAACGTCTCGCTGAGCTAAACTCGTATGGCTTCTTCGAAGGAGCCACTCCCGCTGATCGTGCTCCCGTCAATTTTGCGCTACGGCCGTTTGTAAATGCGAGAAAAAGCCGAAATACGGATAATTCATTGTCGGCGGCATGGCTGGGACGTTTCTTTGGCGACCGTTTGGTAACGGCCATGGGTATTCGCCGGGATGACGTCGCGATTTATGGCGTTCCAGCGAGCAGGTCGACCGTTGATCCGGCAGTGCTCGATTCTGCGACCAATCCTCTGCGCCGGTACTACGACCAAGTCGCGATCGTCCCGCTCGACGGCACGCCAACGAAAACAGCCATGGCGGACAATCGAACCATGGGCGCGGTATTTCGGGTAACACCGCGGATGGAACTTTTCTACAGCAAGTCGCGCAATTTCACCCCGAACGTAAACCCGCAGTCCTCAAACTACCTTGAACAATCGATTCCGGATAAGGCGGGCAAGACCGCGGACTATGGAATTCGCTGGTCAGTGCTGGACGAACGGCTCTCGCTTTCGCTCAACAGGTTCACGACCAGCGCACAAAATGAGACGAGAAACGTGGGAAGCTATGCCGGAGGGGCCAGGCAGATTCTCACTCGATTGCGGACGAACTACAAGGATGCAGGCGATTCTCACTTTGTGAGCATGGCTGCGGCTAACATCTACCGTGTTGAAGTGAACAGCGGGTTGGATTCCACCTGGAATTATGAAGCTCACGGGTACGAGCTCACCGCTGTCTTCAATCCAAACCCCAATTGGCGAATTTATTTGAGTGGCAGTGATAACGCCAACGTTACGGGAGCTCACTTACTGGATCTTGGCGAGTATCTGAATACGAACGCCAATTACCAAGGGCTGGGAACATGGGCCGGCTACGTTACGGAGCTGCGTAAAGTGGCCGTCGGCCAGGCATCCAATTTCTTTGATTTGAATCCAAATAATGCCGCCGACCGGAGCAAGGCGGCGGCAGACGCGACTTTTATCGAAACCCAGGCCGCAACAATCCAACGTGTAAATGCAGATGATCAGAAGCTCACTGGCTTGCAATCAAATCGCAATGGCCGATACGCGCTAAACGGACTCGTGACGCACTCTTTCTCCAGCCATGGCTGGTTAAAAGGTTGTGCCTTGGGGGGCAACTTTCGGTGGCGCAGCGCGAGTATTGTGGGCTATGAGCGCACTCTTGATGCAAATGGCCGGCCTTTCGGAGTCCTTGAAGTGGCGCGGCCGATAAAGGGCGAAGACTTCTGGGATTTGGGCTTGATGGCTTCGTATCGGTTCCGTTTTGCCAACAAGGGTGGTGTGAAGTTTCAACTGAACGTAGACAACCCATTGAATTGGAGCCGAGCGCGGTTGGTTTCAGTGGAATACGATACGCAGGGTTATTATGGAAAGTCCGATGCCATTGTGCCGGTTAGATACGAGCTCCGTCGCCCGCGCAATTATTCGCTGACGGCGACGTACGATTTCTAACCCAGATTGCGCATTACGCAACTGAAGCCGGCGCGCTCCAATACCGCGCCGGCCAATTCGATAATATAAATGTGCGGCGACAACCTGCGTGGAGTAAAGATCCGGTCATGAACGGTCTCGGCAGAACCATGGCGTTTATACTTGCGGTCGTCGCGCCACTCACTGCTCGCGTTCCCGACACGGTTGCGGAGCTGTGGGCCGACTTCGACGCACATACCCCGTTGAATACTGCGGTGGTTCGGCAGTGGGAGGAGGAGCGCACTACCAACTCGTCATTTACGGCGTCGGTACGGCCCAAGGTTCTCGGGCGACGTACCACCCGCGGATCGCCGCATATTGCGGTTAAGTTCCTCTCCACCGCGGTCCAAATAATAGACATATAAATCTACGATGAAACATATGCTCACACTCATCGCCGCCCTGCTGCTCGCGCCGCTGGCCGCGATCTCCGCCGCTAAGGCCATGCCAAGACCCAACATCATCTTCATCCTTGCCGACGACATTGGCTACGGCGACTTCGGTTGCTACGGTGCCACGAAAGTCAAGACCCCTAACGTGGATCGCCTCGCATCCCAGGGACTGCGCTTCACCGACGGCCATTCGATGGCGTCAGTTTGCACGCCTTCGCGCTACTCCTTTCTCACCGGTGAATATGCCTTCCGCAAGCGGGGCACCGGCATTGCCTCCGGCGTTGAAGGCCTGCTCATCGAACCGGGCCGGACCACGGTGCCGTCGCTACTGAAGCGCGCTGGTTACGCCACGGGCATCGTCGGCAAATGGCACCTCGGCTTGGGGACGAAGCCCACCGACTACAACGGCGAAATCAAGCCTGGTCCGCTGGAAATCGGTTTCGATTACGCCTGGATCATCCCCGCCACCGGCGACCGCACCCCGTGTGTCTGGGTCGAGAATCATCGCGTTGCCAATCTTGATCCGGCCGACCCGATCAAGCTCGATTACTCCGTGCAGCGCGGCTCGCCGCGCTCGTTCATCCACGGCATCCCGCGCATCGGCGAACAAATCGGCGGCAAGGCCGCGCTGTGGGACGACCAGAATATTTCGACCGTCATTGCCGCCAAGAGCTGCGCGTTCATCGAACAACACAAAAACCAGCCGTTCTTCCTCGAAGTGGCGACGCACAACATCCATGTTCCACGCGCTCCGAACCCGAAGTTTCGCGGCAAAAGCGAATGCGGCGTGCGCGGCGACACGATCGTCGAGTTCGACTGGACCGTCGGCCAGTTGCTAGACACCCTCGACAGGCTCAAACTCTCCGACAACACGCTGGTCATCCTCACCAGCGACAACGGTGGCGTGCTCGACAATAACGGCCCGGACATCGTGCACGGCATCGGTTCCTTGGAAGCGAACAACGGCCACCTGTTCAACGGCGTGCTGCATGGCGGGAAAGGTTCGGTTTTTGAGGGAGGCACGCGCCTGCCCTTCATCACGCGCTGGCCGGGCCATGTTCGATCCGGGGTGTCCGATGAACTGATTTGCCAGGTGGACATGCTGGCGAGTTTCGCCGCGTTGACTGGACAATCACTCGACCCGGCCGACGGTCCCGACAGCCTCAATGTCTTACCCGCACTCCTTGGAGAAAGGTGCGAAAAGCCCTGCCGCGAATATCTGGTGGAGCAAAACAACGATGCCAGTTGGGTTGCGTTGCGCAAAGGACCCTGGAAGCTCTTACCCGCGCCCACTTCCACTAATGTCAGAGGAGAGCGAGTCAGCCCCCAGAGCGAGCATCCGGCGGAGGCCGTGGCCAAGAAGGACACCCAGCCCAAGAAGATCTCGCTCTACAACCTCACGGACGACCTGAGTGAAACAAAGAACATTGCCGCCGCGCATCCTGACATCGTGGCAGAGATGTCTGCGAAGCTCGTTGAAATCATGAAGGGCGGAAAGAAGAAGGAATCCTCAGAAACAAAATGAAACACGTAATCCCACTTCTCACCGCCCTGCTGCTGGCACCCTTGGCCACCCTGCACGCCACCGACTCACTTACCCCTTACAAGGCTGACAAGGTGCCGCAGAACGTCGTGGATCTATGGCAGGACGTTGATGCGCGCAAAGACGCACTCGAAACGAAGGTCGTGAAGGAGTGGAGGGAGGATGGCGTGGTCAGCCGCTACGTCATCTTCAAGGTTGGGACTTTCAAAGGCGCGGACTCGCGGATTGCGGCTTTCTATTGCTTTCCCGAGGGCGCGAAGAGGGGGCCTGCATTTGTGTGGGCACATGGCGGTGGACAACGCGCGGATCGGGAGCGCGGCGTATATTTTGCCAAGCAGGGTTATGCCACGGTGGACATCAACTGGGGCGGCCGCGAGATGGTCGACGGGATTAAGGAGAACACGGACTGGGGGAATGTCGATCCCAGCCAAGGACCACAATTCTACCCGAAGGCGTTTCGCGGTATGAAACTTAGTCTCCTGCCGGACGAGCACACGATTGATTCGGTGGTTAGTCCGCGGAATGGAAACATGTTTTTGCTGACCTACGCCGGCCGCCGCGCGATCACCTTTCTTGAACAACAACCGGAGGTCGATCCCGAGAAGATCGGATTCACTGGGTTCTCGATGGGTGGCAACATTACTTCGTATGTCGCTATCGATTCGAGGCTGAAAGCGGTGGTGCCCATGGTCGGTGGCACGGGCTTCAACGCGAGCGAGTTCCCGGGAATCCCCAACCCGACCAAGGCTGACCGCAATCGCGGTCAGGACGAGTTGTGGGCCAACACCATGCAATCGCAGGCCTACTATCCGCATATCAAAGTCCCCGTGCTTCTGCTGACGGCATCGGACGACTTTCACGGGATTGTTGACCGCGCTTACACGTGTATGGACGCGCTGCCACATAAAGACTGGCGGGTCAGCTTGAAGATGCATTTCAGCCACAATCTCGGGGCGGAGCAGTGGATCATGATCAATCAATGGTTCGACAAATACCTCAAAGGCGAGCCCATCAACATCCCGAGGACCGCCGAGTCGAGCCTCGCGCTGAAGACGGAGACCCAAACCGCTGTGTTCACCGTGAAGCCTGATCAGCACGGTCAACTCAAGGCACTCGACATCTACTACAGCTATGACCCGAACCCGCAGTCACGCTTCTGGAAGCTCGCGTCTAACGTGCAACACGAGGGAGACACCTGGTCCGCGAACCTGCCGTTGCATTCCGGTCTGCCTCTATTTGTTTTTGCCAACTGCACCTATCCGCTCGGCACCGAACGCGAATCCTTCGATGGCAGAACTTCCACCTATACCATCACCTCTAGGGAGCGGGTGCATCTGCCCACCGAGTGGAAACTGGAAAACTTGAAGACCCTGGCCACCAGTGATGAATTCCTGCCATCCTTTGAGCGTGGTTGGGGCGATTCGCCCAAAGGCGGACTCATCACCTACAGGTTCCGCGACCCTGAGATGAGACTGCCCGGCAAAGATCGCGCACTGCGGCTGACTCTGAACGGCGTCACCGATAGCTATGGCGTGCGATACCGTATAACGAAGAACCACTTCCTCACAAACGTCAAAGCAACGCAGCAGGATTACGTGGCAAACGTCCTCATCAAGCCTGGTGACACCAAGGTCGTCGTTGGCCTCGCTGATTTCCTTGATTCCAAGAAGCAAACCATGCCGGACTGGAGCAACGTTTCCACCCTCACGCTGGAATTCATTCAAAAAGGAAAGTCGATACACCTGAAGGGTAATCCGATGCTCCAGTCGCTCGATTGGACGGCTGCGAAGGCGGAGAAATAACGAACCATGAATCACACCCTCACCGCCCCGCTGCTGTCCATCACAGTGACTCTCTCCTCGAAAGGTGCCGAGGTGCAGCCGGATCGCTCGGTTCCCTACAAATCGGTGAACGGAATCGAGTTGAAGCTCAGCTCAGTCCCCAATGCCGTGATCCTTTTCAACCCCGTCATCGACACAACGGACCAACGCTACGGTGCGACCAAGTTTACCTCGCCGACCTACAGGAGGTGAACGACTATCCCGTGGACATGGCGACATCGCGAAGACGGGAGGCTGGGCGGCTGCCACCCAAAACGCGGCGAACCCCGCGGCGTTTGCGCTGGGCCTCGTGTTTGGCCGCGACCTGCACTGGCCGGAGCAAGCGCAACTCAAACGCGCGCAGACCCCCGGTTCTCAACACTCGGCCACGGTCTATGGCGCGGGCGATTCACGGCACGGTCCACGTGATTACACCGTGATGGATGTCTCGTCCCGGGTTACCATTCTCCCCGGCGAGAGCTTCTTCCGCCGCATCTTTATGGTTCTCGGCACGCTCCAGGAGGTGGCCGCTGCCGGCCGCAAACTGGAGCCGTTCACTGACTATCACCTTATGGATTTCACCGAGTCCAACACCCCGGTGCTACCGCTTTATTTGCAGCCGATGGACCAAGACCAAAATGTCCCCAGTCTCGACGCTCCTGCTTCTGATGCGAAAGCCATCGGCCAGCTTTACGCCCGGCCCGTGAAACACGCGAAGCCGCTCTTTCTGCTGCAAGAATCCGCCACGGGGCGCTACCATCTGTCCACCGACCCCGCGTTGCTCAATCGCAAGGAACCGTTCGCCAATCCCTATCCCGTGGGCCATCCCAAACACGCTGCCTTCACGAACCGTGTGCAATATGTGAACTACGAGGGGCGCGCGAAATCGATCTCACTCCTCGGCTACCTGATGCCCCGCGAAAAGGCCGACGCCACGAAGCATCACTATGCCACGCTCAGCAGCATTCCCGCACTCGCGGGCCTCTTCCAAGCCGGGGAATCTTTGTCCGCTGAAGCACTCCTCATCAGAACGTCCAACCAACCCGAGTCGCCACCACCGTGAGCAGTCAACGTCCGTACCCAGCCACCATGCGCAAAATTATTTTCACGTTCTCTTCCCTGCTGCTCTCCACTCTGGTCGGCCTTAACACCGCCAGTGCGGCGGCAAAGCCCAATATTATTTTCATCTTTTCAGACGACCACGCCGTCCAGGCCATCGGTGCCTACGGCGCGCGGTTGTCGGACTTCTGTCAGCAGCAGGGCGTCACGCCGAACATCGACAAGCTGGCGGCGCAGGGCGGATATTTCGTGAACAGCTTCTGCGGAAATTCGCTCTGTTCACCCAGCCGCGCTTCGGTGCTGACTGGTCTTCTCAGTCACGCAAACGGGGTCATGCACTTGGAAAGACCGCTCACGCCGGGCCTGTGGACGTTCCCGTTGGGCTTGCATGACGCCGGCTATCAGACTGCCCTTTTTGGAAAATGGCATCTCGCGTCGAAGCCCGACTATCAGACTTGGCGCATTTCGTTCGGTCAGGGAGCCTACGATAATCCCGAGCTAGAAAGCGCCACGGGTAAAGAAAGGTTTCCCGGCTACACGACCGACGTCGTCACCGATTTGTCGCTCGCTTGGCTAAAGAAACGCGACCCGTCCAAGCCGTTCTTTCTGGCTGTGCAACACAAGGCACCGCACCGGAACTGGATTCCGCCTGCGCGTTACGCGACCTGGCTCGACGATGTCGAAGTTCCCGAGCCGACCAACCTCTTCGACGACTATACCCACCGCGCCTCGCCCGCGCGTAACCAGAAAATGGAGATCGACCGACACATGGCACTGGACAGCGATCTCAAGGTCGGCGGACGCCTGGCCGACGATCCACGGTTCGCCAAACGCAACGCCGACTACACCCAACACCAACCCGAGGGCCGCGACCTCGTGCGCTGGAAGTATCAGCTCTATCTCAAGGACTACCTGCGCTGCGTTAAAGCCGTGGACGACAGTGTCGGCCGAATCATCGCCGAGCTGGCAGCTGCCGGACTGACGCAAAACACCATCGTCATCTACTCCTCCGACCAAGGCTTCTACACTGGCGAACACGGGTGGTTCGACAAACGCTGGATCTACGAAGAGTCGCTGCACATGCCCTTCGTCATCCGCTGGCCCGGCGTTGTGAAGCCCGGCACCCGCTTCACTGAAATGATCCAGAACATCGATTACGCACCGACCTTCATGGAAATGACCGGCGGCAAGACTCCGGCCGGCCTGCACGGCCGCTCGTTCGTGCCCGTGCTGAAAGGCGAAGCGCCCGCCGATTGGCGGCAAAGCATCTACTACCACTGGTTCTCCACCGGCGGCCACATGGTCCCGATCCACTACGGCGTGCGCACGCCACGCCACACGTTGGCCTATTTCACCGCCACCAACGAATGGGAACTGTTCGATCTCGAAACGGACCCGCTGCAGATGCGCAGCGTCTATGCCGATCCCGCCTACGCGCCCACCGTCACTAGTCTAAAAACCGAACTGACGCGCCTCCGCACCCTCTACGGAGACACGGAGAACCCGACGCCCACGAAGGGGAAGAAGGGCAAAGGCAAATGAACGCTTCCGTGAAACGCATCCTCCTCTCCGCACTCCTGCTCACTCCGCTGGCAGCGCTCCTCGCCGCCCCCTCTGCCAAACCCAATGTCCTCATCATCCTCGTCGATGACATGGGCTGGGGCGATCCGCAGTGCTTCAACCCGCAGTCGAAAATCGCGACGCCGCACATTGACCGGCTGGCGGCCGAGGGGATGAAGTTCACGAATGCCCACGCCGCGGCCTCCATTTGTGTGCCGAGCCGGTATAGTCTCCTCACGGGCCGGATGCCGTATCGAAATTGGAATCGAACGGCGATCGAACGGACCGCGAAAGGCGAACTAAGTGCGCTGGAAAAGAAACATTTCCCGCAGCCTCAGCTGCAACACGAACCGGGAAGATTGAATCTCGCCACCCTCATGAAGCGCCAAGGCTACGCGACGGCGTGCGTGGGCAAATGGCACCAGGGCATGTCCCGCGTCGCGCAGGCGGATGGCACACTGAAGATGACGCCGGTGGACTTCGGCTTCGATTACTACTTCGGCTTCGATGCGCCGGAACAGGGGCCCTATGCGTTCATCGAGAACAGGCGTTTCATCGTCGAGCCGACGGAGACCATCGAGGATCATCCGGGCGAGGATGTCACCAATCCCAAGACGCAAGGCGCGCATTGGCGCCAGGGTTTGGCGGCACCGGGCTGGAAATTTGAGGGCTACCTTTCAACTATTGCCGACAAGGCGGATGCGTGGGTGGCGAAACAGTCGGGGAGCGGCGGCCAGAAACCGTTTTTCCTCTACTACGCCATTCCCGGGCCCCACGCACCGTGGGCGACCGCGAGCGAGTTCAAGGGCAAGAGCGGCGCGGGCCAATACGGCGATTATGTGATGAACGTGGACGCCCTGATCGGCCAAGTGCTGGCGACTTTGGACAAGCTGAAGCTCAAGGAAGACACGCTCGTCATCTTCTCCAGCGACAACGGCCCCGTCTGGTATCCGCAGGACATTGCGAAGTTCGGCCACCGCGCTGCCGGTCCGTGGAATGGCATGAAAGGGGCGCTCACCGATGCCGGACATCGGATGCCCTTCATTGCGAGCTGGCCGGGCAAGATCCCAGCGGGCGGATCGTGCGGCGAGTTGATTTGCTTCGCCGATCTGATGGCGACGCTCGCTGCGCTGCTCGGCGAAAAACTCCCGCACGATGCCGGCGAAGACAGCTTCGACTTCTCCCCGTTGTTGCGGGGCGAGAAGCCCGCGTCGCCCATCCGCCGTGGCATGGTCCACGTGAACTACGGCTCCTACACGCTCGCGATTCGCGACGGCGATTGGAAGCTCATCCTGCCCGCCTTGGCCTATGCGGTGAAAGACGGCACCATCACACCCGACACCATCGTCGAAACCACGGGCAAAGGACCGAATGACAAATTCCAGCTCTACCATCTCCGCACCGATCCCGGCGAGTCCACGAATGTCTTCACGCAAGAACCGGCCAAAGCGAATGAACTCTTCACCGTGCTGAAGGCCGACCTCGCACGCGGCAGGAGCCGCTGATGCCGTCACCCATCGCCATCATATCATTCATGAAACACCTCAGGCTCCTCACTGCACTGCTGCTGACGTCGCTGGCGTAACTGTCGACCGCCGCGCCCGCTCTACACCGTGATCGCCGGCCACGTCGGCGCCGGAGAGCCTTGCTTCGAGACACTACCGCCGAGACCGCGACGACGGCGGCGGCGCAAATGCCCAGGAAATCGGGCTGCGTGTCCGCACCAAGTCGTCGTGGTCTTCCGCCAGCGCGGGCCACACCGCCACGCACACGTGCTCGGACAGGGCGGTCAAAAGTGCTGACGGGCTGGCAGCGAAGAGTTCGAGGCAGCCTCGTGCAAAATGCCATTTCCTCGCGGCTACCGAAGTAACTGAAAGGTGCGTGATCGCCGTGTTCGTGCTCGCACACCTTCACCGCGCTCCCCTTGTTAATCTCATTCGAACTATGGGCCCACTTCCCCACCTCTGCCGTTTGACGTTAGCCCTGCTCGCCGTCTCCTTCGCCGCCGGCGCCGAGGCACCCCTCGCACTCAAC
>Ga0114974_10002796_pt1 | contig 13405 bp, 23 predicted proteins | sample S_130206_EF_Meta_FD_87318 | JGI IMG/M metagenome (GOLD analysis project Ga0114974, IMG submission 87318) | Freshwater microbial communities from Lake Simoncouche, Canada to study carbon cycling - S_130206_EF_MetaG | ecosystem: Environmental > Aquatic > Freshwater > Lake | place: Lake...
AAAGGTTAAAAAAGTTATAACATTGCCAATAAAGAAGATAATTTAATACTATTCATTTCGTTTAATTTCCTTAAATGCTCTATTGTTACACCTTTATTCATTAGATTATTTAATATTAAAATTGGTTCTTCCTGTGGATCATTAATACCGGCTATTCCACCTGGCATTCCTATACCACCATCATTAATACCTAAAAATTTACTTACTCCTGCTATCATTAAACCTTGTATTTGAGGATTTTTTAATAATTCGGTAAATGTATCTTTTTCAACAGGTTCATCAATTTCAAATTCCCTTTCACTTAATTTAGATAATATTAAGTTTTGATTTTCAATCATTGCTTTAAGTAAGCTAGAATTTTCATTATCTCTTACTCCTGCAATATGATGAGGATTATATATAGCACGTTCAAGTTCGGCAGGTCTAAATTGAATTGAACAATAATGAGGTGTAACGTTAGTTATGTATCCTGCTTTATCTTTTGTAGGGTGTAATTTTAATGTTAATAGACTACCTACCCCATTTTGTTCAAAAGCGGATATATTCTTTTCTAATATTTGTCTTCCTGCGTCTTGGTCGTCATCATTCCAAGAAAAATTAAGTTGTTTTGGCCCCGACCATACAGAATAATATGGAGTGGACGCGTTATCATCGTACCACTCCATTATTCCTCGTGTGCCTGTCACCATTGCGTTATTAACAGCCATACTATTATTTTTTAAAAATGGTAATAAATACCAAAAGAATAAGCTACACCTGTGGTAGCTAATGCAGTTGGTAATACTACATAAGATTTTACCCACGAAATTGTAATACCATTAACCGCAGGAAGTTCAAAAGTATATGGATCACTAGCACTATTTACAATGTTATTTAAACCCAACATAGGTGTATTATAAACTAATTGTAAATCGCCCTCGTATAAAGTCAAAAAAGACTTTTTTAAATCCGCAGTAGTTACCGGTGTGCTACCTGTTAAAGGAGTTGCAGTAATTGTTCCCGCAGTATATACTTGAATTGCAGTTATTTTAGCATTACGCAAGTTAGGTAAATCCGGGAAATAAAAACGGGTTAACGTGGAACCACTAGGAACCGCGATTTCTACCGCTTCAAATCTATCGATACGTATCATAAATGCGTTTTAAAAATTATAAAAATGGTGGTAATATCCGACCACCGGCGGTAGCGTTTAAACTTCGCAAAAGTTATTTTACTGAAGTACAGTTTTGAGCTAAAATACCATACCAATTCACACAAACGTAAGTATTAGAATCCAAAGTACTTGGCGCACCTGGTAATACGATACTTGCGTTAATGTTACTAGCACCATTTAACACAATATTTGGTTCACAAACTTGTAAAGCATACTCATCAAAAGACGATTGGTCGATTAAATATTGAGCAGGACTTGTAGCCGTTGCAGAGTTAAAGTTTGTGTTTTGTTGTGCCTGTGGAATGTCTAAATGTTGTAAAATAGCCCACTTAGGTAACACGTTTTGGTTGTTTACTTGAATATTCAAATAACCATTATATAAAGAATATAATTGTGCGTTTCCTGTTGAGAAAGCAGTTTTATTTGGATAAGTGTAAGATTGTGCTACTGCGCTTGTAGAAGCACCACTTACTAAAGTAATTTGAATACCACTAACAATGAACAGGTCTTGAAGTGATAAACGTTGTTCACGAACCGTTGGTGTGCCGTTAGTATTATCATTAATTAATACCGGTACGTGATAAGAAGCACTTGAAGTTGTCAATAAAACTTCACTTCTTAAATAAGAGGGTGTTAATACTGCGTGAGAAGTATCATAACCTAATTGGTTGATTAGCATTCGAGAATTCTCGAACACGAGACGGGCGCCCATTTGAGTAGCCATATTTATTTATTTTTTATTTTTTATTAAATGTGAAAAAAGTTGATTAGCATTTTTCTAAAATTGCCGCGTTTCTAACACCTGCAATGTATGTACCTTTGTTTGCTAATTGAGTTCCTGCAATATTGCGTACAGGTTGGTTACCATATTGATTATACATAGCACCTACACCTTTTAATACTCCTGTACTTTGCAAGATTTTAACACCACCAACGGCAATCATTCCGGCACCTAATTGTGCGCCGACATCACCTTTGATAAAACGTGGAGTTAATACACCTGCAACGATAGGTACTGCACCATTAATTAGGTTTTTAGTACTTGCTGACATTGTACTTGTCGCGGTTGCTTTGTTAATCATATTACCAACGAATTGAGCAATTACACCACCACCTACTAAGTAAGCTGCACTTGTAATTGTACCACCCATTCCACTCATTGCGTGTTTTCTGCGACGGGTATGGTGGCGTTTTTTAGCGTAAGATTTTCTTCTTGCCATTTTGTTTTTTTTTAATTGTTTATGAGAAAATTGTTATAATAATTTTTTTAATTCTTTTGAATGTGTATTTAATTCTTTTACAATCTTTTGAAAATTTGAAATAACTTGTCTTGCTCTTTGTTTTTCCATTGGACTATATTTTAATCTTATCATTTCTGCTTTAATATGATTAATAGCTTTTTTATAATGATTAATTTCAGCTAAAGTTTTAATATATTTATCAGTAATATGATGAACTGAACCCATCATATGTTTATGTTGAGCCTCATCTAATTTATCAACATTCCGTTTTACAATATGAATTTTATTCAAAATACCTTTTTCAGTAATTTTTTTCTTTTTTACACCACTAATTTTTCTTTTACGTTTAGTTGTTGAATATCCGTGTGGCATTTTTAAACCTTTCCTGGCTAATTCTCTTTTAACTGCGGCGCTATCTTTAGGCCCGGCAATTCTTTTTTTAGCTACTTTTTTACGAACTACTTTTTTAGCTACTTTCTTTTTTCCGTACACGTGTGCAAAGGCTTCTTTTAAAGAAACACCACTTTTTTGTCTATATGCAATAGCTTTTTTAAATTTTTCTTTTGCTATTTTTTGTGCAGAAGTCATATTCTTATTTTTTTATTAATAATAATATTGCTAAAGCTATTCCGCCATAAAGCAATAAATTTTTATTGTTAGATAATAAAGCAGTTACAGGAGTTGCATTATAATTAATTTCACTATCAGTAAACATTGCTCTTTGTAAATTAACATACATATTATTTCCGTCCGGAACCCTATTTCTTATTGATAGAATATAGTTATTAAAATATATTTTATCGTCTGCTAATAAAGTTTGATAATCAGTAGGATAATTTTGTTTATACCATAATAGTAATTTTTCTGCTTCTACATCTTTTGCTTTATCACTTATTTTTTGTCCTGTTGCAATTACTAAACCTAATCTATTACGCGCGTCGCTTGTTTGTAATTGTCCTTTAATTGCGTCTATTATATTGTTTGCGTCTTTCGCCGGGTGTTGAAACATATTACTAACCCACGGAATTAAATAAGGTAAAGCTGTTATTGCTGATTTTACAACTAAAGCAATAGGAATAAAACCTAATGTTGCATTAACATTATTATTTGAATTATCCTTATATCCTATATAGTTTATACTATTCACTATCTTTTTTTAGTTAAAAAATAAATTCCTAAACCGGCAACTGCTAACAATAAAATTGTATTTGTACTTATTCCTGTACTTGGTGTTACCGGGGGGGGTGTATATTTTTGTGAAACACCACCACCACTATAATTGCTTGGAGTTCCTTTTGTTGCGGTAATAATACCAGGAGTTGCTTTTAAAACTGAATCTAATACGTCAGTTAAAGTACTTCCGATACCTTCATTACTATTAATACCACTTAATCCTACTAATGACATTTTATTTATGGTTTTATCTTTATAAAAATATGGTTGTTTTTTTTCATTAAATTTATTTAGTACAGGGTCAATCCAAAATTCTTCACCATCACCACGAACAACACAAAAAACGTGTTGCGGTATTTTATCGAATGGGTCATATGAAGCAAATCTATATAATACCTCAATATCTTCACCTGTATTCCTACGAATTGCATCTGCAATACCACAGGCCATAAGACTATATGATTTGCAATCGGAAGGTGTACTAATTATACTTGCAGGTGATTTAAGAAATTGCAATTCATTGCTTTCAATTGAATAAGGTACATTCTTTTTTAAAAAATCATATATATTTTTTGAAGTATCCTGTAAATCACTACCAATAAAATATGGGAATATTTTATCGTATTCATCTATATATTTATTATGTGTTTTTAGTATTCCCGATATAATATCATTAACACCTTGATTTTCTACTACCACATTTTGTTGGTTTAAGAATGGTGTTAATTTACCTAATATCGTATTTTTACTTATCATTAAAAATTATAATTAAATTTTAATGGTATTGAAATAAAATCCACTAACATATTACCTTTAAATTCTAAATAAAATTTATTAGTTTGAAATTTACGTAATAAATCAGCAACTCCTAAATATGATAATGTTACAGGTATATTAATAATTGTTGAACCGGAAGCAATTGTATATGGTGTAATTCCAAAAACACTACCTACTAATGCTCCATCAATATATAAATCACCGCTAATATTTTGTAAATCCGCAGTAGTATATGTTGGATTATTTACTTGAACCTGTAATTGTAAAATAGGTTCAGTTAAACTTAACCTTGAAAAATCTAAACCTTTATAAAAAATATTGATGCTTTTAGATAAAAGATATTTGCTATAAGCAATATAACCTAAGACACCAAATATTATCCATCCCCAATAATTCTTATTCATTCAAATTAATTGTGCATAAAAGTACGGCTTTTAGGTTACAAAATAACCAAAAAAACACTTTTTTTGTTAAATTTTCGTATTGTGGATAAGTTTAGGGTACAATTTAGTCTTATATTCGCAGAATAAAATTATATTCGCACCATCATAGATGGTCGAATATAATTTCTAAAGTACCCGTAAAACGACCTTTACATTAACTTTTTTCACCTTTAATTTACATATTAGGCAAAAAATATTAGGTTATATACAAATTTTTTATAAATTTGGGTATTACTAACATTTAAACCGCTTATTATGGCAAATTCAACTTTGCAGGAGCATACACTCCTGGATATTGTTCGACTGCAAAAAAAAATCGCAGTTTTAGAACAATTACAATTACTAAAAAATTGGAATAACATTAGGATTATGTTTGAAGCCCATCGGGATTTTAAACAGGATTTTATTATTCTAGACCAATTTGTTTTTCCATTCCAATTGGAACAGGAATTGAAAAATTTAATTGAAGATTCAATCGACCAATTAAACAGGGATTTAGAAACTTTATCTTTCAAATTAAAAACCATTAATGATGAGAATTAAAAAATATTCTATTGAGCAAATTTTTGATTGGTTTTCTTCTAACGAAGATTTATTAAAAATGCAATATGATAAACATATTACAAAGGATAAAAAAATACCTAAAAATGCTTTTCCGTTTGAAAGATTTTGTCTTATTATGTTTGACCGAGAAATGAACGAATATGATAATTTAATAAAAAAAACTAAAAAAAATTTATGAAAACATTAATTAGCAATGCTTTTACTACTATGCCTGTACAGGACAAATTCGGTTCACTAGGATTTCCTAGTAATGGATTAACTAAACTTGAATATTTTGCTCTTGAAATTTACAAGACAATTTATCAAGATAAAATAATGCCGGAAACTTTAATAAAAGTATCTATTGAGGACGCAATTAAATTTTTACAAACTTTGGAGCAAAACCAAAAAAACATATTAAATGAAAAAGAACCAACAAAAACCCTTATTGAATCATAATGCACAGGCAGTAATAATTTTAATAATTGCCTTTATAGTAACCGCTATTTTAGAAAATTGGTAAATGGAAAATAATACTAACATTCAAAAACCATCCATTGACCAATTACTTGAACTGCGAAAATATAATGCCGACCATATTCCCGATAAAGAAAATATAATCTTGAAAATTGGGGGCAGGGCGGTAGGTAGTACTCAAGCATATGTTATATACGGGGGGTTACCAAAGGCAGGCAAATCTAGTTTTCTCAATTCCTGTATTGCATCTGCATTTGTTCCTTATGATATTTTCACAATGAAAATTACTCTACCGGAGCAAAGGCGAAGGCTATGCCTATTTGATACGGAATCATCCGATTATGACTACTATAAGCGCATAGAATCAATTAAAAATTTTGCTGAACTTTCACACCTTCCGGATTACTTTGATAGTTTTCAAGTCCGCGAAGATGGAACAGGAACCATTCGTAAAATGGTAGAAAGATACCTAGAACTTAATTCCGATTGTTCGGTATTGGTTTTGGACGGATTATTAGACCTTATTGTAAATTATAACGACGAAACGGAATCGTCAATGCTTACTAAATGGTTAAAAAAAATTACCAAGGTGTACGACCTATTAATAATTTCAGTCTTGCACTTTAATAAATCCAACGATCATACTACCGGTGTAATTGGTTCCCATTCTGACCGCTTTGCACAATCTACCTTAGAAGTAAAAAAAGACAAAGAAAATAATACTTTTGTAATGCAATCTAGGTTTATGCGTTCGGACGCAGATTTTGAACCGGTTACATTAATGAATTTTAATGGTAAGTTTCAACAAGTAGGGAATGAATCAGTAAAGAAAAAAGGCGCAAAGGCTTCCGACCTGGACTCAATGGAATCACGAAGGTTGTGTAATCAAATAGTAAGTATTCCAATGCTATATAGTGAAATAGTGGACGAAATTAAAGAACGTACCGCAGAATCTAATACTTACGCAAAGCAATTAATAAAAATATGGATTAATAATGCCTACGTTGTGAAAGACCATAACAATAAATATAAAACCCGCTAACTTTTTTAACCTTTATGAAAAAGCTAATATTTTTTATTGAATTATCTTTTAGGTTCTTATGCGCAGTAATATTTGCGCTTATTGTAATGGGTTGGGTACTTTTAGAACATATCATAAAATAATATAACTTAATTAAGAAAAAATGAAAATTATAATTACTATTCTTATTTGGGAATTATTAAAAACAATATTTTATAAACTTTTAAATCGTTAATTATGAATATGAAAAAAATCTATTATTTAGGACATCGAATTTTTGAAATTGCAGGGCAATATGTAGTGAGTTTAGACAATAGCTATCACAAAACATTGACAAGTGCAAAATGCCATCTTGATTGGTTATTAAATTAAAAAAAGAAAGGCCTCCTTTTTTAGAGGAGGCCTAATTGAATATATTTACTAACATTCAATACCGAAACCGGCAACTTTTTTCACCACAAATATATGCAAATATGAATTACACGCAAAAAATTTATTTTATTATACAGGAACGCAGGGGCGCCTGTTTACCCGACTTAATGGAGGTAACCAAGTACAAAAGAATTACAATATTAAGGGCATTAAGCAAATTGTTAATAACACGTAAAATAATAAGCCTGGACTATCTAGGTAGTAAGTTTTTCGTAATAAATCCTAAAAACCTATAATATGGCTAAAATACTCTATACCGCCATCGTTTTTTTCGATAATGGCAATAAGGTAAGGAAATACCGAAATATCTCAAATTTGGGCAGTTTTATGCGTTTTTTAGGGGAAATAGGCGCCCACTATTGCAATTTGTACTATAAGGAAACTAATGCCTATTATAAGCGGTTATATGCAAAATAAGGAAGGCCGTGTAGAAACACGGCCCGATGGATTCAAACCTTCAATTTTAACCTATGCAAAACTCGTTTAACTTAAAAAAAGTTGTTTTTCGGCATTCCGCCTATTTTGTAAACCTGTACTTATTTTTCCATCCGAATAGACCCATCTGTCAAATTCACTAGCCACCGCAGGTGCATTATAACCTGCATTCAATAATTTAAGCAAATTACTATTTTGCAAGGCTCCGCGCCCTAAATTATAACTAAACGAACTTAATGCAATTAATTGATTGTCGCTAACAGGTACCTTTACAATTGATTGTACAAAAGAATAATCCTTTTGCGCTTCTTTTAAGAGCCATTGTTTTGCGGTTTCTTTGCCAATAATATCCCCTTTTTGAACAGGTCTATTTTCATCCCAATTAAATCCACTTCCATAACCAACCGAATATTGTTTATTATCCCAATATGCGACAGGTGTAAATTTTTCCCATCCGCCAATAAAATTAAATATATTGTCGCTAATGGTTCCGAAAGGGGTTTTATTTAGTGCCTTTGCTATTCTTGTTCTTAACATATATAAAATTAGGGCCGTTGCCAGGATCCCTAGAACGGCCTTTTTATTTTTTGTCATACCATTATTTTGAATCCTGTGCTGATGCACCTAATAAAAAAGTGCAAATAGTTGCAACAATTTGACCTGCTCCCTGTAATTTACCTGTGCCACTTGTAGCAAAGTAACCTCCAATTGAAGCTAATAATCCGAAGATTGTAGTTTTTAAGTTTTTCATTCTTTGTCCTTTTTAATTTTTTTAATATTGTAAACGATTGTAGTAATTGAAGCAATCCCACTTAATAACATAAACAAGGTACCTGCAATCATATTAACTTGATTAATACTTAATATGTAAGTTCCTACGCTTAAAATTGCGCCTGTAATACTTGTATGGTCTAAATGATTATTGTTCATCTTTATCTAAAACTTTTTTTGCAATAGTGTTAAAGGCTTCTGCCACCTGTACTGCGGTGTCAATGTTTGCCATTACACCTTTTTTAATTGATTCGTCAATCAAGGCTTTGATAATTTCTAAGGCTTTTTGGTTTTCCATATATGTTTTGTTTTGATTAAACTAAGGTTAAATTTAATTGCGTTGCTCCCCATTGGTAAGCATAACTATTTGAATCTGGACTACTTGAATAAGCTATATAATCTGCATCTTGCATAATTAAGTTTCCTTCCGCTACTTGTATATTTTCACTTGTAAATAATTGCCAATAAAATGTAGCACTACTTGTTAAATTATCATTAATACTATTCATATTAAAAATAGTGGCTAAAACCATTATTCCATTGTACCATATTGATACAGGTTGTATTTCTTTCATATTAATTAATATTATTTTTTACTAATTTATTGTTTAATTCTTGAATTGCTTTTATCATTATTGGAACTAATTTTGAATAATCCACTCCTTGATAATCTGTTCCATCTTTTATTCCGCTAACTGCATAAGGTAATATTTTTTGCAATTCGTGGGCAATTACTCCGTCCATTCTATTTTCTAATCCTTTCCATTTAAAATCATAAACTTTTATTAATGATAATTTTTCTAAACCATTAATTTGTTTAAAATCTTCTTTTAATCTATAATCACTTGTAGTGTTATATAAAACTGCATCAGTTAAACCTGCTCTTTGTATGCTACCTATATTACCACCACTTGCTTTTCTAAAGTATAAAAAATATGCGTTTGACGCATCATCACTATCTCTCATATCAATACCAACCTTGCTAGTAAAACCGGAATAAATATTAAACTTACCATTTAAACCTGTTGTACCAACTTCTAAAATATTTGCAACATTTACAACACCTGAATTTCCAATAACAAAAGCATCACCTACTGAATAAGTATTAAAACTATAATTTAAAGATGTTGATGTACCTGTTGCATATAATGTACCATCTCCACCTGCTGCATTTTTAAATAATATTGCTTGATTACCTGAACCTGCTTGTATTATTATAGCCCTTCCTGTTGCAGATGCAGTACCAAACGAGCTTCCATTAACATTCGAACGAATTGTACCACTAACGTCTAATTTATATCCTGCATCGGTTGTTGTTCCAACTAATACGTTTCCACCGGCTACATTTAATCCTAATGGTGTATTTGCAGTACCTTGCCAAACTGCTTGAATTTCTCCTCTACCTGTTGTTGCATCAATACCAAATAACATTTGTTTTCCGGTAGTTCCAGATGCTTCACCTATTCTCATTATAGTACCTAAAGCAGATACCACTTGTAATTTTGATAATGGGGAAGCCGTACCAAAACCAAAATTTCCGGTAGTGTTTATATAAGAAGGAGAATTATTTGCGTGAAGTGTTATAGTAGTAAAAGTAGGAGATGTCATTCCTAAAGTATATGAATCATCCGATTCTCTTAATGCTACAAATCCTGCACCTAAACTATTATTAATTTGAATACCATAACCACCCGAAGCAACATTACTTAAAATTAACGGCCCTGTTAAAGTTCCACCTGTTAATGGCAAATAAGAACTTAAATCACTTGTTAAAGCTAAAGTACCTGTCGTAGCAGGAAAAGTGTAATTATATCCTGCTAATGTTTGAAAAATAAAATTGGCACCACCGGTTCCATTTGCTAAAGCAAAATTAACACCATTAGTTGAACCATATATATTTGTATATGAAGCAGTAGCACCACCACTAGCATATCCTAAATTTAAACCATTTTGTACGTTTTGTATTCCGGTAGTAGTAACATTTGCACTTAAAGTAATTGCATTTGTAGAACTATTTATTGAAAATGGTGTATTTGTTAAACCATTATTATAAATATCGAAACTATTAGCACCTGCATTATAGGTATTACCTATTCTCCATTTACTTACACCTGCGTTTTGAAAAACTAAATAAGCATTGCTTGAGCCTGTACCATTAAAAGTAGCATTTGTGCCTGTTCCGTGAATATCTAAAGGAGCACCTGGACTATTTGTACCTATACCTAATCTTTTATTAGTATTATCCCAAAAAAATGTTGAATTACTTTGACTTTCTAAACCACTTGTTCCTGCAAATAAAACTGAACCTGCGGTGTTTCCTGTATTTGTAATTGAATTACTAGACAATCCACCTGCGGTAATTACTATGCCTGTGGCAGTAGTATTACCATTTAAACAAACACTACTTAATGTTCCGCCACCTACTCCTGCGTCCGCTACTAACGTCCACGCGGAACCTGTGTCCTCAAAAATTTGTCCGGAATCAGTAGATATAAATAACCTTCCTGCAAAACCATAAGTAGGTCTATTTGCTAATGTATCGGTGTACATTGCCGGAGTTCCTTTTTGGTTTAATATATCGTAAAATACTCTTACACTCATTTGAATTAATTTGTGTTATTACACGTTTAAATATCTTTTACGAACCACTACTACGTTGTTACCTGTTGTTGTTGTTCCAAAATTTACAAAAAATCTTTGGCTTGTTACCTCACCTGTATTACCCGAAATTTCAAATTGTTGGTTAGGTTGCAAAGTAATATTTTCAATTTTGGCTACACTCGTACCATAATTAATAAAAGTTAATCCATTGTATGGATAACCACCAACGTATTGGCTCGTATCACAGGTGTAAAAATCTACCTCGTATTTTAATGCGGTTATATTTATATCAGTCATTTTATATAGTATTTGGAATGTTACCTAATTTTTTATATCCCGAAAGTGAAAAATGTGCGCGGTATGAATTATCTGCAATTACTTGGTTATTTATATCTAAAGTTTGCACAATTGGTACACCTGTATCGTTAGATGGGGCCGCCGGATTAGGTGCGGTTGGATAATCCAATAATGCAGTTGCAGAACCTTTTTTTCTATAATATAAATATAGACCTAAGCCTACTATACCTAATAATATTAATGTTTGATTACTAAACATTTTTTTTTCTTTTTTCATACTTTTATTTAATTATATTATAAAAATTCTCCTCTATCTAATTCACCTACTTCAATACTTCCTTTTAATGTTGGTGTTGTATTATACCATATAAAATCAGAAAGAAAATTTTGCCCACTTCCATAACCACCACCACCGCCACCAAAATCGCCACCACTTGCACTACCACCACCTCCACCACCGGTAGATTGTTGTGGATTAAATAATAAACTATCAAACATACTTAATGACATCGGCGGTTTTTCCGTATCGGTTGGTATATCTTCTGCCGGGCCATATTGTCCTTTATCTAATTCACCTACTTCAATACTTCCTTTTAATTCCGGAGCAGGTGCAATTGGTGGAATATAAATATCAATAGGAGGATAATATACAGGTTGACTAGGTGTACTTACAAAATAATCACCTCCTCCACCTCCTCCATATTCTCCTTTATCTAATTGGCCTACTTCAATACTTCCTTTTAATTCGGGAGCAGGTGTTTCATATACAGGAAAATTATAAATTGGTTCCGGTCTTGTATATACAGGTGGCTCATATATTGGCGCACTTGGATATTGTATTACGGGCATTATTTTAATAATATCCAAAATAGGATTTGTTAACACCGGAAGCGCACTAATTGGACTAGGTTGTGTTGGTTCAATATATACAGGTTCGCTAGGTGCATAAATGGGTTGCACAGGTGCCACATAAACAGGACTTGGTGCAATCGGTTGCATTTCGCTACCGCCACCTGTCGTTGGGGGAACGACAGGTGCTATTGTACTTTTCTTTTTAAAGAATAAATATAAACCAATTCCTGCGACTGCCATAAGCAATAAGTTTTTTTGGTCGTTGTTTTCCATTTTAAGCGGTTTGAATATCATTTTTAAAAACAAAGCCAGGTATTCCATTCATAAAACTTTCACCAATTACAACGGAATACATTTCAGTTCCTTTGGTTCCTGTCATTGTCATTCCAATTCCATCGGTGTCGTAAGTATAAATAACATCCATATTATTGTCAAATACCTGTGTTCCTTCTTTGGAAAATATTTGTGTTGTTCCGCTTGGAACATTATTTTGATAATCTAATACTTTTACATTTCCTGTTAAATTTGTTGATTTTTTAAAGGATGAAAAAAGTACATATGCTATTGCAAGACCTCCTAATACTTTTATATATTGAAATTTATTAGATTTTACTCTTTTTCTAGTTGTCTTTTTTTTCTTAGATGCTCTTTTCATATATTAAAATCTAAATTTTATTCCTTTACGGGAATAGTTATCATTAATTTTGTTTATTTCAGTTCGGTTTAAATTACCTATAATAAATTGAACTAAATCTTGCATTCCACCGGTAGGCACTCCAAAAAAATACTCTTGTCTTTGTCCGAATGTATCGTACAAAATTGAAAAATCTGCATCATTTTGCACTCTAGCTATTTGCATTCCTGCATCACTTTTATTATCACTTATACCGGAATGGTATAAATCATTATAAATATTATTAGCAATTATTTGCCACTCTCCCCTGCTTTTTGTAGGTGTTTGAGTTATAATAGATTGGTTTAAATAATCTTGAATATTTTGTGTTTGAGTTAAATCTTGTTTAATTTGGGCATCACTTTGCATAAATCCCAATTTAATAAGAATAGGTTTTAATATTAAAAAATAACCTGCGCCAATACCAATTGCGTAAGTTATTATTTTTGTATTTGGATTATTTTCTGCCATTTTATTAAAGGTTAAAAAAGTTATAACATTGCCAATAAAGAAGAT
>Ga0114974_10002797_pt1 | contig 13404 bp, 2 predicted proteins | sample S_130206_EF_Meta_FD_87318 | JGI IMG/M metagenome (GOLD analysis project Ga0114974, IMG submission 87318) | Freshwater microbial communities from Lake Simoncouche, Canada to study carbon cycling - S_130206_EF_MetaG | ecosystem: Environmental > Aquatic > Freshwater > Lake | place: Lake...
AATTTATCATCTTCTTTAGATGTTAATAATGTTATATTTTTACCAGATTTACATGCACCTTTTATAAAAAAGGATGTTTTAGAGTTTTGCAAAGATACTCAAATGAAGTATAATTGTGGTACTGTAATATTTGCTGGAGATGTAATAGATGGTCATGCTTGGTCATATCATGAACATGATCCTGATGGACTAAGTGTTGGTGATGAGTTGTCTGCTGCTAAAGAACAGCTTAAAGATTGGTTTAAGGCCTTTCCAAAAGCAATTAGCTTAATGGGTAATCATGACTTATTAATTCAGCGTAAAGCTAGAACAATAGGATTATCAAGGCATTTTATTAAGGATTTTGGCTTAACAATTGGAGCTCCTAAAGAATGGGAGTTTAAATTAGAGCATATTCAAGATAATGTTTTGTATAAACATGGTAGTGCTGGAGATGCATTTAAAGTGGCAACAGAAAGTAGAATATCTACTTGTCAAGGCCATTTTCATTCTAAAACATTTGTACAATGGTCTGTGAGTGAAAAAGATGCTATTTTTGGACTACAAGTTGGTTGGGCTGCAGATAGACATAAATATGCCTTTGATTATGGCAAAGCTTTTGCAAAGAAACCAATTATAAGCTTAGGTTTAGTTCTTGACAAAGGACAAACTCCTATAGTAAAATTAATGAATCTATAATTAACCAAAAGGCAGTAGTTTAACAATTACTGCCTTTTTAAATTTTAAAACATGCAACTATATCAAATAATAATACTTTTAACTTTACATTGGGTTTTTGAATTTGCTTTATGTAAATCTGAAGCTGATTCACATGGAAATATAAATTTAAAATCAATATTTAAACATTCATTGCTTTATTCATTTGGTTTCTTTTCATTTATATTTGTTTACATTATAATAAACATATATCATGGCAATAATCCACCAAAGGTTTTATTGTTATTTCCACTAATTTGTTTTATTGGACATTCAATTATTTCTTTTATAATGAATAATGTAAACACTAAACTATGGAATGCTAGAAGTTTAAGACAACTATTTATAAATATTGGCTTTGAACAACTTTTATATCAATTATTCTTAGTTGTGTCATTCTATTTATTAATTTCATAAAACAAAAAGGGGAGCTCAGTAATGAACTCCCCTTTAAAAAAATTTCTAACCGCCAATTTATTTTCTACCAGGCGAGTTATTTCCTAACCTGTAAACATCAAATACTTGTTTTCCTCCAGGAATTACATTTTTAATTGCAACTACACCTTTGTTTTCACCTTTATAATCACCTGACCTATAATTGTATTTCTTTTCACCACTAAACATAAATGGAGCATATCTAATTACTTTAGAAACATCTGTTAATGTTTTTTCAATAGGAACTGATGTAAATGAATGTTGCATATCTAAAGGACTATAAAAGAATAGTAAGTCAGCACTAACTTGGTTTAATAATCTTAATCCAAATTTATATGATGGTTTTCTACGCAATTCTTTATCATCAAATCCAGCTTTAAGTAACAATAATGCAGTTAAAATAATTAATTCAGTAGCATTTTTACGCATATTATAAGAATCTACCTCATCAAATTTATTTTTTTGAAGAGACTCAATATCACCTTTTAATTTAGCAGACATGTATTTAAAGGCTTTTGCATAAGTTCTATATCTGCCTCTTATATCTGAATCTAATCTATCATCAAATCTTTCACCACCAAATCTTGACTCAATAGCTGCAGGAATCCACTTCTTAAATTGAAATGCAGCTCTAAATAAACTTTGTTGAGCTAATATTGAAGAATCTTTAGATGAATATCTACCATGAATCATTTGATTAACACGTTGAACTTTATTTGTTAATTTATTTAAATCAATGTTTTCAAATTTATATCCCATTAAATCTTCATTCCAAACACCATTTTCATCAAAAGCTTCCCATGTTGATATAACTTCTCCAGACTTAGTAGTAACTTTATTTTTAAGCATTATTGCAATCATTGTAGTAATCTGTAATTTATTTTCAGCAATTCTTTGAAAACTATATGCTGCTGGAATTATTTTTTGAAGAAGGTTTTTAGTACCAATTTTTATTTTTTCTAAATTTCCGTGGTCATCCATCTCCATTAAAGGATTTATTTGCTCTGTAATTTTTGATAACTTAGAGTTTTCATTAGATTTTTGAGAAAAGAATATACTATTAGCATCTACTAAATTTTTAGTTGTAAAATATCTTCCTCCAATTGATTCAATAATATTACCAATTCCACCAATAGTAAAGTTGGCAGCAGCAGCAAATGGGTTAAATCCAATTCTTAATAATGAAGTGTATTTTAAAGCAAAATCAATAGCATCAGCTGTATTATTTCCAATCCAATCTTTTTCTGATTTCATCTCTCCTTTTACCTGCATATTGATAAAACCTTCAACCATTTTATTAAGGTTTGTGTTTTTACCTTTATCTCTTTTACCACCTACAATAAATGCTTTTTCTTCTAATATTTCTTGAAGTAACTTAGTTTTAGGTAAAACATCACTCATTTCTCTATAAGAATTTCCAAAATATACAAACTTTAACAAAACTTCACCTAAATCAGATGACTTTTTATTTGCAGGTAGATTACCTATGTACTTTAAAGGAACTTCATCTTTTTCTAAGTCTCTATTTATAAAATAACCAATTTCTTTTTCATCCCAAAAATTTGCTGACATTATATGATTAATACCATCTTTTAATTTGCCCATAGAGTCTTTATCTGACTTTAATACATCAAATATAGTTGATTCTACGCTATTAGGAATAAACTCTTTATCTAAATCAACTGGAAGTTCATCAGTAACAGATGCAACAGTATCCTTAAAGAAATTGTAAAATTCTAAAAGTGGTTCATTACCTCTTTTATTTATCTCCCTAAAATTCTCATTAAAATATATTGAATTTTTAGGCTCCCATAAATCAGTTCTTTCATTAAAAGTAGATAAACCTCTTCTAATTTGATCACCATCTTCTTTTTCATAACTATCAGATATTAATTTGTAATATTCAGAAGTGTATGGTTTTGTTAAAACAGTACTACCTCTATGTTCTTGTATAAATATATTATATATGTTTTTTCCAGTAATACCTCTAGACTTTTGAAAATCTTCTAATTTAGTAACAGCCTCAGAAATTAATTTAAAACTTTTTTTATTGTTTTTTTCAATAATAGATTGTTTTTCTTTAATCATTAAACCAACAGTTTTAGCTAAATAGTTTTCAACGTCAGCAAGTGTACCAAATCCACTTTCAATTCCAGATACATCTTCAGTGATTTTTTCCATTTGTTCTTCAGTCAAAACCCTTCCTGTTAATCTAAGATGTTCTTCTTGTAAGAATTGTATAGTAAATCTCTTTAAATCTTTAATTAATTGTCTAGCTCTTTCACCAACACCATCTAAATCTTCAAATACGTGTAATGCCTTAATTGACTTTTCAATATTTTTAACATTTGGTTTAATGCCTTGTTTTTCTAAATTATATAAACTTTTTGTAAAGTCATCAATATCATCAATTGTTCTATTAGCTAAATTAATTAAATTTTGTTTGTTGTTATTTTCTTTTAAATTCATTAAAGTAGCTTCAATTTCTTGTATTTTACCTTCAATGTACTTAGATTCATCTGACAATGGAGCATTTAGTTTCTTTAATTGATTTTTCAATTGCTTAACTTCACGCTTATAATAAACATAAAAAGACTCTATATCTTGAGAAAGACCACCAGTTTTAGCTTGTTCAGTCAATAAGTTTTGTAATGATTCATCAACTCTTGAAAATTGATATACATATAATGGTTCAGTACCATCAAAAAACGCTTTAACATGATCAAGTCTAACATCTTCTTCTCCAACAAACTTCTTTTTAAGATAGTCTGCATTTTTAATTTCACTAGATTTAACTGCTTTACCATATAAGTTTGACACATTATAGTAAATATTACCAAATTTATATAATCCAGAAGGATAATTTTGAGTTCTTAATGTAAATGTTTTTTCTCTTGATGCTAACTTTTGATTATTAAAGTTTTGCATAGGAAAACCTTTCTTAATTTCATGTATAATATTATTTGCATCATACATTTCTAAGGCTAAAGTAGGGTTACCAACTACCTTACCAGCAACAAGCATTTCTGATAATTCAGAAACAATGCTATCTAATTCAGAAGTTATATTAGAATTAGGCATAAATTTGTTTATAAAGGCTTTAATAAGGTTTTTAATAGTTTCCCATATCTTTACACCATTTTCAGATTTAAGTTCATCTGGGAGCTTAGGATCAGCTATTTGTCTTGATATTAACTTACCAAGTAACTCCATTTTTAACAAATTAATGTCACCTTTGTAAGCATCAACATATTGTTGGCCTAAAATACCCTTATAATCTAATCTTCCTATTAAGTTTAATGCTCTTTTTACTAAAACATGGTCAATACCTAATGCTAAGGTTAAATCATGAGCTAATTCTTCAGGAAGTGTTAATGCACTAGCTTGATTTGAATTAATTTGAATAATTCGTTTTATAGAATCATATTTAGCAACAACTTCTTTACCATTTTTACTAAGAACTTTATCAAGAAACTCTACTTTAATGTTATTTGCTTTAATATAATCACCTAATAACACATTAACTCTATCAACTAAAGATTTTTCTTTAAGTCTTGATTCTTGTTGTTCAATCTGAAATAATTCAGTTTGACCAGATTTATCAACTTTAGGGGTTGGTTCTATTGGCTTAACTTCTTTTTTACCAACAAACTCTTTAAATCCTTCTATATCTTGTTTACTTCCTAATATGTGAATTTGTTCTGGCTGAACTACTATTTCATTATCTTCTATCTGTTTATTAGAATTAACAATAGCAGGTTTAACATAATTAGATATTTCTTTAGGAGTAAACATATCTTTATCTAAATCAGAAATATTAGCCATTCTTTCAGCAGCAGCTTTATTATCTGTAAAATATATACCATCTCCTTTAGTTCTACCATTTGAAATAATATCTTTATTAAATTCTTCAAAAGATTGTTCAGTTCCATGATAAACAATATCTTTTACTTTACTATCAGGAAATATAGTATCTAAGTATTGAGAGTATTGTTGAATAGTTCCTAATTTAGCTAATTCAGGATTAGAATCAAATAGTTCTTGTACTCCTGGCTTAACTTCTGGTTCTTCTTGTGTTTGTGAAAAATCAATTGCAGATTGTTTATTAACACTTTTATCTTTAATAGATTCTAAATAATTTATTTGATTTTGAGCAGTAGCTTTTTTATCACTTAAATATTCTTTAGCACGTTCAATTTTTTGATTAACATTTAATTTACCTTCAACTTTTCTTAATCCCCATGTAAAATTATAAGATTGACCAATCTGTCTATTGTTAAACAACATATAAACAGTTTTTTCACCACTTTTAAATAGTGAATTATTAAGAAGTGAAATTTTCTTTTTTAAGTTTATAGATTGATTTTCACTTATTTCTTTACCATAAGATGTGCCTAATATTTTATTACTCTCAGATTTTGATAATGATCCTATTGCTTTTAAAACATCTTTATTAGCAATAAACTCATCATAATTAGGATTTTTATCAACAAAATGTTCATTTAATAAATTGGAAACATTTACTTCACCAAAATCATTAACTAATCTTCTATTATCTTTAAAATTTAAATTTAAACAGTTCATAATTTTATTAAGATTTACATTTTTTATAATATTCTAGCGCTTCTTCAGCATCTAAATCAGGGTTATTTTCAAGTTCATTATTATACCAATCTATAAATTTAGGAGAATCTAATGTTTCTATATTTAAATTTAAAGAATCTTCATATTTTTGCATTTCAAAAAGGTCTTCACTTCTATTTACATTAAAACGTTCTTCTTCAAGAATATTAGTAGCTACAGAAAACGCTTGTTTGTATGCAGAATCTCCTTTTTCTATTCCAAGATATTTTAAAATCATATCAAATATTTCTTCAAATAAATTGTCACTTTTTTTAATATCAATTGGAGGTAATTCTTTAAGTTGTTTAATAAATTTACTATCCGTAAACAAAGATACAAAAAATTCATCAATTGTATAATTAGCATATGTTCCTTTTTCTGACTTAATATCAAAACCTTTTAATTTATCAACACTATAATTATATAGTGCTTTAAAATCTTCATTATATTCACCATTTTTTCTTAATGCATTGTATGATAAAGCATGTAAAATCTCATGTAATAATAAAGCTTCACTTTCACCTTTTTTAACATTTGTAAACTGAGCAATATTAATTTCATTTTTATCAACAGAAAAATAAGCAGAACTTTCAAGATCAACTTCTTTAGTAAATGAACTTACAGGTAATAAATTAACATTTACATTATTTATACTACTAAAAGACTTTAAACGAGTAGCTAAAGCACTTAATGGGTGATTTAATTCACTAATTGTGTCTAATATTTCTGATACTTTTACTGTATTTGAGTTCTTAAAATGTTTTTCTTTTATTCTTGTGTCTGGTCTAAAAAGACTATTATTAATATTAATATTAGATAAATTATTTTCAACACTAGTAGAAGGTTGAGTAACTTTAAATCTAGCTTTAAATTGTTGTTCATTTGATATATCTGTACCACTAATATCTCTAAAAGTCCAACCTTTAGGTGCTAATATCATAGTAGGAAAACCTAGTTTAATTCCAGCTTTAGCTCCAGCTTCATCAATACCTGTTTGGCCACCCGTTCTAATTGATACTATTTGATTTTCTAAATCATCAGAATACATTATATATTCTAACAATTGTTCAACAGCTTCGTCTAGTAAATTCTGAGAATATTTATTCTTCATTGTATAAATTCCATTACCAGCTATGTTTAATGTTTTAGCCTTTACAGAGTTTAAGTCACGTACAATACCTGCTGCCATACTAAAAATAGCATTATCGTTTAATTGATATCCTTTACTTAAATCAAAAGGATCAACAGCAGCAAACATCTCATCAAGATTTCTTGCAACATACTTCTTACCTTGATTCAATACAGAATTCTTTGTAAGCTTTTCTCCAGCAGAATTAAAATCAACAGCTAATGCAATAGTAGCATCTGCAGAAGCATTCTTAATAGTTCTTTCTTTATATCCTGATGTAGGTTCTTCCTGGAAATCTATTTTAACACTATTAGATAATTTAGTAATGAGTAGAGGGGATTCTTTATTTTCAGTAGCAACATTAACTTTGGTTACAACCTCTTCATCCTTTTTAACATCAGTAATAACAGGAGTAATTTTACCATCAACATCAGTAGATTCATCAGTAGAAGATATTCCTCTATCATTATCTGGTAACTGAGATTTTTTTGGAGTTTCTGATGTATTTATTTCAATAACACAACCATTTTTACCAAGTGGAGTTATTTCATTATAAACAATAGTTGCAACTTCATTTATATCATCAGTTGTACCAACATTATCATTTCTTTTATACAATTTAATCATTTTTTTGGCTTTATCAATAACTGATATAATCATTGGATTACGAGTTACTCCATCCTCATCTGTCCATTGCATATCACCAGTCCTTTTAGCAGCCTTTATTAAATTAATATTTGTAGTAATAGTACTTGGTAAACCTTCACTAGAATCTTCTATAAACATTATAGGGTCAAATGTTTTACTAAATGCCCTAGGATTATTCATAATCATTTGTTCAACAATTATTTTATTATTTAATAAAGGACCTTTTATTCTAAGTTCTTCAATAACATTTTTTCTAAAATTATTATATCCTAATTCTTCTAATATTTCTGGGTTAATTAATGTTGAAAATGAGTTAATTCCTTTAAAGAATCCAGTTGTTAAGAATGAATGTTTTATTAAATCAATAGCAAAATTCTTTACTTCTGGGTCTACTGAGTTATAAAGTGAAGTTAATCCAGCAATTACATTGTTTTTAATTTGTAATTCAAGTCTAGTTCCCTTTAATTGTAAGTAATAATTATCATTATCTTTATCATTATACTCTTTAAGTTCTTTTAAAAATGGATTATTTCTTAAAGCATTATATGAAATAGTTCCTAAAAACATTTCTTCATCAGTAAAAGCAAATATTTTATTAACTAAAGCTGGCAATGTTTTAAGCAAATTATCATATTCTTCATTAACATTTTTAAACAAAGTTGAACTATGATCTACAAATGTTCTAATAAAGCTATTCATGTATTGTCTATCTTTAACAGGGTATTCAGATATATTTTTAGAACCTTGTTGGAAAGAAAACATTTCTTTAACACCCTTATAACTTTCACTTCCATATGGGAAATATGAACTAAACCATTGTAAAGCATCTAAATGAACTTTCCATGTTTCATTAAGACTAGGGTTTCTTTCTAAGTCAAATCCATTTAATATTTTTGAATTTACTAAATCTTCTAATATATATTGTTTACTAATAATATCTTCTATATTAGGACCAACTTCTTTGTTAATTGCAAAAAACTTGTTTGCTTTAACTAATTCTTTTGATATTATTTCAGCTGATTTAAATTGAATTAAAACTCTAGCTTGATTTGAAAAATAATTTAAAAGTTCTTTTGGACTAGCAGTTTTTTCAAACTCATTAAAATCAAAGTTATTAACATATTTAAATATTTCTTTTGTTGAAACATAAAAATTAGGATCTTCTATTTTATCATACAAATCACTAACTTCTGGATTATCTTTATCTTCTAATTTACTTAATGCTGATTTTGCTTTATCTTTGTAAATAGAAATTAAAGTATCAATATCAACTCTACCTTGATTAAACTCTTTAATCTTACTTTCATTACCTTCTAAAGCTTTAGCTAACTCTTTAAGAGCAGGTTGTCCAATAAACGTTAAAGAATCATTTGTTTCAACTCCAGACCTCATAATAGTGGCTAAAGTATCCATAGTATAACTATTTATATTAAGGTAAGCTAATATATCAAATTTAAGGTCATCAAGTGTAGCAGCCAATAAACTACCTAATTCATTAGCAATTAACTTTCCACCATCATTATATAGTCTATGGAAATCAGTTCTTTTTTTACCATCAATATTTATGGTTTTATTTAAATCTAAATAAGACTTATAAGTACCATCTTTTTGTTTTTCCTTTATATAACTAGCTGTATTTAAATCCATTAAAACACCAAAAGAATGTCCAGAAACATGTAATGCTGCTTGACCTTTTATAGTAATACTAGTATGACTTCTTTTCTTTATTTGACGTTGATTATTACTACTAAAAAAATCTATTTCTTGTTTTGATCCAAAATTATCATTTTTAAAATCAACTAAAGCCTTAAAACCAGATGGTTTAATTAATAGATTTAAATTACTAAGTTCTGTTAATATATTAAAATATTGATTTATTATTTCGTTATCTCTTGATGATTTTGGGTTCTGCTCTTCAATAGGAAGTTTAGCAAAAAATTCAAAATCCATTGGATATTCTCTTTTTTTATTTGCATAACGAAGATATTGACCATATCTTAATGTAGTATCTTCTTCATTAGCATAGTATTTATATTCTTCAAATACAACTTCTTTATCTTCATTAATTGTTTTATAAAAGTCTTTACCAATAAAATAAACCTTATCAAAGTCAAAGTCAGAACCAAATTGTTTTGTTATTTCAAGAGGAAGTAAAATAAAATTACCCATTGTTGGAGGTAAAAATTCTACAACTCTTATTGGTAACATAGAGTGCAATCCTTCTGTTGGTATACGATATATAATTAATTGCCTTAATGCTTCTGGTATATTTTCAGCATCAATTAAAAATCCCTTTTCATCAAAAAACTTTGATGTCCATGCTGGCATTGCACATTCAGCAAACTCAATATAACCATTTTCTTTATTAGGTTTAATCCATTGAAGTCTTTTTTGAATTGTTAATTCATCTTTAGTTAAATTCTTTTGTTGTTCTAATAAGTTTTTAAATTTACTTTTAACTTGAAACCCAAGACTAGTTGCTTGTACAGCATCTCCACCAATCTCAAACTCTTGTTTAATTGCATTACTAGTATAAACACTACTAATAAGGTTTTCTATTTGTACAGATAAAGAACCATCTAATGCATACTTAAAATCACCATCTTCTAATGACAATGATTCTTCAACATTAACAGTTGCATTACGTTTAGTAATTGCATCTGATATAAAAGTTCCAAACTCAGCATTGTTTTTAATGTCAAGTTTTCTTTTTAATTCTGCTAATGAAGTTCTTATATTAGTAGCTTCAAGTCTTGTAATTGTATCAATTATTTCAGAACCAGTAACACCTCTATATGTTTTATTTTTATCAATAGTACCTAAAATTAACATTTTAAGTTGTCTTGTAGAGTCATTTCCACCTTCAATATGATCAACATTATCTACTTGTACTCCAAAATTATCAGTATTTAAATCTAAAGTAACACTTCCAGTACTATCAAATATGTCATTTCTAAACCCTAAAGCATCTTTAAATGCAGATTCATGAGCAACCATATCAAGCGTTGTGTTGCCATTTTTATCCTTTTTAAGCATATCTTTACGGATGTTTGCTAATAGTGGATTTAAGTCTGTATATGCCTTAAATAAGGGTATCATTGAACACTTAACTTGTTCAAATTGCATAATGCCTAAATCTTGATTAAATCTATTACCAAAATAAAATGGTTTTATTCCTAAAAGTTGTCTTCTTACTTCAGGTGTCATTGCTCTTTTATCACCACTCTCAGCAATATCATAAGCTTCTTGCATTAGTGGAGTCCATGTTCCTCTAGCTTCATGAATTCTTTTATATAGTTCTGGAGAAATGTAAACTTGAGCATCTGTTGCATTTACATCAAGGTATTGATCAATTATTTCTTTTGCTTCTTTTGGACTTAAACCACTATCAACTAATGAATCATAAATATTGTCATAATTTTCTTTATCTAATTTATAATAAAAGTCTTTAACAACTCTTGTTTTCATTATTTTGTTTTTAAACCTACCAAAAACAGTCATTGCTTGACTTTGTGGTGTACGTTTACCAAGTTCTCTAGCTCTATATTGAGCAATATCACCATTAAATATATTTGAAAACTCCATATTATTTAACTTAGTATTAGCACTAAAATTAACTAATACATTTAAAATATCATCATTGACATCTTGTTCAGTTCTTTGAATTTTTACTTTTTGACCATTAACAATATCTGTTTTTTCTTCTAAAGTAATTACTTTGCTACTATAAAGTTTAGTTTTTTCATTATATAAAATAACACCATTATCAGTCATTTCTTCTAATGTCTTATTAAAATCATTTTGTATTTCTTTTGCAATAGCATTAATTATATTTCCTTTAATTTGAACATTATCATTTGAATCTAAATTACTTTCAAGATTATCAATAGTTGAACTATCAATAATTTTCATTACAGCTGGTAAAATATTTTTATTAAAATCATTAGAAAAATAGTTAAATTTATATGCAAAACCATCAAACATACTGCTTAATTGTTTTACATCTTCTTCACTTAATTCATTTTTTAATACTAATTTAGAAAATTCTGTAAATTTATCTTCTGAAATATGATAATTTTGTAACAAACTATTTAATTTGTGTTTTCCTTTACCTTTATTTAAGATTATATCATTTTTAATATCTAAATTAACTTTAATTCTATGAAATTCTTGTAAAAAATGATTATAATAACTTAATTTATCTTGACCATTATGTATGATTGGTGATTTAGTAACTAATAATTTACCTTTAGAATCAACTTTTGCTTGAGTATTTGTAGAATCAATAATAACCTGCATTGATTTATCTGCTGGTATAATATAAAAATACTTATTAACTACTCCAGATGTTTCTTTTTGTGCATTTGCTGCAAGGTTTTGAAAATAAGCTATTTGACTTGCTGCATAATCTTTAGGAGTCATGTCAGTAAAATGAACTCCTTCTCTAGTTCCTCTTTCATCTTTTAATGCATCAATGTAAGATACTTTAAATCTAAGTCTAAAAGCACTATCACTTTTAAACATTTTTAAAAGACCACTATTTTTATAAAATAAATCTTTACCTAGTTCATTTGACCATGTTTTAAACTTACCTACGTTTTTAATTTTAGCAATAGTTTTGCTTATAAATGAAGGTAATTGTACAGTAAAAATGTTTTCACCTGTACCACTAATAAATGATTTTGAATGTCTACTTGGTACTAATTCAATTTCTTTATTTACAAGTCTATATAATGCTTCACGAAAAGCTTTTTCATTTGCTGGATTAAGATTAGATGAGTAGTAATTAAGTACAATACTAACGTCTTTTTTCCATTCAGGATCATTTTGTTCAACTAATTGATTTAATGCATTATCAGAGTATTCTATTCCAGCTTGTAATAATTTTGCATTAACAACTGAAGCTTTTGGTTTTTCTGGTAACCCATTCCATGATTCTTCTAATCTTTTTGCTTTAGCAACATTAATTACACTTTCTTTTTGATCATTATAAGAACCAATTGTATTTCTATTATTGTCAAAAACATTAATTTTCCATTTGTCACTTATTTGTTTACCTAAAGTAACTCTATTTGCATCTATTATTCTTATAGTAGTTTGACCAGTAGCAGCATCAGTATCAAATTTAGGCAATGAAAACTCTAATTGTTGTTTACTAAAGTTTGTGTTAAAATCATTTTGTAATAAATCAAATTGATCATTATTGTAATCTGAAGATTTATTTGTTAATTTATCAATAACTTGTTTTAATTCAGGTCTATTAACAGATAACTCTTGTAATTTTTCAATTTGTTCTTCAAACTCATATAAATCAATTAAATTATCTTCAATATAAGTATATAATTCATTAAAGTCATGATAAACTTGCATTCCAAACCTATCAGTTAAATTAGTATATGCACCATTTGATTTTCTTGTACTTAAAACTGGTATAGAAGATAAAAATAACTTAAGTCTTGCACTAGCAGAACTTAATCCACTAATACTTGTCCATTCAGCTAATCCTTTTACAGTTTTAGCCTCCATTGTATTAACCTCATAATCAGATAGTTTGTTTAACTCAAGTTCACTAAAAAACTCAACACTACTATTATCTTCAACAGAAGTAAGTGTTCCCATTTTTTCTGTATATGATATTTTTGATTTAATTTTAACATTACGGCTAGATAAATATTTTTTAGCCTCAATTATTAATTCTGGGAAATTTAATATTATTTTACCACAAACAGCTTTATCAACACTACCTTTTGGTAATGTTTTAAATTTTGCAATATAACCATCAACAATTGATTGAAAAGCTTCAACTGGAGATGTTTTTTTATTACTAATTAAATTCTCCTGGTATTTAGCCATAAACAAGTCACCTACAGTCT
>Ga0114974_10002799_pt1 | contig 13397 bp, 17 predicted proteins | sample S_130206_EF_Meta_FD_87318 | JGI IMG/M metagenome (GOLD analysis project Ga0114974, IMG submission 87318) | Freshwater microbial communities from Lake Simoncouche, Canada to study carbon cycling - S_130206_EF_MetaG | ecosystem: Environmental > Aquatic > Freshwater > Lake | place: Lake...
AAATAACGGCGGCGAAGAGGAAACCGGCCCCTACGATGTCGTCGAGAACTGGCCGCAGCCATGGGCGAAGAAGGGCTACATCTGGGGTTCGCAGCCCGGCGTCTTCGCCGAGTCGCCCGACCGCATCTTCATTGCCGCGCGGGGCGAATTGAAGCTGCCGGAGAAGTTGCCGCGCGGGTTCAACGGCATCTGGGGCTCGCTCGGCGAACGCGCCACGGTGCCGACCGCCGAGATGCGCAACACACTGCTGGTGGTCAACCGCGCCGGTGCCCTCATCGAGTCGTGGACGCAGTGGGACAAGCTGTATGCGTCGGCACCAGGCACGGGCGGCGGTCCGCACAAGGTGAAGATCAGCCCCTACGATCCGCAGAAGCACGTCTGGATCGTCAACGACTCGCGCCACGTCATCTACAAGTTCACGAACGACGGTAAGCAGCTTGTCCAGACGCTCGGCGAAACCGACGTGCCCGGTGACGACCAGACCCACTTCGGGCTGCCGCAGGACATCGCCTTCCTGCCTGACGGCTCAATGCTGGTCGCCGACGGCCTGCGCAACACGCGCATCGTGAAGCTGGACCGCACCGGCAAATACGTCAGCCAGTGGGGCACCAAGGGCAACGGCCCCGGTCAGTTCAACAGCATCCACGGCATCGACGCCGACAAGAACGGCCGCGTTTACGTCGCTGACCGCGGCAACCAGCGGATTCAGGTGTTCGATGCGAACGGCCGCCACCTCGACACCTGGCCGAACCTGCGCTTCCCCAATCACGTGGTGGCCGCGCCCGACGGGACGGTCTGGGTATCCGACGGTACCAATGCGCGCCTGCTGCACTTCGACGCCAGCGGCAAGCTGCTCTACTTCTGGGGCACCTACGGCACCTATCCAGGCGCGTTCTGGGAACTGCACCAGTTCTCGGTCGACAGCGAGGGGAATCTCTACGCCGCCGACAGCTTCGGCGGACGGACGCAGAAGTACACGCCGAAGCCCGGAACCGACGCGTCGCGCATCGTGCCCGCCAGCACGGCACTGCCGCGATAGCGTGGCGCTCGTCCCCGCAGGTCTACTCGTCCGCATGCCTCCGTTCGGCGCGCACATGTCCGTCGCCGGTGGCCTGCCGCGCGCCGTTGCGCGCGCGGTGGTGCACCGCTGCGACGCGCTGCAGGTGTTCACGAAGAACGCCAACCAGTGGCGCGGACGCCCGCTTCCACCGGACGAGGTCGCGCAGTTCCGCCGCGACGTGGCGAGCGCCGGCCTCGTCGCGGTCGTCTCGCACGCCAGTTACCTGATCAACCTCGCCACCGCCGACGCCGCGCTGCGCGCGCAGTCGCGCGAGGCGATGGCCGACGAACTCGATCGGGCCGAAGCGCTGGGCCTGCTCGGCGTCGTCCTGCACCCGGGCGCGTACACGACCGGACGCGCGTCGGACGGCATCAGGCTCATCGCCGACAACCTCCGAGAGTTGCTCGACGCGCGCGCCTCCGGGACGACGATGGTGCTACTGGAGTGCACGGCGGGACAGGGGTCCTCGATCGGTTCGCGCTTCGAGGAACTGGCCGAGATCATCGGGTTGATGGAGGGGCACGCCCGCGTCGGTGTCTGCCTCGACACGTGCCACCTGCTGGCCGCGGGCTACGACCTGACCACCGACGATGGCTATGCCGAGACGTTCGCCGCCTTCGGCCGCATCGTCGGGTTCGACCGGCTGCGCGTGTTCCACGTCAACGACTCGAAGAAGCCGCTCGGCAGCCGCGTCGATCGGCACGAACACATCGGCAAGGGACATCTGGGGCTCGAGTCGTTCAGGCGCCTGGTGAACGACCGCCGCTTCGCCAGCATCCCGATGCTGCTCGAGACGCCCAAGGGCGAGAGCAAGCCGACGGGACCGATTGCGGTCGACCCACTCGACGAGGAGAACCTGAACACGCTGCGCACCCTGGTACGGCCGCGTGGATGAAGCGGGCGACGCGGCGGAAATGTTAGCATTTGGCATGCCCGCCACGTTCTCCCGATCGCAGATCGAAGCGATCGCCGCACTCGCGCATCTTCGCCTCGACGAGGCCGAAATCGAGCTCTACGCGCGTCAACTCGGCGAGATCCTCGAATACGCCAACCAGGTCCAGAACATCGACACGACGGGCGTGCCGCCAACCGCCAGCATCGGTGCGCGTCACGACGCCGATCGCGCCGATGTCGTGCACACGTCGCTCGACCGCGCCTCAGCACTGGCCAATGCGCCTGACGCCAACGTCGACGCCGGCCTCTTCAAGGTTCCGCGGGTCATCGGATGAGCCAGTTCGCCACCATTCGCGACATCCGCGACGCCGTGCAGTCGGGCGCTCGCTCCGCTGTGGACGTGTGCACCGACGCGCTTGCGCGCATCGAGGCACACGACGGCACGCTCAACGCCTTCAACACCGTCACGCGCGACCAGGCACTGGCGCAGGCGGCCGCGGTCGATGCACACCCGCACCGGGCGTCGCTCCCGCTGGCCGGCGTTCCCGTGGCGCTGAAGGACAACCTCTGCACGCTCGGCGTGCGCACGACCGCCTCGTCGAAGATCCTCGAGCACTTCGTGCCGCCGTACGACGCAACCACGGTGGCGAAGCTGGTTGCGGCCGGCGCCGTGGCGGTGGGCAAGACCAACTGCGACGAGTTCGCGATGGGCTCGTCGAACGAGAACTCGGCGTTCGGTCCGGCGCGGAATCCGTGGGCCACCAATCGCATCCCGGGGGGATCGAGCGGCGGATCGGCCGTGGCGGTCGCCGCCGGCATGACGCCACTGTCGCTCGGCTCGGATACCGGCGGATCCATTCGTCAGCCCGCCGCGCTGTGCGGACTCGTTGGCCTCAAGCCGACCTACGGCCGTGTCTCGCGCTACGGCCTGCTGGCCTTCGCCTCGTCGCTCGACCAGATCGGGCCGTTCACCAGGACGGTGGAAGATGCGGCGCTGGCGCTGCAGGTGCTGGCCGGACACGACCCGGCCGATGCGACGAGTGCGCCGGAACCGGTGCCCGACTACGCCGCGGCGCTAACGGGGCACGCGAAGGGGCTGCGCATCGGCGTGCCGCGCGCGCTGGTGAGCGACGGCGTCGATGCCGCCGTCTCGAAGGCGTTCAACGAGGCGCTCGATGCCTACCGCGAGGCTGGCGCCACGCTCGTCGATATCGAACTGCCCTATGCGTCGGCGGCGATTCCGGTCTACTACCTCGTCGCCACGGCAGAAGCGAGTTCGAACCTGGCGCGGTACGACGGTGTGCGCTACGGCTTCCGTGCGCCGGCCGAAGGCGGGCCGGGCACGCAGGACGACCTACGCGCCATGTACGGCCGTTCGCGCGAACTCGGCTTCGGCCACGAAGTGAAGCGCCGCATCATGCTCGGCACCTACGTGCTGAGCGCCGGCTACTACGACGCCTACTACCTCAAGGCGCAGCGCGTGCGAACGCTGATCCGCCGCGACTACGAACACGCCTTCGAACAGGTGGACGTCGTCGCGATGCCGACCAGCCCGACGCCGGCCTTCAAGATCGGCGAACGCACATCCGATCCGCTGCAGATGTATCTGGCTGACATCTTCACGGTGAGCGCCAACCTGGCGGGGCTGCCCGCGATCAGCCTCCCCTGCGGCTTCACGGCCGACTCGCTTCCCATCGGCCTGCAGTTGACCGGCCGGATGTTCGACGAAACCACGCTTCTCTCGGCGGCGCACGCGTACGAACGGCAGACCGCATGGTGGAAGGCCCAGCCGCCCCTCTAGCACCCGCGTGGGCGTCGCTCGCCGACGAGCAACTGCTCGACGTGCGCCTGTGCAACCTCGACCTGCGCATCGACGGCACCGACCTGCCGCTCCGCATCACCAGGGTGCATGCGGAACGGCAGGCACGGGGCCTCGTGGTGCCGCACGACGGGATATCGGAAGCGCGGTTCAGCCCGGACGGTGTGTCTGGCGTGGCCTTCGGCTCGCCGACCATGAAGAGACGACCAGGGTGGACTTCATGGTGTTCCTCACCGTTCAGACAATGAATGGCCTGCACAGCGGCCGCATCAACGTCGTCAGCGTGCTCGAACTGTTGAAGCTCCCCGACACCGGCTACAATCCGCGCGGCCGGCGCCTCGCCCGCAACAAGTCGCTCTCGAAGAAGCGGCTGGCCTTTCCGTTGATGGTGAAGTCGCTGACGCAGGAAGCGTCGATCGGCATTTCGCAGGCGTCGGTCGTCGATAGCGACGAGAAGCTGAAGGACCGCGTGGCGTTCATCCACGAGAGTATCGGCACGGCCGCCATCGTCGAGCAGTACATCGACGGCGGCGTGCGGCGCACGAACTGACGCCAGCGACGACCGCGGCGGTCCAGCACGTCTGCACGCGCACGTTCCGGGCACTGGAGCTGATCGGTTACGCCAGGGTCGACCTGCGGCTCGATGCCGAGGGGCGTCCCCGGGTGATCGAGGCCAATCCGAATCCGCAGATTGCCAAGGGTCAAGACTTTGCCGCGTCCGCGGACGCGGCCGGGCTGACCGACGACTCACGCATCCAGCGGTGGCGTCAGCACGAGGCCCTCACTCAGGACTTACGTGCGGCAGCCTCGATGAGTTCCGGCGTGTGGAGTTGGTCGACCTGCCCGTGCGGGGTGCCTGGGGAGAGGTACTGTAGCGGCAGGTGCGTGAGGGTTTCGTCGAGGCTCTTCACGACGGCGCCACGGCCGGTGGTCCGCCGGAGCTTCACCAGCCCGAACAGCACACAGAACCCGACGACCAGAGCCAGAACGAACAGACTGCTCGACACGACGCCGGTCAGGGTGCCGAGGACCGCGTCGAGCACCTGACTATTCGCCCGCGGCGAGCGCCGCGGCTTCGGCCGCCGCAGCGGCGGCTTCCTCTTCAGCAGCGCGCACGCCCACACCCTTCCACGGCGGGATGGTGTAATGGACGAGGCAGAGCCTCACTTCTTCCATCGCCTGGCGTTCGGGCTTCTTCGGCGTGGGTGTGCCAGGTTCCACGTCGTAGCGGAGCCTGGCGCCCTTGCGCAGTTGCTTGGCGCGCATGGCCGCTACGTCCACGTAGAGGAAGCGACTGGTGATGGGTGGAGCAGGTTCGACCGGTACACGCGGCGCCTCGAGGGCGTCGGTCGAGTCGCTCTGGATGATGTCGGCGGCGAAATCTTGTGCCTCTTCCATAAATGGCCACCAAGCCTAGCACGTCACCTTGCACGGCTGAAAGGGCACAGGCGACGGGGCGGCACACGACCGCCCCTCCCCTGTCCAACCTACAGGCCTTTACGACGGCCGTGAGCCAGTTGCTTACGCGGCGACGTCCCGACAGCGTCTTCTCGCCCTTGATGGTCAGGGTACCGTTGTCCACCTCGACGTCGATGTCTCCTTGCGCGTCATGTCCGGCAGTTCCCACCCGGCCAACCTGCCCTCGCGATTCGTCGACAGGTCGAGGCCGATGACCGTGCGTGCCATGGGTTGAATCTCCAAGGAACGAAGGATGAACCGAATCCAGTTCGATAATGAGTGCCTGTCACTCACCCTTGATTGGTCATAAACACCCATCTAAGAAGCACCAGGCTTAGCGCTGCCTCAGGCTGGCTGGCTCCATGGATACGCACGGGCTCGTCCCGCAGGCGATCCGATGTGCGATGATTTCAGGATGCGTTCGAGGATTCAGGCGGTCGTGCTCCCGTCGGAACCGACCGAGTTTCGCGAGGACCTTCGGCGGATCTTTCAGGAACTGGACCGGTTCACCGGCGACGACGCCCTGAACGGCGAGTGCACGCCGGCCCTCGACGTGCTCGAAACCGACGAAGCGGTGGAGATCACGATGGACCTTCCGGGCGTGCCGCTGGACACGGTCCGGGTCGTGGCCAAGGGGCCGACCATCCTCATCGCGGGCCACAAGGCGCCGCGCCGCGCCCGCACCGACGCAAGCTTTCACCTGGTGGAGCGCGGCTACGGCCGGTTCGCGCGCGCCGTTCGCGTGGCCGCCGCGTGCGATACGAGCCGCGCAACGGCCAGCCTTCGCCACGGCGAACTGCGCATCACCATCCCGCGGATAACGGAGCGGCGCGGCCGCCCGATCCGCATCGCGATTTCAGGCGAGTCCCCCGCATCGTGACCAGACTGCTCTTCATCGGCGATATCGTCGGACGCCCAGGACGCGACCTTGTGCGTCGCGGTGTGGCCGCACTCCGGCACTACCACCAGCTCGATCTCGTCATCGCCAACGCGGAGAACGCGGCCGCCGGCTTCGGCATCACGCGCGAACTCGGCGAACAGATCCTCGACGCCGGCGTCGACGTCATGACGTCTGGGAATCACATCTGGGACAAGAAGGAAGCGGTCGACTACATCGGCATCGAGCCGCGGTTGCTGCGGCCGCTCAACTTTCCTGCCGGCGTCCCCGGCAACGGCAGCTACATCGCCCGTACGGAGGCTGGCGTCAGCGTCGGCGTCGTCAACGCGATGGGCCGGGTGTTCATGCTGAGCATCGATGATCCGTTTGCCGGCGTGCTGAAGGAAATCGAGAAGGTGAAGCAGCGCGCCCGCATCGTCTTCGTCGACTTCCACGCCGAAGCCACGTCCGAGAAGATCGCGATGGGCTGGCATCTCGACGGCAAGGTGACCGCGGTCGTCGGTACGCATACGCACGTGCAGACCGCGGACGATCGCATCCTGCCGAAGGGTACGGCCTACCTGACGGACGTCGGCATGACCGGCCCGCACGACTCGGTCATCGGCGTCGAAGTGGCGGCGGCACTCGGACGCTTCCTCAACGGCATGCCGGCCCGGTTCGAGACGGCGAGCGGCAATCCGCGCCTCAACGGCGTCATCATCGAGGCCGACGAGACCACGGGGCTCGCCACCGACATCGAGCGTGTCAGCTACAGCATGGACGAGCTCGAGGATCTGGCGCGCGACTCGCGCGTCTGATCGCCTGCCCATGCCGAGCCATTTCGGGCTGCCCTTCGACGACGAGCCGGACCAGCCGCCCGCCGCGTCGAAGGCCGTGCCCGCGGCGCCCACCTCCCCATCGCTCGAGGCACGCGTCCGCGACATCGCGCGCCGCACGCTGGGGTCGACGCCCGCCGCGCCGGTGGCACCAGCCGCGCCGATCGAGCCCGCGGCGCCGCGCCGCCAGGTGTTGTCGGTCAGCGAACTGACCGCGGCCATTCGCGACCAACTCGAGGCGCAGTTCTTCACCGTGTGGGTCGAAGGCGAGCTCTCGAACGCCAAGATCTGGAACAACGGGCACCTGTACTTCACGCTGAAGGACGATCGCTCACAGCTGAAGGGCGTCATGTTCCGCACCCAGCTGCGCTACCTGAAGTTCAAGCCGGTCGACGGCCTGCGCGTCATCGCTCGAGGGCGTGTCTCGGTCTACGAAGCCCGCGGCGAGTATCAGCTCACCTGCGAGATGCTCGAGCCGAAGGGGCTCGGCGCCCTGCAACTGGCCTTCGAGCAACTGAAGAAGCGACTGCAGGCCGAAGGACTGTTCGACGAGGCGCGCAAGCGGCCGCTCCCAGCACTGCCGCGCAAGATCGGCATCGTCACCTCGCTCGACGGCGCGGCGATCCGCGACATGCTGAAGGTGCTCGGCCGCCGCTATCACAATGCGCATCTCGTCATTCGGTCGACGCGCGTGCAGGGCGACGGCTCCGCCGCGGAGATCGCACAGGCGATTCGCGCCATCCAGCACGTCCCCGGCGTCGACGTGCTCATCGTCGGCCGTGGCGGCGGCTCGGTCGAAGACCTGTGGGCCTTCAACGAGGAACCGGTGGCGCGCGCGATCGCCGAGTGCCCGGTGCCGGTCATCTCCGCCGTGGGTCACGAGAGCGACGTCACGATCGCCGATTTCGTAGCCGACCGGCGTGCGCCGACCCCCTCAGCCGCCGCCGAGATCGTCGTCTCGTCGCGCGATGAGTTCTGCCACCGCATCGACCGCATGCGCGACCGACTCGATGCCGCGATGATGGGCCGCGTGCAGGCGCTGAGCCGTCGCGTGCACGTGCTTGGCGGCCGGACCGCCCTCGCCGGATTCCCCACACGCCTGGCCATGCGCGGTCGCGACGTCACCGAACTGGCGCACCGGCTCGACCAGCAGTTTCGCATGCGCCTCTCCGGGCGCGAGCGCACACTGACGCTGCTGCGCCGCCGCCTCGACGCGTTCGATCTCGGGCGACGACTCGACGGGATTCGGACACGCCTGGCCACCGCCGACGGACGACTGCGCGCCGCCGTCATCCGGCGGCACGACCGCGCACAGGCCGGCCTGCGTGAGCGCGCCGGACGACTCACTAGCCTCAGCCCACTCGCCGTGCTCGGACGCGGTTATGCCGTCGCCTGGAACGCCGACCGCACCCACGCGCTCCGCCACGCGACCGACGTCGTCCCTGGCGACCGCATCCGCGTCACACTGGCCGACGGCGAACTCGAGTGTGACGTCCGCGGGACCGCCCCGCGACTAACGACTAACGACTAACGACTAACGACTACCAGACCATGTCTGACACCTCTATCAAGGACTTCGAGGCCGCCCTGGCGGAACTCGACCTGCTCGTCAAGAAGCTCGAGGACGGCGACTTGTCGCTCGAGCAGTCGCTGGCGCTCTACGAGCGCGGCGTCCAGCTCTCGCGCTTCTGCCACACGAAGCTCGAGGAGGCCGAACGTCGCGTCGAAATCCTGACCGAGCGCGGCGAGCTGAAGCCGGCACCGGCCTCGCTCGTCGGCGACGACCCGGAGCGTCGATGACCGGCGTTCGCTCGACGACGCTGGCGACGTTCCTCGTCGATACGCGCGCCCATGTCGAAGGGGCGCTCGATCGCTTCCTACCGGCTCCGCCCGACTGTCCGCAGTTGTTGTCGGAAGCGATGCGCTACAGCCTGCTCGGCGGCGGCAAGCGGCTGCGGCCGGTGCTGGTGGTCGCCGCGGCCGACGCCATCGCCCGCCGCACCGGAACGCGCGTGCTCGAACTGGCGTTACCCACGGCGTGCGCCGTCGAGTTCATCCACACCTACTCGCTGATCCACGACGACCTGCCGGCAATGGACAACGATTGCCTGCGCCGCGGCCGGCCGACGCTGCACACCGTCTACGGCGACGGCATCGCCATCCTCGCTGGCGACGCGCTACAGGGTGAAGCGTTCGCGCTGATGGCGCGCGAGCCGAATTCAGACGACCCGGCGGTCACGGCGCGCAAGGTCGCCGCCATCCGCGTCGTAGCCTCGGCCGCAGCCGCAACGGGCATGGTGGGCGGCCAGGTGATCGACCTGCAGGCCGCGGGACAGGTGCCCGGCCACGCACTGGCGCTGACCCCGCCGTCGCTGCGCGCCATGCACCTCCAGAAGACCGGCGCGCTCATCAGGGCGTCGGCCCTCGGCGGCGCGCTCATGGCCGGCGCCGAGCCGTCGCAGCTCGACGCCATCGACCACTGGGGCACCGAAGTCGGCCTCGCCTTCCAGATCGTCGACGACATCCTCGACGTCGAGGGTGACGCCGCCGCCCTCGGCAAAACGACGGGCAAGGATGCCGCCGGCGACAAGCCGACCTACACCTCGCTGTTCGGGCTCGAGCAGGCGAAGGCGATGGCCGCCGCGTGCGCCACGCGCGCGCACGCCATCCTCGTTGAACACAACCTGACCGACAGCTGGCTCGACGCGATTGCCGACTGGGTCATCGCCCGCCGGAACTGACGGCGGACCCGTCTTCATGGCCTCTCCAAAATCTCGGCTCGATCTGCTGCTCGTCGAGCGGGGGCTGGTCCCCTCGCGCGAACGCGCCCGCGCGGTCATCCTCGCGGGCCAGGTACGGGTTGACGGCCAGGTGGTGTCCAAGGCCGGCGCACCGGTCCAGGCGTCCGCACTCGTCGAACTGACAACCCCAGACCATCCCTACGTGGGGCGCGGCGGCCTCAAGCTGGCGCACGCGCTCGACACCTTCGCCATCAGCGTCGAGGGACGCCGTGGCCTCGACATCGGCGCCTCGACCGGCGGCTTCACCGATGTGATGCTGCAGCGCGGCGCCACCGATGTCATCGCCCTCGACGTCGGACACAACCAGCTCGATTGGCGGCTGCGGAGCGACCCGCGCGTGATCGTGCGGGAAGGCGTGAACGCCCGCACGCTGAAGGAGAAGGACGTGCCGCACCGGGTCGACATCGTCACCATCGATGTCGCCTTCATTTCGCTCACCTACATCCTGCCCGAGGTGCCGAAGGTTTTGACGCCTGGCGCCGACGTGGTCGCGCTGGTGAAGCCGCAGTTCGAGGCCGGACGCGAGGAGGTCGGCAAGGGCGGCATCGTCAGCGACCCGGCGGTGCACGAGGCGGTGGTGGCACGCGTCACGGCGGCGGCCGAAGGTCTCGGCTTCGTGCGTTGCGGCCTGACGCCGTCGCCCATCACCGGCGCCACCGGCAACCGCGAGTTCCTGATCCACCTGCGGCTCCGCATTGCGGCCGCGACGGGAACCGACGACGAGTCGGCTAGGATACAGGTCTGATGTCGCCGTTGCCGCTGCCGCCCGTCTCGCGTGTGGGCATTGTCGCCAAGTCTGAGTTGCACGCGGCGACGCCGCACTTGCTCGAACTGGGCGAGTGGCTCTCGGCGCGCGGCCTGACGCCGGTCTATGAAACGGAGACGGCGGCGCTGATGCCGCCGGCCGGCGGTCGCGTCATCCTCGAGCGCGGGGCGCTGGCCACCGACGTCGACATGGTGCTGGTGCTCGGCGGCGACGGCACGCTGATCGGCATGGCCGACTGCATTGCCGACGCCGGCTCAGGCATTCCGATTCTCGGCGTCAACTTCGGCAACCTCGGGTTTCTCACCGAGGTGACGCTGCCCGAACTCTATCGGTCGCTCGAACACGCCCTGAACGGGCGCGCCCACGTCGAAGAGCGGATGATGCTGCGCGCCATCACGACGAGCGGCGGCGACGTGCGCACCCGTTCGCTGGCGCTGAACGACGCGGTCGTCACGAAGACCGCGCGCTCGCGCATGCTCGATCTGTCCGTCTATGTCGACGACGAGTTCGTGACGCGCGTGCGCGCCGACGGCCTCATCATCGCCACGCCGACCGGCTCCACCGCCTACAACCTGTCGGCTGGCGGACCGATCGTGCAGCCGAACATGGACGCGATGATCATCACGCCGATCGCGCCGCACACGCTCACCAACCGGCCCATCGTCATCCCGGGCGCCAGCACGGTGCGCGTCCAGCCGACGATGGACGCACGCGACGAGATCGTGTTCACCCTTGATGGGCAGTCGACCTTTCCAATCCATGCCGGCGACGAGATCACCGTGTGCCGCGCGCCGAAGCCGATGCGGCTGATTCGGCCGACCACCCGCAGCTACTTCGAGGTGCTGCGCACGAAGCTCAAGTGGGGCGAACGTTGAGCTGAGGCGCGTTCGCCAGGGCGACGGTGCTAGCGCCCTGGCTGCGACGCAGCCGCGTCGCGCCGCCGACGTTCCGCCAGGCGCCGCGCACGGAAGTACTGCACCTGGAACTTCTGCACGTTGCGGTTGTGCTCGTCGAGCGAGCGTGCGAAGGCGTGCGTGCCGTCGTTGCGGCTCACGAAATAGAGGTAGTCGACCTCGGCAGGGTGCGCGGCCGATTCCAGCGCATCCTTGCCGGGAGCGGCAATCGGTCCCGGCGGCAGGCCGGCGTACTTGTAGGTGTTGTACGGCGAATCGAACGCCAGGTCGTCTCGACGCAGATTGCCGTCGAACGTGCCCGCCCGCTGCAGGGCATAGATCACCGTCGGGTCGCACTGCAGGCCCATCCCGATCCTCAACCGGTTCGAGTAGACCGCGGCCACTGTCGCCCGCTCGGACGACGCCCCGGTTTCCTTCTCGACAATCGACGCGAGGGTGACGAACTGCCGCAGGGTCAACCCTCGCGCACGCGCGGCCTCAAGCAGTTCGGGCGTCAGCACGACGCGGAAGCGGTCCACCATGGCGGCGACGAGCTTCGCGGCATCCACGCGACGCGAGACGGCGTAGGTGTCCGGAAACAGGTAGCCCTCGAGGTCGGTCGCCGCAGGATCGAGATCGGCAATCGACGCGGCGTTGCCGGCGGCGGCGCTGAACGACGCGGCCGTACCCAGTCCTTGCGTCTCGAAGAGCGCGGCCATGTCGGCAATCGTCAACCCCTCGCGGAACGTGATGCGCACGAGGTCGACCTCGCCCTTCGCGAGCTTGTCGACCACCTCGCGCGCCGTCATCGGCCGATCGAAGCGATACTCGCCCGCCTTCAAACGGCGAGCGTCGCCGCTCTGCCAGACAGCAATGCGATACGTCAGGGAATCGCGCACGACGCCCGCTGCCACGAGGGCATCACCAATGGCCCGTGTCCCTGAGCCCGGCGCAATCTCCACCTCCTGGGCCTCCGTGTCGTAGTCGCGATAGGGCTGACCAACGCGGGCGTACACGACGAACGCACCGGCGGCTGCAGCGAGGACCAGCACCACGAGGACAAGGGCGAGCTTTTTCACGGCCGATCAGCTCCGTTCGTTCCGAACACGCATCAGCTACCGGCTCCGCCGGTCGAGATAGTCTTGCAGGATCACGGCCGCCGCGGCCGCGTCGAGCTGGGCCTTCCGCTTCTTCCAATCCTTCTGGCGGACAGCCAGCCGGCTCTCGGCCTCGCGGCTGCTCAGTCGCTCGTCTTCAGTGACGAGCGGCAGGTCGACGCGCAGCCGAAGTGCCGCGATGAAGGCTTCCACCGCCACTGTCTGCTCGCTGCGTGTGCCGTCGAGGTGACGAGGCAGCCCCACCACCACTTCGCCCAGCCCATCGTCGTCGGCCTGAAGCCGCGCGATCTCGGTGGCGATGAGGTCTGGTGCGTCGGTGTCGCCGACGGTGACCGTGCCCAGCGGACGGGCCAGCATGGCGGAGGGGTCGCTGATGGCCATTCCGATACGACGACGGCCGACGTCGAGGGCAAGGATACGCATGGCGATGCTATATTCTGCCGCAGACTTGATGTTTTGGCGCTTCCTCGCCGTCGCCGCGCTCGTCGTCGGACTGACGGGCGCCGCGAGCTACGCGCAGCAACCAGGCCGCGCGCAGACGGAGACGCTGTCGCGCCGCGCGACCGATCGCCTCGAAGCGCTGCGACAGGAGGCCGACCGGCTGGCGGCCGAGGCACGCACCGTGCTCGGCGATCTGCGGCGGCTCGAACTCGAGCGGGCGATTCGCGCCACCGAACTACAGCGGGCGACGCAGGCGGTCCAGCAAGCCACGACCGACCTGGCGGCGATCGACGCACAGGTGTCCAACCTGTCAGCCGACACGGCGGCGGCCCTTCCCGACCTGGAGGCTCGCCTCGTCACGCTCTACAAGCTGGGCCGCGGGCAATACGCGCGGTTGCTGCTGTCGGCCTCGGACCTGCGGCAGTTCGGGCAGG
>Ga0114974_10002800_pt1 | contig 13386 bp, 14 predicted proteins | sample S_130206_EF_Meta_FD_87318 | JGI IMG/M metagenome (GOLD analysis project Ga0114974, IMG submission 87318) | Freshwater microbial communities from Lake Simoncouche, Canada to study carbon cycling - S_130206_EF_MetaG | ecosystem: Environmental > Aquatic > Freshwater > Lake | place: Lake...
CATGGACGATGGCGATCTCTCGCTCATCATCAGCTCCGCCGCTGGCACGAACCTGCGCAACCTGAGCACCCTCACCAAGGTCAACGAAGCCGGTGCCGACGCCACGCTTCGCCGGGGTGAACTGCTCAACGTCTCCGGCTTCTCCATCCGCACTTCCGCCGGGGTGCAGCTCCACACCAAAGGCGCAGGCACCGGCTACGACTTCAGCGGTGCTGAAGCCATCGGCCAGACCACACTCAGTGTCGAAGGCGGCACCGTGAACACCACCGGCATCAAAGCCGGTGACGTCATCGCGATGGACACCGACACCGCGAACAACTACGTGGTGCGCACCGGCATCACCGCCACCAGCGGCGACATCATCATCAATCACCCCGGTCTCCGTGTCGCGGGCACCACGGCTTCCGAGATCACCATCGGCAACAGCTACACCGCGAACGTCGGCTTCCACAAGTCGGCCATCGAGTTGGCCATGCGCCCCCCAGCGCAGCCGCCTGGTGGCGACGTCGGTGAGGAGATCGCGGTGCTGGTCGATGAAAAGACCGGCCTCAGCTTCTCTGCCCGCCTCTACAAAGGCTACGGCATGAACCAGATCAAACTGATGGCCTTCTTCGGCGTCAAAGTCTGGAAGCCCGAGTTCGTCGCCACGCTCCTCGGTTAATCGTGAGACAGGCTGCCAGCCTGTCCGACCACTCAACGGCCCACCCTCACCGGTGGGCCGTTTTTTCTACACTCTTCCCATGGCTAAAACCAATCCCCCAAAACCACCCACAACGAGCGTCATCGTGCTTAACACCGTTAAGCTCGCACATCCCGAGGACCTGCCGTTGATCCTCACCAGCATGGAATGCGACGGCTGGCAGCTCCTGCACATTGTGCCCTGTCGGCACAGCAATGAGCATGCGGCCTACTTCCGCAAAGTTTGACATCCGCCTCTCATTGCTCTCACCCGGCGCGGTTATTCTTCGCCCGCCGGTGTCCCCTGCGCCGCGTCCCTTTTGGTTGGGGGACGCGGCGTTTTTTTATGCCTTCACGCTTTGACATTTCCACCCCGGCATGTCCGCCGCCCTCGTCACCAGTGAAAAGCTGCACCTCGCCACACTGTTGCAGCGGAACCCCTGCACCATCCTGCTCAACAATCGCCGCCTGCCTGCGGGCTTCATCGCGCGGCGTGGCGTGAAGTTTGAAAACGACGGCGGCGTCATCCAATCGCGCACGATCAAGATCGTCGTGGCCTGCGCCTTGCTGCCCGCCAGCGACGTCATCGACGCCACCACCGACAGCACCCGTGCCGTGCGTTTCACGCACGTCGAAACGGGTCGCGTCTATCAGCTCGCCACCGACGCCGGAGCACCCAACGAGTCCCCCCACAGCGTCTTCTGGATACTCACCGGCCAGCAGATCACCACGCAATGATCAGCGCCAACGTCCAACTCGGCCCGTTGCTCAAAAAGCTCCGGCAAGTCCCGCGTGAGGCAGCGGCGATCATGGCGAAGGCCATCGAAGACGACGCACGCGGCTTTGTGCGCGACATCACCGACATCACGCCACCGAGCATGGGCAAAGCCAATCCGGCCTCAAAGAAACGCGGCGAGTCTGCCGTCATGCGCGACGTGTGGAAAGTCTATGCTACCCCCGGCAAACTTTATGCCATTATCAAAGCTCGTGACGAAAAACTCGCCGCCGCATTTTGGGCAGCGGTGAAGCATAAAAACTGGCCGCAGGCTGCCCGCATTTGCAAAACGCTCGGACTCAAAGAGCTTATCGACTTTGGCAGCGACGACGGAGCCGCTCATGAAAAACGCCGAGGAAGCAATGGTCGCGTCACCGGCACCAAACCAAGCGAGCATGTCCGCGATGCCCGCTATGTGCGAAGCTACATCAAGCAGCAACAATCCCGCGTCGGCCTGCTCGCCTCCGGCTTCGCACCCGCCGCCGCCCGTTTGAAGACCTCGCTTCCGACCTGGATCACACGTCACCAGCAAACCGTCGGCAGCATCACCGTCATCCCTCGCCCGGATCAATTCACGATCATCATCACCAATCGCGCACGTCATGGTCGCGCCAATGATCTCTCCCGCCGCATGCAGTTTGTGCTGCGCTCCGGCAAGCGGCAGAAGCGTTTGCAAAACTCCATCCGCTACAGCATCCGCGCTGCCCTGAAAAACTCCCGCCTCCAAGTCGCGTGAGATCGTGACCCAGGCTGCCAGCCTGCGTCTTCTTTGACATCCACCTCAAGGCACCATGGCAGACATCTCCATTACCGCATCCAACGTCATCGGCTCCGCCCTCGCACGGCGAGTCAGCAAATCCGCCTCCAGCACCATCACCGCTGGCCAGCCCGTCTATCTCACCAGCACCAACCTCGTCGCACCTGCGGACGCCAACGCCTCCGCCACCACTGCCAAGGTCTTCGGCATCGCCGAAAACGGTGGGGCCACCGGTCAACGCATCAGCGTCATCACGCAGGACCCTGCGCTCGTGATCGGTGCCACCGTCGCCATTGGTGACGTGCTCGTTCTCTCCGCCACTGCGGGTGGCATCGCTCCCGCTGCCGACCTGGCCACTGGTCATTTCTGCACCGTGCTCGGCGTCGCCATCAGCACCACGGCCATCAATTTTGCACCGGTCGCCGCAGGCGCAGCCAAAGCCTAAACTCTGTCCCCTCATGCGTTGGAGCGCCGGTGACCGTGCAAACGGCACCGGCGCTTTTTTTTCTTTTTTTTTCTTTTTTTCTGCCCTGTCAGCACTCACCGCTCACCTCTCACCAAAAGATGCCCTCCACCTCACCCGCCGCTCATTTCAGCACGATCTTTGCCGACTATTCCGCCAGCGCCGCCGCTTTGGCCCTTTCCGGCGTCCCTAGCGCGTCGCAGCTCCCTCGCCGCACACATTCCTCATCCAGCGCCCTCACGCATCCACACGCGCTGTTTGAGGTCGAGGTCGATCCCGAGTCTGCCGACACCTTGCTCACCCTCACGCTCAATCTGCGCCTGCAAATCAATGTTGGCACCGAGACCGGCCAGACCACCCGCACTCAGGCCCACGCCTGGCTGCAAGCCCTCCGCCGCCTGCTCGACGACGACCAGCGAAGCACCTGGCAGACCTTCATCCAAGCGCAGACCAACGCCTACCGCGAAGGCTGGGACATCCAGGCCATTTACCCCGGCACCATCACCGACGACTACAACGAAGAAAAAACGCTTCTCACCCTCACCGCCCCCTTCCAGGTCGTGACCTTCTGGAACAACGTGTGACACAGGCTACCAACCTGTGGTTCGCACATCGCTCAGTTTGACACCGCCCGCTCGGTGTCATGACTCCCCTCTTCACCTCCGGCACCCGCCCCGGCTCCCTCAAATCCGAGTCCGGTCTTTTCGTCACCGACTTCTCCGTCAAGCCCACCCGCACCTATGACGACGTGCTCGGCGTCGCCGCAGGCGGTGCCGTCCCCGAGCTGCTCTACACCGAGGCCTACGGCCTCGTGACCGACATCACCCTCACCGGCATGCCGATCCCCACCAGCGGTGGAGCACTGCAAGGCCTCGCCGCCCTGGAGGATGCCGACACCCTCGCCAGCCTCGCCAACCTCATCGACGACGAAGTCTTCGGCCTCACCCTCAGCACCGGCACGATCCAAAGCCGTGAGCCTGAATTCAAAAAGGCCCGCAGCGGCACCGGACGCGAGTTCAGCCTCAACCTGAAACACTGCCACGCGATGAACTGAGTGTCACAGGCTGCCAGCCTGTCCAGTCCACCAAACGATCACCCCACACGCAGCGCGTGATCGTCCCCCGACGATCACGCGCCTTTTGTTTCCGGCCATCAACCATCAACCCTCAACCATCGACCTCCCATGATTGCCTGGCAAACCACCCGCAACACCTATGAGGCCGCCGCCCTCGCCTCGCTCGACATCGCCCTGCGTGCCGTCAAGATGACGCACTACAAAAGCGGGGCCGAATACACCGACTGGAACCTTGCACGCACCAGCAGCGTCGATCCAGCTCGGCAGGGTCGCGCTTTCATCACCGGTGTTCTCCGGCGCGATTTTAACAACGGCACCTTGCAGGGAGAACTCGCCACGCAGCCGCTGCATCCTTATCTCATCGCCCTGCGCACCATGCACAATCGCTCTCGCCTGCTCGATGCGCAAAAAGGCAAGTCCATGCGCCTCGTGGAAGCCGCGCCTGGCAGCTACCTCCTCGAGCACGGGTCTTCAGCCATGCCTACCGAGGCCACCCTCACCACCGCAGATCAAGACCTCGCGCTGGCCCTCATCGGCGTCGGTCATGCGCTGCTCACCCTCACACACAACGGCACCGCGCACGTCTATACCCTGGCTCGTTACGCGCTCGCCCCCGAGCTCACCCCACACGCGCCGCGTGCCGATGCCCAGCTCAACATGACCGCGCTTCGCTCCAATGCCCTCTTTCCTGCTCGCCGCTGGGAACCCTTCGCCATCGCCGTCCACGCCCTCCATTGCCTGCGTGAGTTGCGCAAGCACCAGCAGTCGGCCGGCTGGATCACCGTGGCGCACAAAACCTACCTCGACAAAGGGGCCGCGTTCCGCGCCGACGCCCCTGGTCACACCCTCGCCAAAGTCCAGCAACGACTCGGCCTCCGCATCGCATGAGCATCACCGACCAACACCGCGCCCTCGTCACCATGACCGACGAAGAAAGCACCTCACTCCAGCAACAAGGCTGGCAGACCGAAGTCATCCAAAGCCTGCACCAGCGCGGCTTCCGTCCCTGTCGGCCCGACTACACCGCCGCACGTTTTGAGGGGAACGACATGGCCGCCACCCTCGGCTTCATCCGTCAGACCACACTGCCGCACCTGCACATCACCGTCGAAAAAGACACCTCGCACCGCGTCGTGTTAGAGCGCATCGACACCGCCATTTTTGAAGCCGGTCTCAGTGCAGGCCACCAAAGCCTCGCCGCCTCTTTTATGAGCTTCTTCGACCGCTGCAAAAAAGTGCGCGTCATCCCAGATCAAAGCCTCGAAGCCCGCCTCTCCAAACTCGAAGCGGCTAACGCAACGATCACCTCTCACATCTCACCTCTCCCCTCTCCCCTCTAACACCCACCCCCATGCACATCCCCACCGACCCCGCACCCACGACCTCACCGCCGCCGGTGAACCTCACCGACACCGCGCCACTCATCACCGCTGAGCAGCGTGAGACCGACTTCAATCGCCTCTTCGCCTGGCATGGCGTTGAGATCGCCATCACGCTCTCCAACGAGCTGTATTACCGCGAACTCCGCGTCCACATGAATGCGCCCGCATTGGGCTCATATGATACCATGGGCGACTTCGCGCCCGAGGCCGCCCGCGTCATCTACTGTGCACACCTCGAAGCCGCCGCCATCCGTCAGCTCCGGCTCATGAGTGCCGAACTGCAAATCGCCATGCATGATGCTTGGGTGCTGAAAAACATCGCCCTCCATGAGATCGCCGCCGTGTCGCGTCTCGCCCAGGAAATGCAGGAATGCGTGGCGCGTGCCCGTGCCTCCGTTTTGCCCACCGGTGACAGCGTTGACGGCTCGGGAAACTAGCCATGCCACCCGTGACGTGCGAGATCATCTCTGACCTCGCCCAGCTCACCGGGTGGCAGGAAGCCACCATCCAAAACATGCCGCTGCACCGCGCCCTCTACTATCAGCTCAAAGCCGCCAACATTCGCGGCGTGATGTGTCAGTGGTCGCTTTGACACGCGGACCTCGTCAACCTCTGACGATCCCCCATGGCAAACGACGCAACAGTCAAATTTGGCTACGACGGCACCGCGCTCAATCGCGGTCTAGCGCAGCAAGAAACCAAGCTCAAAGGCTTCGCCTCGACCACCGAACGCAGCTTTCGCGGTGCCCAGGCAGCCATCGGGGGCCTCGGCCTCGGCATCGGCCTCGCCGCCGTTACTGCTCTCGCTCGCGAAGGTGTGCGCGTCGTCGCCACCTTCGACCGCATGACGCGTGGCATGACCACGCTGGAAGGCAGCGCCACGGGGGCCAAATTCCGCATGGACGAACTGCGCGAGGCCTCAAAACTTCCCGGCCTCGACTTCGAACAAGCGGTGCAGGGGGACATCCGCCTCCGCAGCGTCGGTGTCAGCGCTGAGCTTTCCAAGAAGGCGCTCATCGAAATGGGCAATGCCCTCAGCCTCGCTGGTGGCACCTCCGCCGACCTCGATGGCGTGGTGCTGGCCCTCACGCAAATCATCAGCAAAGGCAAAGTCAGCGCGGAGGAAATCAATCAGATCGCCGAGCGCGTGCCGCAGGTCCGCGCCGTGATGAAGGACATGTTCGGCACCGCCGACACCGAGACGCTGCAAAAGATGAACATCGACGCAGAGACCTTCGTCGCCACGCTGGTCGAAGGCTTCGGCAAGCTCGAGCGAGCGCAGGCCGGTCTCGATGAAAAGATGAACGACTTCAGCACCTCCTTACGCGGTGCCGCCAACGCCCTGCTCGAAGGCCTCGTCGGCAAAGGCTCCGAAGGTTTGTCTCGCCTCGGGGTGCTACTGGATGCCAACAACAACAAGTTGCGTGAAACAGGTCAATGGCTCGGCAACACCGCCTCCGGTGTCACGGAATGGTTTGTCGATACCAAAGATGCCATCGATTTTATTGCCGCTGATTTGCAGCGTGCCATCGGTTACATGGGAGACGCTGACGGCCTCGCCAAATACCAAGCCGAGACGCAAGGCATCCTCGAAATGATGCAGGCGCAAAAAGACAGCGTCGAGATCGAGCGCATGCGCACTGAGCAGATCACCGCCAGCACTGAGGCACGCGCAGCAGAGATCAAGCTCATGGACCTGCCGAAGTCCGTCTTGGAAGACGATCCCATCCGCAAAGCAGGTGAGGAAGCCAACAAACCCGTCAGCAAAGAGCAGGCCCGACTCGATGACCGGAAACGCAAACTCACCGAAGCTGAACTGCCACTCAAAGAGCAAATCGCCGCCGCTGAAGATCGCTTATTGGAGCAACAGCAAAAAATCGAAGAGAGTGCTGCGAACATCAATCAGACCGAAAAGGAAAGCATCGAGAATCAGCATAAGCTGCTCGACATCCAACAAGAAATCTCCGCACTGAAGCGGCTGGACGAACAAGCAGAAGCCGAGAAAAAGACCCCGGTCGCCACTCCGTCTCTGCCCAGCGTCCCCACCGCCACTCAGACCTCATTCACGCCTCGCGACGAGGCCCCGATGAGCGAGACCAAAACCTACAAAGGTTACGACGAACAAAACCGCCGCCTCACCGACGGACGCCGCAAAATCCTCGGCGTGCAAACCCCCGACACATACACCGGCGGCAGCATCGCAGGTCCATTCCGCCCACTCTCAGCGCGTCGCGGCTCACTGACACCTGGCGGTGGTCTCGACGGATTTTACGCCCGTCAAAACGTCGGCAGCGGCAGTGGCAGCATGAGCATCAACACCAGCGGTGCACGCACGCAGCAGACCGTCAATGCCGCCCGCAAAGACGACCTAAGCGCCAAGATCGACCGCACCAATGAACTCCTCTCCCGTGGTCTGCTGGGCAGTTAACCATCAACCACCCACCACGCACCATCAACCCAAGCCATGAACCCCGCATTCTCCGTCGGCACCCTTCCGCTTTGGCGACATCCCATTCGTGAGCGCACCGCTTTCCGTGGCGTTGACACGCTCGATGGTGCCTACAAGACCGACCGCACCACCACGCTCGCCGTCGGCGATGTCGTGCCTGGCTATCCCGGCATGATCATCATCGCACTCGATAAAATCGACAGTGGCATCAGTCGCGAGTGGCAGATCTCCGCCGAAGGCTCACTCGATCAAAGTTACCCCACCAAAACCCTCAGCCGTGGCAAACGCCGCACCATTGAAGCCGGGTGGGACGAGCGCACCGTGCGCTACCTCTCCTGGCATGCCGCCTGGAAATCCTGCACCGGCGATGCTGGCAGCAACGTCATCACTTGCACTGCCCACGGCTTCCCGAATGGCAAACGCGTTTACTTCGCTCGCCTCAGTGGCGGTGCGGGTCTGACAGCGCAATCCGCCAGCTCGCTTGGCGTTGGCTATTACGTCATCAACCGCACAAGTAACACCTTCCAAGTGTCCACCACCGTCGGAGGTGGCGCGGTGGATTTCACCACCACGATGACCGCAGGCGAAGTCATCGCGGGCGAGTTCGCCCTCGGCTCACCGCACCCCAGCTACCCCTACATGCACCTGTGCGAACTAACCGTGCAGGACGAGAACAATGACTGGGCGGTCGCTGACTGCGTCTATCGCGGTTACGAAGAGGCGAAGCCCTACCACCGCATGATCACCGTGAATGGCCAGCAGTTCAGTGCCAGCGAGCCGATCACCATGAGCTTACCCGGTGGTTGGGACGATGCCCGCTACACCAATTTTCAACTGCCGGAAATCGTCGTCACCGACACTTACCTCACCGGAAGCGGCACATTGCCCACCAACGCTGTGCCATCCAGGGACACTCCTGAAAATGCGCCATCGATTCGGACCATCGTCCTCACTGACGACACCGAGGACCTCACCTGGAACTACCCTTACGGCTGGAGCATCGTCGGCACTCCACACCAGGCCACGCTCAACAACAAAATCTCCGCCATGGTCTATCAAGTCGTTTACCGCTACATCTGGCCAGTCATGTTCCGCTAACCTCACACCTCACCACTCACTCTTCCCATGACTCCCGCCACACTCGAAATCGAACTCCGCTCCTTCGCCGCACACCTACTCTCACCGCTGCTGGAAGAAGGCAAAAGCCCCATCATCAAACACCAGACGATCAAAGATCGCCCGCTCACAGTCCGCCTCGGCATGCGTGTCACCGGGACCGATCCCGAGCACGTCAAAGCCTTGGCGAGCAACGGCAAAGCAGTCACTGAAGCCTGGCTTAAACAATGGCCCCTGAACACCCCTGGTCTCCGTGACCCTAAGTCCGTGAGCATCGCCAGCGACGACAAGCATGTGATCATGGACGTCGTTTTTTTCACGCTGGAGCTCGACACTCCTGACGCACTCACCCCGGCGCAAGCATGAGGCAAGAAACCCGCCGCCTTCGCCCACCACGCTGGCCCTCCGGCCTCGTGCCCTGGCGCACTGCGGTGCAGTCCTTTCTCGAAAAGCTCTCCACAGCCGCCAAGGTGCAGATCGAAGTCCAAGGGGCCACCCGCTCACAGAGTGGCGAGGATCTCATGCTGGACCTCGGCACCACCCCCAGCGGCACTGCCACTGCACAGACCCCAGCGCAGGAAGCCCCAAGCTGGCCCTCTGGCCTCGTGCCGTGGAAAATGGCCGTGCAAGCCCATACCGAAAAACTCGCCGCCGCCGCCGGTGTGCAGATCGAAGTTTTCGGCACCACCCGTGGCCAAAGTGGCGAGCAGCCCGCGCTCGAAGTCGGCAACGAGTTCACGGGTGCCGGTGCCCGCAGCACCGCTAGCAAAAAGGACGCGAGCACCCCCCGCTGGCCCACCTCGCATGTCGGCTGGTGCCGAGCCTTGCAGAGCTTTATCGAGCGTCTTGCGTCCGCTTTGCAAACCAGCCTGGAACTGGGTGGTGTCGCCCGCAGCAGCGGTGGTGACAAGCTCGTCTTTGCGCTAAAACCCCCACCACCACGGAACCTCATCCTGCGGCTCGAAACGCAGCCCCAACAAGCCTACGCTTTTTATTGCTCGAGCATTTTTGATGACGATGGCAACCCCTACAGCAGCGTCTCGACCACTGAAAAATGGTCCGAAGGAGAAATCATTTACACGACCACCCAATCGGAGACCGGACCGCACGTTTACACGCCGTCCACTCCAATGTTCGACTGCCCTGGCAGCGTCAACAGCAACGACCGCGAGCCGGACAAAGATTATGGCTACCTCGAAGAGGTCGAAGCGCCCGAATACACCGGGGGTCTCTCGCAATCCGCCCTCCGCCCGCTCGCACTTAGTAACTTAGAAGTCATTGGCGATCCCGATCCTGGCGTGGCCTTCGCCATCACTGCCGACGCAGAAAGCGACATCATCACTGCAAACTCTCACGGTCTGAACAACGGCGAGCGCATCATATTCCCCTGGCTCATCGGGGGCGAAGGGCTTGTGGCCAACGGCTCGTTTTTAGGAACCGCCTACTACGTGCGAAATAACACATCCAACACCTTCAAAGTCAGTCAAACCGAAGACGGTGAAGTGGTGGACATCACCAGCAACATCACCGCTGGCACCTGTCGCAGAGAAGAGGAAAACCTCACTAGAGTCTTTCGCACTTGGGCAGCCAAGGACACGCCGCCGACTAACATCACTCAAACTCTCGGCTACTGGCAAACCGGCATTACCGGCAACGTCAAAACCAGTTTTGCTGCCTACTCCAACCGTTACCGCTGGACGAATGACAGTGACAAGAATCTCCGAATTCAATGGAAGCAAGGCGGCACCACACGCACCCTCACCGTGCCTGCTAACAACTCCAGCGACTGGTATGATGACGAACTGCCAGCCGCTCAAAATGAGCAAGACGCCATCACCGAAGTCGAGATCACCGTCCTGTAAATTGACACGCGACCCCTCGCGTGACCTCCACGATTTACCTCGACACCGTCAAGAAGGTGGCGCGTGCCTCCATCACTGGCACCGCCCAGCCCAGTGTCCACGCCAAGCTGCTCGCGCACCTCAAACTCATCATCAAATTCTTCGGCGCAGACGGCGTCATCGCGGTGGATGCAGACACGCCCACCTGCGTCATTAAGCCCAAGCTCGCGCCCACAGGTGCGCCCTCACTCATCGACACCACCGCTGTGCGCACCGGCACCGGAGCCACCTCTCAGTATGTGTTTGAGTGGGCCAGCGCCGACAGCACCACGCTGCGTGCCCTCATGGATGCCACGGGCGATCCCACGCAGCCCGTCGAGCTACGCTGCGAGGTCGAGTATGAACTCAATGGCAACCTGGAGCGCATCGCCTTCCCGATCTTTTTCGAAACCTCCTACACGCGACCCGAAGATCCCGCACCTGAGGCCAATACCGACTCAAGCTGGGAATGGCTCAAGCTCCGCGCTCCCGTCGCCAACGGCTTTTCTCACGACGACGTGGAGCGTGAATTGACCGTCGCCGGTGGCGCAGGCAGTGGTGACGTCGTCGGCCCAGCCTCCAGCGTGGACTCACGTCCCGCGCTGTTTAATGGCACCACTGGCAAGCTGCTCAAGCAAGGCAGCGCCGCGCTCGGTGATGCCGCCTACAAAAACACCGGCACCACCGCAGGCACCTTGGCCGCAGGCGATGACGCACGCATGACCAATGCCCGCACCCCGACCGCGCATGCCAGCACCCACCTCACCGGTGGTGCGGACGCCATTCAGGCTGCCACCGCATCGCAACCCGGCCTCGCCACCGCAGCGCAGATCACCAAGCTCGATGGCATCGAGGCCCTGGCTGACGTGACCGATGCAGGCAACGTCGGCACGGCCATCTCTGGCGCTGACGCGATCACGATCCTCGCCGATGCCGACAAGCTGCCCATCACCGCCTCCGGCGTGCTCAAGACCCTGGCCTACAGTGCGCTCAAGACCCTGCTCAATGCGCTCTATGCCATCAAAGGCGCTATCACCGGCAGCGGCCTCACCATGAGCACCGCGCGGCTCCTGGGGCGCAGCACCGCCAGCAGCGGTGCCATCGAGGAGATCACCGTCGGCAGTGGCCTCACACTCACCGCAGGCACCCTCTCCGCCACTGGCGGCGGCGGCAGCGGCGATGTCGTCGGTCCTGCTAGTGCGTCAGACAACGCCATTGTGCGATTCGACGGAGCCGGGGGCAAAATGGTGCAGACCAGCGGCATCACCATCGCCGATGGAGCCACCGGAACACTGAGCGGCACCAATACCGGCGATCAAAGCGCCACCTCGCTCGGACTTGTCATTGGCACCAACGTCCAGGCTTACGATGCTGATCTCACTTCCATTGCATCACTAAGCCACGCTTTTGGTGCGCTCACGAACAATGGAAGCGGCACTTTTAGCTACACTGAATTCAGCACTGGCGGCCAGACTGGAGACGGCGGCAAAATCGTCAAATTTGGAACAAGCGGAGAATTGAAGGCTTCCCTGCTAGATGTTTTCACACCATCTCTTCCAACTCAATTTGTAAGGCTTAGTGAAAACGGAATTTATTGGAACAACTTTATTAACAGTGGTTTCTCGGTCACTTTTTACCCGGCTGGCGGCACACTAACAGAACACCGGTCAATTTATTTACCAGACGCCACGGGCACCGTCATCACCAGCGGCAACCTCTCCGCGATCACCGGTGTGGGGACTCTCGCGTCAGGCGTCTGGCAGGGCAGTATCATCGCCCCTGCCTACCTCGGCACCGGATCCAGCATCACGGCAAAATTCCTGCGCGGCGACGGCACCTGGCAGACCATTAGCGGCGGCGGGGATGCACTCGTCGCCAACTCGCTGGACCAATTTGCGGATGTCGCGCAGACAGCCGGACAAACACTCGCGATCACGTCGAGCACAACGCTCGCAGGCGGCACCCACAGCGGCACCAACACGGGCGATCAAACCAACATCACTGGCAACGCCGCCACCGTCACCACAAACGCGAATTTGACCGGCCCGGTCACGAGTTTAGGCAATGCCACCTCAATTGCCAATGGAGCGATCAGCAACGCGATGCTCGCCAATGGAGCAGTTGCTAATCTGTCTGGCACCAACACAGGAGACAATGCGGTCAATAGCAATTACTCTGGACTCGTCAGTAATGCCACTCACACGGGCGATGCCACAGGTGCGACAGTGCTAACGCTGGCGACGGTCAATGCAAACGCTGGCAGTTTCGGTAGCTCGACGACGGCTGTGGCTCTCACCATCAATGCTAAGGGACTGGTGACTGCGGCAAGTGCTGCCACGATCACCCCTGCCGTCGGCAGCATCACCGGACTCGGCACAGGAGTCGCGACCGCGCTTGCAGTTAATTTGGGCACGCCTGGTGCGTCAGTAATCAACGGTCAAGTGCTGGGAACTCCATCCAGCGGCACGCTCACGAATTGCACCGGTTTACCCGTCGCTGGAATCACAGCTTCAACCTCCACTGCGCTGGGCGTCGGAAGTCTGGATATTGGTCACGCCTCTGACACGACCCTGGCCCGTAGCTCGGCTGGCAATTTGACCATCGAAGGCAATCTCATTTATCGCGCAGGTGGGAGCTTTGTAGGCATGCCATTTGAGTATTCAACGGCGGTGTCAGACGAAGCCACCGCACTCACCGCAGGCACCGCCAAGCTAACCTTCCGCATGCCCTGCGCGATGACGGTTACGTCTGTGCGTGCGAGTGTTGGCACTGCGCCCACGGGATCAACGTTGATCGTGGACATCAACGAAA
>Ga0114974_10002802_pt1 | contig 13385 bp, 11 predicted proteins | sample S_130206_EF_Meta_FD_87318 | JGI IMG/M metagenome (GOLD analysis project Ga0114974, IMG submission 87318) | Freshwater microbial communities from Lake Simoncouche, Canada to study carbon cycling - S_130206_EF_MetaG | ecosystem: Environmental > Aquatic > Freshwater > Lake | place: Lake...
GACATGCCTGCAAAGGTCTAGATCCAAAGTGAACGGCCCCGCACTCGTAAGAGTGCGGGGCCGTTCACTTTGTTAAAGAAAAACATGAATGAGTTGTGTTAGCTCAGAACTCTTATACCGAGTTGTTCAGCAACTGTCTTCATTTTCTTATCCAGTGTTACCAGTGGCAATTCCAATTGGATACATAGAGCGATGTAGCTCGCATCGTATGGAGTAAGTCCCGTTGTTCGGGAGATCTCAACGATCATTTCGGTCTTGGGGTGATGATGGTCAACCATCAAAAGCGGGATGGCTTCCAAGTAGCTATTTATGTCAGTTTCACTGATCCGCTGTTTTCTCTCAGCAACCCGTAATGCCGATGCAAGTTCATACACCCACAGTGTGGGAACGTGGCTGAGGGTAACAAGGAGCGGCGCCATAATCGACTCGACGGCGTCGGTTGTTTCGTCTTTGACCAGGTAAGACACCATGATTGAGGCATCGATGACGCAACTCAATATCTTCTGCCTTCCTCAATAAGTTCTTTGGCCGTCTCAGGCCCGGGCTTGGTTCGACTTCGGATTTCACGCGCGAGTTCAATGAATTCTTTGATTTGGTCTTCACGGGTAGGGGGTGGCCCGATCGTGGCGAAGGGCACGCCTCGCTTGGTCACCACGATGCGTTCCCCTGTTGCAGCGAGCTCGAGTAATTCAGAAAGCCGGGTCTTGGCTTCAAAGACTCCTACAGTGATGGTCATACCAACAGACTAGATTGTTGGTTAAATAGCGTCAAGCCTCTAACGGACCCGCTCAAACTTGACAAAGGGCAGTGGCTTAGCGTCAGACTCCGCTTCAACTGAAGGGGATTGAGTGGCCAACGACAAAACGCTCGTGATCGTCGAATCACCGGCGAAAGCTAAGAAGATCGCGGGATACCTGGGGGATGACTACATCGTCATGGCCTCAGTCGGCCATGTGCGTGACTTGGCTTCAAAGGCCTCCGACCTTCCCGAAGGTGAGCGAAAGCACTCCTGGAGCAAATTGGCTGTCAATGTCGATGATGGCTTTCGTCCCTATTACGTCGTGCACCCGTCAAAGGCTGCCACGATTCGGGATTTGAAAGCTGCACTCAAGGGTGCCGATGCACTCTTGCTCGCAACGGACGAGGACCGAGAGGGTGAAGCAATCTCTTGGCACCTATTAGAGGTGTTGCGTCCCAAGGTTCCCGTTCAACGCATGGTGTTCAACGAAATTACTGCTGATGCAATTCGCGAAGCGGTAGCTCATCCTCGCGACCTCGACATGGATTTGGTGCAAGCGCAGGAAACCCGCCGCATCGTTGACCGTCTCTACGGATATCCAGTTTCTGAAGTTTTGTGGAAAAAGATTGGTCGCGAAGCCAAATCAGCTGGCCGCGTTCAATCAGTAGCAGTGCGTTTGGTAGTCGATCGTGAACGTGAGCGCATCGCCTTCAACTCGGCTGGCTACTGGGATATTGACGCGATATTTGCACCGCAAGATTTCAAAGCTCGGCTTTCAACCGTTGATGGTGTGCGCGTTGCCATTGGCAAAGACTTCGATCAAAGTGGCCAGCTCAAGGCTGAAGACAAAGTCACGCTGCTCGACGAAGCTCGTGCGAACTCACTTGCTGATGGACTCAAGCCGGCGACCTTCACGATTACATCGGTTGAGCAAAAGCCGAACCAGCGCAAACCTTCAGCACCCTTTACTACTTCAACGATGCAGCAAGAAGCATCCAATCGACTTCGCTGGGGTGCCCAGCGCACGATGCGCATTGCCCAGAGCTTGTACGAAAACGGCTACATCACCTATATGCGAACTGACTCGGTCAACTTGTCAGCTCAGGCGATCAACGCAGCTCGGGTTCAGGTCACAGAGTTGTATGGCCCCGAATATGTAGAAGCCACGCCGCGCGTCTTTCCGAATAAATCAAAGAACGCTCAAGAAGCACATGAGGCAATTCGTCCTGCTGGCGATGCATTCCAAACTCCTGATCAGCTTCGTCGCGAATTAAATGCAGATGAGTTTGCGTTGTATGACCTGGTGTGGAAACGCACGGTTGCTTCACAGATGGTAAATGCTCGTCTTGCCACGACCACTGCAAAGATCAAGGGCACAGCAACTGACGGAACAGAAGTTGAATTCACAGCATCTGGCACCGTAGTGGTGTTCCCAGGTTTCTATGCTGCCCTGAAAGACATTCCTGAAGAGGGTGCAGAGAACGAGAATGAACTTCCAACGTTGAGTGAAGGTCAAACGCTCACTGCGAAAGAAATCAACTCCGTGGGTCACACCACCAGCCCACCTTCACGTTTCACTGAAGCCAAGCTCGTTCAGCGCCTAGAAGAACTCGGTATTGGTCGCCCGTCAACCTATGCATCGATTATGAGCACAATCGTTGATCGAGGCTATGTCTGGAAAAAGGGTTCGGCACTCGTTCCAAGTTTCATTGCGTTTTCAGTTGTGCGTTTACTTGAGCAGCACTTTGCTGAACTCGTTGACTACAACTTCACTGCAAATATGGAAAACTTGCTCGACGAAATCGCGAGCGGTCAGGCTAACCAGGTTGATCAGCTCGAAGCCTTCTGGCGGGGCGGCGATTCACTTGCAGGGCCTTTCCCTGGCATCAAGCCACTCACCGAAGACCTCGGTGCTATTGATGCTCGAAGCATTGCAACGATGCCAATCGCAGGCACCGATGCCCATATTCGCGTAGGTCGCTACGGCGCATATGTTGAACGCGGAGAAGAGCGAGCAAATATTCCTATTGGGTTAGCTCCCGATGAACTCAATGCGGCTAAGGCAGAAGAACTTCTCGCTGAGCCAACGGGCGATCGCGAACTTGGCGTTGATCCCGTAACTGGCCTGAACCTGCTGGCTAAGTCTGGGCGCTACGGACCGTATGTCACCGAAGTGCTCGCAGAAGGTGCCAAGAAGTCCGATAAGCCGCGCACCGCTTCACTGTTTTCTGAGATGAACCTCAACGAAGTCACACTCGAAGATGCGTTGAAGTTGCTGAGTCTTCCTCGCGAGGTGGGAATCGATCCGACCACGAGTGAAGAAATCACTGTTCAAAATGGTCGTTACGGCCCCTACTTGATGCGCGGTACTGATTCACGTTCCATCGGTAGTGAAGATGAAATCTTCACAATCACCCTGGAACAGGCACTTGCGCTTTATGCACAGCCAAAGCAGCGTCGAGGTCGTGGGCAGGCTGCTGGGCCCCTTCGTGAAATCGGTCCAGATCCCACAACCAATTTGCACGTCGTCGTTCGTGATGGTCGCTTTGGTCCGTATGTCACCGATGGAGTGACGAACGCTTCCCTTCGAACAGCCGATGACCCGATGACGGTGTCTATCGATCGCGCATCTGATCTCTTGTCAGAGCGTCGGGCCAAAGAAGCACTTGAAGGTCCCACGAAGAAGACGGTTAAGCGGGTTGCTAAGAAAACAACGGCTAAGAAAGCTGCAGCGAAGAAGACCGTGGCTAAAAAAGCAGCAGATCGCAACCTCACTACGCGCACCGTGAAGAAAGCTGGCGCGAAGAAGGCTGCGAAGAAAGCTGCAGCGAAGAAGATCGCGGTTCCGGGATAGTTTGACAATGTTCATAGTTCTCGAGGGACCCGATGGTTCAGGAAAGTCGACGCAAACTCGGCTCCTCGTTGAACGTCTGCGCGAAGCCGGCACAACAGTGGCGCAAACGCGTGAACCAGGTGGCACACCTGCTGCAGAAGCGATTCGCAGTTTGGTGTTGAACCCAGAATTTACTGGCCTTGACACTCGCACTGAAGCATTGCTTTTTGCAGGTGCTCGCGCAGAACACGTGGCCAATGTGATTCGCCCTGCTCTGGTGCGTGGTGAAGTCGTGGTGTGTGATCGCTACATTGATTCTTCAATCGCCTATCAAGGTGTTGGGCGCGATCTTGGAATCGAACGCATCAGAGATCTCAGTCTTTGGGCGACCGGCGGATTAGTTCCAGACCTCACCATTGTTCTCGACATTGATTCTGCTTTGGGTTTAGCGCGCGTCGGTAGTGATCTTGATCGGCTAGAACGCGAGCCTGCGGAGTATCACGATCGAGTTCGCAAGGCCTTCGTAGCACTCGCGCTGCACGACCCTGAGAGATACCGAGTAGTCAATGCTGCGGGATCTATCGACGAAGTTGCTCAACGGATTCAGATCGCAGTTGATGAATTCATTGCAGGTCGGTTGGCATGACCGAAGTGACTGCTGTTCCGGCACCAATATGGAATGTCCTCATTGGCCAAGATGAAGTCGTTACAAAGTTGGATCGCGCAGTTCACGATGCTGAACTGATCACGCGAGGCGAACACGGACCAGCGATGACGCACGCATGGTTGTTCACTGGGCCACCTGGATCAGGCAGATCAAACGCGGCGACTGCATTTGCTGCAGCACTGGTGTGTCCAGAAAATGGATGCGGGCAATGTCAGATCTGCCGCAATGCACCAACAGGTGGCCATCCTGACGTCGACATCGTGCAACCACAGGGACTCACGTACGGCGTTGATGATGCGCGTGAGTTAATCAAGCAAGCGGGAATGTCTCCAACGAGCAGTCAGTGGCATGTGGTCGTTGTTGAAGACGCTGATCGACTCACGGATCAGGCAGTTAACGTGCTATTGAAGGCGATCGAAGAACCGCCGCCGCATACTGTTTGGGTGCTGTGTGCGCCCAGCACTGAAGATGTTCTGCCCACAATTCTTTCGCGCACCCGTCATGTGACCCTGCGCACCCCGCCAGATTCGATTGTTGTCGCAGCGCTTCAAGAGCGTTATGGGATCGATGCTTCATTGGCTGCCTTTGCTGCACGAGCCTCACAGGGCCACATCGGGCGGGCACGTGCATTAGCCACTGATGAGCATGCCCGAATGAGGCGTCAAGAAGTACTCCGTATTCCAATGCAGTTGCATGATTTACCAGCTTGCTTTGTTCATGCGCAGAACTTGATCGAAACTGCAACCCTTGATGCCCACTCGATTACGGATTCACTTGATGTTGAAGAAACAGAACAATTGCGTAAGGCCTTCGGAGCCGATGCTGAATCGAAACTTAAAGGTCAGCTCAAGAGGTCACTTGATAGTTCAATGAAACAGCTTGAGACCACGCAAAAGCGCCGTCGCACTCGCATTGTGCGGGATCAAGTAGATCGAGCACTTGTTGATCTCCTTGGCCTGTATCGAGATGTGTTGTTGCTGCAGACTGGAGCCGAGGTGGGGCTTATCAACGATGAGATGCGACCGCAGTTGTCTCAGTTGGCTGCGAACTCCACTGCTGAAGACACGGGACGGCGCCTGCTGGCAATTAATTACACCCGTAAGCAGATGAGTTCCAACGTCACGCCGCTCATGGCGATTGAAGCCTTGATGGTTGAGCTAAAGGACCCTTGGGTCCGCGCTGCATCGTAATTTCAGGTTACGGTTTACCTATGCGCAAAGGTCTTTCACTCGTAGTCCTTGCGGTGGCTGGTTCGCTCTCACTAGCTTCGTGTTCCAGCGGGCAACCAACGGTTGCAGTTCCTTCACCCGTCATCACGCGCGCTGTCGCGAGCAATCTCGAGGTGTACTACGAACAGAAGGTCAAGTGGACTGACTGTGGTGGCGCTACATGCGCAAAAGTCAAGGTTCCACTTGATTATAAAAACCCAGGTAGTGGGTCCACGACTCTTGCAGTGACAAAAGTTCCAGCGCAAGGGGATTCACAAGGCGCATTATTTGTGAATCCTGGCGGACCGGGCGGTAGCGGTTTCGACTATGCAAAGTCTGCGCGGCAAACATTGTCAGAAGCAGTGAATGAATATTTCGACATCATCGGGGTAGATCCTCGCGGAGTTTCTAAGAGCGAACCCGTGAACTGCCTTACCGACCAACAACAAGACGTACTTGGTGCGGCGAATTCTTATCCGCAGACTCCTGAACAGATCAGGGTCATTCAAAGGTTGGCGAAATTGCCCGGCGTAGGGTGCGTGACCTTTGCGAGCCCGCGTTTTAAACACATGAGCACCGAGAATGTGGCCCGAGATTTTGACATCGTCCGTGCTGTTGTGAAAAACGAGTCTTTCAATTTTCTTGGAGAGTCCTATGGCACTGCAGTTGGTGCGAGGTATGCACAACTTTTTCCCGATCGTGTCGGCAGGATGGTTCTTGACGGTATTCTCCCCGTTGATCTTGATCTCACCGCGGTTACAAAAGCTCAGGCCGTAGGTTTTGAAGAAGCTTTCACGAATTTCGCTGCCGACTGCAGCACGCACGATGACTGCCCTTACCCAGGTAATGCGAAACAAGTCGCATTGAAGATCCAAAATTTTCTCAAAAGTCTTGATGCAAGCCCGATAAAAGTTGGCAGTCGAGAATTGAACAGTTCGCTGGCATCGAGGTCAGTGTTCTCCTACCTATATTTCCCCGCCGGGGATTATCCGCAGTTGCGAAGTGCACTTGACGATGCCGTAAATCATCACAATGGGGCGCCATTACTCACCCTGCTTGATAGTCGGGCAGGAAGGCAACCCGATGGGCATTACGCAGGTAATTCAACAAGCGCTTTCTACGCAGTGACCTGCATTGATCGGCAATATGCAGGAACAGTTGATGAAGTCACCGCGCTAGCAAAACAGTGGCAAAGCGTTGCGCCAACCTTTGGGGCGAGTCTGGCGTGGGGGATGCTCCCGTGCTCCAGCTGGCCAGCTTTGGGTCCGGCACCCACCAAGAAGATGACTTTCGAGAAAATTTCACCAGTTCTTGTCGTTGCGACAAGTCATGACCCCGCAACACCTGCAGCATGGGCCAAAAGACTGACAAGTCAGGTACCAAACAGCAGATTGCTCACCTGGGATTCCTATAACCACACGGCCTATCACCAAGGCTCCGGATGCATCGACGATGCTGTTGACAGGTATTTGCTCTCGGGAACGCTACCTGAAGCGAACCTGAAATGTTCCGGTATCTAACTGCGAGTACAGTGGTACTGCGCATTTAACCCACCTACGCGCCGATTACGGAGTTATTCGTGTCAATGCCTGTTGCAGCAATTGTTCCGGATCCGATGCGCTGGAAAGCACTCATTGTTATTGCGATTTCTCAGTTAATGGTGGTGCTCGATGCATCAATCGTGAATATCGCTCTCCCAGCAATGCAGCAAGACCTTGGCATCACTGATGCAAACCGTCAGTGGGTTGTTACGGCTTACACCCTCGCATTTGGAGGGCTGTTGCTTCTTGGCGGTCGTATTGCCGATTACGCGGGTCGCAAGAAGATGCTTATCGTGGGTTTGACCGGCTTCGCTATCGCCTCGATGTTAGGTGGTATTTCCACTTCAGCCGGAATGCTCATCGCTGCACGTGGATTACAGGGTGTGTTCGCAGCATTGCTTGCTCCTGCCGCACTCTCCTTGATCACCGTTACTTTTACTGACAGCAAAGAACGAGCGAAAGCCTTTGGTGTGTACGGCGCACTGTCGGGCGGCGGCGCAGCTATTGGTCTCATTATGGGCGGTATTCTTGTTGAGTACACCTCATGGCATTGGACGCTTCTTGTAAACGTCCCAATCGCAGTTGTTGCAGTTCTGCTTGCCGTGAAGTATGTGAAAGAGTCACGTGCCACAGGTGAAACCAAGTACGACATTCCTGGCGCGATCACAGCAACCCTGGGCTTGGTTTCCTTGGTCTACGGAATCACTAAAGCCAGCACTGACGGTTGGAATGGCACGGAGACGCTCTCATTCATGGGCATCGGAGTAGTGCTTCTAGCAATATTCTTATTTATTGAAGCGCGATCCTCTCATCCGTTGTTACCGTTAACGATTCTTTTGAACCCCATCCGTGGTGGGGCTTACCTCGCTTCCTTCTTTGTCGGCATCGGGCTGTTTGCAATGTTCTTGTTCCTGTCGTACTTCTTCCAGGGAGTCCTGAACTTCACTCCGCTCACCAGCGGGTTGTTGTTCCTGCCGTTCTCAATCGGCGTAGTGCTGAGCGCAGGTATTGCAAGTCAACTGCTTCCGCGATTTGGACCGCGCTATGTAACCTTCGCGGGTTTCTGCCTTGCAGTGTTAGGGATGTTCATTTTCACCCACCTCACAGCTTCGAGCACGTACTGGCCAAACATTCTTCCAGGCATGATCGTGATCAGTATTGGTATGGGATTGATCTTCGTGCCGCTTTCAGCTGTGGCGTTGTTCGGTGTCGGTAATCATGATGCCGGTGTTGCCTCTGCTGTGCTCAACACATGCCAGCAGATTGGTGGTTCGATCGGCCTTGCATTCTTGAATACCATGGCTGCCGCGGCAACGACTTCGTTTATCGTGAGCAACCAACTTGCGGGACCTACGAATGATGCGCTCGTGCATGGCTTCACCACAGCATTTGCCTGGAGCGTTGGCATCTTGGCTCTGGCTGGGATTATCTGGGTCGTATTGGTTCGCATGACTAAGGAAGATATGCAAGTTAATGACGCCGATGCTGCCTTACCAGCCATGCACTAAGCGCTCAAGGAGTTCAGATACGATTGGTGGTCCCTCGGGGTCGATATCTCTCGTGTCCCTTAGGTGCAAGGCCGCCTTAGCTCAGGGGTAGAGCAACGCACTCGTAATGCGTAGGTCCGGGGTTCAAATCCCCGAGGCGGCTCCATTTCCTTGTTGCATAGTTCGCCAAGGAAGTCACGAATGACCTTTTGCCAACAGATGGACCGGGTGTGGTGAAAAGTAGCAGCGTCGTGGTTCATTACTGTGCAACACGAGGCCTTGCCTGCTAATCAGCTCAAAGCGCGGAAGCCGCGGCCGCGGTGGAAGCTGCGCTTGGTATTTGACTTGGTGACGCCGATTGCCCTGCGCCTGAAACGTCACTTAGTGATGCGTGGTGGGAGTTAACATCGGCATGGGTTGGAATAGCAACGCCTGCTGCTTTCAGGATTTCGGCGCGTTCTGCTGGGGTGCCTACTGACATGACTTTGGTTGCAAGTGCTGGGTTGTCGTTCAGGGCTTTTGCTACTGCTGCGAATTTAGCGCTCATGAATGTCCCCTCATATGTGAAGTGATTGAACCAGATCACCAAGTTTGAGTGCTTGCCAGTTCTCCAGCATGTTGGTCATAGTGTGCAACATAACTCGCGAGGTATAGAGACTTCTGAAGATTGGGTCACGAGGACCAGTGACGGCATCGATGTCTTCGATATCGCGAGCAACTGCAACGGGTGCAGCCATTGAGATGCCGAAATTAGATGCCATAGAAAGCCGAACATGCAGGCTTAGTTCGTCAAGGTCCAACGGTGGTGCGCCTTGAGCCGCGAACTCATCAACAAAAATGCCCAACAATTCGTCTAGGTTCTCAGCCCAAACGTATGGTTCAGAACAGCCAAGTGAACCGCCGACGATCTGCGGAAGAGGTAGCACTCCGCAGTTGGCCCAGTCGATGAAACCACACTGAAGCTCGCCCTGCTCGTCGCGTTCAAACCAGCAGTTGTCGATGTTGCCGTTCCAGTGCGCAAATGCAACAAGATGCGGACGGCCGCTTGCGAGGATCTCGTTGATGCGATCGCGAGCAGCAGAAACGTCGGCCATGTAGGAAATGAATTGCTCGCGTAATGCTGGATCGTGAAGATTTTCGGGAAACAGTTTCGGATATCGCTGAATGAAGTCGAACATTCGGTGCGCCCACTGCACCAACTGCTCATCTGATGCCCGGCCGCGGAACTGTGCCGAGCCTTGCTCCGCATTAGCGAAAACCTCATCGAACTCTGGTGCAAGCTTTCCTGCGCGATGCGCTCCTGCCAGCCGGCCCAGGCTTCGAAAGATGGCTCGGTAGTGATCGACTGCATCGGGTAAGAGATAGTCCATGCACTTGGGGTGGGCTACCTCCACATTGCCTTCACCATACGGAATCAGTTCAGTAATGAGCAGGCCAGTTTCAGAAGCAACCTCAAGGTCGCCAAACATGAGCAAGGGAACCATGACTGGAAAGTCCGGAGATCGCGAGAGTAATGCGAAGTTCACTTCGGAGAGCATCATGTGCTTGGCGCTATCCCAAAGCGCATCATCAAAGTTGCGAGAGAATTTTACGAAGAGCCGATTTGGCAAAGTTGCGTCTGGCCGCTCATAGGTAATGGTCAATTTGAGCTTCTTGCCACTGCCGCCGTCGTAGAACTCCTCTGAATCGATGATGGCAGTGACTTTGTTGCTCACATCCAGCCTGCCGCCGGTATGGAAGGCTTTTGTGAGGAAATCGGCGCCTCCCTCCAGAAGGGCAGCTGGATCAGCGGGGATTGAGATACCGAAATTATCCCCAGTAACCCAAACATCCGGATTGGAGGAATCGAGGGCCTCTAGTCGAGAATTCACGTGGCAGACGTTACCAATGATTACCCATAAGCGAGCCGCCTTCGCCAGAACGATGCCCGGAATTTGGCTTTACGCATCGGTCAGAATTCGTGACAGGTCACTAGCTGGTGGATGCTCATACCGAGCAACATCGGACGCACTAACGCGGTTTCCCTGTAACTGCGCTCTCAGCCCTTCCAGAAAAAGACGTTCCGTTGCAGGGTCGTGAGCGAGGTGTTGCGAGTAATCACGTCTGACAGATGAGTGTCGGCGAGTTGTGAAGCCTGCGATCGAGGAAATGCATTCTCGAACCAGAGGCGATCACCTGCCCGCAGTCGGTTGAACTGATCAAGGATGATCGATTGGGTGAGAGCGCCAACGCTGGCACCTGCAACATGCGCCTCAGCCAAACAGCCGACCCAAAGATCGATGTCGTCAACGGTTCTGTAAAGGTCGGCAAGTTTTACCTGCACAACCTTGTCTGGCGTGATTTGCGAAAACATCGTGAATTTCTTCAATCCGTATGCCGCTCGAGTCGTGTTGTAGTCAGCTAGGCCGTGATCTCGACCACGTTGAATGTTGAGGGATGCCAGATCAAAACCGCCTTGGCCAGGTTCTCCGAAAAGGAAATTTCTGACGTCATCAATAATTTTCAGATCCACCTCCTGCGCATTTCCTGATGCTGCTGCCTTTAAGAATGGATCTATATCTCCGATGTGGTTAGGGAGCGAAGCATCGAAATATGAATTATTAAAAAATGAGTGTGAGAGTGAGATCGCGGGACCTGCTTGCGAACCATCGTTGTTGAGTCTAGAAATTTCGCTGTCAAGCAAACTGTGACCGAAACGAAAGGCTCCAGTTGAGAACTCGTTGGTAATTGATGGATTTATGTCTGATCGATATCCCGAATAAGGCTTCAATGCGTTCGCGCCAATGAGCGCGGGAAGAAATTCATTGTAAGTAATTGCTTGAATCTCCGCGATAACAACTCTGCGTGCACTCTGATAAAGCTGTTCATCAGTCCAGGATGGATGCGCTAACGCATTAGCTTGTGCGATGCGGTTGTGTTCCCGCAAAAATATTGTTTGAAGTGAAATGAGATCCGGATTTTCATTAGCGCGGATGTCTCCAGCGAGAAAGAGTCGATTGTCAGGAAGCGCATGTGAATCGTTGGCGTTGGGCAATCCATTTGTATTAAGCGGTAGCAGATTTCCGACGCTTGTTTTCAATAGTCCACTTTTAAAGGTGCGGAGGGCATCTGCACGCGTCTTATCCGAGCCGTAAACCTGAGAGCCATCAATAAAAGCAGTTACTACGTTGGTCTGTTGACGAGGATTAGAGGCTGATGTGCCGGTACCACCTGCAATCGCACTGCGAGTCATTCCAATCGTCTTTAGGCCTGTGCGAGTTGGATCAAACCATGCGTCGCCGATCGGAACTGAGATAGAAAAAGGCTGAGTTCCCATTGGGCTTAGGGCAATGTCATGGTCCAGAAATTGACCCCAGACGTAAACAAAATCCGACATATTTCGATCGTTCGCTGCGCTCGATTCCTGCGCACTAAGTGCGTTACTCACTGCACGTGCACTTGGACGCGAAGCTCCCGCGGGAGTCGAGACCTTGTCTGCGTAGTTATTTGCCGCTGTGCGCAAAAGTTCGATGCCAGCGGCACCCCACGAGGAATGCTCGGCGTTGTTAGCTGATCCATCAGGGGCATATACATCTTCAGTGCGAAAAGAATTGTTCGATTCTGGATCATCGAAATTCTCGCGATGCGAGTTCGCGCCTGGGGTGCCGAAAGGGTTTGCTCGAGTGAAGTTTTCGGGGTTGCGATGCGTAGGTGCTGCTTGAACAGCGGGTCTGTCGATGTGTCGCACTGGGACAGGATCCGTAACTGCAAGCGCTGTTCCCATTGGCAGACCAACTCCGACTGTCACGACAACTCCCGTGACCTTGCGTGGAATTCTGCGGATCATCATCGTGAAGCCCTCCAATCAAGCGCAAGGTGCGCTAGGCAGCTCGTTTGAGCGCTTGATGGATATATGTGGGTATCACATTTAAGATTCCCGAAACAATTACTGTGTATTACCTGTGAATCTCAATTACGAAAAAGTTTCGCTGCAGTTCAACGAGTCGTCGTACTCTCATTAGCCAAGCGATCCGTTAACGTGAGAATGCGAGACCAGACGTCAGCACATACATCACCCCAATCATCGAATGCGCGATCAAAGAATGAATGTGGCGCGCCTTCGTAGACCACGGCGTCAACCTCAGCCCCACCCAACCGCATTTCCTCAGCGAGGGCGAGTTGATCGGCAACCGGGGTGGAGTCTGCTCCAGCGATGAACATGATGGTTGGTTTCTTCGAGTGCTTTGCTGCGCGACCCACCGTGTCAGGTCGACCGTAGAAACCAATAACTGCTGCAAGATCAAGATCACTTGATGATTGACGCCAGGCTTGGCCTCCGCCGAAGCAGAATCCAACAGTGATAATCGGAAGTCGATCTCCATGTTGAGTACGCAAGAAGTCCATTGCCGCCCGAGTCTCATCATTGACCTGTATTGGTGATGTGTCCTTAATATGTGTTTGCCAATCGAAATCTTCAGGGCGCCAACCAGTGTCAGAAATTCCTGCAGTGCGTGCAAAGTAGTCAATCGCTACTGCGGATAAATCTGCTTCAGCAAACCGCTCTGCGAGCGCTCCGTAGAACGGATGGAGGCCACGCACATCAGGCAGGATCACGACCCCAACCTTGGGGTTTGCCGACGTGGCATAGAAAGCGGAAAACGAAGTGCCGTCAGCGCTGGTCAGGGTGAGGCCATGATGGTCTGTGACCGGTTCAGATCGTGGGGAAGCTGGTGGGCGGCTGATGTCGTCGTGGCACATATTGCCGATGGTACTTCTTGGGATGATGCTTTTTGGGTCGTTTCCAATGACCGCTTGGCGGTCGGCTAGGGTTTTTCTATGAACTTTCACTGTGGCACTCGCTCTGCAGCTCTCCTCATCGGCCTCGTTGCGGGGTCATTGCTGGCCGTAAGCGCGCCAGCCCAAGGACACGC
>Ga0114974_10002805_pt1 | contig 13363 bp, 9 predicted proteins | sample S_130206_EF_Meta_FD_87318 | JGI IMG/M metagenome (GOLD analysis project Ga0114974, IMG submission 87318) | Freshwater microbial communities from Lake Simoncouche, Canada to study carbon cycling - S_130206_EF_MetaG | ecosystem: Environmental > Aquatic > Freshwater > Lake | place: Lake...
ATTGATATGCTCGTGCCACGTCAGCGTCCTATCGTTTTCAATAGGACGCTAAATTTGCAACTTTCTTTGCATATTGCAACCACAAATGCTTGAAAAACCACAAACTTTGCTGTGACTTTGTAAATACGATATACTGCAATATCAATGGGTTACGGAATAAAAGCTATTCCCACTCAATCGTCCCCGGCGGCTTGCTCGTATAGTCATAAACCACTCGGTTGATGCCTTTGACTTCATTGATGATCCGCGTTGCCACGCGGCTGAGGAACGCCGCCTCGAAGGGATAGATATCCGCAGTCATGCCATCGGTCGAAGTCACCGCCCGCAAGGCGCAGACATTGTCGTAAGTCCGTCCGTCGCCCATCACCCCGACGGTCTTGACCGGCAACAGCACGGCGAAGGCCTGCCAGATCTCGTCATAGAGACCGGCCTTGCGGATTTCGTCGAGGTAGACCGCGTCGGCGAGGCGCAGGATGTCGCAGCGTTCGCGGGTCACTTCGCCCGGGATGCGGATGGCGAGGCCGGGGCCGGGGAAGGGGTGGCGGCCAACGAATATTTCGGGCAGGCCGAGCTCGCGGCCCAGCGCGCGGACCTCGTCTTTGAACAGTTCGCGCAAGGGTTCGACCAGTTGCATGTTCATGCGCTCGGGCAGGCCGCCGACATTGTGGTGGCTCTTGATCGTCACCGAAGGGCCTCCGGTGAAGGAAACGCTCTCGATCACGTCCGGGTAAAGCGTGCCCTGCGCCAGGAAATCCGCGCCGCCAATCTTCTTCGCCTCGGCCTCGAACACATCGATGAAGGTCTTGCCGATGAATTTGCGCTTCTTTTCGGGATCAGTGACCCCGGCGAGGCCGTCCATGAACAGATCGCGTGCGTCGACCACTACAAGCGGAATATTGTAGTGGCCGCGGAACAGTTCCTCGACCTGTTCGCGTTCGTTGAGCCGCAGGATGCCGCCATCGACGAAGACGCAGGTCAGCTGGTCGCCGATGGCTTCGTGGATCAGCACAGCGGCGACGGCGGAATCCACACCACCTGACAGGCCGCAGATCACCTTCCCGCTGCCCACCTGCGCGCGGATGTCGGCAATCTTGGTGTTGCGGAACTCGGCCATGGTCCAGTCGCCGGCCAGGCCGCAGATCTTGTGGACGAAGTTGGAGATCAGCTTGGCGCCATCGGGGGTGTGCACAACTTCGGGGTGGAACATGGTGGTGTAATAGCGATTGCCCTCGTGCACACAGATCGCGAAGGGGGCGTTGGGCGAGGTGCCGATCACTTCGAAGCCATCGGGCGCGCGGGTGACGCGGTCGCCGTGGCTCATCCATACCGGATATTTGCCGCCGACCTCCCAGAAGCCGTCGAACAGCGGGCTGGGCTTGTGGATTTCAACATCGGCGCGGCCGAACTCCGCCGCATGGCCGCCTTCCACTTCGCCGCCGAGCTGGGTACACAGGGTCTGCTGGCCATAGCAGATCGCGAGGATCGGCAGGCCGCTGTCGATTACTGCTTGCGGCGCGCGCGGGCTGCCGTCTTCGGTCACCGAAGCCGGTCCGCCCGACAGGATCACGCCCCTGGGCTGCATGCGGAGGAACGCCGCCTCGGCAGAGTTGAACGGCACGATCTCGGAATAGACCCCGGCCTCGCGCACGCGCCGGGCGATCAGCTGGGTCACCTGGCTGCCGAAGTCGATGATGAGGATGGAATCTGCGGGATGGATGGTCATGTGAAGGCTCTAAGGCTGCTCCCCACGCCTGTCCAGATGGTCACCATTCACCAACCATAAAGTGCGGGGCCGCGACAGATAATTTCATACCTTATTTAGAATTGCGTTTTATGCATCATCTCTTGCGGTCTTCGCACGGGCGTTTCTTATCAGTTTCGTTACAGGACCCGTGCGATGAAAGATCGCATCGACACTCAAACAAAGGAGTATGACATGGCTCGTTACCTGCATAATGTGCTCGGCCTCGCCGTTGCACTTGGCACCGGCGGTCTGATGTTCGCAGTCGCGTTCGTCTGATCGTGTCCGGCAAAATGGACCGGCCCCGCGCCTGAACCAGCAGTAGCTGGATATCAGGCCGGGGTCGCTTCCAAGCCCCATCCGCCCGCTTCGCAGCGGGCTTTTTTATGCCTATTTGCTGAGTGCCCTGACCAGATCGGTCAGGTAGTCGCGGCCGGTATAGAGCGCGCGCACTTCGATCCGTTCATTGAGGCCATGCGTGCCATTGCCATCGGGATCGACCCACAGCCCCGGCACCCCGTAGGTCGGGATGTCCTTCAGATAGACCGCATCGGTCGCCCCGGTCAGGATCGAGGGTACCATAGGCACACCGGGAAAGTACTTTGCCATCAGCGCCTCTGCCGGGCCGGCGATTTTCGGATCGAGCGGCGGCGGCACGGCGATCGGCTTGTCTTTCTTGCGCTGCTCGATGCCGACACGCGGATCGGCGATCACCTGCGTCAGCGCTGCCTGGGTCTCTTCCGCAGTCCGCCCGGGAAACATCCGGCAATTGACATTGGCCGTGGCGCGCTGGGGCAGGGCGTTGAGCGCATGGCCGGCATTCACCAATGTGGCGACGCAAGTGGTGCGCAGCAGCGAATGCAGTGTCTTGTCGCGGTTGACCAGAGTCTCGGCTGCCGAGTCGGCGGGATTGGCTTCCAGCGCGATCATCGCCCGGCCGGTGTCGTCGCCGCGCATCGCGCCCACCTTGCGGAAATAGGCGCGTGTCACTTGGTTGAATTGCAGCGGGAATTCGTGCGCCCCGATCCTGCCGAGCGCCGCCGCCAGAGTGTAGATCGCATTGTCAGGCACCGGCGTCGAGCTGTGGCCGCCCGGGCTGGTCACGGTCAGGGTAAAATCCTGATAGGCCTTTTCGCCGACCTGCAGCGACTGGCTGACCAGCTTGCCGCCCGCCGCAATCGCCGTGCCATTGGTGCGCCCGCCGCCAACCTCGTTGAGTGCAAATTCTGCATCTATCAGGTCGGGCCGGTTCTTTGCCAGCCACTCGGCGCCGTTGAACGCGCCCGAAGTCTCCTCGCCGCAGGTCAGCGCCAGCTTGATGGTGCGCCGGGGGTGAAAGCGCTCGCGGGCGAAGCGCACCAGAATGTCGGTCCAGATCGCCGCCTGCGCCTTGTCGTCATAGGCGCCGCGCGCATAGAAATAGCCGTTCTCTTCGACGAGCGTGAAGGGGTCGCGGGTCCAGTCCTCGCGGTTGGCCTCGACGACATCGACGTGGGCCAGCAGCAGCATAGGCTTGAGTGTTTTCGAGGTGCCCGGCCAGACTGCCACCAAGCCGCCGTCCTTGGGATGCTCGGGAGTGCTGAAAAATGTCAGCTGGCTGTCGGTGAACCCTGCCGACTTGAGGTGCGCTGCCATGCGTTCGGCGGCAAGCGTGCAGCTTCCGGCGGAGAGGGTGGTGTTGGTTTCCACCAGCTCCTGATAGAGCGCGCGGAATTCGGCCTGATCGGTGCGGAGCGGCTGCGCCGTTTGAGCTGAGGCCGGGCTGGCCATCAGGCTTGCGCCAAACAGCGCGGCAAGGATCGCCTTCATCTTGTGCTCCTGGGGTGAGGACATGATGAATTGAGCAGGTTTTTGCGCTTTTGCAAACAGGCTCGAGCCGATCAGGTGGTGGCTTCCACCCTGCCGCTGCGCTCCTGCTTGCCCCAGCCGACCCACATGCCGCGCAGGGCATTCCACAAGGCACGGATCACCACGCCATACATCACCTGGCGATAGACGAAGCGCTGTGCCACCAGCAGCAGGGCCGGATAGCGCTTCTCGCGCCGCTCCAGCCGGTAGGCGACCCAGCCGCACAGCACGTCGATAGCCGTGAAGGCGACCCAGTAGAGCCCCATCGACAGCACATCGGCCTGGGTCTGCGCCCAGCCGTGCTGCTCGACGCGCATCCAGGTCGAGGCAATCGAGACAACCAGTGCCAGATCGACCAGCGGTGATACCACGGCAAAGCCGATCTGGAACAGCCATGCCTGCGGGATGCCGATCCGCGCGAGGCCTTTCGGCTTGCCCTCGCGGACAACCGCGCGGTGCTTCCACAGGCATTGCAGCGTGCCATAGGCCCAGCGGAAGCGCTGACGGGCGAGTGTGCGGAAGCTCTCAGGGGCTTCGGTCCAGGCAATGGCATCGGGATCGCAGGCAATGCGCCAGCCCTTGCGCTGGATGGCAATGGTCAGGTCCTGATCCTCGGCTAGCGTATCGACCGGATAGCCGCCAACCGAATCAAGCGCCGCGCGCCGCCATGCCCCGACTGCGCCGGGCACCACCATGATCGCATCGAACTGCGCCAGCGCGCGGCGCTCGAGGTTTTGCGAGGTGACATATTCGACGCCCTGCCAGCGGGTGACGAGGTTGTGGCGGTTGCCGACCTTGGCATTGCCCGCCACGGCGCCGATTTCTGCGTCTGCAAACCAGCGCGCCAGCCGGGCGATAGTCGTCTTTTCGAACTGGGTATCGGCATCGAGCGCGATGACGATCTCGCCCTTGGCCAGCTTGAGACCCTGGTTGAGCGCATGTGCCTTGCCGCCGTTCTGCAGGGTCAGCAGCCGCACTCTGGGCTCGTCGCCAAAGGCCTTGGCCACGATCGCGCTGGTCTCATCCTTCGAGCCATCGTCGATGACGATCACTTCGAGGCTGACATCCTCGCTGGCCAGCACCCGGCGCACTGAAGACTCGATCACCCGCGCCTCATTGAAGGCCGGGATCAGCACCGAGACGAACTGCGCTGGATCGATCGGCGGCGGCACGGGGCGGTTCTTCGGGCGATTGCCGTTGAGCGCCAGCCCCGCCAGCAGCAGCGCGCGCGCAATGCCCAGCGCGATGATCACGAAAAACAGCCAATTGAGCACTGTGCCCATCGCGCCCATCACCAGGAACACGCCGATATCCGCACGCACCGAGGTGAGGTCGCTGCCGGTGACCTTCGGCATCACCTGATCGCGGCTGAGCCCGGCAAGCTGCGAGACGGGCACGAACTGATAGCCCTTGGCGCGCAGCGCGTCGATGATCCGGGGCAGCGCGGCCACAGTCTGCGAGCGGTTGCCGCCGCCATCGTGGAGCAGCACAATTTGCCCGGTGATGTCGGGATTGTCCGATGCAATCTGGCTGAGCACCGTGTTGACGATTTTGTTGACGCCGGGGGTCTTCCAGTCATCGGGATCGATGTGCAGCCCGACATTGGTATAGCCATCCTGCTGCGCCGCCAGCGCGGGCAGGATCTCGTTGGCCGTGGTCGGTTCGGCGTCGCCGAAATAGGGCGCGCGGAACAGCCGGATTGAGCGCCCGGTATAGGCCTCCACTAGCCGCCTCGTGGAGTTGAGTTCGATCCTGGTGGTCTCGCCAGAATCGTGCGCGAGGTTGGGGTGCGTGAAGGTGTGGTTGCCGATCTCGCTGCCTTCATCGACGATCCGGCGCAGCAGGAAGGGATGCGGCATGGCATTTTCGCCGACGATGAAGAATGTCGCGGGAACATGCTTGGCCTTCAGGATATCGAGAATCGGCGGGGTCCAGTCGGCATCGGGGCCGTCGTCGAATGTCAGCGCAATCAGGCCTTTGCGAAAGCCGGTCCGCTGGATGACATAGGGCGTGGACAGGGTGCAGAACTGCTCGTCGATGATCAGGCCATGGTTGTCGCCGGTGATCGTGCGGCTGCCGGGCTGCGGGGTTGACTGGATCTGCAGGATTTCACCCGTCCCTTCGACATCGACATCGACTTCGCCTTGCGCCTGGATGGAGCTCAGATCGGGAATTTTTCCGGTCTCGAAGCTGTCGAACGCCTTCCAGACACCCGGGTCTTCGGTGCCAAGTCGCCACAGCGCAACGCCCGCGACGTTCTCGACGTCGGCGGCGCGCAGCTGGTTCCAGGCGCTGGCTGCATCGAGCAGCCAGACAGTGTGGGTCTGGCCGCCATCTTCATAGCTGTAGGTGGAATTGCCCGTAGCCTTGTCGAACAGGACCGGCGCCTCGCTGTCGTGGGCGTTTTGCCAGGCCTCTTCGACCGACGATGTCTCGCCCTTGCCGGGCCCGGTCCAGTCGTAGACATAGCTGCCGACCCCGACGATCGCTTTTTCGCGCGGGATGACAGCCAATGCCGCCTTGAGGTGCGACAGGAACCATGTCTGGCTGGCGATCGGCCCGGCCTCGTCGGCTTCGGTGTGCTCGTCATAGTCCATCAGCAGGACCCGGTCGGCGAGACGGCCATAGGCTCCCAGATTCCACGTCTCGTCGTCGACTGGTACTGAAAGCGTGACAAGCCAGTGATGCGGCGCATAACGCTGGCGGGCCTCACCGATGAAGCGCTGGTAATCGTCCTGTGCCGAAGCGGGCAGCGATTCGAAATCGAACATCACGCCGATTGCGTTCTGCGCCTCCAGTTGCGGCTCAAGCCTGTTCAGCAAGTCAGCGCGCGCCTTGGGATCATGCAGCAGCGCGGCCATGCCTTGCGGATCCCATTTTCCGTTCAGGATGTTCTGCACCATCGGCAGAACTGCAGGGCGTCTGGGGGCCGATGCGAGGATCGTTGCCAGCGACCGATCGGGAAACACGGTCATGTGATGATCGGGGCCGGTAACCGAGATCAATCCCGGAAACAGCCAGTCAAGTTCGCCGATATGCGCCACCAGAGATGCGCGGCTGGCATCGTCCCAGGGGACATAGAAGCCCATCCTGAGCTGCCTCACATTGCTGCCGCGGTGAGTGGAACCAGCCGGCAGCCACCCCGCGACGCGCCCGCTTACCGCCCCGGCAGCCCGGCCGATCTTCGATAGCTGTTGCAGCAGTGGTCGCTGGTGCCTCGCTTCCACTTCAAGATTGAGCGGTCTCGGGATCGGCGCATCGGCAATGGTCGCGGCGAATACGCCGACCGAAACCAGCAGCAGCACGATGCCCGCAATGAAGGCGCGCATCGTCCAGCGGTTGCGGCGTCCGGTAGAGTCAAAAAAGATGGGTCGGGCCATGGGAAACTCAGCCGCCTGAAGCGATCTCCGCAAAAGGAGTGAGGCGGCACTTAGGGGTTGATGCAGGCGGCGGCAACTCTTGCCGCTGCCCGCCTGAACAATTCATGAAGTGCTGTGGAAAAGCGGCAGTTTCGCTTGGGTTTGGCGCCATCCGCGCCTATATGCTGGTCATGGCAACCACACCCGATACACCACCCGAAAATCTCCCCAACCAGAACGCCTATGGCGCCGACCAGATCAAGGTGCTCAAGGGCCTCGATGCCGTGCGCAAACGCCCGGGCATGTATATCGGCGATACCGACGATGGCTCGGGGCTGCACCACATGGTGTTCGAGGTTTCGGACAACGCCATCGACGAGGCTCTGGCGGGGCATTGCGACCTTGTCCTGATTGAACTCAACCCCGATGGCTCAGTCTCGGTGGAAGACAACGGCCGCGGCATTCCGACCGGCATTCACAGCGAGGAAGGCGTTTCCGCCGCCGAGGTTATCATGACCCAACTGCACGCCGGCGGGAAGTTCGAGAACACCAGCGACGATAACGCCTACAAGGTTTCGGGCGGGCTCCACGGCGTCGGCGTCTCGGTGGTCAATGCGCTGTCGGAATGGCTGGAACTGACCATCTGGCGCGACGGCGAAGAGCACTGGATGAAGTTTTCGCATGGTGACACGGTGGAATCGCTGCGCGTCGTCGGCCCAGCGCCCAGTGACGGCAAGGGCGGCACCAAGAAGGGCACCCGCGTCACCTTCCTCGCCTCGAACGAGACCTTCAAGAATGTGCTCGAATACGATTTCGAGAAGCTCGAACACCGCTACCGCGAGCTCGCCTTCCTCAACTCGGGCGTCCACATCAAGCTGCGCGATCTGCGCCATGCCGATATTGCCGAGCACGACCTGTTCTATGAAGGCGGCATTGCCGCATTCGTCGCCTATCTCGATCGCAACAAGACCGCGCTGCTGCCCGATCCGATCGCCATTTCCGCCGAGCGCGACGGCATCGGCATCGATGTCGCGCTCGAATGGAACGATTCCTACTACGAAAACGTGCTCTGCTTCACCAACAACATCCCGCAGCGCGACGGCGGCACGCACCTTGCGGCTTTCCGCGCCGCGCTGACTCGCACGATAAACAGCTACGCTGAAAAGTCGGGCATCCTCAAGAAGGAGAAAGTCAGCCTGACCGGCGATGACATGCGCGAAGGGCTGACGGCCATCGTTTCGGTCAAGCTGCCCGACCCCAAGTTCTCGTCGCAGACCAAGGACAAGCTGGTCTCCTCCGAAGTGCGCCAGCCGCTCGAAAGCCTGATGAGCGACAAGATGAGCGACTGGCTCGAGGAAAACCCGGCCTATGCCCGCGCCGTGATCGGCAAGATCATCGATGCCGCCGCCGCGCGCGAAGCCGCCAAGAAGGCGCGCGAGCTGACCCGGCGCAAGGGCGCGATGGACATCGCCTCGCTGCCCGGCAAGCTCGCCGATTGCCAGGAACGCGATCCCGCCAAGTGCGAGCTGTTCCTGGTCGAAGGCGATTCGGCAGGCGGCTCGGCCAAGCAGGGCCGCGATCGCAACGTGCAGGCGATCCTGCCGCTCAAGGGCAAGATCCTCAACGTTGAGCGCGCGCGGTTTGACCGGATCATTTCCTCCAAGGAAGTCGGCACCCTGATCCAGGCGATGGGTACCGGCATCCGCGACGAGTTCAACCTCGAAAAGCTGCGCTACCACAAGATCATCATCATGACCGACGCCGACGTCGACGGCGCCCATATCCGTACGCTGCTGCTGACGTTCTTCCACCGCCAGATGCCGGACATCATCCGCGCCGGTCACCTGTTCATCGCCCAGCCGCCGCTCTACAAGGTCGCGAAGGGCCGCAGCGAGGTTTACCTAAAGGATAACGACGCGCTCGATCGCTATCTGGTCGAGGCGGGGCTGGCCGGGCGCCTTCTGGAAACCGCAGGCGGCACACGCGGCGGAGCTGAGCTGGAAGCGCTGGTCAAACATGCCCAGCAACTGCGCAAGCTGATGGCCTTCGTGCCGCGCCGCTATGATCCGGCGATTGTCGAGGCGCTTGCGCTCGCTGGCGTGCTTGATCCCGAACTTGGCCGGGCAGGCCGCGAAGCCGCGCTGGCCCGCGCCGCGACCTGGCTCGACATCGGTGAACGCGATGCCAAATGGACCGCCTCGATGACCGAAGAAGGCAATGTCACTGTTCAGCGGCTGTGGCGCGGCGTGACTGACTATCACATCATCGAAGCCGCCTTCCTGACCAGTGCCGAAGCACGCAAGCTGGCGCGGCTGGCGGGCGAACAGGCCGACGTCTATTCGTCGACTGCCATGCTGGTGAAGGCCGGGGCGGCAACCGAAGAAGTCGCCGAAACGGAAGAAGCACTCGATCCCCTCGCCCCCGAAGAAGCCGAAGTCGGCGCACAGGCTGCCCGCCCCACGGTAACCCGCGACACTGGCGGCCGCATCACCCGGCCTTCCGAGCTGCTCGATGCTGTGCTTGCCGCCGGGCGCAAGGGGCTCTCGATCGCGCGCTACAAGGGCCTTGGCGAAATGAACGCCGAGCAATTGTGGGAGACCACGCTTGATCCGGAAAACCGTGCGCTGCTGCAGGTCAAGGTCGAAGACGCTGACGTCACCGACGAGATTTTCACTCGCCTGATGGGCGACGTGGTCGAGCCGCGCCGGGAGTTCATTCAGGAGAATGCACTCAACGTCGCCAATCTGGATGTCTGACAGCCCTTCCGGGCCGCTGACTGGCGAGAAACAGCGGTTTTACCTGCTCGATGCATTGCGCGGGCTGGCGGCAATTGTCGTGCTGCAGATTCATCTGCGCGGGGAGGCCTGGCAAATATTCGGCAGCCGCTATGTGGCAGTCGATTTCTTCTTTGTCCTGAGCGGATTCGTGCTGGCCCAGGCCTATGGAGAGCGGCATCTGAGCTTTGCCTCATTCCTGCGCATACGCCTGATCCGCCTCTATCCTCTCTACTTGATCGGCACTCTGCTTGGCGTTCTGGCTGCCGCGCTGTCCGGACCCGACTCCAGCGTCTATCTGCCGCTGATCACGAACATTTTATTCCTGCCAGCCGCTTTTGACAACAAGACGCCTGGTCGCCGTGTGCCTGTGCGCCGCAATCATCCGGGGTGCCGGTCACCTGACCTCGGTCGCATTGGGCCTTGACGAATTTGAGGCCGCCATCTGGGACGCCACCAGCCGCACGCCCTATTGCTTCTTTGTCGGCGTCGCCGTCTTCCGGCTCTGGCGATCGGGCGCAATTACCATCAAACTGCCGATCTGGTTTATCGTCGCCCTGATGCTAATGGTCTACATACTGCCGCCCTATCCCGTGCTGCATGCCTTCGAGATCTTGGTGCTGCTGCCGGTGCTGGTGCTGCTGGCCGCCAACAGGGACCCGCCGCAGCGTCTTGTTCCGACCTGCGTTGTGCTCGGCAATATGTCCTATGCCATCTATGCGATCCATTACCCGATCATCGCTGCCTTCGACTTCGCGATGGCCCGCCTGGTCTGGCCCGCCGGCCTGCAGCACAGCCTGATCGCCGAGCAGCTGCCATCGTTGCTGCCATGGATAGTGATGTTCACCGTGGTCGGCATTGCCTTCCTGCTCGACCGCTATTTTGACACTCCGCTGCGCAGGCGGCTTACCCGGGGCTGACTATCATGCGCCTTGCGCCTGTAACAATTGTTGGCCATGTCCTGCGGCCATGATCAGCCGCCTGCTCACTGCCTGTTTTGCCTCGCTGCTGCTGACCGCCTGCGCCACTGCTGGCGGCAATGGTCCCGCAGCCGGCCACCCCCGCTTTTCCCGCACAGTGACGGTGGGCATCGCCGCGATGAACGATTTCCACGGCGCGCTCGAGCCGCCGAAGCAGTCGATGGTGGCGCCCGATCGCAAGGGCGGCACCTTGCAGATTCCGGCCGGCGGCGCGGCCTGGCTGGCCAGCGCGGTTGACTCGGTTCGCAAGAAATACCCCAACCACCTCACAGTTTCGGCCGGCGACCTGATTGGTGGCAGCCCGATCACTTCGTCGCTGTTCCTCGATGAGCCTGCCGTGGGTGTGATGAACCGCATCGGGCTCGATTTCAGCGCGGTCGGCAATCATGAATTCGATAGCGGCGTCGACGAATTGCTGCGCAAGCAGACTGGCGGCTGCGCCCAGCTCACGCCGCGCAAGCCCTGCCAGGTCGAACCGTTCAAGGGCGCGAAGTTCGCCATGCTTGCCGCCAATACGCTACGTGCCGATGGATCCACCCTGTTCCCGGCGACAGCGATGCGCAGCTTCGGGTTCGGAAGCAACCGGGTGAAGGTCGGCCTGATCGGCATGACGCTGAAGGGCACGGGCGCAATTTCCACACCCGAAGTGAACAAGGTGGTCCATTTCACCGACGAAGCCGATACCGCCAATGCGCTGGTCACCCGGCTCAAGGCGCAGGGCGCCGATGCGATAATCCTGCTGATCCACCAGGGCGGCTACACCTCGGGCACACCTGATCCCGATGGCTGCGATAATCTGACCTCGGACATTCGTCCCATCCTTGACCGGCTCGATACCCGCATCGATCTCGTGGTCTCGGGCCACACCCATTGGGCCTATGTCTGTGACTATGCGAAGTACAATCCCGCCAAGCCCTTCCTGCTGACCAGCGCCGGGCTTTGGGGAAAAATGGTGACCGATATTTCGCTTGAGATCGATCCGGCCACACACCGCGTGGTCGGCAAGCGTGCGCATAATGTGGTAGTCCAGTCACCCGCTTATCAGGGCGCAGCCGGGCGGATCGAGAACACTACGCTCTATCCCAGTTTCGAGCCGCGCAAGGACGTGGCTGACTATGTCGCGCGCTATGTCGCAGCAGCAGCGGACTATTCGCAGCGCAAGATCGGCTTCCTGGCCGCGCCGATCGAAAAGCTGGAAGGTTCGATGAGCAACACCGGCGGCGCGCTCGGCAATCTCGTTGCCGATTCGCAGCTCGCCGCGACTGCCTCTGCCGGCGCGCAGATCGCGCTGATGAACCCCTTCGGCCTGCGCCGTTCGCTGAATGTGGCCCCCGATCACAGCGTCACTTTCGGCGATATTTATGCCGTCGAGCCGTTCAACAACCAACTGGTCACGCTGACGCTGACCGGCGCCGAACTCAAGGCAATCCTCGAACAGGGCTTCGACAAGGACGGCCCCGAGCAGATTCTCACGCCCTCGGCCGGCTTCGCCTTCACCTATGATCGCAGCAAGCCCGTGGGCGATCGGGTCACCGCGATGACCCTGAAGGGCACAGCGATCGATCCTGCCAAGGATTACCGAGTCACGGTCAGCATGTTCCTCGCCAATGGCGGTGACAGCTTCTCGGCCTTCGCCAAGGGACGAGATCGCGCGATCGGCATGGCGGATATTGCCGCGCTGGAAGCCTGGCTCAAGCCCGAGCCGCCGCGCGCCGTGCCATCGGAAAGCCGTACCAGCGACGCGCACCCCGAGCTCAATCCGAACTACCGCCCGGTCCCGCCGGGCCAGAAGTATCGGCGCTAACTTTCAGGCCGAGCCCATCGCGTCAAACGCCGCCCATTTGGGATGTCCGGGCATAACTGAACGATAATACGCCGCAATTCTGGCCATGTCGGCGGCAAAGTCGCCGCTCGGCATGATCTCCGGCCCCAGTCCGCCGCGCATCGTCTCATTGTTCACCCAGGCGCAGACGATCGGCACGCCTGCGCCAAGCGCGATGTGATAGAAGCCCGAACGCCACTTGGGCACCTTGCCGCGCGTGCCTTCGGGCGCGATCACCAACGCGAATCTGTCGTTTGCGGCAAAGGCGGCCACCATGGCCTCGGCATAGTTGCCCCTCGCCGAACGCTCGACCGGCACCCCGCCCATATCGAACATGAAGCGTCGCAGCGGCCAGCGGAACAGGCTGGCCTTGCCCATGAAGCGCGGCTCCAGCCCGAACGCGTGAGTTGCGCCGATGAAGAACACGAAGTCCCAGTTTGACGTATGCGGCGCGCCGATGATGACGAATTTGGGGCTGGCCGGGGCCGCGCCTTCAAGCTTCCAGCCGCGCAGGCGATAGAGCCACAACACCAGACCCTTGACCGCGCGGGACGATAATGAAGGCTTGGCAGCCAAGCGCTAGAACCCCGCCCCGTCGGGCCAACCTGGCGCGGCCAGACCCATCACCTTGAACAGCAGCCCCATCTGCCCTTCGCCGATCAGCCGCTCCTTGGCGGCATGGATCGCCGCGGCATGTTCGGGCGCAAAAGTGGCGAGGCTTTCGGCGCGGGTTTCGATGCCGAGCTCCCGCAGCCAGCGGCCCTGCGGGGTAGTGCCCAGCCATTTGACTCCGCGCGACTGGGCGATCTGGGCGAGCGTTGCGAAATCGAGGTGGGCGG
>Ga0114974_10002806_pt1 | contig 13362 bp, 10 predicted proteins | sample S_130206_EF_Meta_FD_87318 | JGI IMG/M metagenome (GOLD analysis project Ga0114974, IMG submission 87318) | Freshwater microbial communities from Lake Simoncouche, Canada to study carbon cycling - S_130206_EF_MetaG | ecosystem: Environmental > Aquatic > Freshwater > Lake | place: Lake...
CGCATGACCTCTGCCAATTCAGTCGCTCGGCTTAACGGCAAACGCGCAGCAGCTGCACCAATAGACAAGGCGACTACAGCGCCGCCTTCTAGGAATCCATGCAAGCCCACCGCCGCAATGCCTGCGGTGCTGCGGTAGGCAAATCCCCTTTGTCTGGCAGATCGAACCCAGCGCAGCAATTGCGAGCGCGTCACCCCTTCCTGGGTGTAACTTTCAACCTGGCGGGCGTGATGCGCATCTACCGCTTCATCGGCTAAGGCGGCCAGCATGGCAATGCTGCCCACACCCAAGCCCAGCAATCGGGTTTCGCCCACGGTCTGCCTGAAGGACCGCACTGCATGCGCGCCCTGCTCTAAATGCAAACAATGGCTGTAGTCGCCCATGCGCAAGACCAAAAAAACGTTGTCTCCGCTGGTGCGTGCCAAGTTTTTCATCACAGGTTGGCATTGCCGAATCAGCGCTGATTGCCCGAAACTGACGGCCCCCCAGGCCGTGGCTCGCGGGCCCAAAGCAAATGCGCCTGTTTGCTTATTTTTCTCAATCAAACCCGCGTGCTGCAGGTTATCCACCATGCGCCAAACAGTCGTGCGATCCAGTCCGCTGGCCTTTACTAAGGCACCCAAAGGAATGCCTTGATCGTGATGCTGTGCGATCAAATTCATCAAACCCACCGCTCTGTCCAGGCTTTGTGCCCCGGGACGTGGGCCTTTGGCGATGGGCAACAGGTCTTGGGCGTGGGATGCAGGCATTTTTTCATCAGGGAAAATACTATGTGCACATTATGCACAACCTGGTGCAAGCCACTGGCATTCCTAGCCGCACTCATGTTCAATCACTTTCAATATTGCAATTTTTTCAAAAAACACCATGACGTCTTTTCAATCGGCTCTTCATACCGCGTCCGAAACTTTTGCCACCCAACGCCAGGGCATGCTGGCATTGGTTGACGAATGGCATGCCCTGGAGCAACGCGCCAGCGACGCCTCAGCCAAATCGGCTGAACGCTTTGCCAAACGCGGTGCCTTGCTGCCCCGCGAACGCCTCGCGCAACTGCTCGACCCCGGCGCGCCTTTCTTGCCGCTGGCCACGTTGGCTGGCTATGGCATGGACGACCCGGACCTGTCGCGCTGCGTGCCCGGCGGCTCACAGCTGGCCGGCATTGGCATGGTCAGCGGCGTGCGCTGCATGGTGGTGGTGACCGACTCGGGCATTGACGCTGGAGCTCTGACCGAAGCGGGCAACCAAAAGCTCATGCGCTGCCAAGACATTGCGTTGGAAAACAAGCTGCCCTTCGTGCACTTGGTCGAGTCCGCAGGCTCGAACCTGCGCAAATACCGGGTCGAAAAATTCATCCGTGGCGGCGGCATTTTCTATAACCTGGCACGCCTGTCGGCTGCGGGTCTGCCGGTGATCACCGTGGTACATGGCTCATCCACTGCAGGTGGGGCCTACATGCCTGGCCTGTCGGATTACGTGATCATGGTGCGCGGTCAGGCCAAAGCCTTTCTGGCCGGGCCGCCTTTGCTCAAGGCGGCCACGGGCGAGATCGCCACCGACGAGGCCCTGGGCGGCACCGACATGCACGCCACCGTGAGCGGCCTGGCCGAATACGTGGCACAAGACGACGCCCACGCGATTGCCCTGGCCCGTGAAGTACTGGCCGCCATCGACTGGCCTCGAGCGGTGGTGCCCCCGCCCACCCAAGCGCCGCGCCCGCCCCGGCTGGACCCCGACGAACTGGCAGGGGTGATGGTGCTAGCGCACCGCCTCCCCATCGACATGCGCGAAGTCATTGCACGGCTGGCGGACGACTCGGCTTGGCTGGACTTTAAACCCGACTACGGCAACGCCACCGTCTGCGGCCACGCCCGCATAGACGGGTATGCGGTGGCCTTCATCAGCAACAACGGGCCCATTGACCCGGCAGGGGCGACCAAGGCGGCGCAGTTCATCCACCTGTGCAACCAGTCGGTCACGCCCATTGTTTTTTTGCAAAACACCACCGGCTTTATCGTGGGCCGCGCTTCGGAAGAGGCCGGCATGATCAAGCACGGCGCCAAAATGATCCAGGCGCTGAGCAACTCGCAAGTGCCGCACATTACCCTCCATTGCGGCGCCTCATTTGGGGCTGGCAACTACGGCATGTGCGGGCGGGCGTTTCACCCGCGCTTTTGTTTTTCGTGGCCCAACGCCCGTTCGTCCGTGATGGGCGGCGAGCAGGCCGCCACCACGCTCGACATCGTGGCCCGCCAGCAAGCCGAGCGCAGCGGCAAAGCGGTCGACGAAGACCGCTTGCAAGCGCAAAAATCCGAGATCGTCGGCCTCTTTGCAAGCCAGGCCAGTGCCTTCTACACCAGCGGGCATTTGCTCGACGACGGCATCATCGATCCGCGCCAGACCCGTGAGGTCCTCGCCTTCTTGCTGGCCACTGTGCGCGAAGCCGCTGCCCGCACCCCGCACGCGATGCAGTTCGCCGTGCCCCGTTTCTGAATACCTTACATTTTCTGAAAGCCTTGCCATGATCTACACCGCCGAACACCACGAACTGATGGCCAGCATCCGCCGCTTCATCAGCGCCGAAATCGATCCCTTTGTGGACGAATGGGAGGCCGCAGAAATATTTCCCGCGCACGAACTCTTTCGCAAGATGGGGCAGCTCGGTTTTCTGGGCATCACCAAACCCGAGGCCTATGGCGGCATGGGCCTGGACTTCAGCTACGCACTGGCCGCCGCCGAAGCCATTGGCTATGTGAAAGCGCAAGGCGTGGGCATGGGTATCGGCGTCCAAGCCAACATGGCCACGCCCGCACTGGCCAGTTTTGGCTCAGACGAACTCAAGCGCGAATTCCTGGCACCGGCCATCGCGGGCGAGGTGGTTGCCAGCATCGGCGTCAGCGAGCAAGGTGCGGGCTCGGACGTGTCTTCGCTCAAAACCCGTGCTCGGCGCGACGGTGACGACTACGTCATCAACGGCTCCAAAATGTGGATCACCAACGGCACCCAGGCCGACTGGATCTGTCTGCTGTGCAACACCTCGGATGGCCCCTCGCACAAGAACAAGTCGCTTATCATCGTGCCGCTCAAAGATGCGGCAGGCCGTCGTGCCAAGGGCATCGAGGTGCAGAAAATCAAGAAGTTCGGCATGTGGAGTTCAGACACCGCACAAATCTTTTTTGACGAAGTGCGCGTGCCCGTGCGCCACCGCATTGGCGAACAAGGCATGGGCTTCATTTACCAAATGAAGCAGTTCCAAGAAGAGCGTCTGGACGGTGCCGCGCGCCGCCTCGCCACAGTGGAGCTGATCGAAGAAACCGCCACCTACCTTCGCCAGCGTGTGGCCTTTGGCAAACCGCTGCTGGACAATCAGTTCATCCAATACAAACTGGCCGAACTCAAGACCGAAATCGAAGCCCTGCGCGGCCTGATCTACATGGCCACCCACGCCTATGTGCAAGGCCAAGACGTGACCGAGCTGGCCTCGATGGCCAAGCTCAAGGCCGGTCGCTTGGGCCGAGATGTGGCCGACTGGTGCATGCAGTTTCAGGGCGGCATGGGCTACACCTGGGACAACCGTGTTTCGCGCGCCTACCGCGACTACCGACTGGGATCGATCGGCGGCGGCGCCGACGAAGTGATGCTGATGGTGATTGCCCGCAAGATGGGTCTGATGGATGCTGCGGCTTGATGGAAACGATATGAAGACATCCAAAATCATCCGCCCCTTTCACACCGTGCTGGTGGCCAACCGGGGCGAAATCGCCCTGCGTATATTGCGCACTGTGCGCCGCCTGGGCTACGCCTCGGTGGCCGTCTATTCCGAAGCCGACCGGAGCAGCCCCTATGTGCAAGCCGCTGACCGCGGTGTGTGCATCGGCCCCGCCGAACCGGCGCAGTCTTACCTGAAGATTGAAGCCATCTTGAAAGCAGCGCGTCAAGCCGGTGCTGACGCCATCCATCCGGGCTATGGTTTTTTGTCCGAGAACGATGCATTTGCAGACGCGGTAGATACTGCGGGACTCGTGTTCATTGGACCTTCAGGCGAGCACATCCGCGCCATGGGCAACAAGGCCGGCGCTAAACGTTGGATGCAAAGTTGGGGCATGCCCTGTATTCCCGGCTATGAGGGGCAAAACACAGTCGATGGCCAAAGCGACGAAACCTTTGTGCGCGAAGCCCAACGCATCGGCTTTCCCATCATGTGCAAGGCCGCTGCAGGCGGTGGTGGGCGGGGCATGCGGCGCGTGGAAACGCCCGATGCGTTACCTGCTGCGCTGGCCTCGGCCCGTTCAGAAGCACGTACCGCTTTTGGCTCTGACGAATTGATTTTGGAGCAAGCCGTCACAAATCCCCGGCACATCGAAATTCAGTTATTGGCCGACAGCCACGGGCATGTGGTGCATCTGGGCGAGCGAGACTGCTCGGTGCAGCGACGCCACCAAAAGCTGATCGAAGAAGCGCCCTCGCCTGCTGTCAATGCCGCGCTGCGCGAGCGCATGGGCCAGGTGGCGGTGGACAGTGCTCGCGCCATGGGCTACATCGGTGCGGGAACCATGGAGTTTTTGCTCGACACCGATGGGCAGTTTTATTTCATGGAAATGAACACCCGGCTGCAGGTTGAACACGCGGTCACAGAAGCCATCACCGGCCTGGACCTGGTCGAATGGCAATTGCGTATCGCCGCAGGACAGACTTTGCCATGGCAACAATCCGAGATTGAGTTTCAAGGCCATGCCATTGAAGTGCGACTGACGGCCGAAGATGTGCCTGCAGGCTTCCTGCCGCAAACCGGTCCGGTGCTGCGCTGGCGTCCTCCTGTGTCGCACGATGTGCGCATTGACAGCGCGCTGCGTGAAGGCGGCGAAGTCAGCCCGCATTACGACTCGATGGTGGCCAAAATTGTGGCCCATGGCAGCGACCGTGAAGAGGCTCTGCGCAAACTGCACTCGGCCATGCGCCACTGCGTGTTGTTGGGCTTGCCCAGTAACCAGGGTTTTTTGACCGACTGCCTGGCCGATCCGGTATTTGCGCAAGGCCAAGGTGTGCACACAGGATTTGTGGCTGAGCGCATGGGCTCGCCACCCACATCGCCACCCCCTAGCCCACTCACTGTGGCCATGGCTGCATGGGCAGCGCAGGTGTCTGGTTTTCCCGTAAGCGATACGCGTGAGGTGCGCGGTGGCGCTTTGTCGCAGGGGGACGCCCTGGGCCTGTTGCAATGGGGTGAGCGCCTCTGGCGTTATCGCATCTCGGCCCAAGGTGACGCATGGCAGGTGCAATGCACTCATGACACGCAGACAGACACTTACCTATTCAGTCATGTACAGTGGATGGATGCGGATGGTGAACTGACACTCGAATGCAACGGCTTGCGCGAGCAACTGAGCCTTGCGATCACCCCATCCGGATTGGAGATTTTTTTCGCAGGGCGGGCATGGACTTTTCACACGCCCAGCCGACACCAGGCTCAAGCTACACAGCTACACAGCAGCGAAGTCCGCGCGCCCTTGACCGCACGTGTATTGAAAGTGACGGTCACGAACGGACAAGCAGTCAAAGCAGGCGATCCCTTATTGGTTCTGGAAGCCATGAAAATGGAACACACCTTGACATCACCATTCGACGGAGTGGTGAACAGCGTGCAAGTGCAAGCGGGCGGACAAACGCTGAAAGGTGCCCTGCTGATACACATCGAAGCGGCACAGGCCTAAAGTTTGATTTGGCTTATCGCCCCTATCGCGACAGAAAAAAGTGCGATATTCATGAAGACACCCGTGGCGTGCAGTTGCCTAAATCTGCTCACGGCATGGGTATCACCGTCATGCATGGTGACACGCAAAGCATCCATGCGTATGAGAATCCAGTGATGCAAGGCCAATACTAAAATCGCGATTGCGCCAGCGCAACCCGATACAGCCTGGCGGTCCTCCAGGGCATTACCCAGACAGGCCGCAATGGCCACAACTGCGATCAAACGGTAGCAGTAATGAAATACTTGCCTGATGACGCGTGAATCCATCGGTTGAACATGCTTGAGCACCAAAAGAGGCGTTGTACCCAGTACGGAAAATCCCAGTGTCATCAGTAAAAGTACCGTCGATACCAGGGCAAGGGCTTTGATCATCATTTTGGTTTCCTTGAAACTCTGGATGTCATACTACATTCGAAAAATGCCCGTTAAATGAGTCTCACATTTTCAGTCGATCTTGTGCAGATTTAAGATCTCCCTTGGCTTCAACCAAGGCTGCTGCCTTGCCCAAACCAAACGCAGGCATGTTGACATAAACATTTTCATAAGTGCCCGTCCCGGCTTTGTAGGTTTCATGCCATATGCCAACGGTGCCGTCTGTTCCAATGGCATTATTGAATGCCTTCCAAGCCGGCAAATGCGCTGAATCTTTGCGCTTGGCGTAGTCTAGCAGTTGCTCGATGGACCTCCAGTACTGGAGCAGAATGATGGTCCTAGAAAACCACATTTCGTGGTGAATAAAACCAAGCTCAGGTTGTGTGTATAACTCTTTGAGCATTTTTGGCATTGCCGCAAAAACAGGGACAATCCTGTGGACCATCAGGGGTTTATTGATGCGCATACCAATCAGGAACACGACAAAGTCGCCCTCCATCTTTGCAGTCATGCGTTGCTTGTAAATCATATGCACCTCCGATAAGTTGTTGCAACTCCCCAATCTTCGTAATCGTATTCTTCCTTATTTTCAGAAATTTTCTCTACCAATAGTAGAAGTTCAAAATCTATACCATTGCATAAATGATTGAGCGATTTCATTGCTAAAAATGGATCAAGTGGGAGGGGTCGGAAAATTGACTATACACCCCAATTCAGCAATCACCGAGCCTGATCGAAAATCACAAATTGTTGACTTTCGCCGCATGCACTTGGGGTGTCAACAACGGCCCGACCAGAGGCCAAGCAGCAACTTGCCACAGCGCATTCACAGATTCAAGCATCTGCTGCGGATTGGCGCCGCCACTGTAAGCGGCCAGGTTCAGTGCCTTGTCGGTTATTTCTTGGCGCGAAAGCGTGTTGCCGGGGTCGCCCTTGGGTTCATCTACCCGGCCAAGCAACTCGCGGCCATCGTTCGTGGTGACGGTGACTTTGCCAATCCAACGCTTGGGGTAGGCACTGTCGACTTCGGCGTCAAGCGCCATCACAACTTTATCGCGCAGGGCCTTCGTGCTTTCGCTCTGGAAGTTCGAATCAAATTCACGCAAGCCTGCGTGTCCGAATTGCGCCACCATGGCCAACACGGTACCCATGGAAAATTTGCTCTGGTGCACCGTGGTAGGTCGCACAACGGGCCCCAACACGTCTATCGCGCCTTGGTGAACATGCGTCACCACCTTCGCCAGATCGCCATGGGTGAGCCCATGGGATTGCATCACATGCAGCAGCGCATCAGCCGCAGGGTGGGTATGACGGCAGCTGGCGTGGTACTTGAAAGAGGTTTCTGAAGTGGCCCATCGGGTGCCCAGGCCATCGATCAAGCGCGCCGGATCGGCGTCACTCGACATGCCTGCCGCCATGCCCTGGGGCCCTTCCAAAATATCGGCCGCACCGGTGAAACCATCCTTGGCCAGATAAGCCGACATCAGGCCAGCGCCCGCCGCATGGGCCGTATGCAACTGCTTGCTTTCAGCGCCCGTACGCAAAAATTCCCACAGACCGGCCGATTGGGTGCCGGCAGAGCCCAAGGCGTGTTGCATCTGATGCGCGTTCAGGCCCAGCAAATGTCCGACAGCCGCCGCTGCTGCCAGGGTACCCGCCGTGCCCGTGGTGTGGAAAACGCGGTAATGAGACCGCCCCAAAAATTCACCCACGCGAATGCCCACTTCGTAACCTACCACTGAAGCTGCCAGTAACTGTTTTCCGCTGGCACCCAGCGCCTGTGCAACCGCCACAGCGGGCGAGAAAACCACCGTGGCCGGGTGAAAGACCGCGCCGTTGTGCACATCGTCTTGCTCGGCGACGTGCGATGCAGCCGCATTGACCATGGCCGCCAGATAGGGCGAAGTGCTTGTGCCATTGATGAGCACCTCGGAAGGGCCCTGAACAGGTCCCATGCTTCGTGCAAAACGACCCATACTCTCCACAGGTCGCGAACCATGACCGGCCACCGCTGAGCCGAACCAGTCGACCAGCAGGTCTTCGATCTTGCGAACCACCGGCTCAGGAATGTCCTCAAATCGCAGCTCTGCTGCAAAAGTGGCTAAACGGGCGGTGTACGTGGTGTCGGTCGTCATGAGTGCATCTCCTTTTAAATGGCTTGGGTCTTGCGCAAGGCCTTCACGGCCAAGTCGTCCAAACCCAGTTCGTGCAAGATCGCTTCGGTGTGCTCGCCCACTGCGGGCACGGCGTCCATGCGGTAGTCGTAACGGTTGTTGCGGCCTGGGGGCAGCAAGGCTGGAATTTCCCCGGCGGGAGAACCCACGGTCTGCCAGCGCTGACGGGCCTTGAGTTGCGGGTGCGCCCAGACACCGGCCATGTCATTCATGCGGGCGTTGGCGATTTGTGCTTCATCCAGCCTGGCTTCTACCTCAGACGTACTCATTTTGGCGAACATGCCCTCTATCAGTTGAAGCAGTTCAGCGCGATGGGTGTTGCGCAAAGCATTGGTGTTGAAACGGTCATCAGTGGCCAGCGAACCATCGCGCAGCACCACTTCGCAAAACACTTTCCATTCGCGTTCGTTTTGCAGTCCCAACATCACCGTGCCACCATCCCCAGCGGCAAACGGACCATACGGATAAATGCTCGCATGCGACGCCGCAGTTCTTGGTGGTGGGGAAGCACCTTCGAAGGCGTAGTAAAGCGGGTAACTCATCCACTCGCCCAAGGCCTCAAGCATGGACACGTCGATGTGACTGCCCTGCCCTGTTTTGCCGCGCAAGAGCAGTGCGGACAGGATGTTGGTGTAAGCGTACATGCCGGCGGCAATATCAGCCATCGAATTACCGGCCTTGGAGGGGGCCTCGGGCGTGCCGGTGATCGACAGCAAACCCGCTTCACTTTGGATCAACAGGTCATAGGCTTTTTTATCTCGGTACGGACCGTCTTCGCCGTAACCCGAGATATCGCAGACGATGAGCTGAGGGTGTGTGGGGCTGAGCGCATCAAACGACAAGCCCATGCGGGCCGCAGCGCCGGGCGCCAGGTTTTGCACCAACACGTCGGCCTCTTTGAGCAGATCATTCAGCACGGCCAGTGCACCGGACTGCTTGAGGTCAAGCGTCAGACTCTCTTTGGAGCGATTGGTCCACACAAAGTGCGAGGCCTGGCCACGCACGCGCGTGTCATAGGCCCGGGCAAAGTCGCCCAAGCCGGGGCGCTCGACCTTGATGACACGCGCACCGAGATCGGCCAACTGGCGTGTGCAAAAAGGCGCAGCAATCGCATGTTCGAGTGAAACGACGGTGATGCCGTCCAGAGGTCTGGTCATGGATTCACCTCAAGAGATCTGTGGGAGCCAGCCTTCTGGCGAATGGGCGCTTGAGGTCTGCGAGATATCGCTTGCAGGGCAAGCTCCTACAAACCAGATATCGCTTGCAGGGCAAGCTCCTACAAAACATGGGCCCCTGTAGGAGCCAGCCCTGCTGGCGATGGTGCAATTGCGGTCAGTTTCCATTTTCAAAACGAACGTGGCAGCCCGAGGATGTGCTCGGCCACGTAGCTAAAAATCATGTTGGTCGAGATGGGGGCCACCTGGTACAGACGCGTTTCGCGGAACTTGCGCTCGATGTCGTACTCGCATGCAAAGCCAAAGCCGCCATGCGTTTGCATGCAGACGTTGGCCGCTTCCCAACTGGCTTTGGCTGCGAGGTACTTGGCCATGTTGGCTTCGGCCCCGGCGTTTTGCATGGCATCGATTTTTTCGCAGGCTTTCCAACGCATCAGGTTGGCTGCTTCCAGCTCGATGAAAGCGTCGGCAATGGGAAACTGCACCCCTTGGTTTTGGCCAATGGGGCGACCAAAGACCACGCGGTCCTTGGCGTATTGGGTGGCACGGTCGATGAACCAGTAGCCGTCGCCAATGCACTCGGCGGCGATCAGCACCCGCTCGGCGTTCAGGCCATCGAGCAGGGTCTTGAAGCCTTTGCCTTCTTCGCCCAAGAGCGCGTCTTCGGGAATCTCAAGATTGTCAAAAAACAGCTCGTTGGTCTCGTGGTTAACCATGTTCAGTATCGGCCGCACTGTAAGGCCGTTGCCAATCGCCTGCTTCAGATCGATGAGAAAGCAAGACAGACCTTCGGATCGTTTTTTCACCTGGTCAGCGGGCGTGGTGCGGGCCAGCAAGATCATCAGGTCGCTGTGCTGGATGCGCGAGATCCAGACCTTTTGGCCGTTGATCACCCAGCGGCCGTCTTTTTTAACGGCAGTGGTTTTGAGCTTGGTGGTGTCGCTGCCGGTGGTAGGCTCCGTCACCCCCATGGACTGGATGCGCAACTCGCCCGTGGCAATCTTGGGCAGCAGCGTGTTTTTCTGCGCTTCAGAGCCGCTGCGCACGATGGAGTTCATCACATACATCTGGCCGTGGCAGGCACCGGAGTTGCCGCCTGAGCGGTTGATCTCCTCCATGATGACCGATGCCTCGGCCATGCTCAGTCCCGAGCCACCAAAGTCTTGCGGTATCAAGGCAGCCATCCACCCGGCCTTGGTCAACGCATCGACGAATTCTTCCGGATAACCGCGCTTTTCATCAACCTTACGGTGGTACTCGTCAGGGAACTGAGCGCAGAGGTCGCGCACGGCGTCGCGGATGTCTTGGTACTGATCGGGGACGTGTTGCATGAAGATGATCTTAGGTTGTGAAATATCAGGGCAGCGTATCAGGCCAACGTGGCTTGCGCTTGCATGGTGAGCCAGCCTTCATGGTCTGCAGACCACAAGTCAATGGTTCGGCCATCCACGGAAGGTCGGCCATTCAAAGTGAAGGCATGCAGGTCAAAGGTGGGCCGCACCGCACGGAACTGGAACGATGCCACCTGCGCTTGGGGCATGTGGCGGCGCAACAAGTCCATCAGCAAGGTGGCGATCAAGGGGCCATGAACAATCAAGCCAGGATAACCCTCTTCTTGCGTGACGTAACTGCGGTCGTAATGGATACGGTGACCATTGAAGGTGAGCGCCGAATAGCGAAACAGCGATACCGGATCAGGCACAAAAGTTCGCTGCCAGGGCGCACCGGTCTCGGCGGGAGCAGGCGGCACTTCAGGCGCGTCGGGCAAAGCTGCTGGGCGGTAAACAATGTCATGCGTCTCGGTCAGGCTCAGGCCTTGTGCGTTGCGAAAGGCATGCTCAACTTCGACAAACAACAGGTCGCCACTGCGGCCCGATTTGTGTTTGACCGAGGCAATACGTGAGGTTTTTTCAGCCACATCACCCACCACCAAAGGATTGTTTTCCCATTGGAAACGCCCGCCTGCCCACATGCGGCGGGGCAAAGGCACGGGGGGCAAAAATCCGCCGCGCAGGGGGTGACCATCGACACCAATCTGGTTTTGTGGCGCTTGGGGCAAAAAGAAAATCCAATGCCACAAAGGCGGCACCACACTGCCTGCGCCTTGCAAGGGGTCAGTGCGGTCCAGTGTCGCGCTCAAGCCGCGCAGGGGCGCCGCCGTGATCTCGTCGCGGTGCGTTTCAGAACGCCCTTCCCAACTGCGCAGGTGCGCGATTTGCGCTTCATCCAGCTTGGTATTCATGTTAAGTCGTGTGAGATGCGTTCAAGTAATTCGCGTTTGAGGATTTTGCCGCTCAGTGTCATCGGCATGTCAGCAACCAAGTTAATGGCGGAGGGTCTCTTGTAAGCCGTCAAATGGGTATGCGCATGCAACTGCAAGCCAGAGATATCCAACGCTATGCCGGACTTGGCCTCAACAAAAGCCAAAATTTCTTCGTTGCCATCGGCAGTCTTGCGCCCCATGACCGCGGCCTTTTGCACGCCGGGGTAATTCAAGAGAACGGCTTCCACTTCGCCGGGGTAAACATTAAAGCCAGAACGAATGATCATTTCTTTCAAGCGGCCCACCACCTGTAAAGCCCCATCGACGGACTGTCGCCCCAGATCGCCACTCGCATACCAACCGCCGGGCTTCATGACCTGGTCGGTGATGGCTTCGTCGCGAAAATAACCTGGCATCAAGCCCACGCCGCGCATGTAAATTTCACCGGTCTCGCCATGAGGCAGGTCGCGTCCTTCGGGACTGACAATGCGCAACTCGGCCCCTTCTACCAGGTAGCCCGCGCTGACATCTTGACGCCATTCGCCCAAGCGGCAAAGGGTCAATGCGCCCGCATATTCAGAAAGACCATAGCCATGGTGCAAAGGCAAGCCAAAACGGGCTTGAACGGCATTTTTCACACTCAGGTCAAGCGGCGCGGCACCTGTGTAAACATAACGCAAATGGGGAGCAACCGGGTGGTCAATGCCCTGCGTGTCCAGCCAGGCCAACAAGCGCGAGAACATGGCCGGCGGGCCTTGCAATTGGGTCATGCCTTGCTGCGCCAAGGCGTCAAACACATCAGCAGGGTCAAATTGGCTGCGCATCAGCAATCCGGAACGCGCATAGATGGACGCCATCAGCACCGTGCCTAATCCGAAAATATGCGTCATTGGCAAATAGGCATAAGAACGATCGGCCTTGCCCAACTGCCGAGACTGTGAGGACACTTTGGCAAACTGCAACAAACCGGCATGGGTCAGCATCACACCCTTGGGCTGACCGGTGGTGCCGGAGGTAAAAATGATGGCGGCTACCGATTCGGCTAGCACCCCGGACTGCACAGTTGCGGTAGCTACAGTGTGTGTGCGCAGCAAGCCAGGCAATACGCTGGGCAGAGTCGTTAGCGCTTGTGCATGGCGACCAGCGGCCACCGACACGCCACCGGTGAAATAAACCACGCGCGCATCAGACTTGGCAATAAAACCGGCCAATTCGCTGGCGGTCATCCGGGCGTTCACGCCACAAGCCCATGCCCCGACGCGACTGCAAGCCAAAATCAGGGCGACATGGGCAGGACAGTTTTCTGCAACCACCAACACCCGGTCGCCCAAGCGGACATCACTTTGTCGCAACTCGGATTCCAGCGCATCGACCCTAAGCGACAACTCGCCCATGGTGATCAGGCCCTCTTTCAGGTAGAGAAAGGGATGGTCGGGATCTTCCTGAACGCGTTGATCAAACAGGTGATGAATACGGGTCGGGTTCATGCGTTATTCAAAGCTCATTCCTTTGGTCACTTCGGCCCACAAGGCATGCTCGCGGCGCATGCGTTCGGCCAAGTCGGCACCTTTGCCACTCCAAACGACATAACCTTGATCGACCCAGCGTTTGCGTAAATCGGCGTCCTGC
>Ga0114974_10002807_pt1 | contig 13361 bp, 10 predicted proteins | sample S_130206_EF_Meta_FD_87318 | JGI IMG/M metagenome (GOLD analysis project Ga0114974, IMG submission 87318) | Freshwater microbial communities from Lake Simoncouche, Canada to study carbon cycling - S_130206_EF_MetaG | ecosystem: Environmental > Aquatic > Freshwater > Lake | place: Lake...
AGCCATTATTTGTTATTGAGTGAGGCTAGAAGCCAAAGCCTATGTTCAAGAAAATCCTAGTCGCTAACCGGGGCGAAATTGCCCTCAGAATTCAGCGTGCTTGCCGCGAGTTGGGTATCAAGGCTGTCATGGTCTATTCGGAAGCGGACCGCGATGCCAAATACGTGAAGTTGGCTGAAGAGTCGGTCTGTATCGGCCCCGCCTCTTCGGCGCTGAGTTACCTGAACATGCCGGCCATTATTTCTGCCGCTGAGGTCACGGATGCCGAGGCAATTCATCCCGGCTATGGTTTTTTGAGCGAAAACGCCGACTTTGCTGAGCGTGTTGAAAAAAGTGGCTTCCAATTTATTGGCCCTACCCCTGAGTCCATCCGGATCATGGGCGACAAAGTGTCTGCCAAACAGGCCATGATCAAAGCGGGTGTGCCGTGCGTACCGGGTTCTGAGGGTGAACTCCCTGATGACCCTGTTCAAATCAAGCGCATTGCTAAATCAGTCGGTTACCCCGTCATCATCAAGGCCGCCGGCGGCGGCGGTGGTCGTGGCATGCGGGTTGTGCACACGGAAGCCGCGCTGATCAATGCCGTGGCCATGACCAAGGCCGAGGCTGGTGCTGCTTTTGGTAATCCGGCGGTGTACATGGAGAAGTTTCTCCAGAACCCCCGCCATATCGAAATTCAGATTCTGGCCGACAAGTATAAAAATGCTGTTTACTTGGGTGAGCGCGATTGCTCCATGCAGCGTCGGCATCAGAAGATTCTTGAAGAAGCGCCAGCACCTGGCATTCCTCGCAAGCTGATAGAGCGTGTGGGTGAACGATGCGTTGCTGCCTGCAAAAAAATTGGTTATCGAGGCGCAGGTACTTTTGAGTTTCTCTTTGAAGACGGCGAGTTTTATTTCATCGAAATGAATACCCGTGTTCAGGTAGAGCATCCCGTCACTGAAATGATCACGGGCGTTGACATTGTCAAAACTCAGATCATGGTGGCGGCAGGCGAAAAACTGCCCTTTACGCAACGCCAGATTCAAATTCGTGGACACGCCATTGAATGCCGTGTAAATGCTGAAGATCCTTTCAAGTTCACGCCATCACCAGGCCGAGTCACCATGTGGCACGCACCCGGTGGGCCAGGCGTCAGGGTCGACTCGCACATTTACACCAACTATTTTGTGCCGCCCAACTACGACTCCATGGTTGGGAAAATCATCGTTCATGGCGACACGCGCGAGCAGGCCTTGGCCCGCATGCGTACCGCCTTGGGTGAAACCGTGGTTGAAGGCATCAGTACCAATATTGCCCTGCATCGTGAATTGATGGTGGATGCCAAGTTCATGGCTGGCGGCACCAATATTCATTACCTTGAAGAGTGGTTGGCGCAGCACAAGCGCTGATTCAAAGAATTAAATGTTTGAATTGAGTTTGATGTGCCCGGAAAACCGGGTCGAGACCTTGAGTGATGCGCTTGATGCACTCGACGCATTGAGCGTCAGTGTTGAAGATGCCGATGCACAGACTGATGCTGAACAAGCCTTGTTTGGTGAGCCCGGAATGCCCCCGCCCAAGGATGGATGGCAGCGTTCCAGGGTTTTGGCGCTGTATCACACAGAAGAAATGGCTAATGAAGCATTGGCCTTATTGAAGGCGCAAGACTTTTTTGTGGATTGCCAAATCTTAGGCCTTCAGGTCGTGCCTGAGCAAGATTGGGTTCGACTAACGCAGTCTCAGTTCACGCCGGTTGAGATCACGCCTGCCTTCTGGATTGTGCCCACTTGGCACGAACCACCTGAGCAGGCCAGCATCGTGATCCGGCTGGATCCCGGTTTGGCGTTTGGTACGGGCACCCATCCCACAACACGCATGTGTTTGCGTTGGATCGCCCAGCAGTCATCCATGTCGGGTAACCCATTGGGGCGCGTGCTTGACTATGGCTGTGGCTCAGGTATCTTGGCCATTGGTGCGGCCAAACACGGCGCCCTGGACATTGATGCGGTCGATATTGACGAGGCCGCGGTTGAGTCCACCGTGCAAAATGCGCAGGCCAATGCCGTTAATTTGAAAGCGGGTCTCCCCGATCTGGTGACTGGAAGCTATCAAACCGTCTTGGCCAATATCCTGGCCACGCCCTTGAAGGTACTGGCCCCCTTGTTGTGGTCACGCGTAGCACCTGGTGGTGCCTTGGTGTTGGCCGGCATCTTGGAGCGCCAATGCGAAGAACTCAAGTTGGCTTATGCCCCCTATTGCGAATTGACGGTCTCTGACCAGCAAGAGGGCTGGATACTGATGTCGGCCAGGCGTAACGCCCAGTAAGTCAACGCTACCTGAACAAGCAGTGCCCATGAGTCTTGTGACTGCTTGCCCTTCTTGCGGCGTTCTTTTCAAAGTTTCCCCTGATCAACTCTTAATCTCTGAAGGCTGGGTACGGTGTGGCAAGTGCCAAACCGTGTTCGATGCCGCTTTGAGTCTTAAGCCCACAATCAGGGCGCAAAAAAATAGTTTGCCAGAGCATCTTGAGCTTTCCCCTCCACTTGCTACGGACATTGCCAGCGATGGAGCGCATGCTGAGGAAACGCATGTGGAGCAAGCGCCCTTAGATTCAACTCTTATTGAATCTTCAATGCCGGTGTTTGATATGGCGCCAGAACGCGCCGATACGGGCATTTTTGAGGACATTGAGTTTAAACAAGCCGCCATTTCGCCAGTAGAAAAGGTGACATCTGCATGGCGACAGTCCTGGCTGAGAAATCTTCTTCATCTCTTGACGCCTATCTTGCTGATGGCCTTGTTAATGCAAATTATTTTGTTTCAACGAAACGAAATTGCATCAAGAGAACCCCTTGCAAAACCTTGGTTGGCCGCACTTTGTGCCCCTTTAGGCTGCAGGCTTGAGACCCTCAAGCATATTCAATCTATCGTGATTGACAGTTCGACTTTTTCAAAAATTAGTCCAGAGATTTATCAGCTGACATTGGTGCTGAAAAACTCGTCCACTGCAGATGTACAGTTGCCGTCGGTTGAACTGACTTTGATTAATTCTCTGGATCAACCTCTTTTGAGACGGGTTTTCCGTGTCGACGAGTTGAACGTACAGTCTCGTGCCTTGCTTGCAGCCTCCGAGCTTCCACTCTTGTTTTCTTTTGCGATCAAGACGGGCGAATTAACTGATCGTGTGGCGGGTTACCGTTTACTCGTTTTTTATCCTTGAAGCTAAGCTTGGTTGGGATCAAGGATCGTAGAGAAAAAAAACCCGATGTGAAACATCGGGTTTTTTTGACTCAACCAATTGTTCAGGGTTTTTTGCCTGTGGGAAATGGCCAAGCGGCTTGCGGATTCAGCGTCGTTTGTGCCGCGGAAGCTGCTGCTGGCTTTGAAGCTGGCGCCTTGGCAGCTTTTTTAGCCGCTGGTTTAGCTGCCGGTTTAGCGGTAGCCGCCTTTTTTGCAGGTGCTTTTTTAGCCGCTGGTTTAGCTGCTACGACCGCTTTCTTTGCGGGAGCTTTTTTAGCTGCAGGTGCGGCTTTTTTAGCGGGTGCAGCAGCTTTTACAGCTGCTTTTTTAGCCGCTGGTTTTGCTGCCACGACGGCTTTCTTCGTAGGTTCTTTTTTAGCTACAGGAGCCGCTTTTTTAGCGGGTGCAGCAGCTTTTGCAGCTACTTTTTTTGCCGCCGGTTTGGCTGCTACGACAGCTTTTTTGGCTGGCGCTTTCTTTGCTGCAGCTTTAGGCGCTGGTGCAGCCTTTTTCGCAGCAGGCTTTTGTGCTGGAGCGGCTTTTTTGGCGGGTGCCGCAGGTTTTGCAGCCGCTTTTTTAGCGACGACAGCTTTTTTGGCTGGCGCGGCTTTAGCGATTACTTTGGGTGCTGGTGCAGCTTTTTTCACGGTCACGGCCTTTTTTGCGGCCGATTTTTTTGCAGTTGCCATTATTTTCTCCTTGATCTAATTACAAAGAGCACTTCATGCGAGTTGGAGTGCTTGAAGCGATTCATGGTGTTGGGCAAGAGCCCAGCACCATGAACACGGGTGCACCCACTATCTATTGATCGCAGTCGATCAGAGGCAGCGGGTGAAATTCTTATTTTCATTGATTAAACACTTAATCCCAAGATAAAGCGCCACCGGATTGGTATTCAATCACGCGTGTTTCAAAGAAGTTACGCTCTTTCTTGAGGTCAATCATTTCGCTCATCCAAGGGAATGGATTTTCTTCATTCGGGAAGAGTGTTTCCAAACCAATTTGGGTGGCACGGCGATTAGCGATATAGCGCAAATAGCCTTTGAACATGGAGGCATTCATACCCAGCACGCCGCGTGGCATGGTGTCTTCGGCGTATTTATATTCCAGCTCGACAGCTTTCTCAAACAGCGCCTTGATCTCGGCTTTGAACTCGGAGGTCCAGAGCTGAGGGTTTTCAAGTTTAAGTTGGTTGATCAGGTCAATGCCAAAGTTGCAGTGCATGGACTCATCGCGCAAGATGTACTGGTATTGCTCCGCCGCACCGGTCATTTTGTTTTGACGGCCCAAGGCCAGAATTTGCGTGAAGCCCACGTAGAAGAATAGCCCTTCCATCAGGCAGGCAAACACAATCAAAGACTTCAGCAAGGTTTGATCAGTTTCATGGGTGCCGGTTTTGAATTCCGGGTTCATGATGGCTTCGATGAACGGGATCAAAAATTCATCTTTGTCGCGGATGGATTGGACTTCGTTGTAGGCGTTGAAAATTTCGCTTTCATCCAAGCCCAGTGACTCCACAATGTATTGGTAGGCATGGGTGTGAATAGCCTCTTCAAAGGCTTGGCGCAACAGGAACTGGCGGCATTCTGGCGCCGTGATGTGGCGGTAGGTTCCGAGCACAATATTGTTGGCGGCCAGAGAGTCTGCCGTGACAAAAAAGCCAAGGTTGCGCTTGATGATGCGACGCTCATCATCGGTCAAACCATTTGGGTCTTTCCAAAGTGCAATGTCGCGAGACATGTTGACTTCTTGAGGCATCCAATGGTTGGCGCAACTAGACAGGTATTTTTCCCATGCCCACTTGTACTTAAAGGGAACGAGTTGGTTGACGTCAGTTTTGCCGTTGATGATTCGTTTGTCATCGGCATTCACGCGGCGAGGTAGCCGTGTGGCAGCCATCTCGAATGATTTTTCCACTGCTGCGGAGACTGACTTTTTCAAGTCGTCATTGAGGGCAGGCGGCAATTCGGTAGCGAGTCCAGTTGATAGACTGCCAGCATTTTGCGGAGGTGAATTGGTTTTGACTTCTTCGTCCCAGGACAGCATAAATATTTCCAATCAGCGAATTATGAGAGCAGCAAAACAAAATGAAAAGTATTCATTGAAATTGCTGTTGTTTTGTTTGAATAAGTGTTGTTCTGCAGCATCGAAATGGGACCACTTCGATGCTGCTGTTTAAATTACTGACACGACTCACAGGTTGGGTCATCCACGCCACAAAATTTGATGTCCGTGGCGGGTCCACTGGCCATTTGCAACTTGGCGGCAGCGGCAGCGGCATCCAGAGCACTCATGCCGGAGCTTGCACTTTCGCTCCCTGAAGAAACCGCGTTCATACGACCAGCAGCAACCGTTGATTTCTCGACGTGAGTGGCCGACATAGTGCGCAGATAGTAGGTGGTCTTTAAGCCCCGGATCCAGGCTAGTTTGTAGGTGTCATCCAGTTTTTTACCTGAAGCGCCTGCCATGTAGATATTCAAAGATTGCGCCTGATCAATCCACTTTTGGCGGCGCGAGGCTGCCTCGACCAACCAGCGGGTTTCTACTTCAAATGCAGTGGCGTACAAGGCTTTGATGTCAGCCGGTACGCGGTCAATCGGGTTTAAGGAACCATCGAAGTGCTTGAGGTCCATCACCATCACATCATCCCAAAGTCCCAGACGTTTCAGGTCTTGAACCAGGTAGTTGTTGATGATGGTGAATTCGCCTGAAAGGTTGGACTTGACCGAGAGGTTGCCGAAGCATGGCTCAATGGACGCATCCACGCCAATGATGTTTGAAATGGTCGCTGTTGGTGCGATAGCGGTGCAGTTGGAGTTGCGCATGCCATCCGTTGCAATTTTCTTGCGCAGGGCATCCCAGTCCATCGTGGATGAGCGGTCAACCTCAACATAGCCACCACGCTCGCGGGCCAGCATGTCCAGAGTGTCGATGGGCAAAATGCCTTGATCCCAGAGCGATCCTTTGTAGGTAGCGTATTGGCCGCGTTCACGGGCCAATTCAGTCGAAGCCCAATAAGCGTAATAGCAAATAGCTTCCATCGACTTGTCTGCAAACTCTACGGCGGCATCGCTGGCGTAAGGAATGCGCAACTCATACAGGCTGTCTTGAAACGCCATCATGCCCAAGCCCACCGGACGGTGACGCATATTGGATTCACGCGCTTTCTTAACGGCGTAGTAATTGATGTCAATCACGTTATCCAGCATGCGCATGGCCGTGGTGATCGTCTTTTTCAACTTGTCGTGATCAAGCACACCATTTTTCAAGTGTTGCAACAGGTTCACGGAGCCCAGGTTGCAAACAGCGGTTTCCGTGTCGCTGGTGTTCAGCGTGATCTCGGTACAGAGGTTGCTGGAGTGAACCACGCCAACGTGTTGTTGAGGTGAACGAACATTGCAGGCGTCTTTGAATGTGATCCAAGGATGGCCGGTTTCAAAAAGCATGGTCAGCATCTTGCGCCACAGGTCGGCGGCAGGCAGTGTGCGGGAAGGCTTGATTTCGCCGCGCGCCGCTTTGGCTTCGTAGGCCACGTAAGCTTTCTCGAAGTCCATGCCAAACTTGTCATGCAAGTCGGGGACATTGTTGGGCGAGAAGAGTGTCCACTGGCCTTTTTCCATCACACGGCGCATGAACAAGTCTGGAATCCAGTTGGCTGTGTTCATGTCGTGGGTGCGGCGGCGGTCGTCACCCGTGTTTTTGCGGAGCTCCAGGAATTCCTCGATGTCAAGGTGCCAGGTTTCCAGGTAGGTGCAGACAGCGCCCTTGCGTTTGCCACCTTGATTCACTGCCACAGCGGTGTCGTTCACGACCTTCAAAAAGGGCACAACGCCCTGTGATTCTCCGTTGGTGCCCTTGATGTGCGCACCCATGGCCCGCACGCGCGTCCAGTCGTTGCCCAGACCGCCTGCGAATTTGGAGAGCAGGGCATTTTCCTTGATGGATTCGTAAATGCCGTCCAGATCATCTGGCACCGTGGTGAGGTAGCAGCTCGAGAGTTGTGAGCGCAGCGTGCCACTGTTGAACAAGGTGGGCGTGCTGGACATGAAGTCAAATGAAGACAAGACTTCATAGAACTCAATGGCCCGTGCTTCGCGGTCTATTTCATTGAGCGTCAATCCCATGGCGACACGCATGAAGAATGCCTGAGGCAGCTCAATGCGTGATTTGCCAACGTGCAAGAAGTAACGGTCATACAGGGTTTGCAGGCCCAAGTAATCAAACTGCAAATCACGGTCAGCTTTAAGGGCTGCACCAAGGCGCGCCAAGTCAAACGTCAGCAACTTGGGATCGAGCAATTCGTTGTCGACCCCTTTTTGGATAAATTGAGGGAAGTAGTCGATATAGCTCTGCGCCATCTCGGCTTGCACGACATCACGACCCAAAACTTCCTTGGCAATCGTGTGGAACAAAAGGCGTGCGGTAGCGTAGGTGTAGTCAGGGTCTTTTTCAATCAGTGTGCGCGCGGCTAGTACCGAGGCTTTGTAGACTTCGTCCATGGGGACGCCGTCGTACAGGTTGCGCATGGTCTCCGCCATGATGGGTTCAGGCTTGACGTCGGCACCCAGTCCAGCGCAAGCTGATTTGATCAGACCATTCAGGCGGTCGAGATCAAGAACGATGCGTACACCGTTGTCCAGCGCATGCAGTTGGGGTGTTTTAGGCGCCTCTTGAATAAGCTTTTGGGCGCGTTCTTGCGTCCGTTTTTCACGGTAAAGCACATAAGCTCGTGCCGCTTCGTGGTGGCTGCCGCGCATCAGGCTCAGTTCCACCTGATCTTGCACGTCTTCAATATGAAAAGTGCCGCCGCCTGGGCGCGAACGGGTCAGCGCACGCACCACGATTTGTGTCAGGCCGTCAACCATTTCACGAACACTGGCAGAGGCCGCGCCTTGCGTGCCATGAACCGCCAGAAAGGCCTTCATCATGGCGATGGCAATTTTGCTGGGCTCAAAGGGCACTACCGCGCCGTTACGGCGAATGATTTGGTAGTGATCAAGAGAAGGGTTGCCCGAATTGAGGGCTGTGTCGGCGCTTTGCTGGGAAAGCACGCCGACCGTAGCATCGGAAAGAATATGGGTTGCAGTCTGCATAATTTATCTCGTCTGTAGCTGTTGTGAATTGACTTCAGGAGGCTGGCGATCAGTGCCTGAGTCGTCGGTAATTGGGGTGGTATTGAAAAACAGAACACACTATATATGGGGTCTGGAGTGATTGCAAGCCACTACCGGTAGTGTATCTGCTGTGTTTGCAGCCTTGTCATGATTTTTTTGATTCCCCTGTTTTATCAAGCCATGCGCCAGTTTGGTGCGCCTATCTGCGGCAACGTAGTTGGGAACCCTGAGGGCATTTATAAAACTGAAAATGCAAACAAAATCGCCAATAAATAGGACGTTTTACGGGGTGCTGGCTGGGGGCAAGACTTGCTTTTTTTGTGGTGCAAGTTCTCAAGGTCAGAGCGCGGTACCGGCCAACTTAAAAATATTTATTTTTATTTTTAATTTGACGGGGTAACTATTTTTGGAAAGTATCTATTGGACAAACCGAGGGATTTTTGCATGAGTTGCCAATCAAACCCAGCTCCAGGGTCATTTTTTCGATCGGGTGCAATGTGCTCATGGCCTGCAATATGAGCAACCGGGTAGTTTTGGATCAGTGCCGCACACAAACTTTCCAGTGTTTCATATTGGCAGGCTTCAAAGTCGTCGCCTTCTAGGCCTTCGAGTTCTATGCCAATCGAAAAGTCATTGCAGTTGCTGCGCCCCAGGTGGCTGGAGTTGCCGGCGTGCCAGGCCCTGTCATTGCAACTGACAAATTGCTGAAGTTCGCCATGGCGGCGAATATAAAAATGTGAGGAAACCTGCAATCCCTCAATACTTTTAAAGTAGGGGTGCGCATCCCAGTTCAGCTGATTGGTAAATAACTGCTGAACCTCATCGCCCCCAAACTGGCCTGGCGGCAGGCTGATCGAGTGGATAACGATCAGGCTGATGGTGGTTCCAGGCGGTCGGGGTCCACAATTGGGGGTGGGGCAGTGACCAGAGAATTGGTACCAACCGTCTTTCCATAAGGGCGTGGCGTGCGAGGTGCTTGACGTTTTACTCATTCATCCCTCCGATGCACGGCGGTGTTCTTCGCTGCAATAAAGACCTTTTTTGCCAGGGACGGCATCGCCTGCGGGAAAGTGAACCGAGCAATGCACGCAAGCCACCATTGTGAGGGGGCTGGAGGCTGTGGGCGTCGTTTTTTTGGCTGTGGGTAAACCGGGCCGTTTGGTGCGCCAGAGCCAGATTACCGCTAGCACCAGCAAAATAACCATGAGAAATTTCATGATGCACGGCCCAACACCACTTCCAGCACGAAACGCGAGCCCACATAGGCCAGCAGCAGCAGCAGGGAGCCTATATACAAGACCCGCACCGCCCGTTTGCCGCGCCAGCCAAATCGGGCGCGACCCAACAACAAGGTGGCAAACACCAGCCAGGATAAAACAGAGAACGCCGTTTTATGGTCCCACTTCAGTTGGGTGTTGGGGCCATAAAGTTGTTTTTCAAATAAGAATCCAAGCAACAAGGTCGCGGTCAGCAAGAGAAACCCCGCACCCACAAAGCGAAAGGTTAAACGCTCCATGGTTAATAGTGGCATGCCGCTATGGGTGTCCGAGGCTTGTCGGATGCGACCCTCGGTGCGGGTCATCAGCCAGGCATGGACGACCGCCACGCCGATCAGACCATAAGACGCAATGCCCAGCGCCCAGTGCAGCGGCAACCAGGGAGACACGTTGACGTTGAGCAAGTGGCCCGGAAAAAGTGCCGCCAGCAACACGGCAACCGAACCCAAAACAGAGAGCGTCCAGCGCGTTTGCAAGAGCGGGTACAAGTGGCTCTCAATGGCATAAACGCCCGCCACCAGCCAGGCGGTCATGGACAAAGCGGGGGCAAAGCCGAAGCGGGGCTCATCGCCCCAAAGCCCCCAAGCCAGCAATACAGCGTGCAACAACCAAGCCATTCGCACCGCTATTCGTGCCTTCGTGGCGCCCAGGCGCGAGGCGCCAACGGCTGATACCGCATAGCCCGCAGCGGTGGCAAGCGACAAGGTCAAACCGAGGGGGGAAGCACTGGCTAAAATCATGCCTACAGTTTAGCGTTTTGCATATTGCCATTGTCTGTTGGCACACAACCCAGGTTCCGTTAACCGGAATACCCTTTATGGCATCAGCCCTTACCGACAAACTATCCCGCCTGGTCCAGCAAATTCGTGGTCAGGCCCGAATTACAGAGACCAATATCGCGGACATGCTGCGCGAAGTACGCATGGCGCTGCTAGAGGCCGACGTGGCCTTGCCCGTGGTGCGCGATTTCATTGCCCGAGTCAAAGACAAGGCGATGGGCCATGATGTATTGACCTCTTTGACCCCCGGCCAAGCCTTGGTCAGTATTGTCAATAAAGAGCTCGCGGCCACCATGGGCGAGGGTGTGAGCGACATCAATTTGGCAGCGCAACCTCCGGCGGTCATTTTGATGGCCGGCTTGCAAGGTGCTGGTAAAACCACCACCACCGCCAAACTTGCCAAGCACCTGATCGAGAAGCGCAACAAAAAAGTACTGACCGTCTCGGGTGACGTGTACCGCCCGGCCGCGATTGAGCAGTTAAAAACCGTCACGGCGCAGGCCGGGGCTGAATGGTTCCCCAGCACCATTGACCAAAAACCTGTCGATATCGCGCTGGCCGCGCTGGACTATGCCCGCAAGCATTACTTCGACGTGTTGCTGGTCGATACCGCCGGTCGTTTGGCGATTGATGAAGCCTTGATGCTGGAAATCAAACAGCTCCATGCGGTACTGAACCCAGTAGAAACCTTGTTTGTGGTGGATGCCATGCAGGGCCAGGATGCGATCAACACCGCCAAAGCCTTCAAGGACGCCTTGCCGCTGACCGGCATCATCCTGACCAAGCTGGATGGCGATTCACGTGGCGGCGCTGCGCTGTCGGTCCGTCAAATCACCGGGGCACCTATCAAGTTTGCGGGTACCAGCGAGAAAATTGACGGCCTCGAAGTGTTTGATGCCGAACGCCACGCAGGCCGCATTTTGGGCATGGGCGACATTTTGGCTTTGGTCGAGCAGGTTACAGCGGGCGTTGATGTGGCTGCCGCACAAAAGCTGGCGGCCAAAATCAAGAGCGGTGCCGGCTTTGATTTGAACGACTTTTTGGCCCAGATTCAGCAAATGAAACAGATGGGCGGTTTGTCCAGCCTGATGGATAAATTACCTGCCGCCATGGCCGCCAAAGCCGGTCAGATGGACATGGGCAAGGTTGAGAAAGACATTCAGCGCAAGCAGGGCATCATCCACAGCATGACGCCGCTGGAGCGCCGCAAGCCCGAACTCATCAAAGCTACCCGCAAGCGCCGCATAGCCGCAGGCGCCGGTGTTCAGGTGCAGGAAGTCAACCGCATGCTTAAAGAGTTTGAGCAAATGCAAGAGATGATGAAGAAGATGAAGGGCAGCGGCATGATGAAAATGATGAAGCGCATGGGGGGCATGAAGGGCATGCCCAAGATGCCGTTCTAATTTATCAGCAACTACTCAGCCGCCGTCGCTGCGCTCGCAGTGACGTGCTTAGACAGCTATTTTTTTAGACCAACTCACCGCGCAGCGAATAGGTACGCGTCTCGGTAATTTTTACATCCACCAAGGTGTTCGTCAGCTCGCCTTGCCCCACAAAATTGACCACCCGGTTGCACTCGGTGCGACCCATCAGCTCCGCCGCGTCGCGTTTGGAGGGGCCTTCCACCAAAATACGTTGCACCGTGTTCAGGCGACTCTCCGAGATGCGGGTGATGCTGTCGTTGATGACCGACTGCAGGTGCTGCAGGCGGCGCAGCTTGACCTCATGCGGGGTATCGTCATGCAAATTGGCCGCTGGTGTGCCAGGGCGCGGGCTAAAGATAAAGCTGAACGAGTTATCGAACCCCACATCGTCAATCAGCTTCATCATCTTGCCGAAGTCTTCTTCGGTCTCGCCGGGGAATCCCACAATAAAGTCGCTGCTGATCGCCATGTCAGGGCGGATCGCGCGCAGCTTGCGGATGGTTGACTTGTATTCCATCGCGGTGTAGCCGCGCTTCATGGCCATCAAAATGCGGTCCGAGCCGTGTTGCACCGGTAAATGCAGGTGACTTACCAGTTTGGGGATGGTGCCGTAGGCGGCAATCAGCGAGGGCGTGAACTCGTTGGGGTGGCTGGTGGTGTAGCGGATGCGCTCAATGCCCGGAATGTCGGCCACATATTCCAGCAAGGTGGCAAAGTCGGCCATCTCAGCGGTCAGCGCAGAGGCTTCACCAATCATGCGGGCACGGTAGGCGTTGACGTTTTGGCCCAAAAGCGTGACTTCTTTCACCCCTTGCTCTGCCAAACCGGCCACTTCGACCAGCACGTCTTCAAACGGACGTGACACTTCTTCGCCGCGGGTATAGGGCACCACGCAGTAGCTGCAGTATTTGGAGCAACCTTCCATGATGCTCACAAATGCGGTGGCACCTTCTACCCGGGCCGGTGGCAGATGGTCAAACTTTTCGATTTCCGGAAAGCTGATGTCCACTTGCGAGCGGTTTTGGGCATCCCGCGCCGCCAGCATTTGCGGCAGGCGGTGCAGGGTTTGCGGGCCAAAAACGATGTCCACATACGGCGCCCGCTCAATGATGGCCGCGCCCTCTTGGCTGGCCACGCAGCCGCCCACACCAATCAGCACGCCTTTTTTCTTCAGATGCTTGACGCGGCCCAGATCGGAGAATACTTTTTCTTGCGCTTTTTCGCGCACCGAGCAGGTGTTGAACAAGATCAGATCCGCTTCCTCCACGTCGTTGGTGGGCTCGTAACCCTGTGCGGCTTGCAGCACGTCGGCCATCTTGCCCGAGTCGTACTCGTTCATCTGGCAGCCAAAGGTTTTGATAAAGACTTTTTTAGACATGGTGTGCTTTCAATTTGAATGCTATTTAATAAATAGCTGCTTAAGCAAGTTAGGCGGACTCTAGAGACTTAAAAAGCTTTGGCCTGTCATTGCGAGCGAAGCGCGGCAATCCATGACTTTTGACTGGAAACGATGGATTGCCACGCTTCGCTCGCAATGACGGAGGG
>Ga0114974_10002808_pt1 | contig 13360 bp, 24 predicted proteins | sample S_130206_EF_Meta_FD_87318 | JGI IMG/M metagenome (GOLD analysis project Ga0114974, IMG submission 87318) | Freshwater microbial communities from Lake Simoncouche, Canada to study carbon cycling - S_130206_EF_MetaG | ecosystem: Environmental > Aquatic > Freshwater > Lake | place: Lake...
GAGTTATCCCCAGGTTTATCCACAGGGGAAACTCGGCGGGGCTATCGGCCTGGGCCACTCACTTAGTGAGCAGCTCAGCCGGGAGAAGGTGGCCTTCGATGTCGTTCCCGCACCCTTTGCAATACTCAATCCCATCGTCAATGAAGATGGTGGAGTACGCATCGCAGCAAGTAGTCGTACCGTCGGTCAACCGAACGAAGGAAACCCTAAAGGGTTCGCGCTCGCTCATGATGCCTCCCTTGCGGGTACTGGAGTAGTTCGAATGACACCGTTCTCGTCAATGAAGGCCGTTCCGAAATTGATTCGGAACAGATACTCCACCGCCGTGATTGCCGATTGAGCGTCAATCGCAATAACCGGTTCACCGATTTGTTCGGATTTGTAGTGATCCCAAATGGTCACCGAGTAGGGACCGTTGGTATCCAGGAATGGACTGTCAATGTCGGTGATGAGCGCAAACCACGGTTTCGCATCCTTTGGATCTTCGCTGGTTTCACCGTCGATTTGATACGCCCAACAATCGCCACCGGTCCGAACGATTCCTGCGGTGTGCCACGGGAACTCGCGACCGGACATTGCCTTCACTAACGCCTTCTCAATTCCTATCTGGTGATGTTTCATTGTGTTGCCTTTCTGTTGAGGGTCACCTTGTGATGACCACGATCTTGGTGGGGAGGGGTGGGGGAGGGTTTTGATCCCGCTCCCCCATGTTTCCTTCCTCATGTACTAGTGAAACGCACGAAACGCCTAAGAATGTGCGCGAAAGAAATCTCGAATACGCGCGCACACTTTAGGTCACTTGGTGCGTTTCACTAATACAAGCGAGGAAATGCCTCACTTGAAAGAAAGGCAACCATGTCAGCGAAATTTGGATGGGGCAGTGCAGCAGCAGCGCACCTTGTGATTCAGGGTGACGCTGGAGATTTCAAAGATGTTTGGGCGTGGGCGTGGAATCACTACGGTGAGAACGCGATGTACGCCGATTGGGCCGACGGTTTCGTTGTCGGCCTTCAGGCATCGGGCTACGCCCTAGAGGGCGCGGGTCGGGCGGTTCTCGAATCGGCCTAACCGGTGGCCCCTCGGTGGAAACGCTGAGGGGCCATTGGCGCGCCTGGCCTTGAGCTGGCCCGACTAGCCCCGCTGGACTTATCCACAGCGGGACTGAGGGTGGTCAAACTTCGACCAGCTCCCCATCAATCCAAACCAGGGAGGCGACATCCTCTTCGCATTGCCAACACGTGGTGGTGGCAGCGTTGGTGCCATGATCGCAGATGTCATAGACATCATCGGTCAACCAATAGGTTGCGGGGAAATTGGTCATGATCGCCTTTCTGCTCGGGGGTATTTCCCCTTCGCTACTGGTGAAACGCACGAAGAGGCCCGAAATGTGCATCGGATCGCGAGGAAATCTTTCTGATCGATCAATGCACACTTCGGGTGGGTTCGTGCGTTTATCTATCAGAAGGGAGGAACGGCCTCCCCAAGAAAGGCAAGAATGGAAACCCGCACATTGCAGGACATCGCTCGGGAGATCCGCAGCGATTGGAAATCCCCCTACTTCGGGGCGGTCCCCTACCTGGATGCCCTGAGTAGCCTCGGGAGCGTCAACGACCGATTCGGTTACGATTCCGGTCGCGACATGGTGATCTACTTCCTCAGCAATGCCACGACGTGGCGAGGCGAAACCGCCCGCAGGGTCAAGGCTGAGCTGAAGGCCTTGCTCAAGTGAGATCCGGCCCCCTTCGGGGGGCCACTTCTCGACTAGCCCCGCTGGTGAAATAAGCGGCGGGACTGCCAAACAAAAAACCCCCCAGCCATTTCAGCCAGGGGGTTTCTCATTTCTGAACTCAGCGAAGATGCTGTTCAGCACTAAATATTGCCTCATCGAGGGTGTGGCAAATGGAATCAAGGTGTTCGCCATCCTCGGTGTAAAGGTCAAACCAGGCATTGAGACGCCAAGCGAGTAGATCCTCGTCGTCTGGGATTCCGTAGGGGAATGTTTCACGAAACTCTTCAGGAGTCCGTACCACATTCACCGTTCCAAAAATACCCTTACGGTCGAAGTAGAGAAGCGCTTCACCGTCACGATGGATTTCTACGGTCTTGCCGGCCCCTTCAAACGTGAGAACGACACCGTTGTCATAAAACTCGGGTTCCTGGTGCTGGAAGATTGTTTCTATCATCTGTTGCCTTTCTGTTTCACCGTTACATGAGCTTCGGCAAGGGTTAGTGCTGCCTCGGCATAGAGTCGGGCAGCTCGGTCAAGGTGGGCCAATCGAATGAATCGGTGGCTGAGATTGAGGAGAATCCTCATGGTTACGCCTTTCTGTAGGGTGCTGTATCAGTATAACGCACGAAAGAGACAGAGTGTGCTGCATCTTTTCAATCCCAGCCAGGTGTCCCGCTGGGGTCGAGGGACGGCGGGACTACTGGGGACGCTGATCCCGAGGATTTCTCCCCGGGACCTGATTGACTCACTCCTCCCCACACTTGTCGGCGTCAGCGAGGGCGGCCTTGTGGGTCCATTGCCGGCGGCGAAGGCGGGCATAGTCGCTGATGATTACCTCAGCGTCGCCGCACTCAATGCACTCCTCGTGGGTGGCACCGGAATAGAGCGCCTCAACATAACCGCCGAGGTCACCGACCGATTCGAAGGCCTCTAGGACCTGATCGTGAGCGGCACCGTGGTTGATTGCGTCGGCATAGGCGCCGATGGTGTCGCAGATGTACGGAGCGAGCTTGTAGACCTGTTCGATTTGCTCAGGTGAAGCTCCGGCGGCAATAGCGATTGCGTACTGCTCTGGCTCTGCTTCAGCAGGGGCCGGTGGGGTCGGGTACATGAAATCATCCTTTCTCTGAAGGTATTTCCTTCAGTATCAGTATAACGCACGGAGCAATCCAGAATGTGCGCGCACACTTCGCAGCTCTGCGTGCGTTATACCTATACAAGCGAGGAAGTGCCTCGCCAAGAAAGGCAAACATGAGCTTCGTATCGGACGCTATGTCCCCTGAGGAGGTCGCTAAGCGACAGTCGAATCAGGGCCTCGTGATTGACGAGTCGTGGTCAGACCCGACCTACGGCACGACAGTCCGCAAGTATGTGCGCTACACCAACGGGTGGACCTACACCTTTGAGAAGCGCATCCTCCCCGACTACACGCGTTGGGCATGGAATGTCGCAGGACCTGATGGCTACTTCTTTGACGAGGCTGATTCTGAGGATGACGCCATCGCCATGATTTGGGCGCAGAGTCGCTGACCACGGTCAATCAGGTCCCGAGTGAACCGCCCACTCGGGACCTGATGCGCGTCCGGGTCTGGGCGAGTAGCCCCGCTGGAAATAAGTGCGGCGGGACTGCTGGGGTCAATCGACTAGGGCCAGGCGCGCGTGCTGGGGCGCGAAAAAGGGGAGGGTTTCCCCTCCCCTCTCGGTCAGACTGCGGTGTAAAGAGCGTTCCACTCGTCAAAGCAGATTGGACCATCGTCGTTTCCTGACGATACCCAAATCTCCTTGCCATCACGGTCAAGTGATGCCGACCAATGAAGTATGTATTCGGCAGGTTCTGAGAGCGATCCCGCAAAGGTTTCGGTCGCTTCACCGTTCAGGTAAAGGATAAGACCCTTTGTCCATTCAGGGGCAACCTCAACCTCAAACTGTTCGCAGTAGGCCTCGGGAATGTCAATGGCATGACTGAAATCGTCGTAACAGTCGCAGGCATCATCAACAAGTTTCTCAATGAAATCGGCGGGCTTCTCTAGCGTTGTTTCCATTCTTGCCTCCTAAGGCGTTGTTGTTATGTAGATCATTGTACGCAGGGGGTGTGACAGTTCCTTTCGGGCGGTCCCTGCGGTGTTACTAGTGAAACGCACCAAGTGGTCCGAAGTGTGCTGGGGATAAACCTGGGGATAACCTCGAGCTGGGGACAAACCTGTGGACAAGCTCGGGCAGCCCCGCTGGAACAAAAGGTCGACGGGACTCCCAGCGGGCCAGGCGCGAAAAAACCCCCGCCCGAAGGCGAGGGCCAATTCACTCAGAAATAAACGGGGATCCGCTCAATTTCTGAAATCGGTTTCGGTGACCAATGCAGGTCACGCTCCACCACTATCGGGCCAACGATCAGCGTCGCTAGTTCGGTCAGCGGGATGTAGCCCCACTCACCGCATCCGGCGAGAACCTCGGCCCAACCAAACGCCTCACCGGTTTGTGGGTCAAGTTCGGTGATGTACCAATCGGCGTTGCCTGCGAAGTAGTGCAGATGCACGATCTTCTCGGCGGTCGGGATGTTCTCGGTACCGTAGAGGGGCGGGATTGCCCCTAGCACCGCTGCGGGTGCTTTGAACTTGTGGCCACGGCGACGATCTACCGTCGCGACCTCTGGGGTTTCTAGAACTGCGGACATTGTTACTGCCTTTCTGTCGGGGACACTTACAAAGGTATAACGCACGAGGGACCACAAAGTGTGCGCTCGTGATGGGGACGATCCCCAACAAAGACAGTATGACAGCAGGGTGTGACAGAGCTCCCCGACCCAATGTCACACCCTCGGCGTATTGTGCGTTATACATACAGAGAGGGGATGTACCCCTCGCAAGAAAGGCATCGCGATGATTCGCATAGACGGAGTACTCATGTCGGAAGCGCAGTATCGGATCCTCGTGTCCGCGCTTGAGCATCAGGTTGAGGTGGACGATTTCTTTGAGGAGGACGGTAGGGAACCGACCGACTCGGCAAAACTCCTCATCATGTTCCAAAGCATCGGGCGGGTTCAGGGGCTAGACCTCTGACCTGCGCGATCGCGCATGATCCACAGGCTGGGGATAACCTGGCCTGTGGATTTCCTGTGGATAACCTGGCGAGCTGTGGATAACGCTCGACAGCCCCGCTGGGGATAACTCCAGGCTGGGGACAAACCCGGCGGGACTGACTGGGCGAATTGATCTGGGCCAGGCGCGCGCTGGCGAGTGGTTCTGGGGGAAATTGACTGGCGATCCCAGAATCCCTGGAGTCCCGAGGTTTTTGACCTGGCTCGGCCTGGAACCTGGACTGGACCCGGGCGGGACTGTTGGTCGGGGCAGCTCATGCCACCCCAGGCCTCACGCTCCCTCTTCCTTGCCGGACCATTCCCGCTTCAGGAAACCTGACAGCGAGGCGTAATCATCGCTGTACTTCAGGACCATGTACGAAACGAGAACCTGGGCCTCTTCAGCGTCACGAACCACCGTGAAGGTTTCAGGGCCACCGTCACCAATGTCGCTGGTGCGAATCACAGAAACGAAGGTTTCGTCGCTGTCAAAGGAGTCAATCACATAAATCGTGACATCATCCCAAAGGATGGCGACACCGCCTGGAACAGGGTCCACATTCGGGAATGTGGCGAACAGGACATCAGTAGACATAATCGCTGCCTTTCTTCGGAAGGTCGTTCCTTCCTATGTATAAGAAACGCACGAACTCCCCAGGAATGTGCGCGCGCATTCGGGAAACCCTCATGCACACTTCGCGTGGTTTCGTGCGTTTACCTAATACGAACGAGGAAGTGCCTCGTAAGGAAAGGTAGTCATGGAACACTTCTCGGATGCCCTAACCCCCGAACAGGTCGCTGACCTGGAAATGGCAGTCTACGCAGCCACCCGCGATGCCCTAGCGCGAAACCTGAAGGAATGGGAGGCTACTGACGACGAATCAGCATGGATGGAACTACAGGTTTCTCTAGAAGCATTCGCCGTGTTCACGCCAAACCTAGATCATCACCAGCGCATCCTGTTCGCCCAAACATGGAACGCCATGAGCTGAGAGGAAAGGCTGACCGGGAAACCGGCAGCCCGCCTCCAGTAGCCCCGCTGGATCTGCGGACTCGGCGGACTGGAGCCTCGACGGGACTGTTGACGAATAAAAAAAATCCCCCCAGGGTGGACTGGAGGGAATTCTTTAGGCAGCAATCAGGTGAACGATTGTCGCCAAAACTACGACCACGATGGGTAGTAGGGCGGGGATGAAAAGGTCATCCATGAAACTCACTTTCCTTTCGCATAGGGGGTGTAGTGGTCAAAGCACACCGTTTGGAATAATGGACACTCGCTAGCGGGGAGAACGACTACCCCTTGAGGTAGATCCTTTCCGCAGACACCGTTACCCATTGTGTTGCAATCCCAACAGGGCTGATCTTCTTCGCACTTCTCTGCTGCTTTGGGAGCAGTCGATTGACTACATCCGCCAATGACGAGGGCGGAAGCGAGTGCTACTGCCAAAACTATCTTCTTCATAGTGTTGCCTTTCTTTCGGTTGATGAAATCAGTATATCAGAGTGGAGTGACAGAGGCTTCGCCTTCAGGTAAATCGTGAAGCCACGCGAATCGTTTCCCGAGGGTGATGATGAACTCACGACGCCCGAGGGTGAGGATGAAATACATGTGCTGCCTTTCTCCGGCGAGACTCTCTCGCCTTCAGGAGTAAAACGCACAATGTTCGCGATGCGTGCTGTGAAACCTGGCGAGCTGGAGTAATGCTCAACAGTCCCGAGGTTGTTGACTTGGCTCCAGGGACTGGAACCTGGCGGGGCTGACTGGGAGACCTGGAAAAAATCGACAAAAGCTCAAGAAATTGCTGGAGTCGAGTCAAAATCACCTGGAGCCGGCTGAAAAGTGTTGCTATGGTGACGAAATGGAGCCTTTTTCTTGCTTTTTTTGCGAATGCCCAGTCGATCCGAACGATTCTTACGTGTATCGACGAGTTACGGCCTGGGTTGAGAACAAGAAATCCAGTAGCCCCGCCCTGCTCCAGTCCCCGGCGACTGGGTATGCGTGTCGAATCTGCATTGACATCCGGCGAAATAAGGTCGGCCAGAAGGAAAGTTTGTTCTAACCCAGCGGGGCTGCCCGGCGATTGTCGAGGAAGCCAGGACGCGAAAAGACCCCCACCGAAGTGAGGGTCTGTCCGATCAGAGGGAGGCGAACCGCTTATCGGCTTCGTACTGCGCCGCCAATTGGTTGGCTTCGTCCTCGTACCGTGCCTGAAGTTCAGCCTCAAGCACCGCTACTCGGTTTTGATACACCTCCTCTGAGGGATCCTCGCCAAGCTCGGCTACCAAGTTGGCCCAAATACCTTCAAGCCAATCGGTGTAACCGTCATCTTCATACGGGTTACGCATGTTCGCCTTTCCGCTATCCGGCCCTTCCGAACAGCACTGCAACTACTCCGTCAGTATGACAGACCCTTGTGACAGGCCGATCAGAACGGTTCCACAGAGGAACCGTCCTGATGATCCGGCGTGGGGAGGGGGCCGTTGGTGGCTTCCTCATGATCGCCGTAGTCCTCAGTGTGAGAACAAGCACCGGTTTGATAAAACCGACAACAAGCGGTCAGATCCCAAAGTTCCATGACTCCACCTTTCTCGCTGACCGGTCCGTCCGGCACAGCACTTCAACTACAAAGACAGTATGACAGACCCCTGTGACAGAGCTTCGGGAGTACGCCGAGTACGCCGAACGGCTGAGTCCGCCGAGTCCGCTCGTGTCGACTGATTCCTGGCGCTCCCCCAGTAGCCCCGCTGGGCAAACTGTGGATAACCCTGTGGAAAAGTCGGGACTGCCAGGGAATCGAGTAAAACGCCAGGGATCTGGAGTTTTTACCCAGATCTGGAGTTTTTTTTACCCAGATCGGGAGTTTTGGCTGGGTCGATCCAATTCCTGGCGTCCCAGTCAGCCCCGCTGGGGTCGATGCGCCAGCCAGGGAAAACCGGGGCGGGGCTACTGGCGGAAAGCTCGAGGTGCCAGGACTGGGAATGAACTTCCGAACTCATGCACATTTCTTCGGGTTACGAGCGTTCCCTCTATGCGAAGGGAAACGCCCCAAGCAGAAAGGCATGAATGTTGGTTCAGTTTGAAGATTCGGATCGCTCCGAAAAGTTCACTCGGGAAGAACGAGTGGCGCTCATTAGCGCTTTAGCAATGGCCCGTGACACTTCCCTAGAGGCACTCGAAACCTTTCAGAACGCAGAACTCCGGAACATGTTCGTGAAGCGCTCTCAGCGCTACGAGGAACTGCGATACAAGTTGGCATTTGATCCCGACAAGTTCTGAGGATCACAAAAGAGGGAGGGGCCGAAACCCCTCCCTCTTTCTATTCACTAATCATCAGTTGAATTGCAATCTTGCATCCCTCGCACATTGGAAACTTTGAAGGATCACGAGTGGGGATGAACTTCTCCCCGCACAGGGCCTCGACGGTTTCACCCAGGACGTAGCCCCGCAAGTGAGATTCTTTCGGGATGATATGAGCAACTTTCCCCTCTTCGAGTCCTGGGTCGGACATCTGGGTGTCGGGACTATCGACGAGTGATGCTGTCATCGACTTCGCCCCTCTCGACTCGCTTCATCAGGCTTCTGGCGTTTTGCAACGCTCGATTGTCGGATGACGAGCCTGGAAGTACGACTCGCTGGCCATTTGCCGGCCAAATCAGCACAACGTGCCTCTTCTTGCGAATCTGCTGCCAGCCCCGCTCGGTTGCCTCGGCTAGCAATTTCTTCCAGTCTTTGGCTCCAGGGATTGACATCAGAGACTCCCCGCCCACTCAATGAGTTCGTCAACATGGTGCCGCTCAAATCCAATCAATGAATCTGGAGCAACCAACTTTGTGGGTGCGCTGCGCGCGCTTGCCCATGTCTTAGCGGTAACGCTGATGTCATCATCAAGCCAAGCGAACGGGCGATCCCCGATGTAGGGGTCAATCGTTGCAATCTTGAACGAGTCAATGGCGTAGAGCTTGCGTTCGTCAATATTGTCGGGAATGTCGTGATGATCAATCACCGGATACGGACCAACTCCGAGAATCGGAGCGATGAATTCATTTGCTTTATGTGTCCACATGGTGGCCCATACAATGTCAAAGTGTTCCTCAAGTTCAGCGATCCACTTCGGATGCTGATCCATATTCATTAGAACCCAGTAACCACCGGCGTGGTATTCGGTGTATTCGGGGAGCAGGTGAGGTTCGGAGAACGCGTTTAGCACTCCGTCAACATCTAGTCCGAGTAATGGCTTATTCATAACTTCTCGATTCTGTTAGGTAGCGCTCGCTCTGCAAGCGCAATTTGTTGGATAGGTACTCCTGAGCGTTCGGATGCTTCTTTCAGGGTGTGTAGAAACCCGTCAACTCCTCCGAGGCGCCAAATCAGTAGTTCTTTCATTGAGAGACTTAGGCAGTCTTCGCCGCTAAGTGCGCTCATGGCTTCACCGCCGCAACTCCGAATACTTCCTCGTAAAGGTCGCGACCTTCTTGCCAAGTTCCCCATGCTTCGGGGTCTGCATCCCACTCGCCATCGCTACTTACTTCAATGGCTTCACCATAGACAACCTTTGCTCGGATGAGAGCAGCGGTCACTACAGCGTCGTAGGGCTTCATATTGGTCTTGCAGAAATCAAAGACGGTAGGTTTCTCAGCGCGCCATTCTGGATTTTCTGGAATGGCCCCCCAATGGAAGGTTTCATGTGCAAGTTCACCCGCACCATTGAAGGCAAAATAACCCTCAGTGAATACTGGCTCGTTTTCACCGAAGCCGTCACCGAGCGCAATGCCTTTGGATTGAGCGAACATGACGAGTCGCTGAACATCTAGGGCGAATCGACCGAAGGCGTCAGGTGACTCCTTCTGAGGGTCGCGGTCCCAATAATGGGTGTATCCCATTGTGTTACTCCTGTCTGTAGATGGATAGATAGATAAATACTGCTAAGAAACATGATACACAGGTACAGCGGCGGACGCAAGTCCAAATCCCCGCTGGCCTCAAAACTCTGATATTGCTAGGATCTTCTCATGCCGAATACCACCGGCGAGCTGCTACTCGCTGACGATCACTTGGTCGCTGACTTCCCCTACGATGCTGGCCAAGTTCGAGAAATCAAGATGATCAGCGGGGCTGCCTGGGACAAGGTTGCCAGGGTCTGGCGCCTCCCAGTCAGTTCCATTGAGGAGTCCCGCAGGTTTGCTGATCGACACGACTTTTATATTTCCCCAGACGTGATGAAGCTCACGATTCCGGGGGTGAAGATGTCACAATCTAGGGTGTGGGTCGAGGAAAGTCAAGTATTTGTTGAGTTTCCATACGATCCAGTCATGGTTGAGGTCATTCGCCGGGTCGAGAACGTGCTTTTCAGTAAGTCGAGGAAGGTCTGGGCAGCCCCGCTATCTTCCCTGGGCGAAGTACTCGAACTCGCTGGGAAGTTCAGCCTGGTGGTCGATTCCGGCGCAATCGAGGCACATCGACGACTTTCCGAGGCAGAACGTCGTTTGGTCGATCTTTCGTCATCGACTGACGCCCAGCTCGACCTCCCAGAGGTGGGCGGGACTCTCAGGCCCTATCAGCGCTCTGGGATCGCCTACGCCCTGGAGGCTCGTCGATGCTTTATTGCTGATGAAATGGGTACTGGGAAAACGATTCAGTCCCTGGTGGCGCTCGAAGCGATCAAGTCTTACCCAGCGATTGTTGTATGCCCTCCGACTCTGACGCTCAACTGGGCGCTCGAAGCATCGAAGTGGGTTCCAGGTCGAAGCGTTTCAATTGTCGAGAACAGGAAAGAGTTCCCCGGCCCCGCTGACATCACGATTGTTGGCTGGTCAAACATCTCGACCTGGGTCGAGGAGCTTTCCGGGGCATCGAGTTATATCTTCGATGAATCTCATTACGCGAAAACGCCCAACGCCCAGCGCACGAAGGCGGCAATCAAGATCTCAAAAGGCGCTCCAGGTTTAGTCCTGTGCCTCACTGGAACCCCGATCACAAATCGACCTGCTGAGTTCGCTCCACAACTGGACATTCTCGGAAGACTCGGTGACTTCGGGGGGCAATGGAAGTTCTACAAGCGTTACTGCGGAGCCTTCAGGGATCGATTCGGCGTCTGGCACACTGACGGAGCCAGTCACCTTGACGAACTCCACGAGAAACTTCGAGGCTCGTGTTACGTGCGTCGAACAAAAGACCAGGTACTTGACGATCTTCCTCCTATGCTGCATAATCGAATCCTGGTAACGCCAGATCCGAAGGTTATGCGGGACTATCGACGAGCAGAAGATGACATTGCCAGGTACATGGCGGATCGAGCGGCGGAAATTGCCAGGGAACTGGGACAATCACCTGGCTCGGCTGCTGTTATTGCGAAGATAAAGGCTGAAGCGAACGAACACCTGGTTCGAATTGCTGCACTTCGACGACTCGCAGCCCTGGCAAAGATGTCGGCAGTCGATGAATGGGTCGGGACTCTGCTCGAATCTGGAGCAAAGGTTGTCCTGGCTGCACATCATCGAGACGTTGTTAATGCCCTGGCGGAGAAGTTTGGAGGCCTCAAGATCCAGGGGGGAATGCTGGTGCAAGAGGTCGAGGACCACAAGTCCCGCTTTATGAACGAGCCTGAAGCGCGCGTAATCACTCTTTCAATCCAGGCTGCGAAGACTGGACACACGTTGACAGCGGCGCAAGACATTGCTTTTGTGGAGTTGCCATTCACTCCGGCTGACTTGGATCAAACTGCTGCTCGATGTCATCGAATTGGCCAGGCGGGAGTTGTTACTGCCCACTACATACTGGCGGCTGGGACAATCGACGAGAAGATTGATCGACTGATTGCCATGAAGCGCTCGGTAGTCGATGCGGCGACGGATGGGATCGTATCTGACCAGGCGGTATCGGTAGGCTCCGAACTGGTGGCTGCGTATCTACAGATGGGCCTTGACGGCTAGCGGGACTTCTTGCGCTTTTTGATTTTCGTCCCAGGTGGCGGCGGATCTATCTGGCGAACTGTTTCTGGGTGAGCCAAAGCTCGGTGCGTGTAGAACGATCGAGTTCCAGTCCACTTCCCACATAAGTCGCATGTAGTCGGGAACTCTGGTGATTCCTCGCTCACCAGTTCTGCTCAACGTACGCGTGCGTTTCATCGGAAACATATGCCTTGTGGAATGGATCAAGAGGCGTGGCGATGATCTTGTGTGAAATCTCTGAGCGGTGCGTGCTGAGAAGATTGAACCAGACCTGCGGGTAACGCATTTCTGGGTTCTTCTGGAACTCCTCACTTACGAGGGTAAGGAAATGGTCATACGTCATTGTCGTCCTTATTGTTCGTTAGGTCTGCGGGTGCTGTGAAGATAAGGGTCAAGCGAGGTGTTTCCATGTTTTTCCCATCTTGATTCGATAGATGGTTTTAGTTGAAACTCCATACTTTTTCGCGAGTTCTGAGTTAGTCATGTCAAGGAGGGTATTTCTGATTTCAACGACCTGTGCTTCGGTAAGAACAGCACCATGCTGTCCTTCTCCAACAGGCCCTCTGCCCCGTCCCTTTCTTTTCATGTCTGCCATATTCTCAGCGTGAGTTCCCCCACGAAGGTGTCTTGGGTTGTAGCAGCATGGAACATCACACATATGAAGAACTTCTTCGGGATAGAAGTGGTGATATTCGTAGAAAACCTCTCGATGAATTGCTCTAACCTTCCCGTCAAACCACATCATTCCATAGCCACTTGAGGTGATTGACACACTCGGCTGTCCCTTTGAAAGCCAGCAATCATTCATCATTGGCGACGGACCTCCGAGTGCTGTGGGTATGGAGGTCAAGTAGCGAGGTGCTTCGGTAGTCGGACACTCCGAATGATTCCTCGTCTATGGTCCAGACGACTGTCCGGATACCTGATTCCATGAGTAACTTTCGACACCTTCTGCATGGCATGGCGAGGCTCCGAGTGCCAGATCGACTAACCCTGGCGACGTACATAGTCCCGCTCGGGTTGGCAACCTTCTGGAGGACAGCGGCTTCGGCGTGGACGGAGCATTCCTCCAAGGGCAACCCTGCCAGGCTTGGTTCATTGCGAAGGGTATTTGATGCTGCGGCGATGACACTACCACTCTTAACGAGGACAGCCCCCATCTGCCACCTGAGATATCGAGACTTCTCTGCTTGGGCTAGGGCAATTCGAAGCCCTCTCTGATGGCGCATTTGACGCAATCTACAAGGGTTGGCGAGGATGGTCAATGATTGATTTTGATTAAAGTATTGCGCTCCAACGCATGGTTGAGTACAATGATCTTTCAAGTTCGCTACAGGAAGGAAAGATTATGAAGCAATTTCTGATTGGCGTGGCCGTTGTTGGCGGATTCATTTTCTTGGTAATCGGAATGAATTGGTTCATCAAGGGTCCACCTGACGAAATGCCAAGCGTGTGTCCTGTGATCTTGCGAGAGAACAAGACGTGGGTGGAGGATGGTTGGGTATTGACGGATGAGTTCCCGCCCAAGGGATGCATCCTCACAGCAAGAACTAAGTGAAGTGCGAGTGGTCGCTCAGAAATGGGCGGCCACTTTCGCGCACACGCTAAGA
>Ga0114974_10002810_pt1 | contig 13357 bp, 18 predicted proteins | sample S_130206_EF_Meta_FD_87318 | JGI IMG/M metagenome (GOLD analysis project Ga0114974, IMG submission 87318) | Freshwater microbial communities from Lake Simoncouche, Canada to study carbon cycling - S_130206_EF_MetaG | ecosystem: Environmental > Aquatic > Freshwater > Lake | place: Lake...
AGGAACTCAAGGTACTCAAGGAACTCAAGGAATAATTGGTGTTCAAGGAACGACTGGTTCACAAGGAACTCAAGGCACTCAAGGTACTCAAGGAATCATTGGTGTTCAAGGTGTTCAAGGAATCATTGGTATTCAAGGAACTCAAGGAACTCAAGGTACTCAAGGAATCATTGGTGTTCAAGGTTTACAAGGAATCATTGGTATTCAAGGTACTCAAGGCACTCAAGGAATCATTGGTATTCAAGGAACTCAAGGCACTCAAGGTACTCAAGGAATCATTGGTATTCAAGGTTTACAAGGAACTCAAGGTTTACAAGGCAGACAAGGAACTCAAGGCACTCAAGGTGTTCAAGGAATCATTGGTGTTCAAGGTGTTCAAGGAATCATTGGTATTCAAGGAACTCAAGGTACTCAAGGAACGCAAGGCACTATTGGTTCACAAGGTACTATTGGTACTCAAGGTAATCAAGGTTCTCAAGGAACTCAAGGTTCTCAAGGTACTCAAGGAATAATTGGTGTTCAAGGTAATCAAGGTTCTCAAGGAACGCAAGGCACTATTGGTTCACAAGGTACTATTGGTACTCAAGGTAATCAAGGTTCTCAAGGAACTCAAGGAACTCAAGGTACTCAAGGTACTATTGGTTCACAAGGTACTCAAGGCACACAAGGAACGCAAGGCACTATTGGTTTACAAGGTACTATTGGTTCACAAGGTACTCAAGGCACACAAGGAACACAAGGCACTATTGGTTCACAAGGTACTATTGGTTCACAAGGCACAACTGGTTCTCAAGGTACAACTGGTTCTCAAGGAACTCAAGGAACTCAAGGTACGCAAGGCACTATTGGTTCACAAGGTACTATTGGTACTCAAGGTTCTCAAGGAACTCAAGGAACTCAAGGCACTATTGGTTCACAAGGTACTATTGGTTCACAAGGCACAACTGGTTCTCAAGGTACAACTGGTTCTCAAGGAACTCAAGGTACTCAAGGAATAATTGGTGTTCAAGGTGTTCAAGGAATAATTGGTGTTCAAGGAATAATTGGTATTCAAGGTGTTCAAGGAAATCAAGGCACTCAAGGTACTCAAGGAACTCAAGGCACTATTGGTTCGCAAGGCACAACTGGTTCACAAGGTTCACAAGGTACTCAAGGTACTCAAGGTACTCAAGGTGTTCAAGGAATAATTGGTACTCAAGGTAATCAAGGTTCTCAAGGAACACAAGGCACACAAGGTACTCAAGGAATAATTGGTGTTCAAGGTAATCAAGGTTCTCAAGGCACACAAGGTACTCAAGGCACACAAGGAACACAAGGTACTATTGGTTCACAAGGTACTATTGGTTCACAAGGCATAACTGGTTCTCAAGGTACAACTGGTTCTCAAGGTACAACTGGTTCTCAAGGAACTCAAGGCACTCAAGGTACTCAAGGAATTATTGGTGTTCAAGGTAATCAAGGTTCTCAAGGAACGCAAGGGACTATTGGTTCACAAGGTACTATTGGTACTCAAGGTAATCAAGGTTCTCAAGGAACTCAAGGAACTCAAGGTACTCAAGGAATAATTGGTGTTCAAGGTACTCAAGGAACTCAAGGCACACAAGGTACTCAAGGTATTCAAGGTACAACTGGTAGTGGTACTCAAGGTACTCAAGGTACTCAAGGTGTTCAAGGCAGACAAGGAACTCAAGGAATAATTGGTATTGGTACTCAAGGTGTTCAAGGAATAATTGGTATTCAAGGTGTTCAAGGAAGTAATACTGGTACACAAGGAACTCAAGGTACACAAGGAAGTTCATTAGTTGTATCGGGAAGTAATAATGAAGTTTTAACTTCAAATGGTGCTGGTGGAATAGTTGCTGAATCTAATTTAACTTTTAATGGAAGTAGATTATCAGTAAATGGATTTATTGAAAGTACTGGAACTGGTTTACCTAACATTGATACAAATAATGGTTACTTGACTACACCAAATTCTATATTAGCATTTGGTTGGTCACGAGATTTTTTATCCTACGGCAATTTATATTCCTTATGGTATAAAGATATAGTTATAGCACAAAGACTATTTTCAATTAATGATGCTCTCGACCCTACATTTTACTATGAGGGTGATGTCATTGAAGGAACATTTTACACAGGCATAGCACCAAACCTTTATAGTTTAGTTTCTTTAAGAACTGATGGTACTTGGGAGATGGTTACACAAACAACTACTTCATCATCAAAAATGTTAGGGATATATGTTGAATCTGCTGGTTATTCTACTATTAAAATTCTTTTAGAGGGGCATTTACAAGTTGAAGATACAAATAATGGTTTAGCACCTTTTGTAACTGCATTAGATGACGGACTTCCTATTTACATTAAAAGTGGTACTACTACTGGTGAATTATCCACAAATATACCATCCAAAGATTATATTCGCATCTTGGGTTATGCTTATCATCAAAGTACAGACACACCAACAATATGGATTATGAGATTTGACCCCGATAATACTTGGATTTTCGTATAAAATAAATAAATAAATAAAAAACATATTATGAACATTAATTCAGTACCACTAAATTTCCAAAGTCAGTTAGTTAGTGGTGAAAACATCAAGACTATAAATTCTAATTCATTACTTGGTAGTGGCGACCTAATCGTTGGGGGTGGTGGTGGTGGATTGCATATACTAACACAACCAATAGCAACGTGGTTATATATGGCTCAAGGTTTTCAAACTAATTATGGTACAACAAGTTTAAGTAATGGAGTGAACACAATGCAGTTATCATTATTTTATCCAGCAACCACATTTACAATTACTGAATTATCAATTAATGTTACAACTGCTTCAAGTTCTGCTATGAATTTAAAGATATTAGTTTATTCAGATGATGGTTATGGTTATCCAAGAAGAAAACTAATTGAATCATCATCATTAAGTTTAACAACTACTGGTGCAAAAATTTTTACTACATCTTATACATTTACTGCTGGTACAAAATATTGGATGGGTGTAATAGTTGATGTATCTGCTGGTGCATTTGTTATGCAATTAGGTGGTAGTGTATTTTTAACAAGAATGTTTAACTATACGATTGCACAAAATGGTATGTATATATATTCTCCCTATGCAAATACCCCAGCATTAAATACAAGTCCAGCTACAAGTGGAAATATGCAATCGGTTGCAGTTTATTTTAGAACATAAATTATTACACATTAGTAAATACAAATATCATTGATAAAACTATAAAAATGGGACAATTTAGACAAGAATATTATGATGAAACTGGACTTGTAAGAGTTGAGTTTATTGAAGTAGAGGGTTTTACACAAGAAGAATTAATTGCTCAAAAAGAAGAACAATTACTTGCTTTGTATGATGAGTTGAAACTTTTAAGAGGAGAATCATTTATAAAAGAAGAACCGAACAATTTATAATAAAAAAAATTGATTAATTTTAAAAAAAACAAACCAAAAAAAAGAAAATGGAAAATTTATGTAAAATAGCACTTGAAAATGGTGGTTCATTAAATTATTTACTTATACCATCAAATATAACAAAAGGATTAGGAATAACTAATCCATCTTTATTAATGGTAAATGGTAAGTATGTACTTAATTTAAGAAATGTTGAGTATGCTTTATATCATTGTGAGGGACAACAAAAATTCCAATGTATGTGGGGTGTTTTATCATATCTTAATGCAGAAGATGATGTTGTATTAAGAACAATAAATTTTTTATGCGAATTAGACATAAATACATTAGCAATAGATAATTATAAAAAAGTTAATACATCAAAATTAGATATTAAACCAGTATGGACATTTATTGGATTGGAAGATGCAAGAGTAGTTTATTGGGATAATGATATATGTTTAACTGGAGTTAGGAGAGATACAAAAACTGATGGCGAGGGTAGAATGGAAATATCAAAAATTGACACTAATGGAAGTGAAACTGAAAGATATAGAATAGAACCACCAACAAAATCTTATTGTGAAAAAAATTGGATGCCTATTGCTGATATGCCCTATCATTATGTAAAATGGACTAATCCAACCGAAATAGTAAAAGTAAATATAGAAAAAGGAACTTCTGAAACTATACATTTAGTAAAGCAAAATGTAAAATTTCCAAGAGATATAAGAGGTGGTTCGCAAGTAATAAAAGTAGGAAATTTTAATATAGCACTTACCCACGAAGTTGAACTTTGGAATAATGAACAAGGAAATAAAGATGGTCAATACTATCATAGATTTATAGTGTGGGATAGTAATTGGAAAATAGTAGCTTATTCAAATGATTTTAAATTTTTAACTGCTTCTATTGAATTTTCTTGTGGTTTATCTTTTGATGGTAATAGTTTTATAATTCCATTTGGATTCCAAGATAGCACTTCTTTTATATTAAAATTACCAGCAGAACTATTTGAATCTATGTGTAATATAAAATTAGGTTTAAAATATAAAAATGAAAAAATACCTACACCAAGTAAATTACAAGAATTTATTTTAAATCCTTTTTTTAGCACAAATAATTTCAAATTAGCAGAATACTATTTTGAAAATGGTCATTTTGCTTCGGCATTATCTTTTTATTTAAGGTGTGCTGAATTTTCAAAAGATGATGATGAAATATATGAATCATTATTATTAGTAGCTAAATCACTTGATAAAATTGGTAGAAGAACGGAATGTTTAAAAAGTTTATGGTTAAATGCTATAAGTTTTGCACCACAAAGACCCGAAGCATATTTATTTTTAAGTCAATTATGTGAGTATCAAAAAAATTACCACCAATCTTATTCCTATGCAATTATTGGATTACAAAATAAAAATAACGCAAAAAAAATAAGTATTAATGTAGGTTATGAAAGTGAATATCAATTAGTATTTCAAAAAGCAGTTATTTCTTGGTGGATGGGTAGATTTCAAGAATCAAGAGATTTATTTGCTGATTTAGTCAAAAATAGTGATAAGTTAAATGACTATCTTAAAAATTTAGTTCAAAATAATATAACTAAATTGGGTAGTGGACAAGACCCTTTTTTAAGATATAATAAAGCACTTTATCCGTACTTAAAGTATAAATTTAAAGATGCAGATAAAATTGAAAAAAACTTTTCTCAAACATACCAAGATATGTTCGTTTTAACTATGTTAAATGGTAAAAAAAATGGAACATATTTTGAAATAGGTTCGGCAGATGCTTTTTATGGTAGTAATACTGCTCTTTTAGAACAATTAGGTTGGAAAGGAACTTCTTTAGAAATACAAGAAAAAGAAGTAATAGAATTTAGAAAGCATAGAAAAAATGAAGTTATTTTATGTGATGCTACTCAATTTGATTATTCTATATTAAATAGTCATATTGATTATTTACAAATTGATTGTGAACCACCAACAACTACATATAAAATACTTACTATGATACCTTTTGAAAATTGTAGTTTTGGAGTTATAACATTTGAACACGATTACTATGCTGATGTAACTCGTTCTATAAAAGATAAATCTCGCAAGTATTTATTAGAAAAAGGTTATTTACTTGTAGCAAGTAATATATCGCCTAATGATACCAGTTCTTATGAAGATTGGTATGTAAATCCAAAATATATTGATAAAAATATAATTAAGATAATGCTTGATAATAGTGAAAAAACTAAAAATGCAGAAAAATATATGTTTGGAAAAGAGTAATTTTGTAAATTAATTAAAAAAAAATGGATAGTATAACAATAATAACGATTTTGAGTGCTTTGCTTACAACATTAGGAGTTAAAGAAATTTGGAACATTTGGAAAAAAAAAATAGATTTGGAAGCAAAAAAAGATAGCAAAATAGATGAAATCTATCTAACGATTATAAGAGATTTAAAAACGCAGATAGGAAAATTAGAGGAGAAAGTAGATAACTTAATTTTTGAGAATATCGCTTTAAGAGAAAATGTTGCACGTTTAGATGAACGAATAAAATAATATAAATAAATTATGAGAGAGTATTTAAGAAGTCCGTATATTATTATTGGTGTAATAGGTATTGTATATTATTTATACAAAAGAAACATTTTAGTTAATAAAATAAATAAGGAGATAATACCAGCTTTAAGTAGCAGTAATCAAGCACAAACTGAATTAAAAAATAATGATGTGCCTACTGAATTTAAAAAAGATGTTCAAAAAATGTCTTTTAGTGAAATGAAAAAAAATGTTACTCAAAATGAAAGGTTAATAGCCGAAAAAAAACTAAAGCCAAAAGAAGAAAAGCAAGTTGCTAAAATGGTTAAGTATGTAGTAGATTATAATAATAAAAATATAAAAAAGAGATGAGTAATTACACAACAAAACAAAAATTAGATTTTGTATTCGTATGTCTTGGAATAATAACATTTTCCCTTACTGCATATTTACATATAAAAACTATTAAAAAATTAAATTTAGCAGAAAAAGAAAAACAAAATAATCAAAATAAAGTATAAATCTAAATCAAAAATATAAAGTCTATGATAATAGTTCAAATTGGAACAAATAAGGGAAATGATGATTTATCAAATCATTTACTTTCAAATTTTGCTGATTTGGAGTTTGGATTATTTGTTGAAGCTAATAGTTTACATATAGAAGATATTGCAAATTGTTATAGTAAATTCAATAATATAAAAATTGAAAATGTTGCTATAAAAACTATATTACAAAATCAAAATACATTAACAATTTATTATCATACAAACGAATATCCTCATTATAGTATGGCTTCTTGCGATATAGAACATATTAAAAAACATATGACTTGGTGTCCACACTTACAAGGTGGAGAAATAAAATCATTTGAAGTAAATTGTATTACACTTGAAGAATTGCTTGAAAAACATTCGATATATGAAATTGATTGGTTGTATTTAGATGTTGAGGGGATTGATGCTGAAATTTTACTAACATTTGACTGGAGTAAATATAGCATAAAAAGAGTGGAGTTTGAACATCTCCATCTTGGTTATTATTCTAATGCTATTAAAAATATGATGATTGGAATGGGTTATAAACAAGTTGATTCTTTGCACGAATACGATTGGGCATTTGAAAATAAAAACATAATTTTTGGAATAGATAAATTAAAAAACTTTCCATCAGTAAATTTTATAAGTATTGAAGAATCTAAAGAACGTAGAGATATTCTTTATAAAATGTTTGAAAAATATAAAATTTCTAATGTAATACCTCATATTTACAAAAGATATAGCGATGGAGAACATAAAATTATTGAGGGGGATATTATCAATGAAAATGGTAAAGGTGTACTCATATCGCATTTACAAACAATTAAAAAATGGTATGAAACTACAAATGAAGAATATACAATTATTTGTGAAGATGATTTTTCTTTTGATAGTGTAAAATACTGGAATTTTAGTTGGGAAGAATTTTTTAATGAACTACCAAAAGATTGGAATATAGTTCAATTATCTTTAGTGCGTGAAAATATGTTTATATTTTTTAATCCTAAAGTTAAATTAAGAAATAGATGTTACTGCGATTGGTCAGCTTGTGCATATTTAATTAGTAGAAAACACGCAAAAAAATTAATAGAAAATTATTATCCAGCAGATAGTATTATAATAGAATATAAAGGAACTGACAAAGAACTTCGATTAAAAGATAATGTTTCGTTTATTTTTCCAAATATAGAAACTATAATTTATTCTAATTTCATAGGTGGAATTTATGCTTTCCCATTATTTGTTGAAAATGTTTCTTTTCAATCTACTTGGACTGGTAGTATTAATACATATAATATCAAATCTAACGAACAAATTATTAATTGGTGGAAAACCATAGGTAAATATGAAAATTTAGAAGATTTAAAATTATAAATACAATAAAATAAAAAATAAATATAAACTTAACAAATAAAAATTAAAAATTATGGCTAACGAATACTTTACAAAAATGAACAAGGCACGAAAAGAAAATGCCGAATCTTTTACTTACAATGGTAAAACTTATGTTAAATCAAAAACCAAAACTGGAATGATTATTTATAAAAGTAAAAATTAAAAATTATGGCTAAATTAATAAGTAAAAAAAGAGCAAGTAAATGTGCAACTATTGTACGACAATATAGTGTTCAAGAAGCAAAAGCTGGTGGAAAATATGTTGGTGGAAAAGCAAAAGTTGGTGCAAAAAAAGTTAGTGCAGTTGCTAAAAAAAGTTTTGCAAAGTTAAAATCTTTGTTTAACAAATAACTAAAAAGATGAAACAAAACTTTGTCATAGTTGCTCTTATAATTGCAGTAGTCTTATTGGTTTGTGGCTATTGTGAAAAAAAAGGGCAACTTACTTATTTAGAAAAACAATTTTCAAAGTTTGAACTTAAAAAACAAGAGTTTAAAGTAATTGTAAATAAAGACAAAGAAAAGTTAATCCAGCAAGAACAATTAATTTTAACACTACAACAAGCCGAAAATTTAAACTTAATTAATAGTAAAGATTGGAAAAATACACAAAGTAGTATCAATATCGTAACAAAAACACGCATAGATACTATTTTTATCGCTTTTACCGATACTTTACATATAATTGACACAATCAATAGTAAAAGTAATTTTGATTGCTTAAAACACTTTAATTTAAGTGATAAGTTTTTTTATATTAATGGAAATGTATTAGAAAATGGTATAAAGATTGATTCTTTGAGTTTTCCTAATTCAACAACAATAACAATAGGAGAAAAAAGACAAGGTATTTTTAGAAAGTCTTTACCCATAGTTGAGATAAAAAATTCTAATCCATATATTGAAACAATAGATTTATCAAATGTGGTAATTAATAATAAGAAAAAAATATATGAAAAAAATTCGTTTTGGTTTACTATTGGTACTTCATTAGGATTTTTAGGTACATTAATTTTAATAACATCAATAAACTAATTAAAAATGAATAATGATAATAATAATATAAAAATAATGGTTGCAATAGTAGGATTTATTATTGTAATTTATTTTGCGAATGTTAGGATTAAAAATATAAAGAAAAATAAAGACAAAGCAACAATAGAAAATGCAACAAAAATACTTAATGAGTTCAATTTTTTTTTAGGGGGTTTTACTGATGAACAAAAAAAAGAATTTATAGTATTATATCGAAAAAATATAAATACTGATTTGCATAAAAAATTATTTTATGTATTAAAAAAAGTAGAAAAAAATAGTAAAGATGGTGGGGGTTTTACGGAATTAACTGCCGAAGAAAAAAAAGATTTAAAGTATTTATATGATAATGTAATTAACATTATAAAATTAAAATAAAATTAATAAAATGAAATATAATAAAACATTAATAATTGGTATTGCTTCGGTATTTGTATTAGTATTTATAGTATATAGAGTAAATAAAAGTGGTGGTATTACAATTAATACTGGTAGTTATTCTGATACTTGGGATGTATGACACAAAAAGAAGCATTAAAAAAGTTCTTTGATACTGCTTTAAAAGGCGAATCAAAGACTTATAACGACCATAACTGGTACACTTGTAGTGGGGGTGTAAAAAACTGCCTAAAAGGTTATGTTGAGGGTAGAGGAAAATCTCCATATCCGAAATTAAAAAAGGCATTAAGTTCTTACACTATTGGAGAAGTTAAAAAATTTCAATCAAATAAAAGAACTGGCGATGGACAATTATTTGCAACTGGTCGCTACCAAATAATACCCGATACTTTAAAAGGAATAGTCGCAAAAAGTGGTTTTACTGATTCTGATAAATATAGTCCTACAAATCAAGATAGACTTGCTTATCAATTACTTTTAAATCGAAGTCATCTAAAAGCATTTATTTTAGGCGAAAGTGAAAATAATAAAACTAATTTAGAAAAGGCATCTTTACAAATGGCTCAAATATGGAGTTCAATCGGAGTTCCTTATGCTATGAAAGGTGGTAGAAAAAGTTGGATTGAAAAAAATGATTCATATTATAGTGGTGGTGGTGATAAGGCATCAGTAACTACTGAAGCAATACAATCGGCATTAAAAGAATTACGGAAAAATATCAAAGGAACAAGTGAAGAAAATACCGAAAGTGAAGTAGAAAAAAAAAAATACTATAAATACTTTATAATAGGTGCTACATTAATTGCAATAGGTAGTGGAATTGCTTATTACTTTTTAATATATAAAAAAAATTAATTATCTATAAAAAATGGATAATAAAAAAATAAAGATTTTAATTATTTTGACATTAGGTATAACTACTTCATTAGTTATAGGATTTCAAATTTTAAAAAAAACAAATATAATGGATTTAGAAAATGAAGAAGTAATAGATTATAGTAAGTATTTTAATGAAAAATATCGCTGGTATAAAAATAAAAATACTAAAAATTCAATAAATAAATTACACCCTCTTTATCGTAATAAAATAGCACAATTTTTTAGTGAAATTGAAGATAAACTTGGCTATACTGCTATTATAACAAGTGGATATAGAACTTTTGCAAAACAACAATCTTTACATAATCAAAATAGCCAAAACGCAAAAGCTGGATATTCAAGTCATAATTTTGGTTTTGCAGTTGATATTAATGTTAAAGATAAAAATGGTAATACCTTTTTAAAAAAAGCAAATACAAGTAAAAAATGGAGAGATAGTGGAGTTGTTCCTTTATCAGAAAAATTAGGTTTGCTTTGGGGTGGAGATGGAAATTTTGGAAGTTATCACGACCCAATTCATTTTTATATCAATCCTAAAAATAAAAAAACAAGTGAGTTAAGAGCATTAGTAAAAAATGGTAAAGTAGATAAGAATGGCTATGTTGTTGTTTAATAATTAATATATTATGCTCACAAAAACTCAATGGTGGATTATAGGTAGTGTTAGTGCATTAGTTTTAGGAACTATTGCATTTTTGTTATTTAAAAAAAATACTGGTATAATAAAATCTAAATTGAAAAATAAAAATATAAAGAGAATCTTAATTGGTGGAGATAGTCATACTGCTATTAAAACTGCAAAAGGTGGAGATGTAAAAATTACCTATCCAAATATATTAATGAGCAAATTACCAAATATAAAGTTTGATGTTGTTGCTTTGGGTGGTAAAACTTCTAAATGGTTACTTGATAATATAACACCAAAATTAAAACAAAATAAATACGATAGGGTATATATTTATATTGGTGCAAACGATATGTCAAATTCTAATATACAAGTAGAAACAACTTTAAATAACATTCAAAAAATTGTAGATTTAGCAAATGAAAATGGTGCAGATGTTTTTGTAAATTTAGGTTATAAGATTGAGGGTACTGCTGGTAAGTTTTTAAATTATAAAATTATGAGTTTAACAAAGTATGTAAAAAAACAAGAGGATTGGATTCCTTATATTAATAGAAAAAAAGAATTACAAGCATTAATTCCTAAAACAATTAAAAATGCTAACTTCATTCCAGTATATGACCTTAATCAAAATACTACTGATGGAATACACGCAACTTCAAAAGGGCAAAAGATAGTTGCAGATAAATTTATAGATTCAATACAAAATTTTAAATAATGACAAAAAAACAACAAATAGTGGTAGTTACTACTGCTTTATTTCTAACTGAAAATTTTATTCAGTATAATATATCTAAAAAAGAAAGTGGCGAAAATAAAGATAAATTCTTTGTATTTCCACCACTTAAAACTTCAATAAAAATGGCTATTACTACTGGTCTAATAGCTTTGCTATCATCTTTGATAATAGGCGAGATTAAAAACTAACTCTCATTAAATAAGTCGTTGAACATTTCTCTTTCATCATCTTCGCTTATTTCATCTTTATTATCAGAATGTTCAGATGTAAAATCAAATGGTTCTTCAAAAATTTCAGTTTGTTCAATAAAAGAATTTTTAATAGTTGGTTTTAACTGGTTATTAAAATTATTTTTTAATGGATTATTTTCATTTTCTATTTGCAAAAAGGTAGATATTTTATCGTTATTTATATTACCTAATGAAATAAGCATTTTAAAGTGTCTTTTGATAACTGATTTTTTTATCATTTCATCTCTCCAAGTTGTCCAAGCACTATATTTTGAATTACTATTTGTGCTACTTTGTTTTATTTTATCAATTTCCCAAATAGGCATAAATTCATAAACAATATCATTTGTAGGTAAAACTGCTCTTGAATAACAACCTAAAATAATTCTTTCGTTGTGTTCTATTTCAGTTTTTGAGTATTTTGGTTTATGGTATATTATATTACTTGACATATCAAAGTCAAATTCTTCATCTTCATATACAATTTTTGCATCTATTGTTCTTATACAATTATTATCTTTAAGCATAGCTACCATACCCATATAACTGAAATCTAACACACATTTATCTCCTCTTGGAACAAGATAAGCCAAACGCATAACTGGATTAAGTGTAATCGAAGTTCTTGCTACATTAACTACTGCATTAACTATACTTTCAGTAGTACATTTTTGTAACATTGGATTAGATTGAAATAATTGATTAGCAAATCCAAGTTCAGTTTTTGCTCTTGCTGGATTAATAAGTTCAAATTTTGCGTAGGAATCTTTTATCGCAGATTTCCAATTTTCTATATTGCTCATATTTTAGTTTTTTTTAGATTTTAATTTTTTTATTTTCTTTGATTCTTTATCTTTTTTATCTTTTAATTGCTCTTTTATTTTTTCCTTTTCTATAAAAACACCATATATTTTTTCAAAACGTACACTATTGATTTTTCTTAAATTTGATAATAAACCTATCATAGAATTAAATTCGTTTATTTCAAATTCTAATTTCGTATCATAAAACATAGTAGCTAAATGATTACTAAATTTTTTATAATTTGATTTTTCAAAAAGTTGGTTTACTTGTGTAATAGATGGTGGGGTATAAATTTCTGAATCGGGTTTTATTGATGACATATTTCTAATAATTCTTTGATAAGCAATTTGTATAAAAAACAAGTCGTTACTCATTAGTTCATCTTTCATTGATTCTTTTATCCAGCTACAACAAGCAAATATTCTTGTGTAATTATCTGACCAACTTATTGATTTTACACTATCGTTATTATTTTGTTGATTTTGGTTACTTATAAAATCACTAATAAGACCCTCAATTACTTGGTTTTCATCAATTTTTTTTTTTTCAACAATAGCTTGTAATTCAGAGTGCAAACTTTCATTAATGCTTAATTTAATTTCTTTTTTCATCGCTTTATTTTTTGTTAATTATTAATAATAGCGAATGTATATATTCTATTTCTTTATTTATCTGATTGTTGATAACTTTTAAATTGTTGATATACCCTTTTAATTTTTCTTTATTTTTTTTTTTTTCATCTATTGACATACTATTA